>Ga0256913_10000019_pt1 | contig 65487 bp, 108 predicted proteins | sample Axial_MatmetaG_FD_185970 | JGI IMG/M metagenome (GOLD analysis project Ga0256913, IMG submission 185970) | Deep-sea worm associated microbial mat communities from Axial Seamount, Juan de Fuca Ridge, Pacific Ocean - Axial_Mat | ecosystem: Environmental > Aquatic > Marine > Oceanic > Microbial... | reverse complement strand
AGAATTGTATTTAATAAATAATTAGCTTTATTTGCAATATTATTATTAAATCTAAATGTATGTGATAAATATAAAGTTTTTCCTTTATTATCAAAGCTATCCATTGCGTTTATTGTACCACGAAAACCATATATCTGTTGATATTGATCACCTACAATAATTTTTTTACCATTTAAGCTATTAAAAATATCTAATGTTATTGCGTTTGTATCTTGTGATTCATCTAATAAAACATAGTCATAGTTGAATTTATTTTTTAATTTTTTAATTGCAAGGTGAAAATATTTTAAATAAAAATTATGAGTAATATCAAGTTTTTGATAGTACATATCGTTCCACATATTTAAAATAACGTTTGTTATTTTATTTAATGATGGTTTATTTTTCTTGAAGATAATAGTATATTCTACATTTTCATAAATGAGTTGTTTTATAATTTTTGAATTTATATCTCGATATGCAGAGTTACAAAAAGCATCAAAAAGGCGTATAGCTAGTAAAGCTACTGAATATTCAGATATATTATAAAGAGTTTTAATTTCAATAACTTTATAATTTTCTCGTAATGAATATAAATTGATATCATCCCTAACTGCATTATACGCTAATGAGTTAATTGTGCAAACTTTAGTGTTATTTCTAAATCGTTTTTTAGCTTCTGCTGACATTGCAGAGTTAAAAACTAAATATAAAAAAGTTTTATCAGAATATGTTTCTGTTAAAGCTTGTAAAACTGTAGTTTTTCCAGTTCCAGCGAATGCATTAATTTTAAGAAAATTAAGTTTATTATCACCTGCTGCATTAATAATATCTTGTTGTTGGGGGGTATAGAGCATTTATATGTCTCCAAAATTAATTAGATTAAAGTGATAAATCACGTTTTATGAAAAAATATAAAGTTGAGTAAAACATTGCTGTTACATCTACTATGTTTTTATCGTTAATTATATCTTTTCCAGCTTCGTTGCTATAATATACAAGTATATCATAAACTTTAATATAAGAGTAATCTTTGAGTATTTTTTTTATATTTATCTGTATATCTGCTTCTATCTCTATATTTTTCCAAATTAATTTTTTTTTATAAATATCTTGATAAACTACTAAAAGTGTAGCTTTAAAATAGGCAGTGGTCATTGTCCTATTTTTTTTTACAAAGGTCATAAATTTATTATGAATTTTATTATGCAAATCTACTTTGCCAGTTGTGTTACTTTTTTCTTTATCTGCCGATCCAATAAATTTTTTATTAATATTAGTACTTTCATGATTTAATTTATTTTCTTGGCTATTATCTTGCTTGATTTTAACTGCCATAATATATCCTTTTATTTTTTAATATAATAATGTTAACAAAGATGTCAATTTTTAATTGACATATTTAAAATTATGGTTTATAATCATTTATAATGGTATTGGATGTCGGAATAAATTTATCTGTCATCATGACTAATAAATCCCCTGTACAATTAGAATCAATAACAAAAGTTATACGTTTTATTCTATGATTATTATTGATATAAAATGTATTATTTTTTAATGGTAATGATGGTAAATTATTAATATCATTAAAATATAAATTTATAGGTGTTAAAGATTTTGAATCGGTATTTGTTTTTATGAATAAAAATGAATCTTGTCCTATTATTTCAAATGGGAAACTAAAGGTAAATGTTTCTCCGCCTGTAAATATTCTATACTGTTTAAATAATACGGGATTATAATATGGTTCAGTGTCCACAAAGTCTAAATCATTGATATTGTTATAGAAGAATATACTTTCATGATTAGTTGCTTTTGGTGGAACTTTTAAAAATTCATTTCCATTGTTTTTATTTAAATAATTTGTATACTTAGGCATAAAATATAACCCATGTGTAATATTTTATTATATTAATTTAAGAAAAGGTAATTTAATTATGATTAAAATTAAATTGAAAACTAAAATAGGTTCTTTTATTTTTAATACGTATGATAAAAAATTAATTAAAAATATAAAAAACTTAAAGTTTTATCAATTTGATATAAATAATAAAACATACACTATTTTTTCAAGTTTATTAAAAACTGCTAAAGTAGAAATTTTATAATTAAAAGGTATCTTTTTGCTTACCACAAAATATATAATAGATAAGTCTAAATCACCTTATATATATGAATACTGGTTAGACTTATTTATTAAAGAAGAATTGGCTGATTTAAAGTTTGAATTAGATAGTATTTTTTATAAATTGAAATTTGAATTAAATTCAATTGTTTATAATTTAAAACCTAAATTAGATAAACATATTATTGCTAATTACAATATATTGAAAAATTTACCAGTTGGAAAAATTATTAATATTAATAATAAATCTTATGTAAAATTAGCAGTAAATAAACATTATTATATAGATAATCATTTTTTAGAAATAAATACGAGTAAAATTATACATTATTCTAAGTTAGCTGAAATGTATAATGAAATTATAAAAACTTAAAGGTATTATATACGTGGAAATTAAACATAAAAAAGAAAAACAAGCATTAAGTAGTTATAATAATATAAATTATTTTGATAAAAATAAGTTTTTAAATGCTGCAATAACTAGATTATAGTTTGATAAAGTAATAAAAAAATATAAAGTTAATTTATTAAATTCAAATGTATTAGATTTTGGTTGTGGTACTGGAGAAACAACATTATATACAATAGGAAAATATAACGCACCATCTGTATGTTGTTTAGATTATAGTAAAAAACGATTAGATACTCTTAATGATTTATTAAGTAATTATCCTAATAAAAGACATAGAGTAACTATTAAATGTGCTGATGTTAATGTTTTCCTTGAAACAACGAAGGATAAATATGATGTAATTTATGCATTTGAAATAATTGAACATTTGCAAAATCCAGATAAAGTAATGGTGCAATTAAAAAATATATTATCTCCAAATGGGATTATAATTGGTACTGTTCCTTTACAACAAAAAGCCAATGATGTACATTTAACAGCATTTAAAACTATTTATGAAATTAAAAATAGATTAAAAGTAAATATTGATTTATCTATAAAATTAAGATATAATTTTCAATATTTATTTACTTATAAAAAATAAAGGAGTATTAAATGGATAAGTCTGATATCGCTAAACGAATGAAATCTTACGAAAAAAGAGAAAATTCGTATCAATTTTTGCCATACTTGCCAGTATGTGCAAGAATAGATGGCCGATCATTTAGTAAATTTACAAAAGGATTAACTAAACCATTTGATAAACGAATGAGCGATAGTATGATTGAGACAACTAAAATGCTTGTTGCTGAAACTGGTGCATTAATTGGTTATACTCAGTCAGATGAAATTTCATTAATTTGGTATAAACCAAAACGAGATAGTCAAATATTTTTTAATGGTAAATATTTTAAAATGGTTTCTAATTTAGCTTCTTTATCAACCATTTATTTTTATAAAAACATTTTAACTAAATTACCGGAAAAGTCAGAACTTAATCCAACATTTGATTGTAGAGTTTGGCAAGTTCCTTCATGTATTGAAGCTGTTAATTATTTAATATGGCGGGAAAATGATGCAATTAAAAATAGTGTGTCTATGTTAGCTAGAGTTTATTTTTCTCACAAAGAATTAGTAAATGTTAATAAAAATAAAATGATAGGTTTACTTAATGATAAAAAGGGAGTTAATTGGTCCGATCAACCTGCTTTTTTTAAAAGGGGAACATTTATAAAGAGGGTACCAAGATATATTAAAACTGTAGATGGACAAGATATCAGGAGAAATAGAGTTGAAGCAATTAAAATTCCTAAATTGACTAAAATATTAAATAGAGAAGATTTTATATTTAATAATTCAATGCCATTGGTTTAAAAAAATATTATGTTATTTAAATATCCACGTACTTATCATTTGCCTTGGAGCGAGGGAGTTTCAAGTGATGATAAAGTTTTAAAAAATATTAATCATTTAATTGGTAAAGAAATTGTTATAACTGAAAAGTTAGACGGTGAAAATACTACAATATATAAAAAATTTTCACATGCAAGATCAGTAGACAGCAAACATCATGTATCAAGAGATTGGATTAAACAATTTGCTGCTATGTTTCAATATAATCTACCAGATAATTGGCGTATTTGTGGAGAAAATTTATTCGCTAAACATTCTATTTATTATGATCAGTTGAGTTCATATTTTTATGGATTTTCTGTATGGAATGATGATAATATATGCTTATCATGGGATGATACTATTGATTTTTTTAATAAATTTAATATTGTACATGTTCCTATTGTTAGTCGGTTTATTTTAACTGATATAAATGATATATATAATAAGACAAAGGAAATAATTGATAATTTAGATAAACATGAAGGATATGTTATAAGGATAGCAGACAGCTTTGCATATAGTGATTTTAAAAATTCTGTTGTTAAATTTGTGCGTAAATCTCATGTTAATACAGATGATCATTGGATGTATTCATCAATTACAAAAAATAAATTAAGGTAAATTTATTGAATACTAAAATTAATGTACAAAATGAATGCTTATATTGTAAAAATAAAATAAGAATTCCAGATTCGCAAAAAAGAATAAAATGTAAAAATCCCCCAAAAGAAATGATTGGTAATTCGCATGGCGTTGCAAGGGGTTGGTTTAGTTTTCCTAATGATTTTGATCCCATGTGGAAAGCAACAAAATGTCCTAATTTTGAAATGTAGGAATAAATTAATAATATATTAGCATTTTTTATGTTGATAGTTTGGTGTTTAGATTGGTTTAATTAAAGGTAATTAAATGAAAACTAATAAAAATATTACAATACTTAAATGTGATCAATGTGGTAAAGAAGATAGTGATAATGGGGATTTATATATTGGCGGGAATGTATTTCATAGATGGATTACTATAAAATTATATAATAGTACATCACAACTTCAAAATATAAATATACAGCAGGATTATGATTTTTGTTCATGGGAGTGTTTGATTAAATTTTCTAAAAATAAAATCAAATCTTTTTAATAACTAGTCTATGTATAGGGAACATTTTTTTACACTTCTTACAGAAGTATTTTTTCATTTTCCGTCAGCCTATTTTTTTTAACTGTATATCATCATTACAAATAGGGCACACCTATTGCTTACCATTTTTTATCATAATATTTCCTTATTTTTAATCAATTTATAACTATTATTTAATTAATTTAAAAAATAGTAAAAGGTTAAATATTATGGTAAAAATCATGATAATATTAGAAGTAATTAAAAAGGTGGCTACCATTGAAAATATTTTAGCAATATTAACGATTGTTAAAACTATTTTAACAATCGTTAGTCGTATGTATAATAAATGTGTAATTAATTTAAAAAATATATTAAAAAAAGGTTAATTTATATGAAGAAAATTTTGTTAGTTATGTTTAGTGTACTATTTTTAATTTCATCTGCTAATGCAGCTGAACTTGGTTTTAGTTGGTTACAAAACCCACCGGAGCAAGGCGTAGATGGATATAAATTGTATTGGGGAGTTGAAACTGGCACATATTCAACATATATTGATGTGATTGAAAAAAAATTATGTAAAGTCGATACTGGTGATTGTGTTGATATTGACGAATCTGTATTTGTAGGTGGACCTGAAACATCAGAAGATGGATCTACTACAACTGGTAGATATACATGTAGAGTATTTAATCAATTCGAACCCGGTGGAACATATTATTTTGTAGTAACTGCATATAATGAACTAGGTGAGAGTGATAATTCAATTGAATTGAGTTATACATTTCCATGGGAACCATCAGAAGTTCCATCAATTCCTGAATTATTTCAGTTAATTATTAACAATGTAAATAATTAAATTGTTAATAATATTAGTTAATTAAAAGGAATATCATTGTTTATACAATAATGATATTCCTTTTTCAATTTGAACAATACCAGAAGAAATAATTCTAGTTATTTCGTTTATGTTATTATTTCCAATAAAATTACTTATATTTTCATAATGCATTTCAATACAATCTATTAATAATTGTTTGATTTTTTCTTCATCAACTGAATATGGCAACTTAGATTTATTATATAATTCTTCTAAAATTGGCATTTTAGCATCAAAATAATCTTCAATTTGTTCTATAGATACTTCACCTTTTCTAATAGCCTTTAAATGAGCTTTGGAACGAGTAAGGTCTAAATCACCTTCTTCAAGTATCATTTGGCATTCATCAAGTAGTCTGACAACGTGGTATGCAAATTTTGTATCATATCCATGTTCAGCGATAAGAGGAATTCTAGTTGAACGTTTTCCGTTAGTTTCAATTTTATTGACAACTGTTATCATTCTACTAACGTTCTCATTATCATGCTTTATTGGTAGTAATATATCTTGTAACTGAGCATTAAATGGAATGTCATATTTTTTACAATGTTCAACAAATTCTTTTATAAATTTATTTTTCATTTTATGGAGTTGTGAAAAAGCATACCCTTTAAATTTATGATATACCCTTTTAGATAGAAATAATTTTCGATTATTTCTTACATGTTCTCCAATTTGAGTAGAATGTAATACACAAGATGTTGGAACAAATAAAGAATCTACCATATTAGGATTGTTTTCCATACATAGATTAAAAAATTTAACAATATTATAAATTGTTATATCATATTCTTTTTGTCTTGACTTATCTTTAATATGATGTTTTTGAAATTGATCAAATCCATCTGGTTTTTTGCCAAATCCAACAATGTAACCATGTTGATATGGAAATAATATATGTTTAGGTGGCATTGAAAACCCATAAACATCTATATCAGATGTGTCATTAGATACACCATATGCAACCGAACCCATAATACATTCATAATGCACATTATTTTTCATATGGGATGGATATGTTTTAATAAGTTGATCTGAACATAATCTATCAAATGTTGAACTCATTTTTATAAATCTCCTGTAATTTTTTTCCGTACCAAGTAATTTCTTCTGAGTTTATAAACTTTACACTAGTAAGATATTTTTTATGTTGCTGTAATTGCGCCGATACAACTTCTATCCAAACTGGATCGTCACTTGTTGTTAATATTTTGTCACAAGCGGATAACATTATTGATACAAACCAAGTATGTCTAGCTATCATTTCTGGTGTATAAACTACATTGTTTTGATTAGGTGACGCACTAAGAGGATGCTCAACGCATAGTTGAAGATACTCATTATATAGTGATTCTGCCTCGGCATATGCTTCGTTTGTATTACTTTTTTTTCGTTGAAAAAAGCCATAAATGGAACCACCAATCATAAAAATAATACCTAGTACTATACTTATATAATCAACAATTTTATATTCGATTGGAAATTGCATCTATTTATTTTTAATTAAAGCGTTATCTATTTGTTTTTTTGATATTCTTGTCTTTTTAAACATTTATGACATATTCTATTATTTTTATTTTTTACTGAATAATAAAACTATTTATGAATATTTAAAAAACATAAAAAATTTAAAACGTTCATACCAACAACCTTTACCTTAATTTCATGATATAATGTACTATATTAATATAAACATTAACAGAAGTCAAGGATTATTATGACCGAAAAAAAGTATTATCCAATAGATGCATATTACTCTTATCTTGATAAAAAATTATTTTATATTGTAAAAGAAGTATTACCGGACGGTACAGTTAAAAAAATTACTGGTATAAAAAAAGATCCAGATTATACAATTAAATTAGCACCTTTTTCTAAAAAATTTAAATATTTAATATCAGAAAAAGAGGTTACAAATGAATTAACACTTAAATATAGTCAATATGGTAGATTAAAAAAAGCACTTGGTAAAATTTTAACTGGTAAAAAAGTTTCAAATGCGCAGACATTATTAAATAAATATCCAGTTATTATGGCTAAACAAGTAGATATTTATGATGATTATAAATTAGAAACTAAATTTTTACAACAAGAAATTTTTAGTTATGATGATGATTATATAAATAGTATTGATATTGGAATTTGGGATATTGAAGTCTTTCATGATGATAAAGAATTTCCTAATCCAAAAGAAGCTAAATATACAATAAATTCAATTTCTTTTTTTAATTTAAAAACTTCTACTTTTACATTATTTTTCTTGCGGAATGATGCACATCACGCCCCACTTGATGAATTAAAAGAACAAATATATAATAATATTAAAAAAGAATTTGGTGATAGTTTTAATTATGATGTTAGAATATATGAAAAAGAAATAATATTATTAAGTAAGTTTTTAGAGTTTTTACAAGATATTGATGTATTAGTAGGGTGGAATAGTATTGATTTTGATACTGTATATCTTTATACTAGATGTAAACATTTAAATATTTCAACAATTTTTCAAGGTACCTTTGGAGAAATGTATGAAACAATGAATATTGTAGATAGTAAACAAGGAGTTACTTCATTTACACACTATACTACTAAAATTTTATCATTAGATTATATTCATTTAATAAAATTTTATAGTATGAAAAACTACCCATCATATTCACTTAATAGAATAGCAGAAAAATTATTGGATTCTAATGAAGATATGTTATCTTCTAAAATTGAAGTAAGTAATTTAAATCTTGAATATTTACAAAATCCAGCTAATTTTGCACTATATAATATTGGTGATGTTTTATTAAATAAATATATTGATGATAAATTATTATTTATAAAATTGTTATTTAAACAAAAAACAATGACAAGAGGTTTTGGTGCAGCAACATTATCTATTAATAATATTTTAGATAGTTATATTGCGTTAAAATGTAAAGAAGAAGGATTAGCTTGTATTTCACCAGTTAAAGTAGCTAATTTTTATTCATATAAAATTTGGCATATTTATAAAAGACTCAATTTTTTAAGTGATGAACGCTTAAAACTTATTAATAAATTACGTGAAGAAAATAAAACATTTTCTTTATTTGCTACGGCACAAGAACTTGATGAATGTAAATATAATATTATATCTGAATTCACTGATAATGTATTAAAAAAAGATAATAAACAAATAAGATTAACTAAAACCCAAATACCTTTCATTTGGCAACAAGAAAAATATCCCGGCGCATATGTTAAAAAACCAAAAAAAGGTATATATCTAAATGTAGTAGATCTTGATGCTTCGTCAATGTATCCATCTTCTATATATACAACTAATAATAGTGCTGATACGTGGGTATATCAAATACCAGAAAATGTAGCCCTTAAATTTTTATATGAACGAAATGATTTTATTGAATATGTAAAAAATAATGAAAATTTTTTTATAGAAGTATATGATGTTATAAATGATTCTTTTAAAAAATTTGTTTATTTAGAGGTGCTTGATTTATTTAAATTAATGTATGATAAGGAGTTAGTATTAGTTGAAACCGGCGCGGTGTTTGTTCCTGCGCATATTAAAGAAGGGTTTTTCAGAAAATTGATTAAATATCCAATTTCACAACGTAAAAGTGTAAAACTTGAAATGAAGCATTTAGTTGAAGAAAAGGGACTAATAAGTAGTCATGCTGATGTGCAGAATTTAAATATTACTCAACTTGTTTTAAAAATTTTAGCTAATAGTGTTTATGGTTATTTAGGTTTTCGGAGAAGTAGATTGTTTAATATTATTTTAGCCACATCAATTACAATGAATTGTCAATTTATGATTAGATATGTTAGTTATTTTTGTGATGATATTATACAAAATGTTAAAATTGATGATATAGATAAAAACAGTTGACAAAAAAAAATAGTGTTATAGTATAATACGGAGAATAATTATGATTAACAAAGTAATTTTAGTAGGTAATTTAGGCCAAGATCCAGAGTTAAAATATACTCAAAATGGAAAAGCTGTAGCTAATTTTAGTTTAGCAACGTTTGAAAAATATAGAAATAAATCAGGCGAAATGGTCGAAAATACAGAATGGCATAAGATTGTATGTTTTGATAAATTAGCAGAAAATGTTACGAAACATTTAGAGAAAGGTAAACGTATTTTTTTAGAAGGAAAAATTCAAACTCGTAGTTGGGAAGATCAAGATGGAAATAAAAAATATGTAACTGAAATAATTGCAAGAGAAATAAAATTTATTTAATATAAAAGGAGAATTTATGATAAAGAAAAATATATTAATTGCTGTTATTATATTTTTATTTAGTGGGGTAGCTTTTAATATTAATGCCGCTGATTATAAATATGATTATGAATCAATAGCTGTACCACGCCCTAATCCTCATAAATATGATAATAGTACCGCAAAGCCTGATATTGGTATAGGGGAATATAACTATGATGGTATGCATCATGATATGGACTATCCTCAGCAATATGATTATGATATTAGCCAGTATAAATTTCCTATTAATAGTGAATATCAAAGACAGGCCGGGGTATGGGCACTTAATACAGCTGATTGGTATTTAAATAGTCTTAACAATAGAATACAACTTAATTATAATTATAATTATCAGAAGACACTTAATAAAGCTATTGCTGATGTAAATAGACATAAAGTATATTATAAACAATGTATTGGATATGAAATGTTTAATTCTAGGGATATAATTGATAATTTTTATAAAAGTTATAAAGGTGCTAAATTGTCACGCATGATGATTGTTTATAGTGATAGTTTATTAACTACATGTTATCATCGAAGATAAGTGGGAAAGTGTTGGAATTGGTATACAAGACGGTCTTAGAAATCGTTGCTTCGAGCATAGGGGTTCGAGTCCCCTCTTTCCTACCACATTTTTAATTTAAATATATAAATATGAATATTAAATATTTAAGTGAATATCAGGTTCATGGTACATATGAATCTGATATTCATTCTATTGATAGAAGTTATAATGCTTTTAAAACTGGACAATGCATTTCCCCGGCTTTAAATACAGAACATTTTCTTAGCATACTACAATATTTTAATGTAGATTTAAACGATAAAGTTGTATTAGATATTGGATGTGGGCATGGAGTTGTATCTAATGTAATATTAGATAAATTTCCTACATCAACTGTAATTGGAGTTGATTTTTCACAAAATCGTATAAGTCACTGTAAACAATTAACTAGTTTGATTAGTAATGATCATGTACAACGTGTTCATTTTTTAGCAGAAGATATATATAAGTACATAGAAGATATTTTATTTGTGAATGTTACATATGATGTCATTTTTGCATTTGAAGTATTAGAACATTTTGAAAATCAAACATTTGTTATAAATAGTATAAAAAAACTTTTAAATAAAAATGGTATTTTTATCGGGACAGTGCCTATACAACCAAATTGTAGTAATATTCAACATATTTCACCATTTAGTACAATACTTGATGTAAAAGATAAATTAAATGTTGAAGTATATAATCAAATAATTTTACCTCTTAGACAAATAGAAAGTGTTACTATTATGTATAAAAATAAATAATTTTTATATGGTTAATTATAACTAAGGTGTATTTAATGGAATTATATTATAAAATTAAAGAAGATATGGTTAAGGCTACAAAGTCCGGTGAAGTTGATATTAAAAATTTACTGAAAGTGTTGCTTTCTGATATACAACGAGATCCAAATAAAGATTATAGTGATGAAAAAGTAATTTCTATTGTTAAAAAAACGGTTAAATTACTTTATAATAACTATGAGTTATTGGATGAAGATGAATATCTTATACATGCTGAATATTTAGAACGGGTTTATTTACCTAAACAAATTTCATCAGATGAAATTATTGAAGTATTAAATAAAATTGATTTTAATTCTTTGAATAATAAAATGCAAGCAATTGGAATGGTAATGAAACAATTCCCAAAAGGTAGTATTGATGGTAAATTTGTAAAAGAAATTATAAATGATATATTTTAAATTAATTTTTAAAAATACATTGGTTTTTTATAAATGTCAAAATTAAATGAACGTCATATTGATACTAAACGGGGCGGTGATAGCCAAGGACATGGTAACTTTTCGAGTTTGATGGATTTCCTTAATCAACGGATTGTAATTTGTAAAAATTTTTTAAATAAAAAAATTAATACAAATGGAATTGTCGCTGTTATTGATACTACAATAGTTACTGGTAATATTGCTGTTGATCTTACGTCAATATATACTAATGGTGGCATACTGGCTGTAAAGAGTATTAATGGCATAGGTACACCAGCTACAAATTTCAAACAAGATGAATTTGGTAATATTATCAATTTAGTAAAAGTAAGAAATTATTATACTAAAGAAATATTAGTTGATAAAAATAATAATGTAATATATGGATTATTACAAACTTTATAGTCTACTCAAGATGGTGATTATATAACAAATAATAATTTACAAATAACTTTTATAACAATAGATAGTACTAATAATATATCAATAATTGGAATTAACGAAGATATTGATATATCCCTGCCATATTTATACGCTAAAAGACATTTTCCTAAAATATATAAAGATAAATGTATAAATTATCAGTTATTAAGTACTAATTTTATTCAGAAAGCAATCACAAAAGTACCAAAAATTACAAATGTGCGGTTTATTAATGGTTATCCCGGCTCCCAAACAGAGGTAAAAGAAAATGATAAATTTGATATCGAAGTTACGTTTGATCCAAATGGCCCTGTACCATATTATATAGAAATAGATAATTTTGGTGCTTGTAAATATGGCTTATATAATATTGTCAATACTGGTTTTTCTGTAGGAAATACTAATACAGCCATTATAGAAGCTACAGTTAGGGCAACTAGTGAAACTGCACAAGCACTACCTTGTAAAATTAGAGCAATCAATGCCGCTGGATTATCTTCTGATGGAGTAGATTCTGATTCTTTTGGGAATATAGATGGCACACATGTAATTACCTGTAATGATATTAAGCCTACTTTTAACACGATGGGTATTATTTATCCAATTAGACAATATGCGTTTAAAGATTATGATACTGGAACTATAATAACAACAGTAAATGATTTTGATGAAATAGAATACAGTTCACCTAATAATGATTTTGTTATTTTATCACCAAATGTTTATGATCGAGGGAAAACAATTCAATGTAATAATCCCGGTCATTATAATATAACTATTAAAAATTATAAAATATTCGCAAAAAGATATGCAAATGATTCTACTAATATTACAGAAAAAGTAATTAGAGTTGCAGATATTGCTCCAATAGTCAATGTGTCGCAACCGGTAAGTAGGTTGCGGAAGGGATCAGTGGGTGAAATATATGAAATAACTATGACTTCAAATCAGGAATTAGATAGATTTGTAACTTTACAAATTCCAGTTTCTGGAGCGTAGCAAAATACTGATTAGGATAGTAAACATAATGATACAATATTTACTAATAATATTATTTTAACGGATGGTGATATAGATGGCACCGGAACTTGGTATGCTAACAGTGGAGAAGTAATCAATTTAGCTGGTATGGATGCAACTATTGTAGGTGAGCAAGTAGTTGGTGGTTTTACAGCTAGATCTATAAATTTGAATGCATTTGATAGTACAGCTATATTAAATATAATTCCAACAGATATTAGTAAATTAAAATTATATTAGTCCGGGAAAGATGATTTTATTTTTTATCAATATGGTACTGTTCCCCCTAAAATGAATGGATAGACAATTGATATTAAATCATCTTATAGTGTAATTATTTTATTAGATAAACAAGCAACACGTATGTCATCTTCAAAAAGTTATATAATTATAGAAGAAGAAGAATAACTAAAATAGTATATTAATTAATTTATAAAATACATTGTTTTTAGGTTAAACAAATGGCTGATATAAATGATTTACTATTTGAAATCGAACGTAGGAGTATTATATTCCATAGGGATACTTCTATGCCAGATGGATCACAATTAGGATATACTGGCAATCCTAATTATGCTGATCCTGTAAATTCTAATGGTCAATTTTTATTATACCACTCTCCAGCAGGAACTCATTATTTAGACAAAAGTATTAATCCACATATATTATAGTTTAAAGCCGATGATGCCGCCGGAGGGATTTGGTTAAATTTAGGTGATAATACTTCATCAAATGTTACCAGTGATATATTAATTCGTAAATATGAGGTAACAGCAGCATTTCAAGAAAACGAAATTATTGATATTTTATCAGGTAATGGTAATCTATTTGGTACATCTATACCAACTGGAGATTATTTAACTGCAATAAAGGGCAGTGAAACTGAATTTAATAATAGTAATGATATGCAAATACGTTTGAATGGTGTACATATGACTAAAGGAGACGATGTAATTTAGGTTAATGGTACAGCATTTAAATTTATTCATACTTTAGATGTAAAAGATAAATTTCAAATTATTATAAATAAAAATTAAATTAATTTATAAAATATTTTAATTAAAAAAAAAGGTTTTAAAAGATGAGTTTGATTAATGAAAGACATATAGATACACAGAGAGCAGGTGACGCACAGGGACCGGGTAATTTTCCATCGTTGATGGATTTTATGAATCGAAGGGAAGTAAAATTAAATGATTTCAATATAAATGTCATTTCCGTGACCGGTCAACAGTAGGTTCATGTTTTGCCAGCTGATTTTGCTGGTAAAATTGCGATAGGTACAACGTCTGCTCAAACTAATGGTGGATAGCAAGCAGCTTCTTTATCAACATCAGCTACCGCAACCCCTGCTACTACGACAATTGCAGATTCTTTAGGAAATATTACTAATTTAGTTGAAGTTAGGGATGCTACAACACATGATCCTATTTTAAACTTGACAGGACGTAAGATATATGGATTATTACAGGCTGATGTTAATGCTAACGATGGTGATGATATAGCACCACTTAATGGACAACCTAGTAATTTACAAGTTTCGTTTGTGGTTATTGATGCTGATGGTACAATGACATTAGAGCATGTATTTGGCGATATACATCTAGCATTGCCAAGGCTATTCGCATTGAGACATATTCCAGAATATGTTAAATGTGGATCTAATGCAGATACTGATGTAATACAACAGCGATCTGCAACTTATTCACTTATTAGATATTATGATGTTACTACATCAATTAACGCTAATACAGTTATAGATCTAAATGGAATTGATGTTAGTAATGGTACAATTTATACTGACGTTTCCGGTTCCTCATTAACATCCATAGGATCATCTTCTGCTGCCTTTGAGTTTAATACTGATCTTTTTGTTAGAATTAATGGTACAGTATTAAGAAAAGGAACAGATGTAGTATAGCAATCTTCAACTACATTTAGTTTTAATGTAATGCTTGATCCGGGAGATTCTTTTCAAATAGAGGTTCCTTCTGATATATAATATGTTATAACTGAATTATTACAATTAATAGGTGTCAATAATAATGCCAAAATTTAGTAGAATATCAAAAAAACGATTAGAAACATGTGATATTAGACTTCAAACTATATTTAATGAGGTTGTTAAAACATATGATTGTTCAATACTTTGCGGTTATAGGACAAAGCAAGAACAAAATAATGCGTTTAATAAAGGCAGGAGTAAATTAAAATATCCACATTCTAAACATAATAAATATCCATCTAAAGCAGTTGATGTAGCACCTTATTATAAAAAAAGAGGTATTAACTAGGCTGATACAGGTGGTTTTTATTTATTTGCTGGTTATGTTAAACGAGTAGCATATGAAATGGGATATTCGATTAGATAGGGAGGAGATTAGGACTCAGATCACGAAACTGTTGATAATGGCAGTCTGGTAGATTTACCTCATTTTGAAATTTTAGATTAAAAAGAGGATAGTCATAATTATATGAAGATATTTTTTGATAATAAATATGGCCCGAAAGAAAAACGAATAATTAAAATTATGATTCCTATAACGAAAATATAGGAATAGCTAACTAAAAAAGAAAAGAGGAAAACAAAATGAAAGAAAAACTTGTTATGTAGGCAGTAGATATGTTTTTAAGTAAAATGAACGGTGAAGATTTAAAGAAATAGATTGATATGGGACTCGATATTATTGAAGATAAAGTAATGGCAAGTCCATCAACAACAGATGATATGATAGTACTTCCTGTTTGTAGAATTATTAGAGAGGCGTTATCGGTTCCCGATAACGATGAAGATAACACACAATAATATTATAAGATTTATTATATTAGTTGTTTTTTATTTTTAAGACCAATGATTTTCATTGGTCTTTTTTTTTAATTTTTAATTAATTTATTAATAAATTTTATGTAATTTTAGGTTTAATTATGTTATATTATCACGAAACAACAACCGGTGATGGCGGCGGAGGCATTCCAGATTCATCCAATTCTTTATGTTGTGGAAATATTTATATAACTAATATTACTTCAACTGGAATTGTTTCAAATAAAATATATTTACCAGAAACAGTACCCGCTAATTCTGTATTAGTTGAGGCGACAACTGATAGTGATGATATTACAATTCATTTTGTTGCTGAATCAAGTACAAATTAGTCCCCAAAAGTAACTATTAGTGGAACAAACTGTATAAATTTACAACAGTTTTCAAACGATAGAAGATTATTTTTTGGATCAATTACAGTTCAATTAAATAATACTGGTACATTTAAAGTTCAAAGCGATACTGGAAAATATGCAATTGTAAATGTTATTAAAACTAGCGGACCACCGGTAGTAACTGATATAGTTTTTGAAAATGGTTACCCATCTGGTCAGTCAGAAGTAAAAGAAAATGATATAATTAGTGTTAAAGTTACTTTCTCTGCTTCAGATTCTGAACCAGATGAAATTATAATATTAGATGACCAATTAGCTAAATATAAACTCATTGATGTAAATAATACTGAACTTGATTGGAATAATAATATATATACCGCAACATTTAATGTATCAGCAAGATTTACAGGTGATATTCAAACTAATAAACCAATTGCATTACGTGTAAAAAATTCATTTGGGACAATATCTGATATAATATATTCATCTAATTTTGGATCTGATAATCCCAATCATATTTTAACTTGTTGTGATTTAAAACCTTCATTTATTTTTAATGATATTACATATCCAAATACACAAACGGCGTTTAAAGGAAATGAGCAGGGTTCTATTGATGTTGAAATAAGTAATTTTACTAGTTTAACATATAGTAGTCCTAATAATGATTTTACTATAACAAATGTTAATGTATATGATCAAGATAAAAATATTCAATGTAATAATCCTAATAATTATAATGATTCAAATATAAATTATAGAATAACCGCAAATAGAAGCAATAATGGAACGAATGCAATTTATAATACAATAATTGAAGTTGCAGACACTGCCCCAACTGTCACTGTATATCATACACAAACTGCATTACAATCATCTGAACTTGGTGAAACTTATACTATATATGCTGATAGTAATCAAAATTTATCTAATAATCCAACAATGGAAATTAACATTCCTATATCAGGTTTATAGCTTGGAAGTTTTACTGGATCTGGAAAAAATTAGCAAAATAATATTTTAATAAAAAATTCAGATTCTAAAGGAACTGGTAATTAGACATGGAAAACCACTCCTACTAATAATGCAGGAATATTAGCATCTATTAGTGGAATAGAAACAGTAAAGGGTTTTGTTTCACAAGATATTGAATTAGCAGCGTTTGCAACTGATTCTACATTACAAACTGCTGTAACAGATGTAAATAATTTAGTATTTTCGTAGAATTTCAAAACTAATATGCATTATGAACCAATAGGAACGCAACCGCCTGTAGTTGGTGGTTAGACAATAGATGCAATAAATCAACCAGTAACTATAATTAAAATTTTAGATACTCAAGCGGCTAATTCTTCGTCACAAGAAAGTATAATAACAATAAGTGAGGTAGTTTAATAATGGGAGAATTTAATAAATTATCATTTGAAATAGAAAATAGAGCAATTTTATTACATAAGGATACATCATTACAAGATGGTAATTTTGTTGAATATACAGGAAATCCTAATAATATTAACATAACTCAATATAATTCAGAAGGAGAACGTTTAATAGCTAATGCACCAGCTGGTACATTATATATAGATAAAACAAATTCACCGGTTGATGTATAGATAAAAATTGAAGATACTATTGGTGGTTTATATAAAATTATACATGATACTAATTTACATAATGATTTATTAGGTCGGGATGCTACAGATGCCCATCCTATTAGTGCTATTATTGGATTACAAGATGCTATTAATAATAAAGCAGATTCAACTACATTAAATGCTCATATTACCGATTTTAATAATCCACATATGGTAGACAAAACAGATGTTGGCCTAAGTAATGTTGATAATACATCAGATTTAGACAAACCAATAAGTACGGCAACTCAAGATGCATTAGATAATAAAGCAGATTCAACTGCATTAAATAACCATATTACAGATTTTAATAATCCACATATGGTAGACAAAACAGATGTTGGATTAGGAAACGTTGATAATACCTCCGATTTAGACAAACCAATAAGTAATGCAACTCAAGATGCTTTAGATACTAAACTTGATTCAACTACATTTAGTGTTCATATTACTGATTTTAATAATCCGCATATGGTAGATAAAACAGATGTAGGTTTAAGTAATGTTGATAATACATCAGATTTAGACAAACCAATAAGCACCGCAACTCAAAATGCACTTGATGCTAAACCTGATAATTTAAGTGAACTTGATGATGTTGATACAACTGGTGTACTTGATCAAGAAGTATTATATTTTGATGCAACATCAGGAACATAGAAAAATAAAATAATTATAAATGGTATAACTGTACATAATAGTTTATCTGGTAGGGATACTACAGATGCCCATCCTATTAATGCTATTACTGGATTACAAGATGTTATTAATACTAAACTTGATTCAACTACATTTAGTGTTCATATTACAGATTTTAATAATCCACATATGGTAGACAAAACAGATGTTGGATTAGGAAACGTTGATAATACATCAGATTTAGACAAACCAATAAGCACAGCAACTCAAAATGCACTTGATGATAAAGCAGATTCAACTACATTAAATGATCATATTACAGATTTTAATAATCCACATATGGTAGATAAAGTTGATGTAGGTTTAAGTAATGTTGATAACACATCTGATTTAGATAAACCAATAAGCACAGCAACTCAAAATGCTTTAGATGATAAACCTGATAATTTAAGTGAACTTGATGATGTTGATACAACTGGTGTACTTGATCAAGAAGTATTATATTTTGATGCAACATCAGGAAAATAGAAAAGTTCTGCGACTGCTGGTGGGATAACTGTACATAATAGTTTATCTGGTAGGGATACTACAGATGCCCATCCTATTAATGCTATTACTGGATTACAAAATGCACTTGATGATAAAGCAGATTCAACTGCATTAAATGATCATATTACTGATGTTAATAATCCACATATGGTAGATAAAGTTGATGTTGGATTGGGAAATGTTGATAATACATCCGATTTAGATAAACCAATAAGTACCGCAACTCAAAATGCTTTAGATGATAAACCTGATAATTTAAGTGAACTTGATGATGTTGATACAACTGGTGTACTTGATCAACAAATATTAAAATTTGATTCTGTTTCTGGAAAATAGAAACCAGAAATTGATAATAGTGGTATAACTGTACATAATAGTTTATCTGATCGAGACGCTACAGATTCTCATCCTATTAGTGCTATTACTGGATTACAAGAAGAATTGGATGATATAACTGATATTTATACTGACAGGGAAGAACCAACTGGATTTTTGAGGTTACATCCAGAGACAATGGGAATACTTTCAGTTAATAATACAACTCGTTCAGTAACTATACAACCAAAGGCTGGTCAAACAACATTTAGTTTTTATAATTCTGGAAAAAAATATGAAATCTCAACAGCTAAAACTTTACAAATACCTAATCAAACAAATCATTATATGTGTTATTTTGATAATACTGGATCATTTATGTATACAGATAATGATTTAACATTAGATTTAGTTACTAAATGTACTTTAGTAGCATAGGTTTATTATAATGCTACAACTTCACAAATTTATGTATTAGCTGATGAACGACATGGAATAGGAATGTCTGGAGAAACGCATATAAATAATCACTTGACCAGAGGGGCTGCATATGCTAATGGTTTAGATATAATAGGATTAAGTTCCAATAATTATACATATGATAAAATAACAAGTGGTTTATGTTTTGATGAAGATATATTAATAGAAATACCTGATAGTACATCAAATGTATTTATTTATACTGATGGAACAGCAGGTGAATAGGTTGAAACTTCCGCTGATAATAATATAGGGTATAAAGGAGTTACAAATGTTGTATATAATAAGTATGATACAACTACTAAAATATAGTCACTTGAAGAACTTGATGTTGATAACGCATATACAATTTATCATTTTATTGCTTCAAATAATATACTTAATCCAGTTTATAAAGTAATTGGCCAAAATGCATATTCGTCTAGGGATCTTGCTAGGTCTAATATAGTAAATGAAATTAAACATTTAAAATTAAAAGGATTATATTCAAATGAATTTATATTTTTATATTCAATTATAGTAAAATATGATGGAACACTTATACCGTTAGCCAATGGTGATACTTATGTTGATTTAAGAAATATTCAAGATGTAAATAGTGGATATTCTGATTCAGAAATAAATAATTTAATTACAGAATCAATTAGTGGTTATATTAATTTATTTAATGCTAAAGAATTAGCAAAGGAACGTAAATTAAATCAAACTAGACAATTTTTATTTAATGTAAATCAAACAGACCCAAAATGTAGAATAGTATCAGCTGATGATTATAATATGATTTAGCGAAATGGTCAATATTTAACCACCTTAAATAAAGGACAAGCGCACTTAATAACAGATGCAGAAACCGGTGATTATTTTGATAGTAAAAAAGGGATAGGTATAGCAGTAAATTCAGTTGAATCAGTTGATAGTGCAGCACCTGCCGCCTTTTTTGATACTAAATTCTTTTTTTATGCATTTAGATCATCTGATTCTGGTAAAGGTAAAATATATATAGCATGTGGACCAATTAAATCTAAAGTTAAAATGACAGATGGTTTAGGTAATTTAATTGATGGTCCAGTTGAACTTGATCCTAATCAAACAACGATATTATATACTCAAGGAAATAAAGAATATATAATAGAAGCAACTAATGAAATTATTGTTTATATAACATCAAATAATGGATCATATGATCAAAGACTTTTACCACCTTTATCTACTGAAATAATTGGATAGCCGAGACTTGGATATTGCTCTGCATTATATGCGAATACTGTAGTTAATTAGTATAAACGTGATGGTTCTAGTGGAACATTTACAGTAAGTCCCGGAAGTCCTGTTAATATTAGTAATGAAATAGGATCAGAGGTTAATTATGATGCTGATGGTATAACTATAATGAAAGCATCAGGCCCAATTTCTGCAATGTCTGGAGCAGACAATGATGGATTAAATGCAACTGCATGGTTTCCGCTAGATATTGGATTGGCTCGTAGATTTCCTATAACATCTGGAATTGCATCTAATCAACATATATCAATTGCAAGTCCATATAAAGGAGAAGCTATATTATATGATATTAATGGTGATATTAAACATGTCTTTAAATTATCAACAGATGGTGTTGGAGATAATTTTCCATATGGAGATAAATTAAGACCTTCATCAAATATAGCAGCGGGTGGGTATATTGAATGTGATGTTCCATGTTATGTATGTGTTGATTTTAGCAGTGATAGTGAATTAACTCAAAATTCAAGCGATGAAACTATATTATTAGGTACATCACCTAAATCATTTGACGATCATTTATTAGATACAAATGCACATGATATACCAGAAACGTTACATAGTTTTGAAACATTATATTATAATAAAGAATTAGCTAAAGAAAATAAATTAAATAGAACTAGGCAATATATTCCGATTATTAATTCATCATCACCAATTTGTAGAATAGTATCAGCTGCTGATTATAATGTTATTTATAGAAAAGAAAAATATTTAACCACTTTAAATAAGGGACAGTCATACTTAGTAACAGATACCGAAGCAGGTGATTATTTTGATAGTAAAAAAGGAATAGGTATAGCTTTTAATGCAAATTCATCAGTTGACAGTGCTGTACCAGCTGGTTTTTTTAGTAATTATTTTTTCTTTTATGCATTTAGATTTTCAGCACCTGATAGGGGTTATATATATGTAACATGTGGCCCATTAAAAAGTAGAGTAGAGATGAAAAATACAAGCGGTGCTATAGTTGATGGTCCATATATATTAGATGCTAATGAAATTAAGTTATTTAAAACTCCTACGGAAGGAGAATATTCAATTGTTGCAACTGAGGATGTATGTGTTTATATAACATCAAATAAGGGAGCATACGATCAAAGACTTTTACCACCTTTATCTACTGAAATAATTGGATAGCCGAGAAGAGGTTATTGTTCTGCATTATATGCGAATACTGTAGTTAATTAGTATAAACGTGATGGTTCTAGTGGAACATTTACAGTAAGTCCCGGTAGTCCAGTTAATATAAATTCAGAAATAGGCAGTTTGGTAGAGTATGATCCAGATGATTTAACTATAATGAAAGCATCCGGTCCAATTTCTGCAATGTCAGGAGCAGATAATGATGGTGGAAATGCAACTGCATAGTTTCCGTTAGATATTGGACTAGGTAAATTATTTCCATTTACTGCAGCAGTTGCTACAGGTGAACATATAGCGATTGCAAGTCCATATGATTGTACTGCTAAATTATTTGACTCAACTGGAATTTTAATACATGAATTTATATTAAGTACAGATGGAACTTCTAATGATTTTCCATTTGCAGATAGATAGATTACAACAAGTGATGTTATGCCCGGTGGATAGATAGAGACATCTGCTCCTGCATATATATGTATAGATATAACTGATGATCCAGACATGGCACAGGATGATGGAAATGAAACAATTTTATTAGGTCAAATTGATGACACATTAGAAAAACATTTACTTAATAAAACAGATGCTCATCCTATTAGTGCTATTACTAATTTAGAACATGAATTAAATAGTAAAATAGCCACGCCATCTGGTGTAATATCAGGAGGCGAGTTAAGTGGTAGTTACAATGCGTTAGAAATTATAGTTTCATCTGGTAGCGGATTGATTGTAGATCCTATTTCAGATCCTTATAATGTTACCAGTGATGTTGTTAGTTAGCCTGATAGAACTATATCAATTACACCAACAGCAGTGGATACGGAAGAATTATATCAAATTTATGTGGATAAAAATGCCAATATTATTAGCATTATATTACAAGATGTTGTCCCAGCTGATAGTTATGATTATATATTACTTGGGTATATTGAAATATCATCAAATTCAATTAGCAATATTATTAATGCTCCTATTGTAATATCTCAAACACCGTATAATTTATATGATTTATTTCAAATAATGCCTGATAGTGCAAAAACTAAAGGAATGAGATTATGTCCAACGGATGAATTATCAGTATATTGTCAGTCTGGTGAAATTTTTATTCCGGGTATTAATTAGTATTCAACACCAAAGAATCAGAATATATTAACAATTCCGCAGTCTGGTGATGAAACTACACCTATTATATTTAAAATATTTAATCAATTTGGTCAATCTATAATGCCACCGGTATCTATAATACCAAAATATTATGATAATACAGGAGCAGTTGAATCATTAACGGGAGGCGAAGCTGTTATTCACTATGTATATTATTCGGCAAGTGGATTTTATTTACAATTAGGAGATAAGCGGTATAAATCATTTAATGATGCATTTAAAAATATTGATAAAGATAGAGCATATTATAACTTTGCCCCCGGAGCAGGTATTGCCGGTAAGAGTATTTTAATTGGACAAATAGTTGTATCTAACTTAGCTACAAGTTTTGATAATAGATCACTTGCAACTATAGTATCAACTATAAATAATGAATTTGGTAATACTATTAGCCCTGTTGATTTAACACTTGTTCCACAATATTTATTACATGCAATAGCTGCAGAACATTTAAGTGCGGGTGATGAATTATCAATGGATATTAATGGAAAAGTTCAAAAATATCCTGCAACTGGTGGTGAAAATACATCACAATATACAACAGATACAGTTGTATACCATTCGTTTATATTTTTAAATGCGTCTAATAATCAGGGTATTATTGCATAGATTAACAATATTGATGAGACAATTAACGTTATTACAGCACAGAGAAATGCAAATGGAACCGTTTCGTATTCACCAATACGTACAATTTCTACTGCTGGCCAAGCATTAACAATTGGGTTATGTAGAATAGATTCATCTAGAGCTGGTATTATTTATACTGATAAAACTGGAGTAGTATTAGGAATAATTGGTAATAATGGTATTTCAGTGGCACCTAGTACTGGTACTATGCAGGTATTAAATAGTGATAACGCTACAGCAGATGGAGCTGATTGTGTATATGATAGTTCACAAGATTATTTAATCGGCGTTTATAGTATTGAAAATACTAATAATGTATATAATAGATATTGTTCATTTAGTGGAAATAATGTAAATACACCACCTTATAGTGAAATTTTAATGACAACTGGTGAGCAGGTTAAATGTACCACGGAAGGTGATAATGTAATTGTGGTTACAGTGGATAGTGGAAATAGTAAATAGATTGAAGCGGCTTGGAAAAAGCCAACATTTGGAACTGGTAGATATGATGATTTGACACCTGTTATAACTTTATCAAATTGCGATATTCATGGCGGTTTACAAGTTCAGTCTGGAGTAATTTTTGCTCAATTTAAATCATCATCGTCATTGCAGACATATAAGGCGGCTTATACATCTGGATCGTCTATAGAAACTCCTGTTGCATATGGTAATGCAGTAAATTGCAAACATGGTGATTTAATTAAAACTGATTCTGGAATAGGTTATAGGGTTGTTTTAAATAATAATAATAATATAGATATATATGAAGGAATGTTAGCTGGTTCATGGGATTTAATTTATACATCAACATTTAATATTAATAGTAGTAATTCAGAAATAAAATCATTAATATTTGGATCAGTTTTTGCTATAGGTACAGGTAAAAATACAACCGATGCCAATATGGTATACTTAATTGATTCTTCATTAACTAGAACTGATCATTTTATAGGTGTTACTCAATATAATGTAATACAAGGTGATTATATTAATGTAGATATAGCATTACCATTAATAACTTTACCAAGAGAATATTCACCGGGAACATATTATACATATGGTCCTTATAAATATCAAGTAATAACAAATACACAAGCTGTTATTATAATAGAGTCAACATTAATACAGAATACGGTGACGTGATATGAAAAGAAAAATTATTGGACCAGAAATTATAGATAAAAGAGTTGATTATATTGAATATAAATCAATGTAGTTTTAGGTAGATATCTTAAATAGAAAATTAGAAACAGAAATTGTTGATGGTAAAGGGGCTATAACTATTACACTATAGTATAAATTACAAGAATTTATGATAAAAAATTTAATAAATTTATATATTAATATTGGTGGATAGGATAAAATATCAACTACAACAACATTTGACGGTGTGGAGATGTCATTATATGGTGGAACTCAATTTATTTTTTATCCATCTGAAAAAATTGTTGATAAAGCAAAAAATAGACTTGAAAATTTACGTTAAAATTTTTGTTGACAATCTATGAGTTTTATGTTAAGATAAGTATAGTTAAAAAAATTGGAGAAATTATAAATGTTAAAATATAAAAAAATTGGTATTTGTATATTATTTAGTTTGCTTATAAGTAGTTTTTGTTTTATTTTATTGAATTATTATATACTTAATAAACAAATAACAACTCTTAATAAAAGTTGCCCAATTATAATAGATACTGATTTTAGGTTAAATCGTATAAAACTTAAAAATAATATTGTAGAATTAAATGTAACAATTATTAACGATGTATCGGCTATTGTTATTATGAGTAAATATGACGAACTTATATCAAAATTGCGATATAATTCATGTAAAAATGAAATAATGAAAGATTATGGAATACCAATGCATTATACATATTATTCTAATTATGCGGAAGAATTGTTCGATTATACAATAACAAAAGATTTTTGTAATAATTTATGATATAATTAATATAACAATAATAAAAATAAATAACCTTTGACTGAGGAAAGATTAATGGATAAAAAGTACAAGGTCAAGAAGGCAGATTGGGGTGTAACTGTAGCTAGATTTCAATTGCCTAAACTTCACGAAGCTCATATTGAGCTTATCAATAAAATGCTTAATAATTATCAAAATGTATTGATAGTATTAGGTATTAGCCCAATTAACTTTAGCACAAAAAAGAATCCTCTTAATCTTGCTATGAGAAAGCAAATGATTAAAGAAACATTTAATACTAATCGTATTAAAGTTGCATACTTAGAGGACCAAGAATCAAATTTTATTTGGAGTGATAAACTTGATTCTATTGTTGCTAAATTTGTTAAATCTAAACAAACTGTAATGTTGTGTGGTGGGAGAGATTCGTTTTTACCATATTACAAAAATAATTTTCCAACTGTACAATATAAAGATTTTATTCAAACAGAATTTTTATCAGCTACATCAATTAGAAACGAAATCATGAAAACATCTTCGTTTAATGAAGATTTTCGAGCCGGAGTAACTTATAATGCTTGTAATATGATTCCTCGCTGTGTCCCTGCGATTGATTTGTTGATAAGAAGGGATGATACTGTACTACTTGGAAAACGTGTCAATGATACGAAATATAGTTTTGTTGGAGGGTGGGTATATCCCGGAGAAACTTTTGAACAAGCGTGTATTAGAGTTGGTTATGATAAATGTAATTTAACTTTAAATGATGATTATTTGGCACCTATTAAAAGTTTTGCAAATTTTGATTGGCGGTTTAGGGGCGAAGTTGACGATTTAACATCTATGTTATTTTTGGTTGATCAATTTAATGGACTACCTGAACCAAAAGGGAATATAACTAAATTAAAATATATTAAATATACTGATATATTAGATAAAATAACTAATACTCACTATCCAATTGCTGAGTATGTAAAAAATAATTTTTTTAAATATAGTAGAGGTGAATAATATGATACATTAAATAATTAAAAAGTAGTTAATATGTAGTATAATTAAAACCTAGATTAAATGATAAAAAAGGTAAATAAAATGAAAAACAATAAAATTATTAATAAAACAGATTCTTATAAAGCAAGTCACTACTTGCAATTCCCCCCTGATGCAGAAAATACTTTTTATTACATTGAATCCCGTGGTGGTGGTGATAAAATTAAATTTTTCGGTCTGCAAGCTATTATTAAAAAATATTTGATGACTGTAATCAATGAAAACGATGTTGCTGAGGCTAAAAAGTTTTTTAATGCACATGGTTTACCTTTCAATGAGGCTGGTTGGACTAAAATTGCTAAAAAGGGTTACTTACCTCTTGAAATTAAAGCAGTTAAAGAGGGCACAGTAGTAAATACCAAACGACCCCTTGTAACTGTTACTTGTACCGAAGATGGGTTTGAATGGTTACCGGGATGGTGTGAGACTATGCTCATGCAGGTATGGTATCCAATTACGGTAGCAACTAATTCTTGGAAATGTAAACAAGTTATTAGTAAATATTTAGAGGAAACTGGTGTTCCAGAGGGAATTATGTTTAAGTTGCATGATTTTGGATACCGTGGAGTTTCTTCCGAGGAAAGTGCGGAACTTGGTGGCATGGCCCACTTGGTTAATTTTATGGGTACTGATACTATTGCCGGGATTTATGCTGCTCAGGAATATTATAATACTAACGAAATGGTTGGATTTAGTATTCCAGCGGCAGAACATAGCACTATGACCTCTTGGGGTAAAGAAAACGAAAAAATGGCATATAAAAATATGCTTGACAAATTTGCAGAGCCCGGTAAACTAGTAGCAGTTGTTTCTGATTCTTATGACCTAAATAATGCGGTTGTTAATATTTGGGGCAAAGATCTTAAAAAAGATGTATTGGACTCTGGTGCAACTATTGTAATTAGACCAGATTCTGGAGAACCCAAAGATGTAGTTGTTAGGACACTGTTGCAACTTGAAGCAACCTTTGGGGCTACTACTAATGATAAGGGATATAAAGTTCTTAATCCGGCAGTAAGATTGATTCAAGGTGATGGGATTTCCGACGCTACTGCGATTGCTGAAATTTTAGAGGCGGTTAAATCTGCTGGTTTTAGTGCAGATAATCTGGCTTTTGGAATGGGCGGCGGTTTGTTGCAACAAGTTAATAGGGATACTTACAAATTTGCAATGAAATGTTCTGCAATTAAACGAGCGGGAAATTGGCAAGATGTTTTTAAATGTCCGGTTGATGCTCCTTGGAAAGCAAGTAAAGCAGGGAGATTTAATGAATATTCTGATTTTGTTACTGTATTCAAAGACGGTAAAATGATTAAAGAATATACATTTGACGAAGTAAGGAATAACGAATAATTTAACTTTATATTTAGCAGCCGAAGGAGAGAGTCTATTACTTTACAGATTGGCCAGTTTGTAAAGTGACAACCGGCGAGTTCGACTAGTGCATCTGCAGAGCTAGGTGAGTAAGCTGCTAAATAATTTATTTTTAAAAGGAGATTGTTTATGTTTAAAAACGTTTTGCCAACCGGATATTTATTTGTTGATAGTTACGAAAAAGGAAATTTAGAAACATTATCTATTGGAGATTATGGAAAAGATCGCAATATAAAAGCCCGGTTTCTTGGTTATTATAATGATATAAAAGGAGTTGATAATGTTCCTTGCAAACCTTTAAGCGAAAAATGGGTTATTACATTATCTACACAGTATGGCTGTACAATGTCTTGTAATTTTTGTGATGTATCTAAAATTAAATTTAAAGGAAATGCATCGTTTGAAGACTTGAAACAGCAACTATATAATGCAATTAGATTGTTCCCGGAAGTTTCTTATACTGACCGTTTAAATATTCACTTTGCGAGAATGGGAGAACCGTCGTATAATAAAGATGTAATAATGTTTACAGAATGGTTATATCGTAATAAATTAACATTAAAAAATGATTTAGGACTTTCTATTGAAGTAATTCATCCTGTATTTACAACCTGTTGTCCTAAAAAAAATAATAATCTATATACAATGTTATCTAATTGGTCATGGATTAAAAATGATTTATATAATGGCCAAGCTGGATTACAAATAAGTATTAACTCTACTGATGATATTCAACGTGCTGAAATGTTTAATAATAAAACATTATCAATTGAAGAAATTGCTAACTTATGTGATTCAGTATTAGCACCGCCGGTAGGTAGAAAATATTGTCTTAATTTTGCGTTGGCTGATGATTATATAGTTGATGCTGAATATTTATTAAGTTTATTTGATCCAGATTATTGGATGGTAAAAATTACACCTATTCATAATAATACTGCATGTAATATTAATGGAATCAAAACAACCAATGGTTATAATTCATTTACTCCATATAAAGAAATAGAACAACAATTAGTTAATGTTGGATACGATGTTATTGTCTTTGTGCCCTCTCTTGATGAAGAAGATGGCCTTGTTACTTGTGGCAATTTGGTATTAAGTGGAAACAGTGTTAAAACCAGAAAACTTGACAAACCAATTATTAAAGGATTTGATTATGAAAATTAAAGTAATTTATCGAAAAAATTTAAAAATGTCCACTGGTAAAGTTGCTGCTCAAGTAGCACATGCAGTAATGGGTCTTGAAATAATTGATCATGGTTGTACTATAGTTGTATTAAAAGTATCAGATAAAAAATTTTTTGATACAATACAAGATTTTCAACAAAACCAAAAAAATATTCCGTTTTATATACACCGTGATTTTGGATTAACAGAGGTTGCACCGTCTACAGAGACTTGTTTTGCTTGGGTTGACTCAGAATAAAAGGATATATTTTATGAAAACTACCGTAGGTTTATTACTTATTGATAAATATGAACACATTTTATCGTGTCACCCCACCCGACATGGCGCATTACAATGGGATATTGTAAAAGGTTGCATTGATCCGGGTGAAACTCCAGATGAAACAATTCGTAGAGAATTCGAAGAAGAAACATCTATTCCGTTTAGTGATTTAAATGGAACGTTTGTTGATTTTACAAAATTATATAATATTGATTATATTTATGTCCATAAAAAAAAGGTATTACATGGATGCGTATTTTTATTGGATGATACTATAGAAATTACAAAATTTAAATGCAATAGTATGGTTAATAAATATAAATGTGGTAATAAAATATTAGACCCATTTCCAGAAATAGATGCATTTTCGTGGATTACATATAAAGAAATTGATATTCTTCATGAAACACAACAACGATTTATTAATGATGTTAAAAAATGTTATGATATTTTTAATAAAAATTCATTATATGAAAATGCTCAGTTAGTAAACAGTATAAAATCTAACGCTTATGGATAAAATGAAATTTTTATTAGTTAGTTATATTGAAAAGTTAAATTATGTAGTTGAAATTTTAACTAAATACAAAATTGAGATTGTTACTGATCCAGCCGATTGTGATTTTATTTTAGCAATCGGTGGCGATGGTACAATTCTACATGCAGGTGAATATGCTATTGATTATAACAAACCATTAATTGGTTATAATTCAGGTACATTAGGATTTTTAGCATGTAGCAATGAACTTGATATTATTTGTAAAAATATTTTAAATAATAATTATTTTATTGTAAAACATAAGTGTTTATGTTTAAAATATAATAATTTTACTAAAACTATTGGATATGCTTTAAATGAATTTGTATTTAAAAGTGTAAATGATACTTTTATTGAGTTACATTTACAATTAATGAATACCCAAGAGTGTATATCTTACCAAGCGGATGCAGTTATTTTTTCTACACCAACGGGTTCTACTGCTTATAATTTAGGAGCAGGTGGTTCTATTGTTCATCCAAGTGTTAATTGTATTTTAATTACTCCAGTTGCCCCTTTTTCTATGTCTTCGCGGCCCATTATTTTACCAGCCACATCTGAAATTAAAATTAAATATAATGAAAATTTTAAAGTTATTAAAGATGGTCAAGTTATTAATAATATTGATAATCTACATAATTTAATTATTAAATATAATAGTAATTATAAAAAATATATTAAACTAGTTAAATTTAATAATTATTTTATTAAGTTAATTACTAATAAATTAGGATGGGGGGAATTTATTAAAAAGTAATTAATTTAATATAACTATATAAAACTATTACTAGGGAGTAATTTATATGAACAAGGTGTATAATGAAAAATATGACAAAACACTTACCATAGTTAGTTCCGTTAATTTTTACTTTGTTAGGATTGATGTGTAAAATTTATGCATTAATGGGCACAGTTGATCATTTGGAAACTAAATTATACATTGAAGGTGAGAAATTAAAAACAGACGTAACTGATTTAAAATATCGTGTTAAAGATATTGAAAATTATTGTTGTCCAGATAAAATTATACATTAATGGTACTTATATAAATTAATTTTTTTCTTGACAATTCTTAATTTATATGGTATAATATTACGAATTTAACCGAGGCTCATTCATTGGGATAAAATGTATGTTTTGCTATCGTGATAGAACATTTTGTAAGTTTAATAAATGTATTAAGTTTAGTAATAAAAAATGCACGAGGGCTTTTACAAAACAACGACAAGAAAAAGCAGAAAGTTGGTGGACAAGTGGGGGCGGTTCAATTGATGAAATGCCTGTTTGTTTTTTTGTGGATAAACCTAAATGTTTTAAACAGTGATAAAATGCTTAAAGTACAAGAATTTTTAATAAATAATAATATAGATATACTATCTGATGATCCTTATAATATCAGTATAAAAGAATATGATGATGGTATCATGTCTGTTAATTATTCACAGATAGAATCTCCTAAGCATAATGCTATTGTTAAAGAATGTCGGGGTCTTATTTTAAAAAATACTTTCCCATATTCTGTCGTTGCTAGATCGTTTGATAGATTTTTTAATTTGGGTGAAGATCCACATTCAAAAGAGTGGTATGATAAAATAAAAAATGATCATGTGGTATGTTTTAAAAAACATGATGGGTCATTGATTAATTTATATTATTTTAATAATAAATGGAATTGCGCAACTCGTAAAATGTGTTTTGCTGAGGGTAAAACCGCAGCAGGGTTCAGAACATTTTCCGATATTTTTTTTGGAATATTTAATGTTGAACAACTTGATAATATAGATTTAAATAATTTTGATGTTACTGAACATACTTTCATTTTTGAATTAGTATCACCCGAAACGAGAGTAGTTACTCCGTACCCTAAAGATGATATTTATTTATTATCAGTTCGTAATAATAAGACCGGAAAAGAAGTTGATTTTGAAGCACTTCAAATGATATCATATTGTATAGATGTTAATATATGTGAATTTTTTGATTTTAATAATATTGAATCAATTGAAAAAGCTATTAAATCACTTGATGCAATGGAAGAAGGGTTTGTTTTATGTGACTATTCGGATATGTCACGAATTAAAATGAAAAATTCTTCTTATTTAGCAATTGCACATTTACGTGATAATGGAGTAATTTCAGCAAAACGTATTGCACATTTAGTGTATGAAAATGATTACGAAGAATATTTGTCATATTTTCCAGAAGATAGATATTTATTTATTCCATATATTAATGCATATAATGAATTGATTAATTCAATTAAATATATTTATGATAAATATAAAAATATTGAAAATCAAAAAGAATTTGCATTGAATATTAATAAGTATCCATTTAAAGGAATATTGTTTACTATTAGGGCAAATGGAATATCTATACAAAATGCAATTGATAAATTAACATTAAATAGTAAGTTAAAATTGATTGAATATTTTTTATGAATTAATTTATAAAATATAATTATTTTTATAAGGTATTATAACATGGCGTAGAAAACAATATTAAATTTAATAGCATGTAGTTTAATTTTAGTTGGTTGTGCTAATGAAAAATATTATGACGCTGTTAAAGAACAAAATATAGCTATTAATGCTATGAATTTAAGACATGATAAAAAACAGGAGATAGAGCAGCAACTACACGAAGAACGGATGGCATTATTAATTCAACAAAGCATGGTGGCTGCCGCCAAAACACCTGAAAAAACAGATGATGTGTTAATTCCTATTATTATCATGGGCTTAGAAGATAAACGCATAATGGCACATGCTTTAACTGCTAGTAATAAAAAGGCTATTTCTTTTCAACCAATTAAAGCACCTGAAACCGTTGGCGATGCAATTCAAAAATCAACTGGATTGCTTTTGGGCATAGGTGCAATTGTTAATTCAGCATTACAAAGTAAACATTTAGCTGATGTTGCAGAAGCTGGAATATCTTCTGCTGGAACATCAAGCACTATTACTGGTAATGGAAATGCTATTACTAATGATAGTTATAAAACAGGAAGTCAAAATAATATTAATGGAAGCACTAATGAACCTACAGGCGGAGCAATTACAAATACTAATACTCATGCCAACAAAACAAATGATGATAATACAGAAGAACCAGTTAGTGAATCAGTTGATGGTGAATAATTATAAAAAATCGTATATTAACATATAAAAGACAATATTAAATACTAATAGTTAATATTGTCTTTTATAATTATTTAGCTTTGGTGGCATAAAATGTTTAAAAATGTTCTTATTATAGTTTTAACTATTATATCAATTGGATCAGTTGGTTATAATTATCAAAAATCACAATATTATTTAAAAAAGATTCAAATGATTAGTTATTATAAACAAGAAGCAGTTAAACAACTACTTGATACCAGAGATAAAAATGAGTATTTATTAAAAATTATTAATAAATTAGATTTTAATAATAATAATTACAATGGATTTTATATTAAAACAGCTGATAAAAATAAAATATTTTCATGGTGCTTAAAAAAATCTAAAAACTCTGTAACACCATCTGAATTACATAAAATAATAAATGAAGCATTTAAATACGATAACCCTTTATTAATTATTAGTATTATTGAATTTGAAAGTAATTTTGATTTACATGCAGTTTCTAAGAAACATGCTGATGGGCTAATGCAAATAATGTGGACTGTTTGGAAAGATGAATTAATAACTCAATTTAATATTAAAACCGAAAGAGAATTATTCGAAATAGATAATAATATCAGGGCTGGCCATTATATATTTTCTAAATATTATAAACAAACTGGTTCGGTAAAAAAAGCATTAAATAGGTATGTTGGCGGTGATCCTACGTATCCAGTTAGAGTTCTAGCTAATTACAATAAACTTAAAAGTTTATTATAAAATTAATCATTTAACTTTTTAATAAATTTAGTATGTTCTAATGGAAATCCAGTATCATCTAACCGGGAACGCCTTATCATTCGTTTTGCCATTGTACCGTCTTTTTTTATGTGACAAATTTTGACGTATATACCACATCTATTACTACATATACGATGTGGCTAAACAACAAATTCTTTAACACAACCTTGTTTATTTTCACATTTTACAATATCTGTAACTTTTATATTGGTCATATATTCAACATATCTATTATATAACATTTTTAATATATGTTGAAAACATGTAGTTGTCATTTTTTCTTTTTTAAATGTCAACTCTTTTTTTCGTTCTTTTATTTGCTTGCGTTTATTTGTTATTTCTGTATTATCAATAAGTGTAAATGAACGGAGTTGTTTTTTTAATTTATTTAATAAATTTAATTTTTCTTTTTTTTCAACTAATTTATTTTTATTTTGAGCGTTATTTATCTATTGCTTTAATTCATTAATTGATTGTTGAACTTCCATTTTAGTCATAATTAAACTCCATTTTAAGATCGTATATTAAATTAATTGATTGTTTTTTATTAAAAAATTAATTTAATATAATTATTTTATGTGAGTTTTTTTAATATGACGTATATAAAAAGAAATGCAAAATAGGAAAAAAATAGTTTTAAGGTGCCAATTTATCCTCGTTCAAAAACATTAGAAGAGTTGGGTAAAATCTACTTATTAGACGATGTATATGAGTAGGTTGTGGTCCCATCTATTAGTAATGAAAACGAATAGAATGTTACATTTCCTATATATGGAAATGAATTATCATTTGATAAAGCAAAAGCTAAAATAGAAAGTTTTATGGTAATTTAACTTGCATTAATGTGTTTAACATGGTATAATATGGTAAATTAAATCTTAAAGGGGGAGCATTTTACTATGAAACAAGTTGAAATTCCCAATGATTATTTTCTTAATATGTCTAAAAAAGATTATAGTCATTTTGAAACTGCTATTATAAGAGAGTTTTTTCAAAACAGCGTTGATGCTGGTGCTAAACAGTTTGTTATTGATTTTGATAGTACTGAAAAAACATTAACTATTTTTGATGATGGTTGTGGTATGGATAAAGATACCATTGTTAATAAGTTACTTGTAATGGGTAAATCTTACAAGAATAATGATAATGCGATTGGTGCTTTTGGTCATGCTAAAATATTGCTTTATTTTTCTTGGGCTAAATGGGAAATTCGTACTCATAATTATGTTGTTTCTGGTGCATCACATTATTATGAAATAACCGAAGTAGATGATTATGTCGATGGAGTAATTTCTACTATTTGGGTTGATGATAATATTGATAATATTTTTAAATATCATTGCCAAGCGTTTTTTTTAAAGTGTGATACTAACTGTAAAGTCTTTTATAATAACAGTGTTGAATTAGATTATAATGTTGAACTTGATCAATGTTTAAAAATTGGTAAGTCGATATATGATGATGAAAATTTTACTATTTATACATCCGATCAAAAGGATTATTATATAACAATTAGACAGAACGGTGTTTTTATGTTTCGGGAATATTTAAGTTCCTATAAAAAGACTATGGCTGTCGTAGAAATTAAATGTAGACCAGAATATATTTTACTTCAAAATAGAGATTACTTTAAACAAGAGATAAAAGATTATTTTAACAAAATTAAAAGGGAATTTGAAATTGATTCAGTTGAAACATTCACGACTAATCACGATACAAAAACACCATTTAATAGTTTTGATATATTAAATAATAATATACATAGCTTACTTCCTGCCCAAAAAATAATAACCCATGCTATTGAAGAAAATGATAGTTATAAATTATTTAATAAATATAGAAATAAAAGATTGCTTAATATTGCTTATGCGTATATTGATGAATTTAGAAAATTTAAAATGGTTGATAATGTTGTCATTGGGTATACAAATAAAGATATTCTTGCTGGTCTATTTAGATATAATCCAAAAACAGAAGAAAATGAAATTTATTTTAATTTAAATTTTATTATTAAAAATTCTCCTAATTATAGAAAAATGGCTATTATTTTATTTAATACATTAGTTCATGAGTATACTCACGCATATAATGTAATTACAAATAATAGCACTAATCATGATGAAGAATTTGTAAAAATATTAGATCAAATGCATGATTATTTTTGGGATCAGACTAAATTTATTAAAATATTTAAAACGGTTTGGAAAAAAACAAAAAGGTAATATATGACTGATAATAAAAAAACTACATTGAATATAAGATGCATTGAATGTAATAAAGTTTTTTATATAAATGTATATAAAAAAGATATTGAGCTATATAAAAAAGGCGTATTAGCTCAATCTGCTTTTCCATACTTGACAATTAATGAACGAGAGCTTATTATTTCTAATATGTGTGGCTCTTGTTTTGATAAAATTTTTACAGAGGAATAATAATGTACGGACAAGATAAAAATGACAATTTTGAAACCAATCAATCACCTAATTTTAAGTTTGATCTTGGGTCCATTTTGGAAGATAAAATTACAGGATTCAAGGGTGTTGTAATGTATAGAACTCAGTGGATACATAATTGTAATGTATATGGATTAAAGACACAAATATTGAAAGATGGCGCGCCGCAGGATATCCAAGCATTTGACGAGCCACAGCTTTCATTAGTAGAGGAAAATGTATATGAACGTAATAATAAAACTGGTGGACCAACTAAACAAATGCCACAATTAAATAGAATGTAATGTATACTTCATATTTTGCTAAATATAAAGGTAAAGATGGAATAAGTATTGCATTATCTTCTCCTAAATGGTTTTCCTGTCCATCGTATCCTGATTTATTTCCTTATTGGGAAATAATAAATAAATATAAATCTGATAATGATGAAAATTATTATACAGATAGATATATACTTAATGTATTAGATAAACTTGACCCTGAAAAAGTTCTTTATGATTTAAAAGGAAAAGTTATGTTATGTTGGGAAAAATCTGGTACATTTTGTCATAGACGAATTGTAGCAAATTGGATTCAAACAAATACTGGTACGTGTGTTCCTGAAATATGATTAATTTTATTGATAAATATTTTATATTTGGTGATATTACTGTAATCAGCTTAATTATATTTATTATAGTTGTAATTTTGTTCTTTATAATAGGGTTAGTAATAAATTTATCCGTAACAACTAAAACTAATAACTATTGTTATATAAGTGGATTGTTGGCTGTTGTATGGGGACTATTTCTAATTTGGTTGTTTATGGGAGAGTCTACTACGTGGAGTCTTTATATTAAAAATTTGTTAAATACGAAATTATAATAAAATGGATAATCAATATACAAAAGAATTAATGGCTTTACTTGAAAAAGCAATTAGGATAGCAGTATTAGCACATGCTAATCAGTTTGATAAAGCCGGTGCCCCCTATATTTTACATCCTTTACGAGTCATGAATGGTGTTAAAACTGTTCCTGAAAAAATTGTAGGGATTTTACATGATGTTATCGAAGATACTGATATAACTTTAAATTATTTAATAAATGAAGGGTTTCCTGATTATATAGTTGGTGCAGTTGAGTCCGTTACAAGAAGAGAAGATGAATTATATAATGATTTCATTTTACGTGTTAAGAAAAATAAAATAGGCCGTAAAGTTAAAATTGTCGATCTTCGGGATAATTCTGATTTGTTTAGATTACATGATATTGAAACTAAACATATACAATTGGTTAAGAGATATCACAAAGCCATGAAAATTCTACGTAAAACAAATAAAGTTTACATTACTAAATAAATATGCCAAAAGAAATATATTGTGTAGACTGTGGCAAGCTTGTTATTATTTTACAATCAGGAAGTAGAATAAAACCAAACTTATCTGTTCGTTGTGAAAGTTGTGAAAAATATATATCAGCTATTGTTTATAAAATAGTAAATGAGCATAATAAAAAAAGCTCATATGATGATATTGATATGGATACTGTTTTTGGTGGAGTTTTTAAGGGAATATTTAAATAATTATGAGTAATACATTTAAAGAATTTCCACAAGATAGTACGTGTGTTATTTGTGGAACAAATGATAATAAAGAGTGTGTATTAGTTAAATTAGATCATACATATAAAGACGGGATGTGCGAAGCTATTCCTGTTCATGTTGATTGTATTATTAATTTAATTAATAACTTTTTATATAATGAAAATAATAAAATTCTTTATACAGTTATATAAAAAAAGGTATAATATAAATGAATGTATTAGTTACAGGTGGTTATGGTTTTATAGGATCACATTTAATAAAAAAATTATATAAAGAAGGTCATTTTATAGTCAATATTGATAAATTGACATATTCTAGTAATATTGATAATATTCCTATTGAAATACAAAAATCTAATAAATATGTAGTATATCATATAGATATAGTAGAATCAGATCATATATATGATATTATTAAATTACATAAAATAAATAATATTATTCATTTAGCTGGAGAATGTCATGTTGATAGATCAATATTAGATCCATTGAAATTTATTCAGACTAATGTTAATGGTACATGTTCATTATTAATGGCCGCTAATAAATATTTTAAAGATAATAATATTACATTTTTTTATGCATCGACAGATGAAGTTTATGGGAGTATTTCTATTGGAGAAGTATCAACTGAACAGTATCCAATTAATCCAAGTTCACCTTATTCATCATCTAAAGCTGCGGCAGAGCTTATGACGCTTGCTTTTTATAAAACGTATAAGTTACCAGTGGTTATTTTTAGTTTAGCAAATGTTTTTGGGCCTCATAAGTTTCCAGATTCTTTAATTCCAAAAACAATAGTAAGCTGTATTAATAAAACTAATATTATTACTCATGGTACAGGTAAACAAATAAGATTATGGAATTATATATCAGATGTAGTAAATGCTATTGTGTTTTTAATTAATAATGGTAAACATGCAGAAAAATATAATATTAGTTCTGAAACAGAAATCAGTGTTAATGATATTATTGAAATTATAATTAATAAATTTAATTTAATTGATTCATTTGATTATGATAAATTAATAATTAATGTTCCCGATAGAAAAGGGCAAGATTTTAGATATTCTTCTAGTGCAAAAAAAATGAAAAGTTTAGGTTTTTATCATAGTTATACATTTGATGAAGCTTTAGATGAAACAATTAATTGGTATATAAAAAATAAAAATTTTTTTACTATTACAGAAAAAGATGATATACTTAATGGTAATTATATAATTAATAGTTAATAAACTATTAATTAAAATAAATAAAAAAAAATTAACTAAAGGTGTTTTGTATGAAGAAAGTATTAAGTGGAGCAATTTTGGCAATTGTAGTGTTGTTTGTAGTTGGTAATGTATTTGCAAGGGAAGGGTATTATGTAAACTTAACCGGGGCAATGACATTTACGGCTGATACAGAAGTTGGAAACAACAAAGGTGACCTCGAATATGATAATGGTTATGGGGTTTATGCTGCCTTTGGTAAGGAAATTAATAATTGGCGGTTTGAAGGCGAGCTTGGATATCATCAAGAAGGATTTGAAAAATATGATGGTGATATGTCATTAACTACATTAATGGTTAATACATATTATACACTTCCAGTGAACGATACATTAGGTTTGTATGCAATGGCCGGCGCGGGTATTGCAAAAAATGACATGTCTGATAGTGTATTAGATGATTCTGCTAATGCATTTGCAGTTCAATTTGGACTTGGTGTTGATATTGCAATGTCTGAAAACTGGTCAATTGATGCTGGTTGGAGATATTTTACTACAGCCGATGTTGATATTGCAGATACAAATATAGACTATACAACTAATATGGCCCTTGTTGGTGTTCGTTATATTTTCTAATAATGATATAATTATTAATAGCTAATATTAATTTTTAAGGGCCATAACGATTATATTGTTATGGCCCTTTTTATTTAAAACAGGTGATGCATGAAGCAAGATACAACTATTGTTAATACTATTGATGGAGCCACAAAGTTATCTTTATTGGCTGAATTAGATGGCCTATAGTGTGAACTTGATCATTCTGGTGACCCGGAAGGAAAACGCCGGGCAGTTAATTATTTTATGTTGCAATTATTGGATGGAACTTTATTAAGTATTCCAGTGTGCGAATATTGTGCATTTGAATTAAACAGAGAATCAGATTTTGAATAGTATTTATTATATTGTTTAAAATGTGGTGAAACAAAATAGTTATATAAAAATAATTGTAAAAATAAAGAATATGATCAAGTTAATTTTATTAAATCTTGCCCTAAATGTACTGCAAAAAATAAATGGGCAATGTTAAAAAAAGATTGACTTTTGAGTTATATATGGTATAGTAGTGATATTGGAACGGAAGGGCGTATAGCTTAGTTGGTTAAAGCCACCGGCTCATATGGAAAATGTGCCTTTATATAGAAATATATAAAGTGGATTGGATGAATTCAGGGAAATCTAAGGGAATATTACATTCCTAAGACAACCTTGAGCGAAGCTTTAAGTACACTTAAAGAACGTGCAGAGACTACCTGAGAGGTAAAGCCCTCTTAATAACAGGCAAGAGCGTCCAACACCTTAACATGTAACGATGAAGGTGAAGATATAGTCCAGCGAGTAGGGAAACTTACACAAAGCAGAACCGGTCGATCCGGGGTTCGAGTCCCTGTGCGCCCACCAACCATGCCCACATAGATCAATTGGATAGATCAACTGCCTTCTAAGCAGTAGGTTACAGGTTCGAGTCCTGTTGTGGGTACCAAATTAACATATTAATAAATGTGATATTTAAATGAAAAAACATCCAGCATATATGACTCATTTACAGCAATTTATGTTTAAATGGTCAGAGTTTATTGAATTTCTTAGTAGTACAGAAAGTGTGACCGAATGTGATTTTATAAGGTATGTATGGAATGATAGTTTTTTTTGTTGGCCATATATTTCATTAAAAAATCTTAAAGACGCTTGTTTAACCTGTCATTTGTATAAAAATAATTTGTGTTATATTGAAAGTGAAACAAAAGGGTTTTTAACATCTGAAATATGTGATGCTTGTAAAAATAATAATATAGAAAAAGCATTAAAACTTTCAAAAATGTTTATGATGAATGTAAGTCAGGTATTCCCCGGATGGGAAGAGACTACTGTCTCATTAGTAACTAATCCGCGTACAAAACCGGTAGAATATGGACTTGCAGTACGCAATGGTGAAATTATATAAATATAATAGTAAATATTTTGAAGGAGTTATTAATGAGTATGAACTTATGTTTCAAAGTTCGTGAAGGTGGATATTTTATTGAATTCCCTTATCAAACATCAACTGATGTTTCACGCAGAGTATTGGCAGAATCTATTCCAAGTAAAAGATTGTATATAATTAAAGAAGATTTATTGGCACAAATTGATGAATATGATTCAGATGATGTTGCATGGTATAATGAACTTGTTAATGAAGTCCAAAGGATGTTGAATGATAAAAGGCTCGAATTGATTATTATCTAATGCGATAAAATAGACTGAGCTAATAAAAAAAATAAATCATAAAGGAGATTTAAATGGAAGTTAAAAAAGATGTTATTACCATTACGCGTGAAATCATGAAGCGGATAGTTAATTCTGGTATTAAGTTTAATTATATTGGTATTAGTGGCGATATGCGTAATCATAAGGGAGTTATTGTTATTGCATCATTTGTCCATGATAAAAAAAATAATATTGTTTATTATGGAGCATCTTTTTGTTCCCCTAAAGATAAATTTGATAAAACTAAAGGAAAATTGATTGCATATGATAGACTTGTCAAAGAAAATAACAAGGCATTTTATCGTAAACGTAAACATGAAGATATATCTACTAGAATACTTGCTGATATTCTTTCTAATGGATCTTGTCCGGCATGGGCAGATGATATGATAAAACGTGATATGACCCTTAGAATATGTAAATCATTGTTTTAATAAATAATAAATTCATAATAACACTGAATTTAAATAATATTTTATTTAAATTCAGTGTTATTTTTATTTAATTCAAAAAAAAATAAACTATGAAAGATTTTGAAGATTTTTTTGATATAAGTGATATTGAGCATTTAAAAGCATGGAATGTATTTAAAGAAACAGGTATGTTCCCATCAGCATTTTATAAAAATATGCCAATTGATTTTATAGTAACAGAAAAAATACGAAGATCAATAGAACAAAAAATGGTAGATGAATATATTAAGATGAAAATTATTCTTAATATTTGTGAAGATGTAAAATAAACTTATATTAATGGTAGGGTGGCCGAGCGGTTTATGGCGATGGATTGCTAATCCATTAATCGAAAGATTCGGAGGTTCGAATCCTCTCCCTACCTCCATATTATGACTCAAGAATTTATAAATTATATAGCAAAATCAACTGTTAATTCAGAAGAGTTATTATTAAAAAAAGCTATTTTAAAATATAGTAATAAACAAATTACTGAATTAAGAGATAGATTAACTGTTATAACTTATAAAAATGGTAATAAACGAGAATATTTTCTTGATAATAAATTAATTTTAGTATTATATTCACCTATTTTTAATTTATATAATAGTAATTATTCTTCTTATATAAAATGTAATATAAATTATAAGGATACTAATGAGTAAAACTAAACATAAAATTTATTTAAAGGATGATGAAAATTATTTGATATTACCAAAACAAGCAACCGCATTAGTTTTCACAGATGATGGGATAGATAATACTAAAATTGAAATTATGATACCAGATAAAGAGGATATGGCTAATAAAGAATATTCCCCGGCATTAAATCTGGCCACCGCTTTAGCATTACGATTAAAAAATGATAATAATTTCGGGTATGAAGTATTAACATTTTTTAATGATTATTTAAAATCCAATCCAAATAATGAAACTGTCAATTAATTAAATAAATTAAATTATTTATAAATTAAAGGAAGTTATTATGGGCTAGTATGGAGATATGACTAATTATGATTCTACTGATTTAACAAAATAGGATATACCAGTATATACCGGAGATACTGATGCAACTACAAGGTATCACGCAGGACAATTACAAATTGATATTGATCCTATTTACAGGCATCACGGAACAGCTACTACACATTATTTTGTAGATAAAAAAGGTAACCAGAAAGCAACTAGTTATATAATTAACAGTGGTAAACAGAAAGGTCGGAGAAAAAAATAATAGTAATAGGTGTTTTAAATCAAGCTAAAGAAAACGTTCACAAACGTAATATAAAATGACTAAATATAGAATCGTAAGTAACTGGTGTGATTGCCACCCCGAAACATGTTGTTGTAATGATTATGCAATTGTTGATAAGTTTGATAATAAAGTTACAACTGCATTTTCGAGAGAACTGGCTAAAGTTATTATAGATGGATTGAAAGTAAAAGCTAAAAAACGAAAAAATAAAAGGAAACATAAATAAAATAGGGGAGAATTTCTCCCCTATTATCATACCATAACAACTCTATAAACTGCATAAAATCTTGCTATAGATGAAATAGCACTTTCCATTTTTTCTACAGCAGATGGATTAGAAGAATGTACTTTTATTTTTGGTGGTTTAAAAAAAGAAGTTGCAACTTGCTCTTCGATCCACAGTAGTACATCGTAACCAGTACCAATGTTAATATCATCGCCTAAATCATGATCTAAGCTTAATTCGGTAACCTTATTAGTTCTTAGTAATTTTATAGTTTCAGCTGGTGTATATGTTCTTGTCCAGCCATTTGGTGCTTCTCTTACATCATCAAGAAAAACTTTCATAATTTATTCCTTGCATAGTTTTAATTTATATGGTATACTATATATCATATAAATTAATAATTAGCAATTAAAAAAAAGGATATTATGAAAGTAAAAGACCTTATTAAAGAATTGAAAAAAATTGATCCAGATGCTAGAATTATAATCCAGAAAGATGGTGAAGGAAATGGCTATTCCCCGTTAGCTGGAATAGATTATGATGTTGTCTATGTTCCAACTTCTAGTTATTCTGGAGAGATTTATGATTTAGAGTGGTCTGCACAAATGGCTGGCATGGATGATGATGAATGGGAAAGCTTGAAAAGAACTGCTCAACATGTTCTTTTTTTTCCTATGAATTAAAAAAGTTATTGACATTTAATTTCAAATATGATACTATAGAATAAATACTAATTAATTAATAAAAAAAGGATATATATAATGCACAGTAATGGAGGTATTGGTTTCTAAGTTACTAAAACTAATGAGGAGATCAATATGGGAAAAACAAAAAGAATTAAAAATGTAACTCATTATCCAAAATGGATTACGCATGAGTATGTGAACTTGCTTGAAGAAGTTCCATATGGTGCCCAATGGTGTTATGTTCCTAGAACAGGGAAGGAGTTGGCCAAATCAAAAGCTGACTTTCATAGCGATAAGGTGCCGGGCCGCCGGAATGCTCCAAAATGGTTTAGAAAATCTTTAGATCGGAGCAAAAGAGCGAAGGATAAAGCTGAACTTACTAAAATTAATAAAACTGGTGTATACGATGAATATGTATTTCTGCGCCGCCGCAAAGATATGAATTGGGAGTGGTATTAATTTTTTTAATAGGGTCGTAGTTCAACTGGCAGAACACAGGGTTTTGATCCCTGATGTTGAAGGTTCAAGTCCTTCCGGCCCTTCCATTAAAAAATAATTAAAAAAGGCGATATGATATGAAATATCTTATTGCCTTTTTTTTTATGAGGAGATTGGATTATATGAGTTCATTATTTGATTATATTTCAGAAAAAAAAATTAATGATAAACCTACATGTAAGGGCGTGATTTATAAATGTAAAATTAATAATTTTATTAACAAACACGGTCATTATATTGAAAAAATATCAATGATACCAATGAAATCATTATCATGTAGGGGTTGTATAATGTGCGGATGGGTAATAGATGCAATAGATGATACAATTTCTTGTGATGGTAATATTCCGTTTGTAGATGAGCCAGAACATGATAAGTTATATGAGTTAAAAGTTACTGATACTTTTACTGATTGGGAAACCGGCACAATTGATGAATTTTATATTGGATTTGTAAAGATAAAGTTATAAATTAATATTATAACTAATTAAAATGTGGATTTTATTATGGATATAAAGAGTTTAATTAAACAAATATCTGATTATTATGATAATAGAATTAAGATTGGGACCAATACTGATTTTTATGGTGTGATCGGAATATTTAAAGCTGATGTATTTAGTTTTAAATTGGCTAATGAAGTAATACAAATATATTCAGAGGTTTATTATTATATCAAAAGTAAAAACGAAGTTCATGCCGAAAAGTTTTTAACATATATGCATGATAATGATATAAATAAATTATTTAAGAAAATGGATGGATATAAGAAACCATTATATAAATCTGTTCCAACTGATCATATAAAATAGAAACCTAAAAAGAAAATATTAAACGAATCTATTAGAAAACCTAGAAAGAAAATATCTTTAAAAGAAATACCCACTAAAAAACCTAGAAAGAAAATATCTTTAAAAGAATTACCCACTAAAAAAACTGATATACAGGGTTATGTAACTAAATCAGGAAAAGTTATTAGTAACTATTCAAGAAATCAACACGTTAACAACAAAGACAAATCTGTCGTTGCTCATAAAAAGAAACCATTAGATTTTGCCTCTACGGAAAAAATGGCTGCCCAATTTCAAAGTATGTCTGCATTACTTGATAAAGGTAGTTATAAAGAGTAGTCTCAAAAGCTTCTAGACGTATTCTCAGCCAATAAATATGGAAATAAGGGTCATGGTATAAGTGAGCCTAAAATAACCGGTAAAAACGGTGATATTGGCATCTTACATGATATACTTAGCTTATCAATAAAAAATGCAGATGTTGTAAATTCTGCAATGTTTGGGTTAAATCCACGCAAAGATATGGCCAGACAAATTAATGATATATTTTCTAATTCTAAAAATATAGATATTTTTACTGATAGATCTAAAGAAGTTGAAAAAATTTTTCAAGAAAAATATAACCTATCAACTGAAAGGTTGTCACCTTTTACATTTAAGGTAAAGAAAAAAAATAAAGTTTATGATTTAAATCCTGATGTTAGGAAAAAAATTGCTGATTCAATGAAATCAACTCTTGAAAAATATAATGAAGTAGATTCATTATATGGAGAAAAAAAAGAAGATTATGTAAAAAAAGAAGAGATTGATGATTTATTAGCAAATACAGAAGATATTGTAGATAGAGTTTCTAAAGCAAAAAAAGATGGTGTTCCTCAAGAAAAAATTGATAAATATATAGAAGATTCTTTTATAGCATACACAGCTAATGAAACCAAACCATTTAAACGAGATGGAAAAAATAAAATTACAGATGATGTATTTGAAGAAATAGTAGATAATGTTTTTTCTAATGATGTAAATGGAGAATAGAATGATTTAGCTGATGTATCTGCTAAAATGATAAACGCCCCTGTTACAGGAGAAATGCCAACCCATGAAATGATTATACCAAAAGGTGTCCGTGCCGGTGAAAAGGTAAATGCTAAATAGAATGGCGGTAAATTAAAATCAGAATTAATGGATAGGCTTGATAATGCTAAAAAAGAAAACCCGGAAATGGGGACCGAGTTAGATATGGTTAAGAAAAAATTTAAAGAAATGAATGATGGTGATGTTGCCGCTAATTTATTATATTTTAATAATAATGGTGATACTTATAAAGGGTCAAATATGGACAAAAATAAAGATCATGTTGCGTTCAGGGAAGAATTAAATAAAAATTATAATTCACAGAATAAAACAAATAAAACAGGTGGTGAATTTTTTGTAACAAATAATCCATTAGAAAAAATAACAATGTCTCCGACTGGAACTATTGAAAATTGTAATTCTTTATTTAATAATAGAGGTGATCTTGATATTACTATGTTTAATAATAATTTAGCAGCAGCATAGAATCCAAATGATTTTTTAATGTTTCAAAGACATCCCGACAAACCAATTAAACTAGCTAGACAATCATTTTTTTCTGACAGTAAAAGTGTTGAAAAGGGTTCCGGTGATTTATATTCTTGGGAACTAGAGTAGTTATCATCGGGTGGTGAAAATACAAGCACTGATGCAAAAACTTATGCGTTTAATGATGATATTCATAAAAAATATTTAGATCAATATCATGATTTTGGAATTAAATTTAATACAATGTATAGACCACCAAATATTACAGGAGAAAACAGTATTAAATCAGAAATAACAGAACGGCAAAATGATATTACCGAACAAACACCTAAACCAGAAACATGGGCCAATTTTCATAAATCATTTACAGCTTCTAGTTTATATAATACATTGTATATATGAGTAATTTTATTATGAAAGTTAATAAAAATAAATAGCTTAAATCAGAAGCTAAAAAAATAAAAAAAATATCTAAAATTAAAGATTTACCTACAAAAAATACATCTGTTGCTCCTACTGTCACCAAAAAGGGTACATTTAGACAGGGGCATACAAGAGATCAACATGTTAATAACTCTCCACCAGAGGCATTAACTGATATTAGAAAATTAAATACTGAAAAATATTTTAAAGAAAATGATTAGGATACAGGTGGTAATTTATCAAACGAAGCATTATATAATTTTAATGATGTAGATATGAAAAATGTTTCCCCTGAACATCGACAAGAATTTATGAACTTGTTTAATGAAAAAGTATTAAATAATAAAGATGTAATTTTAAGCGAAGCTGTTCCTGAGTTACTGCAAAATATTTTAGAAAATCCAAATTCTTATAAAGGAATTGATAGTTTAAGAAATTTTGATTAGAATAATCCAGATAGAGTTAAAAATTTATTACATGCCATAACAACATTTAATTCTGAAAATGACCCGCAAACAGCTAATTTTATTAAATTTTTAAGTAATACAGCTAATAGTGTACTTGATAATCCCCATAAAACAGGTGGGAATATTGTTCATGCTATAGGGTTATTACAAAAAACGGCATCTTTTATTCCAGATGTTAAAGAGTGGAATAGTTCTGTTGATAAAAAATTAGATAAGATAACTGATAATGGTAAAAATAATTCTTTATTAAATGATGCTATTACTAATTTTACTAAAAACGGTAGTGGTGATATTAAACAAGAAAGAGAAATGAAAATAGGTATTAATTCTTTAATTGAACATGCAGTGTCTAAACCGGGTGGGGCTGATAGATTAGATAGAGATCTTGACGATAATTTTAATTTTTATTTAGAAAAAACATTAGAATCTGTAGTAAATAGAAATCTAATAGGACACTCTAGAAATCCTAAAAATATGCATAGATTAATTAGATCTAGAAGACAAGAAAATATGCGAGAAAAAATAGATCCTACTCCAACAAATATTATAAATGATTAGTATTCAGGTTCCGATGTAGCATACGGACAATTAATGCGTAGAAGTGTAAATTCTATTATTGGAAATAAGCAAAAAGGTGATATTTCTAAAAATGATGCGTATTTAGGAGTTACAGATTAGCTTAATCCGTCTATATATAAATCAACTAATATAGATAAAAGTAAAACACCTGATCAATTTAATAAATCAATAAATGAAATATATGATTTAACACAATCATTTTTAAAAGAAAACCCTGATTTTTTAAAACAATCTGATTATCCTGATACACTATTAAGAGGATATAATATTTCTCAACGTAAAAATAATTTATTAAATTTAGATAATGGTTTATTCTCTACTTCAATTAGAGAAACTAAGGCTAGAAATTTTACAGATTTCTTTGATCATAGTTTATATAGTAATAGTAATATTAACTCTATAGGTTCATTAGAAAAAGCTTTCTCTGAAAAAGGAAAAATATTAAATATACACCAAAATAAAAAGAATTATTTACATGATAAATTATTTGCTAATGATGAAAATGTATCTTCATTTTTAGATGGATCTGATAATTTAAGTTTAATGTTACATTTTGATTCAAAAAAACTACAAGATGATGGGCGTATATTTGCAATTTTTACTGGTGATGGATTAGCAGCTATGAAAGATAAATAGCCTAATATTAAATTTAGAGGCGGAGAAGGAGAAGTAGTTATAAATACTTGACAAAATTTTATAAATATGGTATAATTATGAAAACTAAAAAAGTAAAAATGAAAAATAAAATAATTGATATATTTGATCCTGCTTATGAGCTTGAATTAGAAGATGCTCAAACTATTGTTGCTGGAAATCTTAAAAATCAACATGATTATCAAGAAAAAATTGATACTATAAAAAAGAAATCAGTTTATTTAAAAAATGTAGATAAGCAAGATAAAGTAACAGCAAAAAGAAATAAAAAATTAAAAAAGAAAAAATAAGCATATTTAATTGATTAAATATGCTTATTTTAAACACGGTAAATTAATTTTATTTTTTTATAGCTAATAAACAGTTATTGTACAAATTTCGAACAGATATAAGTTGTGTCGCTGCATCAGGAGCATATTTATACTGTTCGTTAATAATCATACTAGTAACTGCATATACATCTGAACCGATACCGGAAGCATGAGCATTTAAACTTTCCATTACAGCTGTCTGTGAATATCCTTTAGTTCTCGCCTCTGCAATAGTCATAGCTGTATCAAAAACAGAATCACAAAATGCCTTAGCATTTGCTGCTAGAGTTGGAGTAGTTGACATTACCAACATAGTACCCATAAGAATAAAAATAAATAGCTTTTTCATTGTATTCTCCTATTTGAGTTATATATTAATTGTTTTTTCTGGCAAAGATGCGATGTATTCTTCGTCAGTAACTTCAATTAATTTGAATGTTACAATAAGTTCTTCATCTAATTTAGGTATATAAATATCATCTAATGTTTTTGGCGCGGGAATAAAGTTTCCTTCTTTATTATAGTACAATTGTGGAAATTTTTTACCCTTTCGAATATTGCAACCAATTTTATGATATTTTTCAAATGGAGTTTTTTCTCCACAATTACATGTTTCCATATTATTCTCCTTTGTTATTTTATATATTACCACTTATTTTAATACTTGTCAAGATTAATTTTATGTGTTATATTAATAAAAAAAAAGAGGTATTTATGATACATATTAAAAAGTCACCAACAGCTGATACTCGAACATGTGATGTTTCTCATGTTTCTAAAGAACAATTATTAAACAGTAGTATACAACATATTGAAGATGTTGGCAAGGGTTTATTATTTTTTCAAGATTTAATTAATAATGCTATCAAAAAACATGATTATGATAAAATTTATGATATTGATACATTTTATAAAGACTTTAAAAACGATTTCAAAACAACTGAATGGTGGGACCGGCATAGAAAATTAAATAGACATCATTTATTTGTAGAAGATGGTGTTCCAAATGATGTTAATTTAATTGATGTATTAGAGCTAATTGTTGATTGTGTTATGGCTGGATTAGCACGTACAGGATATGTTTATAATTTAGATTTAGATCCTGATGTATTGAAAAAAGCATTTGAAAATACTATTGATTTATTAAAAAATAATATAGAAATAAAAGATAATGATTAATTAATTTAATAATATAAAGGTGAAATGAATGTTTAGTGAAGAAGTACCAAAAGGCAAAAATAAAATTATTTTTAACATTGTGCCCGGTGGTAATTTAAAGGATAATTATAATATTGCTCAATATGCAATGGATGATAAAGCATATGCGGTTATTGATTATTCAAACCCTCCTAAAAAAGTAAAAGTTGCCAAAAAGAAAAAAATAAAAAAGGAAGAGTAATAATGCTATCTCCGATTATTTTATTATTAAAAGATACTAATAAAGAATCTAAATTTAAAAAAAAAGTTTCTTTAAAAAATAATCCAACTAAAAAAACTAATGTACGTGGTTATGTTACATCAGATGGCAAAGTTGTATCGTCTCATAATAGAGATCAACATATCGGCAAACCAGAAGAACCTAAAGCAGAACATATATATGCACAAGCAATTAGACAATTTGAACCAAATGAACATGACAAAGCCAGTAATAGATTTGACGAGTTTGTATATGGATTAGGGGATCAAATGTCGTATATGAATGCAGAAGAATTAGGACAATCATTTGATGCTTTAATGGACCATTTTGGTAAAATGGTTAAAGATGGCAAAGCCCCTGATCTAGCTAAAAAATTTGGAAAATTATTTGTTGATGGAATGTCATCATAGCAAAAAGAAGATATGCACAAGTTAAGTACTAATATGTTTAGAAAATTAGATTTAGATGGAAATGAAGCAGTGCATAGTAGTTTATTAAAAGCATTAGGATCTGAAAATAAATTTGTACCAGATCATGTTATGACTAGTCCTGCTTAGAACGCATCTATATCAACTTTAGTAAATAAAGTAACAAAAGATCATAGTATTGAAATGCAAGTTGATAGTATTGAAGCGACTAGAGTTATAAATGATAGTAATTATGGCGAATTTAATAAAAATTTAGATGAACATATTGGAAAATTTACAAATGATAAAAAAGATTTATCATTTATACAAAAAGCAAAACAAAAAAATTCTGAAATGATGGATCATCATAATATTTTTACTAGTTAGGGAAAAGCTCAATCTACAGTAATGGCGCATTTTTTAAATCAACCAAATGCCTATGATACATTAAAGAAAAATAATTCAGCCGAAAATTTTAAAGATTTTGAAAAAATGTTTAGTATTCATTCCCGGCGAAGTAATTTTAATACCTTTGCATCAACATCACCAAATCCAAAAGAAGTATATAAGTTTATAAAAAAAAGTAAAACTGCACAACAGTCAATATCGAAAACTAAGCAGGATAATTTTTTTGGTAATACATATGATGATATTCTTGGTAAACAAAAACCTAATAAAAATAAATAGGAAATAAATCCAACTAACATTTTAAATAATTAGTATACCGCATCAAATAATGGATATGGTCAACTACTAAGACGTGGAATTCATGCCGCTATCGGAAAAAATTTTAAAGCTGATAAAAAATCATATTTAACACCAATTAATAATGAAATTGGTAATATTTATAAACAAACCTCTTTAGGTAAAGATAAATTACCAGATGAAATGGTAAAAAGTATAAATGAAATTTATGATGTTACACAAAATTATCTAAAAAATGAAAATCCTAGTTTTTTTGAAGAACGAAAACCTGCTAATAAAAATAAATTATATCGAGGTTTTTTTATTAATAAACAAAATGGTAGTAGTAATGTTTATCTTGCTAATGGATTACTATCTACTTCAATGTCAAAGAAAAATGCTACTAATTTCGCTGGTTCAAAATCACCGGATATGTTGGGATTACCAATTAACCAAGTATCAAATCTTTTTAAAGAAAATAATTCAAATTTAGTAATTGGTTATCCGCATGAAGGATATTTATCTGATAAGATGTATATAGATGATGATACTTTCAATAAGTTTTTTCATGAAAATGAATCAAATTTATCATTAGTAACTAGTTATGATACTCGTAATTTAATGGCAGATGAAGCTATATTTGCTATTTTAACAGATGATCCATTAAAAAGAATAAAAGATAAATGGCCAGATGTTAAATTTGCAGGTGGTGAAGGTGAGGTAATGATCATTACTTAATTATTTTTCGTTTTCATAATCAACTCGTTTATGAAAAGTACTTTCAATTTCTTTATATAATATTTTTCTAATTGTTCGTAAATGTCCAATAGTTAAAATATCTAGTTGTTCATCGTCAATTAAATTATTAACTAAACGATCAATTGTTTCTTTAATATCTTTTAAATTATTACTATTATATAATGATCTACATGCACTTTCGACTACATCACAAATCATTAATATAGCACTTTCAACTTTAGAAGGTTTTCTATTTTTATATCTAAAATTATCTGGAACAGTTGCCCCGTTATATAATTTTTTTGCCTTATTATAAATTGCCCCAATAATACAATCACCGTGATGTTCACTGACAATAACTATTACATTTCTAGGAATATGTTGAATTTGAACTAATTTAAGTACAGAATCTGAGACATGTCGAGATATATATTGATATGAAATACTTGGATCTAAATCATTATGTGGGTTTGTATCAGATGGTTGATTTTCACTAAAATAACTAGGATTATTAGTTTTTCCTATATCATGTAATTTTGCAGCAATAACTAATGCATCAATATCTACATCCATTTCAGTTGCAACGGCTTCACATAGGTTTGCTACATTCTGACAATGCCTGAATGTACCTGCTGCTTTTTCTTTAAATATTTCCATTAACGATGAATCAATGGATAGTAGTTCTTTTAATTCGTCATTCATTTAAAATACCGTAGTAATTTATATTATTTAAAATATAATTTATATTTTATAAAGAAAATTAAAATATTAATTACATTATATTGGTAATTTCATCTTTTGTGAGTTTAACATCATTAATTTCCCCGCCAAATAATTTAATTATTTCTTCTGCAATAAAAACACTGGCGAAATCACCAACTTGTAATTTATATAACTGATTTTCTGTTATATAATTTTTAAAATTTTTAATTTTAGTTTTTAAAAAGTCCGGCCCTGAATTAAATGTTAATTTTTGATTTTTTATTTCAAATTTAGTTTCATTTGATGAACCCGGTGATATAGTAGCTTTTACAGTTGCCATTATTTTAAACCTTTTAATTGTTTATATGTATGCATAAAATGATCTTTATCACGTAAATAAAAATCAACTGGATTACGCATCATATGTTCCATTCCAGTTGAAAAAATTTCTGTACTTCTACTAGAGATACCACCAGCAAAATGTTGATATACCCGGCCCGTATACTCTCTAATAAATTTATCAGGGTATTGTAATAATCCCCATATATTTTTTAAAGATCCAGTAGCCCTTTCTTTTAAATATTTAAGATTAGATGGACCGTTTCTTAAATTTGTTTCAATATGATGACCTAACTCATGTGCAGATGAAACTATTCTAGAAAAACTATCACGATTTTTTTTACTATGAGTTAATTCTTTATTTATTAAAATTTCTCCATCTGGAAACGTACCATTACTATATTCTCCTAACGCATCAGGTCTTGATTTAGACAGGTCGCCGCCTACAACAACTGTTGGCATTTTATCTGCTATTTTTGAAGCAACCATTGTATATGCTTCTGCGATATCATCTGCTACTTTTTTTGAAAATTCATCATTTTTATTAGCCCACGCTATTTCAACTTTATCTGGCCGTTTTTTTTCATTAAAAATCATTTTATCAAATATATTTTTAAATTTTTTATGTGGTAATAATTTTAAGCCTTCACTTTGTCTCCTTTTATATACAATTTTATGTTTTTCATATAATTTTTCATATCTATCAACTAATGCATCTAATTTTTCTTCATCAACATCTGGATCTTTTAACATTTTTTCAACATCGTCACTAATTTGTTGTTGTTCATCTATATAACTATTTATTTTATCATCATGTTTTTTGTATGCCTCAGCAGCAAACCATTCTTGTTTAGTATCATATTTAGACTTATTTTTATTTGTACTTTTATTATATACTTGATCAACTGCTTTACGAAAAATTTTATCAAATTCTGCTGAATGAGCATCTATATTATCTGGCAGGTCAGTATTTTTTTTTCGTCTACCTTTTGATGGCTCATTTTTATTTAATCTTACATGTTGATCTCGTATATAAGGTTTTGTTTTACCTTTAACAATGGTAGCTTTTGTTGGTAATTTTTTTATTTTTCCTACTCTAATTGATTCATTATTTAATCTATTTTTTTTATAAATTAACATATTTAATATCCTATATAAATACTTATTAAGTTATTATATTAATTTATAATATATCAATAAAACTATTAAATTATGATATTAGTATGATAATAAATTATATTAAGTAAAATGGAGCGGGTAACAGGACTCGAACCTGCAATGCATTTCTGCGCCAACTTGGAAGGCTGGTGTCTTACCTAATTAGAACTATACCCGCATAGTAGAGGATTGTTGATTAATTTAAATTTGTGGTTGCGAGAGTCGGAATTGAACCGACATGTCAGTGGATATGAGCCACTTGAGTTACCAGTACTCTATCTCGCAATAATATGGTATTAAATAAAAACCAAGCCCCGAGCGGTAATATCGTATTTTTCGGTTTCCTTGTCAGAGGCGAATGATTTGTGTCTTGATAAGTCTGACACCTTAAAAAGTTTTGTCATTCCTATAGTATCCGGTTTTTAAATAAAAATAAACAAGGCATGGTTAGCAGGATTCGCTTTTACCTGCAAATGTCCGATAGTATAGCCAGTATTTACGGACACATCTAACATTTTACCGGTTAGGTAATTCTCTCATGCGATTGCACTCTGAGCGACCACTACGTCTAATGTTAAGCCTTACCCTCTACTACGAAGGGTTATTTCAGCCATAACCACTATTCAATCTGCAGATTAAATAGTTGCCTTAAAAATCAAAGATCATTTATATGCTATAATATATATATCATAAATATAACATGTTGTCAAGTAAAATGGACGGGCGACTTGACCAATTAGTCGATTTTTCTGCTTTCCACCTATTAAATGCCGTATTAATTGTATATATTACATAGTTAATACGTTTGGGATGCAAATAATAGTCACGTGATTGTGGATTGCATTTGTTATCAGATGTTGTACACCATCATCAAACTTGTTGGATTCGAACCAATATCTCCCGCTCAATCTTTTATAATTCTACGTAGACCCTTGTCTTACTTATGTACACTCTTTCAGACAAGGGTTATTTTACGAGTATTAATACGCTTTCCGGGTAGCTGATGTATTAATAACGCTACGCTCCGTTGGCGACCACGACAGGATTCGAACCTGCAAATGATGGATAGAAAGTCCATTTTCTTAACCATTTGAATACGTGGCCACTCTTATCAACTTCCGGTAAGGTTACTTCTGGCTCTTTTCTAATTATGCATTAATCGAGCAAGTAAATTAAGTGATAATTCGGTCAATGCAATTTAACAATTGCTCTCTAATAATCACCCTTACCATAAGATTGTAAATAACAAGTACACTTACGGCAGTTCTTCGGGCCTCATCATGATTAATCTGCTTATTGGCATGTTATCCGTTGGCGTACACTCGTATATCAATAAGTTATCAGCTTATATCTAGTACCTGTTATTTTATGTCTACTACTATACCTTATTTTTTAAGACTTGTCAAGTTAAAAGTTACTTTTTTTCAATCGTCTGCAATTACCCATCCATCAGCTTTAACATTATAATCATAATCAGTTACACGACATGGCCGGTAAAATGTATTATTATTAACAACTTTTTTAACAACCGTCCATTCTACTTTTTCTTCCATTGAATAACCTTTTGATATAATATCGGCTGCTTCAAAGTTATAAAATATACCGGGTGTTACTCCAAACATAATAAATCCTTATTATTTTTTATATAAATTGGAGCCACTGGACGGATTCGAACCGCCAACCGTCTGATTACAAATCAGTTGCTCTACCAATTAGAGCTACAGTGGCCCATATCATTTATTTAACTAATAATTTTAATTAACTAGCAATTGGCATCTTGCGACAGTGTATAAGTAGTGTTAATTTGCCAGATTAACCAAAACCAGCTTATTATTCAATAGCTACTTTGAATGATAAACTAACAGACTTCTTGATCTGCATACCATCATATTACGGTACATATTTGACCCAAAAAGGCCACTAATGAGTAAAATATTTCCCGGTTCATTAATTAAAATTATTAGTTAAATAAATTTACAGTATTCTTCAACCGGACACCATAAAAAATCATCTTCTGCAATAACATCTTTAAATAATATAATTAATTTGCAGTTTACCGGTGGCGGTGGATTGTTTTGATCATATACATATGAACCTCCTGTATAATCACCATTTTCATCAATCTCTTCCCATGAATATTCAACATTTAATTCTACTGGTACAATACCTTTAAATCCAAATTGGTTAACTTTTTTTAACCATACAATAGATTCATTGTGTTTAGGTTTTCGTTCAGATAATTTATAAAATGTAATTGTAATTGGCATATTATTTTCCTTTTTTTAAAATAAATTAAATTAATAGCGACAGGATTTAACCTGTTATACATAATCTGTTGCATTGCGCACTACAACAAATATTCTCTTGTACTTGTCTATGATGTTATGTATTTTTGCGTTTCTATTGGCTCGGCTTTAAGGGTTATCCGCTACCAACGGCAAAAAGCACCAATTCCCTCACGCCCATTACAGGGACACTATTAATTTAACATTTTTTAAAGAACTACTTACCTTTTTTAAATCTGGTCGGGGCAAGAGGATTTGAACCTCCGGCTCGCCGCGTCCAAGGCGGCCACTCTACCAGACTGAGCTACACCCCGATTTGATATAATGCAACTAAAGTTAGGTCACCACTCCTTCGCCTTCCATAGGTGAGTAGGAAGACCGGGAAGTATCATGGACATCTTAACGTCCAATCCACAACCCGCCTAAGTTGCGTAAATTTGGCTCCGGGAGAGGGATTCGAACCCCCGACAAAGTGGTTAACAGCCACTCGCTACTACCAACTGAGCTATCCCGGAATAAACTGGTACCGACAGTAGGATTCGAACCTACACATCGCAATAATAATTGGTAATAAAATTTAGTGTTTAACTAGTATTAACTAAACTTTAGTTGCAACATTACCAACATTGCTGGCACGGACTATCATGCCCGCCGCTCTGCCATTGAGCTATATCGGTATACATTTAATTTCAAAGAACTATAACATATTGCACAAACATTGTCAACATAAAACTTATTATTTTGTGGTACGCCCGGTAGGACTCGAACCTACAACCTTTTGATTAAAAGTCAAATATTCTCCCAATTGAATTACGAGCGCATTAACCTCATTCCTTGCTTTGGGGTGAAGGACGAGACTTGAACTCGCAATCTTCGGGGCCACAACCCGATGCTTTAGCCGGTTAAGCTACCTACACCACCTTAATCTGTTTATGTTTGTGTTTATGTTTATTCATTTTCTTTACTCTTTTTCATTTCCGAACAATATAATGTATCAACTGACCATGTAGATTTTGTTACATATCCTTTATCTTTACATGAATTAACAATATCCATTTCATGGGTATATCCAGCGATAACCATTATAATAGTTGTATAAATTACAATCGCTATAAAATCTAATATAAATTTTTTCATGTCCACATTATATCATACCATTTTCAATCTGTCAACTATTTTCTCGCCCTCTCCCCAAATTATATCTAATATAACCTGTCTTGACATTTTACTATCAAAGCCCTCACGTCCCACGCTGACGAAAAATAGCTGGTGGAGGTACAGAGAATCGAACTCTGCCCAAAAGGTTGCAAGCCTAACGGTGCTACCCATAGACCACCCCCACATCAATATATTTTGGCGGTCTATACCGGAATCGAACCGGCTATTCCAACTTGACAGGCTGGCATAGTTCACCACCTACTATCAATAGACCAATTTTATTTTTTCTTGGTTGGCGTAGTTGGACTTGAACCAACGACTCCCATCTTATCAGGATGATACTCTACCAACTGAGTTATACGCCAATAATTATTTTTTTTTCTGGAAGGTACTTCTAAGGAATTTGTTTATCCTCGTACCCTCCGTTTAGAGAGTACGAGCAATTTCAGGTACTCTCTTATAGGGTATCCGCTGGTGTGAACGCAGGGATACCATTAGCATTATTATCTGCTTTGGTATCAATATGTTTATGTTCATTAAAATGCATCATCAGCTTTTCCTATAAAAGTTTACTTTATATATATCATTTATTTTAATTAATATAAAAAAAAATTTTATTTACCTTAAATAAACCAATTGAGATCTGTACAGTAAAAATAGTAGTTTTGTTCTTGGTTCAAGTTCATTTAGCGATCAACCTAAAAAAGCTAGGAACCTTTCAGCCAGACGCTACCAATGTTGGTTCCTCTGACTTCACTCAACTATCTTCATCCCAATTAGTTTAATTAAAATAAATAATTTTGTAATGCACTATAAATGTGATAATTCATACATTACATCAACATAAAGAATTAAAAAACCTGATTCACATTTAATTTCTTAATTCTTGAAGCTTAACTATACACTATATAATGTAGCTTGTCAAGTCTTTTTTTAATTATATTTCGTATATTGTTGCATAAGGTAAAAGTTCGTCAAACATTTCATTAATAATTTTCCAATTACCACCTGCTAACCCACAGCCAATTTTAGGTGCCCGTAGATCAACCAATTGTTCATTATTTTTAATAAGAGTTTGAACATTTACTAAACAATTATATACGGCTTCATAATTAACTTGTCGCTGTGAAGCATCATAATTGTATTGAGTATAACAATTAATAATAAGTAAATTATTATTTAGTTCTGCAATTGATATGGTTCCTAATTTAGTAATATCACCATAATTAGTTTTTTTATCAACTTTATATATGTATGGAAACTTATTTTTTAAATAAGCTGCTATTCCACCACCCATTACATGAAAGCAATTACATCCATGCAATATAACACATACTTTATTATTCGGCAAATTAGCCAGTATATCACTTTTTATTATATTCATTTTTATACCTTAAAAAAAAGAGTGACAGGATTCGAACCTGCACGATATAAAACGATCCCTTGCCTTTGCACGGAAAACCTAAACGGTGCTAGCCATACCAGCCGTTTTATTCCCTACCCTACGGTATTTCAGTTGCTATTTTATTGACCTCACGAAAGTAGCCCCATGAAATAAGTTGGATTCAATCATGGTTGACATAAATCCGTTATTCAATACATATACTCTCCAGCATAGTCACATCCCAACGAAGCTATATGCCTTTAGTATAAACGAAGATATAGAATAATTATACTGATAGCTAATCTTTAAAGTTATTCAACGCCTTCGCACGTTAGTCCAGTACAATAACATTATTACACTGGAAAATACCCACTCTTTTATATCATATATTAACCCCTATTAAAAGATCTAAATACATATAGACCAAAACTAAGTTTTTCATTTGCAAATCAATATACCCGATAAAAAGTATATTGTCAACACTTTTTTTAATTTATGTTTCTACTCTATTCAGTTCTTAAAAAAACCCTTGACAAAACTAAGTATATATAGTATTCTATACAGAATAATAATTCAATTTTAACAAACGGAGATTAAAAAATGGCTGAATACTGGAAAGAAATAATTTTGTGTTTTAGTTCAATTTATTTTATTATTTTTTCTTTTATGACACAAACCGAAAATGGAATATCAGCCTTAATTTTTAAAATCGTTCCATTCTTCTGCGGATTTGGATGTGGCCTTGCAGCCCTTAAAATGTTAGGAGTAGTTTAACAATGAATAAATATGAAGTTAAATTCAAATGGAAGCCATATAAACCAAACTCAATCTGTTCGGTTACTATAAGAGTTCCCTTTGTTCCTCGACTTGGTGAAACAGTTATAATTGATGTAACTATAGATAATGAAGAAGTTTGTATAGGCGGTAGAGTAAAAGAAATAATCAACCGTTATATCAATGATAACTCTTTTATTGAAATGGTAATTGAATAATGAATTTAATTGATTATAGATTATATGATCCAACAAAAGCATTATTAGGTAAAAAATCAGATAAAGCATATATTCGTAAATTATATTGTCCTTTACCTGATTGTAAAATCAGAAATAATAATGGTTGTATAATGTGGAACAATCGTAACTGTCCATATGGTAATATTACATATGAAGAAGGTTACACCAGACGAGCTAAAAAATATTATACATGGATTAAAGATAAACGAAATTCAGTTAAAGAAATAAAAGATCATTTAACAGCTTATGATAAAATAGGAATAGCTGGAGATTATATTTATTTTCCCTATCCTTTCTGGTCAATGGATACTTCTATTGATATATCAAACAGGGAAACTTTTTTAACAAATGGTCAAGCAATATTTAAAAAGGATGAATTTACTATAGATTTATTTGAAAAAATTATTAATGCTAAACCTCGTAGTTTAATGGGGCCGGTAATTAAATCTTATAGTGAAAAAACAGTTCCTGAAATTATCAATCATACAGAAGAAGAATTACCTGATTTCTATAAACAATGGGCTGAAAAATACCCTGAAACAGCAAAACAATTTATTATAAAAAATCATATAGGCAGAACGGCTATATTGATAACTTGTAATAAAGGTTCAGAATTTGTAATTGATAAAGGTATAATGAAATGGGATGGTAAATATATCACCATTGATGATTATAGACCATTATTTTCACCTATTAAAGATTTTAAATCATCTAAGATGATATTTGAACCATCTGAAAAAACAACTGTCATTATAACTGATAATAATCAAGTAAACAAACAAACTAAGTTTATAGATTAAAGGAAATACAATTATGCTTGATCCCAAAATTGAGATGATGCGTCCGGTTGGCCCGGCATCTATAGAAAAATTGGCAGTAGCTCATCCGTATTATTGCTCAAGTAAAAATTATCAGTCAACTAAATATTCTTATAATTGGGAAACACTGACGGAATTTCTTGATATTATGGAAGATGCTGATGTTGACATGAACCTTTGTTTCAGATGGGATGTCAGACTTAAGGAAGATGATACTACACAAACTAATTATGAAGTAGAAATTTTTATAATGCATCAACGTAAAGGGTTGTTTGTGCCACATTATATTGAATCTATTACAGATGATGAAGTAGATCGGTTTAACAGGTACCTTAAAAAGCATTGGGAAACTCTTAATAAAATGTGGATGCCAATTTCAAATAATAAATAATCATGAAAGCAAAAGAACTAGCAGAAAAATTAATGGAAAACCCGGAATTTGAAGTTGTATTTTCAATACTTGAACCTGATGGTTCTCCATACGGCATGGGACTAAGAAGTTTCAATATTGATATAGATGATATTGGCTTTAGTGATAAAATTATAATACTTGGCCCTCAAAATGAAATAGATTAGTCTTATTTTATAATATATCTGATAAAATAATTATAAGGAAATGATTAATGAGTGATGATTGGGGAAATAAATTTTTTGAAAGCTTAAACAAACAAAAGGATACTAAAATGTCAAATGGTGATTTTAAACTTATTAAACCACTTGATCTAATAATACATATTCCAGACTTTGAAGTTAGTGCTGGAATATATAAAGATACTGAATGTGAATGTTTTATCTTAGAAGTTATTGACCTTAAACATAATAATAAAAGATATGTTCAACGATTTAATTCTGAATGGTGCCCACCAGATATACAACAATGGTTAGTTAATGTTCTTATGATTAACATGGTTGATATTATAAAAGAATGTAGATCTTTTTATATAAAACAAGTTTCAGATGATTTTAATAATTTTATCAATAAACTAAAAACATACTGATTATTAGTTGATAGGTGATTATTTATCAGTATTATAATAAATTAAGGAGAGTATTAAAAAATGAATAAAACGATTACTAAATATACTGATGATCTGCGTAAAGCGGCTAAACAAGAAGAATTGCATCGCTTAAATTTAATTGGAGAATCTTGTTATGTTCACTTCGATGACCAAACATGGCCAGTGAAAAGTAAAGCATTATCAGATATCGAATGGCGGATCAGGTATGGTCATTATGATAAGTCAGATATAATGGTTGCTGCTTCTGTAATCTCTGCATATCAAGAATTACTTACTATGAATAAAGATGATCGTGAAAAGGTAATTTCAAATATGTTTAAATAAGTACTGATTTTGTTTTTTTTTGATTTAACAGATAAAAATAAGTTATTAATAATTGATAATTTGAGTATATTTATATGATATCTAAGAATTGATAAGTAGTTGGTAGATAATTGATAAGTAGATAATAATCAATTGATATCTAAGAATTGATTATCAATTGATATCTAAGAATTGATTATCAATTGATATCTAAGAATTGATTATCAATTGATATAACCTTATATTAACCCAATAAAAAAGGGGAACCTTGTGTGGGGGTAGTATAGGGTGGTTGTAGTTCCTAACTATTACATATTCTCTGCTATATATAAAAAGAGGTTAACAGCTACCGCTCTTTGTAGCTCTCCATTATAATAGTAACGATTGTCAAGTGATAATCAAAAATAAAATTCCAAATAACATAAAATAAAAATAAATATATATCACATCCAATTAGCAATAATAAATCATTACAAAATAACCCCTATTTTAAAGATTTATTCCAATTGAATACTAGCGTATACGTAGTAATAAAAATCCAATACAGCTTAATATAAAGCTACTCTCAGCAATTCTTCAATAAGATCAATTTAACAGCACTCAATTTAACAGTAAGATATTTTATTTTAATTACATATCAAAAACATTAAATACAAATTAATAATTATTAGTTTTTACCCTAGAGAAAAAGTAATAAAATATGCATTCTAATATAGTATATGAATGATTATCAATTTCATAAAAATTGCATATGCTCTGTAGTACCTTTAAATGCATATCAATAAAATTAAATAGTTTTTAACCTAGAGTAAAAAGCATAAAAAAGGCCATACAGCATATTCTACTGCATGACCTTAATATTGATAAAAATGAATTATTATTTAATTTAATGTATTAATGCGAGCAAGAACATCAGAATAAACTTTACTTTGAAATTGATTATTCTTTTCAAGATTATTTTTAAATTCATTAAGTTCATTTAAATTCATATTAGCAATTTTTTTCCATTTCCGGGTTGTTTTAACTTTATCTTTTCTGTACATGATAGTTCCTTTTTTATTTTTAATAATGTTTTCAAGTTCACCTATTTTTTACAAATAGATTTAATGATTGCCATATTGAATATAATCTTTTTTTGATGAACTTTTATAAATTGGATATTCCGGTGGTGGATCTTCAAAAATCTTAGGGTATTCAAATTTTTTATTAAATAATTCATTAAGCTCTTTTTGAAGTTCTTTTGCTTCATCAATTGAAAGTTCAATAATTTGTTCATTATTTAATTTAATTTTAATTGATGAAATCATTTATTACACCTCTTTAATATTTGGTGGGGAAAGGAGGATTTGAACCTCCGACCTCAAAAGGAGCTGCGGATTTACAGTCCGGCGCATTACCAAGCTCTGCCATTTCCCCATTAACTTTTTTTTTGATTGGAGGTAGGTGTGGGATTCGAACCCACGGGTGACCTATAAGGCCAACCAACGGTTTTCAAGACCACCGCAATAAACCAGACTCTGCCAACCTACCAATATTTATACTATACCATATGTATATAGTCTTGTCAATATATAATTGATAATTAGGTCATTAAATTTACATATTTCGTTAATATCACTTGCCAATTAAATTGTTTTAATATATTTGGATTTATTGATGGATTTAAGTTATTTATTTTGTACGCCATCCTTTTAATATTATTTTTTCTAACTATCTAATTAGGTTGATATTTCTCTAATGTATTAGTGCATCCACCATTGTCATATGATAATACCGGAACGTTTAAAGCTATACTTTCAATAAGTGATATACCAAGTCCTTCACTTCTATTGATATTAACTGTACAAAATGCATCTTTAATTATATGATATGGCCATATACTATCTCTATGAATAAATACAGTTTTATTTAGACTTTTTTTAGGAAATGTTTTAATTAACATATCCCAATTACCACTACCAGAGATAACTAAATTAAATTTATTT
>Ga0256913_10000018_pt1 | contig 65909 bp, 72 predicted proteins | sample Axial_MatmetaG_FD_185970 | JGI IMG/M metagenome (GOLD analysis project Ga0256913, IMG submission 185970) | Deep-sea worm associated microbial mat communities from Axial Seamount, Juan de Fuca Ridge, Pacific Ocean - Axial_Mat | ecosystem: Environmental > Aquatic > Marine > Oceanic > Microbial... | reverse complement strand
TGGATCAAAGAAATATCATTTTTCTCAGTTAGATGCTTTATTAAGTTTTTAAAATTTTTACTTAGAATCCACCAGGTCAATTTATCATCTTCCTCCGCATTGCTTTCCACTATTTTGGTTAATTTTTTCAAAATAGTTTTGTTAAATAAAGGGACACAGCTTTTAACTCTTTTCAAATATCTGAAATCCGAAGTATTTTCATAAATATCCAGAATCAAATACCCTATTCTTTGACAATCATTTTGAGAGAGTGAAACCCTCAACTGACTTTCAAGAAATAGTCTTTTGCTTATTTTTTCAACTGTATAAAGTTCTTTTAAAAGATCTTCCAATTCACTGCTATAACCTTCGGAAAGCAATATATGGGCTATTTCCATAAAGTCTGTCAGATCCTTGAAGTATATTTCATACCAATCCTGCTCCAGAATTCCAAGTCTCTTTTTAATCCCTATATAAAATGAAATAAAATACTTTTTAGCACTTTCATCTCTCAATATCTTTATTTTTTCATTTAGCACCTCAACAAATTTCAAAAGATCTTCATTGATTGGATTGGTTGAAAGGAATAGATGCACCAGATCGTTGGATTTTTGATAAAAATAATATGATTTCACTATCATATCGTAGATAAATGAATAAGCTTTTACTTTAAGTTCAGGTGCCAGTGTTTCATCAAAAAGCATATAAAAATACTCATGAGACCTATCAAGCAATTCAGCTAAATTTTCATTGCTGTTTCGATTGTAAGCATACGCCAGTTTATTAATCAAATGCTTGATAATATTAAATGCATCTGTGAATCTTCTAAGACTTATCTCATCTTTATACTGATTCAACAAATCCTTTGCAATATCATTTAATAATGAAATTTGTTGACGTGAAAATTTGACTTCGACATCTGAGGAAGGCGGTAAAACCTCATCTAAAAGATCCGCATAAGAACTTTCAATATTTTTATTTTTCAGTTTATTAAGGAAAAAAGCCTCAAAAAACAATCTGAAGTTCTTGTCTTTTACAGCATAAGAACTCATAAACCCTACCAATTCCTCTTTATCCAGATTTAAAATAATCTGGTCAAAAAGATTTGTTTTTTTTCTTCTTGTTCTCGGTTTTAATGCTGCTGACTTTTTTGCAAGTTTATCCGCCATTTTCCTTACTTCAAGAGACGCTGCAACTATATGTGGGCAAACTTTTTTTATTTTAAAATCCTGACAAGTACAATTTATATCGACAATGTTATCTTTATTAAATCTTATCTCAACTCTATTGTCATCATTCATCATTATCAGAGCTTTACCCTTGTAAAGCTCATTTACCTTTTCAATCCCACTACTATCATAGAGCAATTCTCCCTTAAGATACATCTCTTCAGGAAAAAAACTATCCAATTTTAACAACGGAATCAATAACCTCATTTTAACAGCGATTTAGCAACCGCACAAATTTAACATTATTAATTTAATTTTAACAGTTTTTATTATAATTTATCCAATAAAATCCCTTATTTAAACTAATTATTGAAGCGAGTTTATTCTTGATCATTTACTATTACTCTTTTAAGAAAATTATAAATACAAAAAAGTCAAGTAATTAGCCAAAAGCCACAAGTTTTTATTTCTCAACTAATACTTTATCCTATTTTGGTTTTTATAAAAAAAATAAAATACTCCTGTTTAATATTGACCGATAATAATTAAAAAAAACTTAATTTCGCAAAAAAATTAATTCCTGTGAAACTTCTTATTGAAAACCAAATACTTTCACCCTTAAATATATATTCATATTATATCCATTCTGAAATAATATACATCGAAAACCATGATAATTATAATAAGAGAACTTATAGAAACAGATTTATAATATCATCTCCAAACGGCCCTCAAATGATTTCCATACCTTTAAAAAAGGGGAAAAACAGAAAAATTTTCAATGAGATTGAGATTTCTTATGATACAAAATGGATTTCAAGTCTTAAAAACACTCTACAAACCAGTTACGGTTCATCTGCATTTTTTAATTATTATTTTTCTGATCTAATGGATATTTTCTACAACAAATACAAATATCTTTTCGAACTTAATAATCGGTTAAGAGAATATATTTTTGATGTTCTGGAAATAGAAGTTTCCGTAGTTTTCACAGATAAATATATAAAAAAACCCGATTCATCTTATCTTGATTTTCGTGATAAATACTTTCCTGCTATTGACTTCAACAGCATTACAGCTAGAAACACATATCCTTCAGTATTCGACTACAAATTCAATTCTATTAAAAATCCGAGTATTATTGATATTTTGTTCAATATGGGGAAATACAGTATAGAGATACTGGAGAATTATCCCTCAAAATGAAATGATATTGAAAACAGATTTGTCAGTACTTTATCCAAAACTTTTGATTCCTTTAGATTCTCATCATATAGCAATACGTTTCCTATACCCGTAGATAATTTTAATTCAGGTGAGAAAATAAAATAAGGAAAGAAAAACTGGAATCCCGCTCCAATCTCAAATTGAAAATCATGAGGCGATATTTTGATTAAATTTTGGTTATTTCTTGCATTGGCATTGGAATTCACATCATAAGTGTATTTCACACCCGAAATAACATACATTCTCATATCGTTATACGGGACAGATTTATATCTTACCAAAAAAGGTACATCTATAAAAACCGATTCAAATCTCTTGTCTTTTGTTAATTCTCCTGAAAGGTCTCCATAATAATCTATTTTCTTGTCTGCAAATGAAAATCCGGGCAAAATCCTTAGATCAAAATCCTGTCCCAGTTTCAAATTAACTACCATCTGCACATGAAATCCCACACCTTTATGAGGTTCTACTATCAAATAATTGGAATTTTCAATAAAATAAGTAGATCTTTTCAAAAACAAATTGGATTTGTCATATCCCATTGATATACCAAAGTAATAAGGTTTTGTCTTATGATACATATAATTGATAAGAGATCTGCTACCACTGAGCTGAGCTGACAATGCATGTGAAAAAACCACAATTGTTATTATTATATATAAAATCCTTTTCATTTTTCTCCGATATAAATTGAACAGATTCCTAACGTTTGTATTTTATAAATATTGGATTTAAAACCAGCTTCTTGCAAAATTTGCAAAAAATCTTCATAAGCTGGAAAAGCCTGGACGGATTCAAAAAGATATTTATATGCTTTCGGATCTTTAGAAGTTATTTTACCGATAAGAGGCAAAACGTATTTAAAGTAAAAATTGAATACAGCTCCAAATACTTTGGATCGGGGTCTTGAAAACTCCAAAATAAACACTTTGCCTCCTGATCGTAATACTCTATTCATCTCTTTCAATCCCTTATTCAGATTTTCAAAATTCCTGACTCCAAATGCAACAGTAACAGCATCAAAACTATCGGCTTCAAATTGCATAGCTTCAGAATCTCCATTGACCATTTCAATTTTTCCCGATAAATTATTTTTTAAAATTTTTCTTTCTCCAATATCAAGCATTCCCTGTGATATATCCAATCCTGTAATTTTCGCATCAGGTAGTGCTTTTGACGTTTGGATAGCAAGATCACCTGTACCTGTGGCAACATCCAGTATCTTTCCGGGATGAGTTTCCGACAAAAGCTCTATCAGATTCTTTCTCCATGATCTGTCAATCCCCATAGACAATAAATGATTTAGAAAATCATATTTACTGGCGATATTATCAAACATTTTTTCAACCTGCTGCTTTTTATCAATTTCCTTACTATAAGGTTTTACTTTTTCAGCTTTATTCTCCATTTTTAAAATTTAAAGCCGCAAAGATAAATTAATGTTGTGTAATACATAGCAGATATGACTTGAATTTTTATAAATATGAAATTCATCTATTAAATCATTAAATTAATCATAAATATATAAACATTAAAAGTATTTAGTTTATTTTGCAAAAAATTTCATAAAATGAATGATGTATTAACGATAAAGAACCTGTCAAAATCTTATGGCAGAATTAAAGCTCTTGACAATCTGAACTTGACTATTGAAAAAGGTAATATCTATGGATTGCTGGGACCTAACGGAAGTGGTAAAACCACAACTCTAGCGATAATATTATCCATTTTAAAAGCAGATTCGGGAACTTTTGAATGGTTTGAAGGGAAATATGGTAATAATCCCAGAAAACATATCGGTGCTATTCTGGAAACACCCAATTTTTACCCTTACAAATCGGGAACAGACAACCTCCGGATTATTGCGGCTATAAAAGATGTAAAGGATTTTAATTTTGATGAAGTCATGAAACTGGTCAACCTAGAACATAGAAAAGACTCAAAATTCAGAACATATTCTTTGGGAATGAAACAAAGGCTGGCTATTGCCGCTACTATGATCGGCAATCCCGAAGTTGTGATCTTTGATGAACCTACCAACGGACTCGATCCTCAGGGCATTGCTGAAGTAAGAGAAATATTGAAACGGGTTGCTGAATCCGGCAGAACAGTATTGATGGCATCTCATATCCTTGATGAAGTGGAAAAGATCTGTAGCCACGTTGCCATAATCAAAAAGGGTAAATTGCTATCTTCCGGCTTGGTCGGTGAATTATTGTCGAATGATTATTTAATAGAAATAAATTCAACTGATCAGGAGAAATTAGCTCAATTGGCAAATGAAATGGAATTCATTAAAAAAATCCAAAAACAAAATGATTTTTGGATTTGGACAATTGACAATTCCATTCCATCCCAAATTATAAGCAAAATGCTTTATGATAAAGGACTCACTCTCACACATTTTCTTGTCAGAAAACAAAAACTGGAAGAAGAATTTTTAGAAATAACTAAAAAATAGTTACTCTAAAATTTTTCATCAAATAAAAAATTTCAAATATGAATGCAATAAAATTAATAAAACTGGAAATATTAAAATATAAAGACAATTCTTTAGTACAAATGCTTTTGTTGTTTTTTACATTGCTCATGCCTACATCTATTTTTGTTTTAAAAAACTTTGATAAAATCCCTTTTATTCCAGGAAAAGAAAGTTTTTTTACTTTTCCCCTTGTATGGGAATATCAAGCTTATGCAGGCAGTTGGCTTTCATTTTTGTTTTTAGGATTTCTCGGAGTGTATTTGATCACCAGTGAGATCCAGTATAAAACGATGAGACAGAATATTATTACAGGCCTTTCTCGTTTTGATTTTTTTATGGGAAAAATACTTATAACTTTTATCGTCACTTTATATGCAACAATTATCTTTTATTTATCAACTTTGCTTATAGGAATTCTGCACGAAGGTGAAATAAATATTCAACATATTTTTAACCAACAGAATTATGTAATACTACGGTTTTTTCTATTGACTTTTGCTTATATGGCATTTGGTATGCTGGTTGCTTTTATTATCAGAAAACCCGCTTTATCAATATTTTTCTACTTCTCGTATATATTATTCATTGAACCTTTGTTCAGATGGTGGATACACTTGAAATTTATCAATAAAGGCAGGAGCATGCTGTATTATCCTTTGAATGGAATCGAAGACCTTGCACCACTGCCATTTTACAAATATGTTGAAAACTTTAATAATCTAAAGGACTTTCCCATATTGCTTTCATATACGGAAGCTAGTGTTATTAGTGTGATCTCAGTCATAGTATTTGTATCGCTATCTTACTATTTATTTATAAAAAGAGATATATAGTTATTAACAGATACTAAAAAAGTTTCCAGAATAAATCTCGCGAATAAATTAACATACTGATATCAATCAAATTAAAAATATTTATGCTTTCCATTGATCTATCGAAATAATAATAGAAATATCAAAATGAGACGCAAGGATAAAGAAATTACAGATCAAAAGATTATAAATGATATTTTATTAAATTCACATATTTGTAGAATTGCCATTTTTGATAACCCTTATCCTTATATTGTACCTATGAATTATGGTTATAAGGACAATTGTCTATACTTTCATTGCGCAACAAAAGGGAGAAAACTTGACCTCATAAGAAATAGCGGTAAAGTGGGATTTGAAATAGAAGAACATCATGAAATCATCAAGGATGTAGAATCCTGCAAATGGACAACAAAATACCGGTCGGTTATCGGCTATGGTGATATGGAAATAATCAAAGATGTAGATCTGATAGAAACAAAACTGGATATTATTATGAACCATCATGGCAGAAGTAATAATTCATATGATAAAAAAACTGTACGTAATATAGTAATTCTAAAATTAAAAATAAAAAACATGACAGCAAAGCAGTCAGGGTATTAGCTATAAGTTTTATTAGTATGGATATATATTGCATTAATTGGATATAACCTGAATTTGATACTAGCCTATTTTTCAAAATAATCTACAATTCTTTCTTTATATCCCATTCCCATACTTAAAACCATCTCATAGTCTTTTAAATAAACGTTGTTTGAATGGCTATTATATTTTTCCACAAAATCAGAATTTATAATATTAAACCTGCTAATCCTGATAAAATTGGAAGGAAGTTCTCTTTCTAATGAATTCATAGATTTATTGATATCGTATTCCCCTTCGACTGTTACCATAGTGGTTTTCCCCATACCTTTATTACCTGAAGATATCTTAAACAGTTTGATATCTTTTGTCCTTATGATATATGTTTCTCTTCTGCTTCTAAATACTATCCTGTCATTTTTCACACTAGTCAACACTTTGGATGACATATCATAATATTTTGACAAAATATTTTCTTCCTTTTCAGCCCAATCTTCCCAAAAAGGTTTTTGTAATATCATTATAACAATATTCTTATACTCATTAAAAATTCTTTTTGCATACTCAAAATCACTGTAACCTGTATTTATAACAACAGGAGGAATCAAAAAATCAAGTTCCTTTAATTTATTCAATAACTGAAAAGCATCTCCTCCGATAAGCTTAATATCCAAAAAAATCAAATCGGGATCATTGTCAACAATAACTTCTATTCCACCGGAAACACTTCCCGATTCACATACGACTTGCATTTCGCTGCTGTTATCAATCACCTCTGACAATACCGCCCTGACATCAGCTTCATCATCTATCACACAAACATTAATTTTTCTTTTCATATTAAATATTATTTACAACCTGAGTTCGACCATTCTTTTTACTCACAGTTTGTTGATAAACCCAATAAAATAAATTCTAATGATTATCAGATATCTTTTAAACTCAATATCTCCCCAATTCCATATCTACCTTTGTTATCTTTGCTCAAAGTAAATACTTCATTAAAAGGATCATGCTCTAAAAACAGATAACTTTCTTCATCAATTGCCCTTTCATAAAATGATTTCCTTTCAGCTAAAGTATTCAATGGTCTTATATCATACGACATCACATAAGGTAATCTTACATGGGCAGTCGAAGGCATCAGATCTGCCATATAAATAAGTTTTTTACCATTATCCATAACAAATTCAGGAACCATCATTGCTTCTGTATGTCCATAATAAAATCCAAATTCAATTCTATCTATCCACTGGTATCTTTCCTTTGCATCGATTTGTTCCAAAACTCCCGCTTCATTTAGAGGAACAAAATTTTCTCTTAGGAAACTGGCTTTTTCACGCATATTAGGATTCAATGCCCAATCATAATGTTTTTTATTTGTCCAGTAAGTAGCATTTGGAAAAGCCGGAACAAGATTGCTATTTTCATCGATCTTTACCGCCCCTCCCACATGATCAAAATGCATATGGGTAATAATCACATCCGTAATATCTTCAGGTTTAAATCCTTTTGCTCGCAATGAATTTGTAATATCCATTTCTCCATGAGGAAAAAAGTGAGAACGAAATTTTTCATCCTGCTTTGTACCCATTCCGGTATCAACAAGTATTTTCCTGTCCTGATATTCTACCAAGAGACATCGAAGTGACCAGGTACACATGTTATTTTCATCAGCAGGGTTAAGTTTATTCCAAAGCATTTTCGGAACAACACCAAACATAGCACCACCGTCCAACTTAAATTTTCCAGATTCTATTACATGAAACTTCATTAATATTATACTTTATATTTTATTAAAAAAATCTTTAAAAAGCATTTCTTTTTCCTCAACATTATAAAATTCATTACTATTTTCATTATAGATATAGTCTTTACCCCATTCTTCAAAATTTTGAGATAACTGCTTTATCGCATCCAATATGAATTCTATTTCTTCATCGCTCATAGTAGGATGCACCGACATCCTTATCCATCCCGGTTTGTAAGACAACTTGCCCATACTAACTTGCTTTGTTATCTCATGGGATTTTTCCTTATTTATATTCAACAAATAATGTCCGTAAGTACCGGCACATGAACAACCACCCCGGGTCTGAATACCATACTTGTCATTTAGCAACTTTACTCCTAGATTGTAATGAAGACCTTCGATATAAAAAGAAAAAATCCCAAGTCTATCTTTTATCTCCGGTGCAAGAATATGCAAATTTTTGATTTTAGCCAATCGCTCCCAAATGATCTTTACTTGCTCTTTTTCCCTGGCAAGAATATTATCCACTCCCATTTCTTCCTTAAGTTTTATACTCAATCCCGCTTTGATAGTCTGTAAAAATGCAGGCGTTCCTCCATCTTCCCTCAATTCGATATCATCATGATATTTATGTTCTCCCCAAGGATTTGTCCAATCGACAGTACCACCACCGGGATGATCGGGAATTCTGTTTTTATACAATTTTTTATTAAAAATAAGTATTCCTGTCGAACCGGGACCTCCTAAAAATTTATGCGGAGAAAAATATATGGCATCCAGATAAGAATTTTTATTTTCCGGATGCATATCTATATTTACATACGGTGCGGAACATGCAAAATCCACAAAACAAAAACCGCCATAATCATGTACCATTTCTGCAATTTTATAATATGGGGTTTTAATTCCCGTGACATTTGAACAAGCAGTAACAGATGCGATTTTATATGGCCTATTTTTATATTTTTCCAACAATTCCCCAAAATGATCTAAATCAACATTGCCTTTCACATCATGGTTGATCAACACTATGTCTGAGATAGTTTCCAGCCATGAAGTTTGATTTGAATGATGTTCCATATGAGTCAGAAAAACTACTGGTTTTTCTGACTCATTCAATTTGATTTTATTTTTGAATTTTTCATATATCTTTAATCCCAGGATTCTTTGAAATTTATTGACGACTCCTGTCATTCCCGCACCTGAAGCTATCAAAACATCATTTTGAGATGCATTTACATGTTTTTTTATTAATATTTTTGATTCGTTATAAATATTTGTCATTGTTTTACCGGTCATTGTAGTTTCGGTATGTGTATTTCCTAAATACTCCCCTAAGTCCAAAAGTTTTTTCTCAATAGGATAATACAATCTACCACTGGCAGTCCAGTCGGCATATATTATCTTTTTTACACCATACGGTGATTCAAATTCAGTATCAATACCTACAATACCTTTACGAAACCTGTTAAAATAGTTTTTCATTCTTATTACTAATTTATAATTTCAAATATTCCATTCATCCAAGTACTTAATAAAAATTTTACTCAAATTATATGCATCGACATAAGCGCTATGTTGATCTCCTTCAAATTCAAAACCCTCAGATTCCACTATATGTTTAAGTCCTGATTTTTTCCTGTTTCCGTTAAAGCTAAGATATTTTTCCCTCATATCCACAAATGGATACAACCAATCTATTTCTATATTATGCAATCTACAATTGGATACTAAATATGGCTTGTCATTATTACCCCAACTAAACAAAATATAATCTTCGTAATCAATTTCAATAAAATCTTGAAATTGTTCAATTACTTTCACGAAATCATCAGCTGTATTCAAATGCTCCTGCTTTATTCCGGTTAACTTTTTACAAAAACCCGAAAGTCTCGGATTAACAGAAGGTTTTATCAATTTCGAAAAATATCCTTTCACCTCTCCATAGCCATTGATTTTCACAGCACCAATTTCAATTACTTCATTGATACCTTTAGGCGGTTTACCCATCCAACAAGTGGCTTCAAGATCCAAAACTATATAATTCAAATTCCCGGTTTTTAATTTACTTTAAAAAAGATAATCTGTTTGCATAATAATATAATAATCCAAAATCTTCTGTTTTAACCATATTCTTTTTATCAAAATAAAGCACTTTGATATCGTGAAACGCACCGAGTTTATTGATACCGCTTATAATTATATTTTCCAAAGGTTGCTTAAGATCATCGGATAAAATTATTTTACCATCCTCTTCTCTTTTTAATAAATCCAGTAAAACTTCTTCAATTTTGTTTTCCAAATTGCTTAATTCAATAAATTCTTCTTTCTCAACAAACTTCATAAGGTCGTAGACGTCTTCCAATTTCAATTTTTCCATCAGACAATGATACGCTGCATAAGCAAGCAAGTGACTGCTAAGAACCGTATTGTACTTCAAATAGCTTTTCGCAACACTTTTTGAAAGCATTTTTGTATATACTACATTCCTTTGATTATCCTTAACCAACTCTCCTTCCGTCTTAAAATAATCGGAAACATTAATCTTATTACCATTGCTATCTAGGCTTGTCCCATCACTATCAACACTATTTCCGAAAACATCCATTGGTTTTCCAACTGACAAGACAAATTCCGACCGATCGACAAATATCCTGTATATCGTTTTCACAACACTTAAAGATCTCATCATTTTGTCCCTGTATTTTGATCTGGAAATAAATTTTTTCTTTCCTTTTGCTTTAAGATAGGAATATATCAAAGGTTTTGCCTCCAAAACAGAATGATAATTGTAAATAACAGGCACAATAAATATTTTGCCATCATCTCCTTCAATAATTTTTTCATACTGAGCATCTACCAGGGAACTCATAAGGCCAGTCTTAAGGTTAACTTCTATTTTACCCGATCTGGATCTGGTACCACCGGGATAAAAAATACTATTTACATTATTCAGAACAGTATATTTAGAAAATGACAATAATGAGGACAAATAGATACTATTCTTTTTTCTTCTATCCACTTTATAGGCGCCGAGACGATCCATAAAATAGGCTGCTATTTCATAATTATACAGATTCAGACCTGCTCCATAGGAAAAGGCAGGTAAACCCAATTTGAAATCAATAATATAACCTAGCAAAATAGAATCAAGATTACTTTGATGAGTAGGTAAAAATACCACTACGCCTCTTTTGAATAAATTCCTAACCTCATCAATATATCCTGTCACTAACAGTTTGTTTTTCAATGAGTGTTTTTTCCATAGATTAAATATACTGCCTTTTATAAGCCCGCTAAACAATCTATTGAATAAATATGTCAATAAAGCTCTTACAAACTTGAAAACACTTATTCTAAAATCCCCAAAAATCTCTTGGACATACCTATTAATAATTTTTTTTAGTATAAAATGACAATATTCTTTTTTATCACATTCATTTCGCTCTAAAATATCTCTTCTGATTTCAGTCCAGAACTTTTTTTCATCAGGCGGATCCACTTTCCAGTGATTCAGTTTTATTCTATTTAGTTCGGAATATGCGCATTTAGATATTTCATCTTTCAGATTATCTCCATATTTTGCAACCAGTTCATCAAAAATAATTTGAACCAGTTTCCTTTTATGTTCCGGATTCTTTATTGCAAATTTGTAAATTGGCCATTGTTTCAAATCCGGAATTATATGATTGTATGTTTTATTAGTTATTTTCATTTTCCATATCTCTTAATTGATTTATTTAAATAATCAATATATTTCATAATATTCTCCCTACCTATTTTTTTCACTGAAGAGACTTCAAATAATTCTGGTAATTCTTCCCAGTTTTTTAATAATTCGTTTTTTATACCATTTATATTTTCATTTTTCTTTAATGGTTTTATTGCATCAATCTTGGTAAAAACAATTGAGAACGGTATCCCTTTTTCACCCAGCCAATTGATAAAATTCCTGTCTATATCCTGTAATGTATGTCTGCTATCAAGAAGGACGAAACAATTCACTAAATTCTTCCTATACTCCAGATAATCATAGATCATCTTCATCCAGGAGATTCTCTTTTTTCTTGCTATTGATGCATATCCATATCCCGGCAAATCTACCAGGGCCCAATCCTTACTTATTTCAAACAGATTTAGCATTTGTGTTTTACCCGGTTTTTTCGAAGTTTTTGCTATACTTTTTCTTAAACTCAAGTAGTTTATCAAAGAGGATTTACCTACATTTGACCTTCCTATGAAAGCATATTCAGGAATCTCCTTCTCAGGCATTTTCTGATACGAAGGAAAGCTTCCAATAAAATTTATATCGATAAAACTTTTTTCTTTTTCCATAAGATGTATACATTACAAATATTAAAAATATATTAATATTGCAATTTTATTTTAATAAAATAGTTATAATAAAACATGCAAATCTAATAAAAAACAACCAGAGAAAAAAATTAATTTTATGCATATAATAATACATTTAGATTGTATTTATTAATTAAAAAACTTAAAGTAATGAAAAAGACATTTTTTTATCTAATCTTACTACTTGTATCAATCAATTCTTCTTTTGCTCAAAGTGAATTCGGAATTAAGGTAGGTATGTCAACATATGATATACCTAAAGACGATATCCAGAATTCTTCGGACTTGAAACTAAGTATTAAGAGCGCTTCGTATGGATTTCAAGCAGGCGTTTATGGCCGGTTAGGAATACTTGGCATAAATATTCAGCCGGAGATCTTATTTAATTCCAACACTTATACTTATAAATTGAGTAATTTAAACAATGTTGATAGCCTGGATCAAATAAGATCAACTAAATATCAAAATCTGGATATTCCCGTCATGGTAATGTTCACACCAGCATTTTTCAAATTATATGCAGGACCTGTAGGTCATTATCATATAAACAATATTTCCGATTTTAAAGATAAGGATAATATAAAAGAAGTATTCAAAAATCTAACTTATGGCTATCAGTTGGGTGCAGGTATAACTTTTAGTGGATTAACTTTTGATGTAAGATATGAAGGAAATATTTCAAAAAGTATTAAGACATTCAAAATAGACGGGAAAACCTATGATATAGATGATTCTCCATCAAGGGTTATATTTTCATTGTGGTTCAAGTTATAATCCGATCTTTAAGGAAGATAAAAAAAGGGAAAACGAATCGTTTTCCCTTTTTTTATATTATTTAAAAATCTTTTTCTCTTTGATTCTAGCTTTTTTACCGGTACGACCTCTCAAGTAATAAAGTTTTGCTCTTCTTACTTTTCCTCTTTTATTTACTACCACTTCTCCGATATTGGGCGAATTAAACGGAAAAGTTCTTTCCACTCCTACTCCACTTGCAATCCTTCTAACCGTAAAAGTTTTTGTTGCTCCTTCTCCCTGGATTTTTATTACATCTCCTCTGAATATCTGAGTTCTTTCTTTATCACCCTCAATAATTTTATAACTTACGGAAACATTGTCCCCTGGTCTGAAATCAGGTAATTCATTCTTTTTAATCAATTGATCTTGAACATATTTTATAGGATCCATATTATGATATTTCTTCGTTATTTAAAAATAGACCGCAAAGGTACTATTTTATTATTTTATTTTAAAATATTTTTCAAATAATATTTAATATTTTTTTCTATTCTTCCTTCATAATGATTTTGAAAAACAAAATACTTAAATCCACACTAAATAAATTCACTGCATAAAAATAACTTTCAACAGAAAATTTAGATAATTTAAAACCTATAAACAAGCGCATTGATATTCATTCCCGCACCAACAGAAGCCCATAAGGTTACATCACCCGGTTCTATTGTATTACCTTTATAATTTTCTTTAAGCACCAGATCTATTAATGTCGGAATAGTTGCTACAGAACTATTCCCCAATTCATTTATACTCATAGGCATTATATCTGCAGCAAGATCTTTTATACCATGTAATTTATAAAACCTCTTTACTATCGCTTCATCCATTTTTTCATTGGCCTGATGAATAAAAACTTTTTTAACATCAGATATATCTATGCCGCTTTTATCCAGTGCCTCTTTCATAGCTTTCGGTACATTCATCAGTGAATACTCATAAATCTTTCTACCAAGCATTTTTATATACCTGTTATTATCTTCAATATTGGGATTGTATGTTTTTCCCATATACAGATAATCAGCCTCTACCAAGGTATGAGACGCCATAGCATAAGATAAAATACCTCTTTTAAAATCTTCATGAACCATTTCGAAGACAGTAGCTCCCGCACCATCGGAAAATATCATGGAATCCCTGTCATATGGATCAAAAACCCTAGATAATGTTTCCGAACCTATTACTAAAACCCTCTTTGCCATACCTGTTTTCATAAAAGCGGTCATATTGATAACGCCCTGCAACCATCCGGGGCAACCAAACAAAAGATCATAAGGAATAGTCTTAGGATTTTTTATTTTTAGCTTCTGCTTAATCCTTGAAGCAATACTCGGTATCATATCCGATTGATTACTTCCCTTCAAAACTTCACCTGCATTCTGCCCGACCACGATAAAGTCAAGTGTTTCCGGATCTATCCCGGCGTCATCAATAGCCCTTTGAGCAGCGATTGCGCCCATATCTGAATTATTCATATCTTCATCCAAGAACCTTCGTTCGGAAATACCGGTGATGTCTTTCAATTTTTCTATTACCGTATGATTATCGACCTCAAACTTTTTACTGTTTTCATCATAAAATTCCTGATCGAGAAAATCTTCATTTTTAATAACTCTATTAGGGACATAGCTTCCCGTACCGATTAATATAATATTTTCCATAAACTAATATATTTAAAAAAAAGAACAACTTTAGACAATGAAAGTTTTAAACAATTTCGATAATAAATTTATTTTTTTTACCATTTTCGATCATTAAAAACCTGTTATGGATCAAATCATCTTTTGTTAGATTAATTTCAAAATCCGTTATTTTAATCTTATTTACAGATAAAGCATTGCCTTTGATAGCTCTTCTGGCATCACTTTTCGAACTGACTATCTTAGTATGCTCTGCAATCAAATCGATTATATTTACTCCATTATCAAAAACACTACCAGACACTTTAAAAGAAGGAATTTCCTCGCCGATAGTTTTTAGCTCCTCCAGAGTAAGACTTTTTAATTTATCTGCGCTAGCTTTTTTATTAAATAAGATCTCAGATACATTCATAACGGATTGGAAGGATTCATCCGAATGTATCCTTCTGGTCAATTCTTCTGCAAGTATTTTTTTATATTCCTGTGGATTATCAGCATTTTCAGATTCGATAGCTTCAATTTCATCTTTTGATCTCAATGAAAAATATCTCATTAAAACAGGAACCATCGCGTCATCAACATTGATAAAAAATTGATAAAATTTATATGGAGTAGTCAATTCAGGATCAAGCCATATATTGCCTTCTTCCGATTTGCCGAATTTTTTACCATCTGATTTGGTTAAAAGAGGTGTTGTCACGGCATAAGCTTTACCTTCAGCGACGTTCCTTCTTATAAATTCAGTTCCCGTTGTGATATTTCCCCATTGATCAGAACCTCCCATTTGCAAAATACAATCATAATTTTTATACAAATACAAGAAATCATATGCCTGAAGCAACTGGTAACTAAATTCGGTAAAAGACAATCCGGTGTCCAATCTATTTTTAACAGAATCCTTGGACATCATATAATTTATAGTCAAATTTTTTCCTACATCCCTAAGAAAATCAAGGATATTCATATCTTTATAAAAATCATAATTATTGATCAAAAGAGCCTTATTATCGCCTTCATCAAAATTCAATAATTTTTTCATTTGTTGAACTTGATGTTCAAGATTCTTATCCAATTCCTCCTCCGTTTTCAATTTCCGTTCTTTATCCTTACCGGAAGGATCCCCTATTCTACCCGTTGCTCCTCCCATTAAAACGATTGGAGTATGACCGTGATTTTGAAATATTTTCAAGATCATAACTTGTACCAGGTTACCGATAGTCAATGAAGGTGCAGTTGGATCAAATCCTATATAGCCAACAACTTTTTTGTCATCAAACAATTCTTTAGTGCCGGGGGTCATATCATACAGCATCCCTCTCCATCTCAATTCTTCAATAAAATTCATTACACAAAATTTTTTGCAAAAATATATTAATAATACGATTCTTATATTATTTTAATCAATATTTTATGAAGCTATGATAAAAAAAGGGATAATGTTCATTCCATTACCCCTTTTATTGCCAGTTTATTTAAAACCTGAATGCAATTATATACTTTCTGTATCCACCATTTTTGCAAGTAGATCTGAATATTGAACAAAAAGCAGATCTTTTCCACCATATTCAATTTCCGTACCTGAGAATTTCTTGAAATACACATAATCTCCTATTGAAATTCCCGGATTTTCAATATTACCAATGGCAACCACTTTCCCATATTGTGGTTTTTCTTTTGCAGTATCAGGAATTATTATTCCTCCTTCAGTCTTTTCTTCTGTCTCTGCTAATTCAAGCAATACATATTCTTGCAATGGTTGTAATTCTTTCATGTCTCTTAAAATTTTTATTAATTAATTTAATCCTAATAATCTATTTATTCTCGGTTTATCAAAACCTACAATTATTTGCCCTTGAATATCTGTTTGAGGCACACCCATTTGTCCGCTTTTCCTCTGCATCTCTTCAGCTCTTGTTCTATTTGCAGCAACATCCACATCCTCAAATTTAACATTTTTCTCTCTAAGATAGTTTTTCAACCTTGTACACCAGGGACATGATGGCGTACTGTAAACAATTACTCTTTTTTGCTGAACTTCTTCTCCGTTTTTCCCTTCACTTTTGAAATAAATTCCTTTTATCAAAGAATTGTAATAATCTTCTGTCATACATCCTTTCACCACATTTTTTAATTCTCCTTTTTCAAAATGAAGCAAAGAAGGTACAGATGTAATTTTATATTCAGGATGTATATCCCTTACTTCAGCTACATTTGCCTTTAACAAAACTATTTTTTCCTCATCAATACCGGAGATACTCTCCAATCTTGACAATGCACATTCACTGGACTCAGAACCATTTTTATACAATAATAAAAATGATTTATCTTTAGCTTCTATCATTTCCAGCATCTGATCCAAAGAAAACACATCTATCCACTCCATATTTAAAACATTATTTACTCTTAGCTTTAATCAATTAATATACCAAAATAAATTTACTTTAAAAAAAATGCTATTATTACATAAATAACATACAAAATGTCACTAATTAAAAAACGACATAACTTCCAATTCAGTATTTTAATGCCATTTTGACATAAAAAAAGAAATAAAAGCATAAAAAAAGGTTGTAAAAATACTTACAACCTTTTTATTAACTGCTTTTATTAATTATTTCACCTTTCTAGCAGGTGTAGGATTAACTCTTACTCCTTTAGGTGCCTTAGTTTTTTTAATCTTCGCATTAGGATCTTCTTTTTTATCGATCAAACCTTTAAGCGTCAGAATAACATTTCCTCCTTCGATATTTCCTGTAACTGTAATTCTTTTGTTTTGTGGAGCTCCACCAGGACGACCTCTTCTTTTTGTGTCAAATTTCGCATGAATAACACCTTTACCTCCCGGAGCAATAGGTTTTCTTGGCCATGTTGGTACTGTACAACCACAACTAGCTTTCACTTTTTTCAATATCAAAGGCTCATCACCTGTATTTGTAAAATGATAATCATGCTCAACAATTTCTCCATCCATAACCTTACCAAAGTCAAATGACTTTTCCTTAAATTCAACAGTTGTCAAAGGGCCAACAGATTCTGATGTTTTTTTATTTAAAACGTCTTTAGCACTCTTGGATGTCTCAGCGATTTTTTTATCCGTGTTGTGCAATTTTTCTTTTGCTGACTCTTTTACATCATTATCATTTTTACATGATTGCATTACAAATACTGTAGTCAATAATGCAAAAACCAATAAACTTAATTTTTTCATGATTTTCGTTATTTTAATTTATAAATATTTTAATATAATTCAAAGAACGTGCAAAATTATATTATTTTTTATATTTCGGTAACAGAATATAACTTTTTTTTAATCATTAACATCAAATTAACAAAATAATGTCGGATATTTACAATTTATTATATGTAATGGTTTATAGATATTTTATTGACTAAACTATTTATATATTTAATATTTATTTTGATATTAAAATTTATTAATGGAAGCATATACTCTTAAAAAAGTTAATGAATATATAAAACAAGTAATTGCCCTGAACTTTGAGGAAAGCATCTGGATTGAAGCTGAAATTTCACAGATCAAAGAAGTTAGAGGTCAAATATATATCGAATTTATTGAGAAACATGAACAAAATAATAACATAATAGCTAAAGCTCAAGGAGTTATCTGGTATAAATCATTTATGTTTATAAAAACAAAATTAAAAGAGTTTACCGAATCAATTTTACAAGAAGGTCAACAAATAAGATTTAAAGCAAAAGTTGAATTTCACGAGATATACGGACTTAAATTTTCAGTAGAAGACCTTGATCCTTCATACACAATTGGAAAAGCCGAATTGAACAGACAAAAGATTATTGCCAAGCTAAAACAGGAAAATCTACTGAATAAAAACAAAGAAACCTCGTTACCTTTAATTATAAAAAACATAGCTATTATCAGTTCGCATAAAGCTGCCGGACTCCAAGATTTTTTTTCACACTTAAATAACAATCCATACGGCTATTTTTTTAATACCGTATTTTTCGATTCAAGTATGCAAGGTTACAATGTCGAAAGGGATATAACAAAGAATCTGGATATTATAAAAGACAATATCAATCCTTATGACTGTGTGGTTATAATCAGAGGTGGAGGGTCAAAAATGGATCTTTCTTATTTTGATAATTATAATATCAGTGCAAAAATCGCAAAATTCCCTATACCGGTTTTTACAGGAATCGGCCACGATATCGATCAAAATGTCATAGAACTCGTCGCACATACACCACTTAAAACACCTACTGCAGTTGCCGACTTTATTGTCGAATATAATCTTCGATTCGAAATGGAAATAAATGAACTCGAGCAAAAAATAAAAGGTAAAGCTTCTTCAATAATTCATGAATCCAATATTAAGCTTGAAATCATTTCAGGAAACATCAAATCACTAGCTTTATCTAAAGTATCCGGCAATCTCTATCTCCTTGACTCTATTTTCAATTCTATAAAAAATCAGGCAAGTAAATTTCTATTAATGGAAAATTCCAGAATCCGTGAATTATCCGGTTTTATAGATCTTTCAAACCCCGAAAATCTATTGAAAAAAGGATATTCGATCACTACAAAAAACGGAAAAATAATTAAAAGCATCAAGAACATTGTAACAAATGATATTGTTAAAACAGTATTGCAAGACGGAGAATTTGACAGTACTGTCAATTGATATCCACTAAACACATTAAATGAAAACGAAAAATAACAAAATAACCGTTATCACTCTTGGTTGCTCAAAAAACCTGATTGATTCCGAAAACATAATCACACACCTGAATAAAAACGGTTATGATGCAAAACATGAAAAGGGAGATGCGGAAACTGAAACTATTATAATAAATACATGTGGGTTTATCCATGATGCCAAACAAGAATCCATTAATACCATCCTTGATTTTGCAGAATTAAAAAGACAAGATGAAATAAAAAATCTGTATGTGACTGGGTGCCTGTCTCAAAGGTATAAAGAAGATCTAAAAACAGAACTTCCTGAAGTAGATGATTTTTTTGGAACCAATATCGCAGATATCCTGGCTAAATTCAATATCGACTATAAAAAAAGCTTATTGGGAGAACGCATTCCATCGACTCCAAAACACTATGCATATATGAAAATTGCCGAAGGTTGCAGTAGAAATTGTACTTTTTGCGCTATACCTCTCATGAGGGGTAAACACGTATCAAGAACTATTGAAGATTTGGTGGTAGAAGCTGCAAAATTAGCGGCAAAAGGCGTAAAGGAACTGATATTGATATCTCAGGAATTGACTTATTATGGACTTGATATATATGAAGAAAGAGCAATTTCAAAACTACTGGAAGAACTTGTCAAAATTGATGGAATAGAATGGATAAGACTACATTATACATATCCGGGAAAATTTCCAATGGATTTGATTGACACCATGGCAAAACACGATAAAATATGTAATTATCTGGACATACCCTTGCAGCATACGACCGATAATATATTGAAAAAAATGAAAAGGTTTGCCACTAAAAAAGACGCTATTGACATTATCAAATATGCGCGCGAAAAAATTCCTGATATTGCCATCAGAACTACATTTATCGTAGGTTTTCCCGGTGAAACAGATGAGGACTTTGAAGAGCTATTGGAATTCATCAGGGAAATGAGATTTGACAGAGTAGGTGTTTTCGAATATTCTCATGAAGAAGATACTGCAGCTTTTGAAATGGAAGATGATGTACCGGAAGAAGCAAAAAAATACAGAGCTTCAACATTGATGGCTGTTCAAAGAGAAATTTCCTATGAAAATAATTTAAACAAAACAGGTTCTGATATCAGGGTTATCATAGACAGACAAGAAGGTGACTATTATGTCGGCAGAAGTCAATATGACAGCCCTGAAGTCGATAATGAAGTTCTGATCAAAACTGATAAAATTATCAATCCTGGAGATTTTGTCAATGTTAAGATTACCGATGCAGAAGAATATGACTTATTTGGGATTATCAAATAAAAATATCAACATGGCAAAAATAAATAAATTTAAAATATCAATATTGGATGCCCAGGGTATGAATCCCGGTGATTTATCATGGGATAAAATCAAATTATTGGGAGATATTGAATTTTTTAACAATACTACTTACGATCAAATAACCGAAAGAGCAAAAGATGCTGATATTGTAGTTGTCAATAAATGTAAATTTGACAAATATATTTTAGATTCATTGCCAAAATTAAAATATATCTGTGAGTCCGCTACAGGTTACGACAATATAGACGTAGAATATGCCGCATCAAAAGCAATACTTGTCAGCAATGTTAAGGATTACAGTACTACCTCCGTAGTTCAGCATGTATTTGCTTTGATCTTTGCATTGACAAATAAAGTTGAATATTACAGTAACCAGGTTTTTTCAGGAAGATGGTCTAATAGTGATTTCTTTGCATTTTGGGATTTCCCTATTCACGAAATTGCAGGAAAAACAATGGGTATTTACGGTTTTGGACAAATCGGAAGCAAAGTAGCAAAAGCGGCATTGGCATTTGATATGAAAATAATAGCCAACAGAAGAAATCCTTCTAAAGGGTATCTTCCGGAAGTTGAACATGTAGAAATCGATGATTTGATAAGCAATAGTGATATACTGAGTCTTCATGCACCACAAACCGGGGAAAATACCGGTTTTATCAATGCAGAAAAACTTTTAAAGATGAAAAAGAGCACTCTGCTGATAAATACTGCCAGAGGCAAAATCGTTGACGAACAAGCACTAGCTGATGCTCTCAATAATGGTATTATCGCAGGAGCGGGATTGGATGTGCTTTCATCCGAACCTCCTGACAAAAACAATCCGCTACTTACGGCTAAAAATTGTATAATCACACCCCATCAAGCATGGGCAAGTTTCGAATCAAGAAAAAGACTTTTGGACGGAGTTATTCATAATATAGAATCTTTTCTTGAAGGTAATCCCGTGAATATCATAAATAAATATTAGATAATAGCGTGAGTTACCAATTGATGATTTATCAATTTCAATTTCCGTATAAAACACAATAAAACACCCTATTTTAATGTTTTTGATTAACTTTGCATTACATTAGATTCTTATGATTAGATATTTAATCCAAATATTGATTCTTGCTGCTTTGTTTTCTTGCAATAAAGAAACTGATCAAATAAATAAATTATTTGAAAAAAAAACAAGGCCAATGGATAAGGCTACAAATATTGAAATGCTGTACAGTGATTCGGCTAAAGTATTGTTTATATTAAATAGTCCTTTATTGGAAACAAAAAAAATCAATAATGAAAAGATAATAGAATATCCTAAAGGAATTAAAATATCTTTTATAGATCAAAACAAAAAGGCAAATAGCTGGCTTACCGCCGGTAAAGCAATTAATAAAATAAAAGATAAAAAATTCATCGTAAGTGAAAATGTTAAATTGTTCAATTCGGATGATGACAAACTTGAAACATCTGAATTGATATGGGATGAAAAGAACGAAATATTATATACTAATAAATTTGTAAAAATCACCCGCCCTGTTAAAGGAGATACATTGTATGGTTATGGTTTTAGATCGAACAAAGAATTTACGGAATTTGAGATTAAAAGAAAACTTTCCGGCAAGGTGGTTGAAGATATTTTCAGAGATATAAAATAATTGTAAATGTTAATATTGGGAATTATTATTTTTACTGTTTTAAGTGCTGTATTTTCGGGAACAGAGATAGCCTTTGTTTCTGCTAACAGAGTAGGTATTGAAATAGAGAAAAATAAAAATTCTTTAAAAGCCAGGATACTTGCCTCTTTTTACAACAAACCCAAGGAATTTATAGGAGTGATGTTGATCGGTAATAATATCTCCATTGTTATTTTGACATTTTTATTTAGTGAAATACTGGATCCGTTTGTATTAAAACTAACTCACAATGATATCGGTATATTATTTATTGAAACTATGATTATCACCGTTTTCATATTGATATTTGCAGAGTTTTTACCAAAATCTATTTTCAGAGCTTATTCAAATGAAATGATGAGTTCCCTTGCCTACCCCATTTATCTTTTCAAAATAATATTGAGGATACCAACGCTTGTTTTCACTTCTCTATCAACTGTTATTCTAAAATACATTTTCAAGACAAAAGTTATTGAGGATGATATCCAACTCACACGTGTGGATCTTGAGCATTTTATCGATGAAAATATTACGGAAGAAGACGATATTGAAAAAGAAATGTTCCAAAAAGCCTTAAAACTAGATCAACTTAAAGCAAGGGATATTATGATTCCGAGAACAGAGATAATAGCAATCGACAAATCCGCTACAAAAGAAGAGTTGATCAGGTTATTTACAGAATCAAAGCACTCTAGAATTATAATTTTTGATGGTGATATTGAGAATGTACTAGGATATATCCATCATCAGCAATTGATACGGGAAGATTTTAAAAAGATAGAAAATCATATCATTCCGGTTCCTTTCACTCCCGAAACCATGAATGCCAGGAATCTGCTTTTGACATTTATCAAAGATGCTCAGAATATATCAATAATAGTAGATGAATATGGTAGTATTGCCGGACTTATCACTTTAGAAGATCTTATCGAAGAGATATTTGGTGAAATCGAGGATGAATATGATAAAGAAGATACTATCGAAAAGAAGATAAACGATAATGAGTTCCTTTTTTCAGGTAGATTGGAAATTGATGATATCAATGAAAACTACAAGCTTCGCATTCCTGAGGGTGAATACAATACTTTGTCCGGATTTTTAGTAACAAATCTCGGTAAAATCCCTCGAAAAGGAGATGAATTTATCTTTGATGATTATAAATTTAAAATCATAAAAGTATCAAAAAAGAAAGTGGAATTAATCAAAGTTATAGTCCCGGAAGATCATGAAAAGGATTAAACATGATCACTTCTTTGATTCTGTCTTCATTATCATTTTACCAAAAGATATCAACACAACACCTATAATTGTAAAAATTCCTCCTATTATCTGATATTCTTTAGGGAAATTCCCAAAATAAATATATGCCCCCAGCAAGACGAAGAGACTTCTTGAACTATTAAGTATTGATCTCTTGGATGCTTCTATATATTTCAATGCATTATAACCGGCATAAGCAGTAAGAAAAGGACCCAGTAATGATCCAAAGAAAGTAGCATAAAATGCTTTTCGTGGTATTATAATTTCAGAACCGGTAATAACCATCATTAGAGCTGCAAATGTAAATATAAAAACGATCCTGTTTAACGATAATAAAGCCGGAGTAAAATTTGAAATATTCTTTTTAATATAAATCGTCACCAAGGAAGAAATAAAACTTGAGATTAAAATAAATTCAGAACCGGAAATAAACAATTTACCTAAAGAGTTGCTTCCCTTATAACTAATGATAAAAGCACCAACAAGAGTTAATATCGCTCCTATTAATTCGATGAAATTAAATCTCTCCTTTAGTAAAACAATCCCGAATACTGTAACGAAGATAGGAGTCAGATTGCCCAGAAATGATGTTACTGACGGATTTTCTATTGTCATAATAGCATAAAAAAAGGCTGTTGTTGAAACTATTTCCACTAATCCTATCAGGATATACTGTAACTTGACTTTTTTATCTAATGATTTTATCTTTGATATTCCCACTTTGGTATTCGAAATAATGATATTCCATACCAAGCCAAACCCAAACCAATAAAAACCAAACTGAATAATTGAAATTTGATTCAATGCAGCTTTACTAAAAATATATACATTGGAAACAGCCAACACCGCAATCAAAATCCACAAATACCCTTTAGTTGTATCTTTTATCTTCATTACTTAATTACAAAAAAGCCACCTGTAAAGTTCACAAGTGGCTTGATATTTATTTTAACTAAACTTAAATAAACCGGTTATTCATCAATTTATATTATGCAAGAACTTTTTTCACCAAATCTGCTGCTTCCTGAAATTCGACAGCATAATGAACTTTCAGACCACTTTTCTCAATCAATTCCTTAGCTTTTTCAGCATTGGTTCCTCTCAATCTTACTATAATTGGAACATTGATCTCTCCAATGTTGTTGTAAGCATCTATTACTCCCTGCGCTACTCTGTCTGCACGGACAATACCTCCAAATATATTCACTAAAATAGCTTTAACATTGGGATCACTGAGTATTATTCTAAATCCTTTTTCAACTCTTTCTGCATCGGCAGTACCTCCAACATCAAGGAAATTGGCAGGTGATCCACCTGATTGTTTGATCAAATCCATTGTTGCCATTGCAAGACCGGCACCATTCACCATACAACCGACATTACCATCAAGTTTTACATAATTAAGATCATATTTTTTAGCTTCAACTTCAGTTGGATCTTCTTCTTTTTCATCTCTCATCGCTGCCAGATCAGGATGTCTGTACAATGAATTGTCTTCAATTCTTACTTTTGCGTCTACAGCTACTATTTTATCCTCTCCGGTTTTAACGGCAGGATTGATCTCTATTAATGATGCATCTGAAGATAAATATGCTTTGTACAAATTCTTAATAAATTTATACATATTTTTAAATGCCTGACCACTTAAACCAAGATTAAAAGCAATTTTTCTTGCCTGAAATTCCTGCAATCCTAAAGCCGGATCTATATGTTCTTTAAATACTAAGTGAGGAGTTTTTTCGGCAACTTCTTCTATATTCATCCCTCCTTCCGTAGAATATATAATAGCATTCATTCTCTTTTGCCTATCCATAAGGATTGAGATATAATATTCTTTACACATATCATATTCAGGAACATAAACATCTTCGGCAACCAATATTTTTCTTACCAATTTTCCAGGTCCATTAAGTCCACCTGGCGTCTGAGGGGTTTTAAGCATCATCCCAAGTATATTACCAGCATGTTCTTTCACCTCATCAAGATTTTTAGCCAATTTAACTCCACCGCCTTTTCCTCTACCTCCGGCATGAATCTGTGCTTTTACAACACAAAATTTGGTTCCTGTTTCTTCCTGCAATTTCTTACATCCTTCCACAGCTTCTTCTACTGTAGTTGCTACATATCCTCTTTGTATCGGCACACCGTATGAGGACAAAACTTCTTTAGCTTGATATTCGTGTAGATTCATTATTAATTTTTATTTAAATTATTAAATTCTATTTTCCATAAAAAACTTTGCGAATATAGTTATGTTCTTTTGTTTTAATTAATACATTATACATCGCATTTCGATAATTAGAATGTGTCAAATTAAGCTTATTAACACCCTTAATCAAATCCAAATTATATTTATCCATGATTTTTCCGGACATATCATAAATCTCAATCACCGCATTATCAAATGATTCTGAAGTAATTAGGTAGACAAATCTACCAGAAACAGGATTAGGATATATGCTTAAATCCACCATATCACTCAATTCATCGGTTCCAATTGTCCAGTCACCTGCCCTGAAAGTATATCCTCCTAATTTTGGTACAGACGTATATGCATTGCTATAAGGTCTAACATACCATTTATACTTTTTTCCTTTTACCAGGTTTGTCAATAACAAATGCGATTGTCCGCGAACAAAATACTTTTCTGCATTTTGCGGCTGACTCGCAGGACTTATTATCACTTCATAATCCGTTGCATTAGGCATATCATCCCAGTCCAAATCAACATAATTATAAAACTCAACTTTTTCTTTATTTTCAGGATATACTACATGAAATGTCGATGGGTCGATAGCCGCAGTATCAGGAACTATCCCTACATGAAGAAAATTTCTTTCCGCAGATAAATAATCCGCCCTCATTGCAGCAATCTGCATAGGAGTAAACTCATATTGACCGCATCCGAAAAAATATCCCATATAGTTGTTTTCCATTGTGACGATAGTATCGTGATTGTAATCCAGAATTGGCCCATTGAGTTTACAATCTCTTTCAGGATCAGAAATACCAAAATTATAATCCGGAGGCGTATCACACAATAGATCCGCTGCAACATCACAGTTTGATTTATTCATCAATTCAATAGGAATATTTTGTCCTCTATAGCTAACGGTCTTGATAGTTACAGGATTTCCATGCTTAGCTGGATCGTAAGGATCTGCATCCCATCCGTAAAATGGATGCTGTAAACTAAAAAAATGCCCAAGCTCATGAGAAGCTGTTTGGCTGTTAATTCCAAACTGGCTAGACCTGATAACCACAACATCAAGAGCCGGAGTATAATAACCCAATACCTGTCCGGGACTACCTCCGCTTGATATATCATCGACCAAAAACACATTAACCGCATTAGGATATTTCTTTTTATTTGCTTTGATCTTTGAAACCCCGAAAGTTCCTCCCGGATCAGAATACAAGGAGTTACTTTTAATATGATTAAAATCAGCAGTCAGATAAAACTTCATATTAAATCCGGAATAATTCTTATTCATATGTGCAAGTTCATCCAAAATCCTATCTTCATCAATCCCGCCCGTTCCATCACTTTTGGTAACAATGTGAAATTCAACCGGAATAAACAGCCATATATCATCTCTTAATTCAAGATATGATTTTATAGCCTTTTTATTTTGTTCCAACCTTTTAATCATGGAACCATCATCAACTGTTCCACAAAAAAATTGTTGCGCATTTATATTTAGAGCTCCAAATAATAATGCAACAAATAATATTTTTTTCATTTTAAATTGTTTTAATAAGTAGTGAATAGAGATTTTTTAGAAATCACTATATATTTGAGAAATCTCAAAAACCGCGCAAAGTTAGATATATTAATATTAACAGCAAAAAATATTATTTGTTTTATCAATAATATAATTTTTAGAAAGTCAGAGAGCTGTCCTGGGTTATGGATTATATTTAAGATTGTACAAATATGTTAACATGAGTTCAATTATTAAAATGATAAAATATTAATTTCCCTATATATTAACTTTTTTCTTTTTATATTTGAATTTTGTTACAACAATAATAATCATGAAAATCTATACTAAAAAAGGCGATTCGGGAATGACATCATTATTTGGCGGTAAAAAAATATCCAAATCAGATATCAGAATTGAAGCTTATGGAACTATTGATGAACTGAATTCATATATAGGAATAATAATATCCAATACAGAAGACATAGCTATTGAAAAAGATTTGATCAGGATTCAAAAAAGACTTTTTGACCTTGGAGCTATTCTTGCCACAAATCCTGGCAAACCGGAACTCATGATGCCTTTTAATACAAACTCAATTTTATTTCTGGAAAATAAAATAGATGAAATGGAAAAAGAACTGGCACCTTTGAGAAATTTCATTTTACCTTCAGGCTCTCTTTTAATATCTCATACTCATGTAGCAAGAACTATTTGCCGGAGAGCAGAAAGAAGAGTTGTTGCAATTCCGGATGTAAAACAAAATTATAAGAATTTAATCATCTTTCTCAACAGGTTATCTGATTATCTATTTGTGCTAGCTAGAAAATTTGCTAAAGATACCGGCATAAGTGAAAATCTATGGGATAACAAAGATTGAAACAGCTAAACCGGATCAATAATCCCCGATTATACCGTGTTCAATAATTAGTTTCCCCGTAATATCATAAATAAATACTTTCATCAAAACCTTTGATCCTCCCCAGGTGATTTTCAGCATTCCAAAGTTTTTACCATCATACAATTCACCAAGGCGATATGCATTTCTTTCGTTTGCACCTACAAATGAATGTGTCAATCCACTTGATGTAATTTCTGTCACATTTGCACTAAAATCCAGATAAGTATATTCCGAGATTTCAGCTAAATGACGATCACCACTAAGAATTAATGGATTTTTAGGTTTATATTTTTCAAGCAATTTTAGAAATCTCAATCTCTCATTTGGAAAATCTCCCCATTTTTCATATAATTGATCATCGGGAATCAATTGTATCCCACTGACAAAAATATTAATGGACGCATGACTGCTTTTTATTTCATTTTCAAGCCATTTCCATTGCTCATCTCCCAAAACAGTACCTGTCAGATTTTTTTTGTATCTGCTTGGAGATTCATTATCCAATTCAAGAGGATCTTTGAAATATCTGTTATCAAGCAAATATATTTTCACCTTTCGATGTCCCTTTCCAAACTCATAGGAATTGTAAGCACCTTCATGTTTTCTCACTTTTGCATCAGAAGGAATATCAAGAAATTCCATCAGCAACTTCTTGCTTTCCCTTTTCTTTGGATATGTTGTTCCTCCGTCATTCACTCCATAATCATGGTCGTCCCATATTCCGATAACGGGGACTTGTCCGATGAAATTTTGGTAATACGGATTATGTTTGAACTTCATATATTCTTTTTCATGCTCATCCATGTCTTCCGTATCATTATAGATAATATCTCCCATCCAAATCCATAGATCCGGATGTTTTGCAGCTATCACATCCCAATATTTCTGATCCAACATCTGATTGCTACAAGAACCAAAAACTATTTTTTCCAATATTTCACTTGTGTCAGGCACAAAATGCTTAACATAAATTTTATTTTCATGAATATCCACTTTAGAACCAACCAATGTTTTTTTACACGACTGCAAAGTAAAAATCATCAAAATCAATATAAAAGTATATGTTGATGTTTTCATAATGAATAATTTTTTCAATAAAAATGCTAAATTAAATCTATTAGAACAATAATTAAGAATATTTCACTATTTTTAAATAAAATTATAAAAAATGAATATTGAACAAGTTCGTGATTATTGCATATCAAAACCATTTACACAAGAATCTTTCCCTTTTGATGATGTTACTTTGGTTTTCAAAGTTGCAGGAAAAATGTTTGCTTTATTGCCTTTGGATGAAATAGATAATCCTTCCATTAATCTAAAAGGAAGTCCTGAAGACAATATTCAATACAGAGAGAAATTCACTGGAATAGAACCAGGATTTCACATGAACAAAAAACACTGGAATACGGTAAGACTTGAATCGGATGTCGATCGGAATCTGATAAAAAAAATGATTAACAGATCCTATGATTTGGTTGTAAAAAGTCTGTCTAAAAAACTTAAAGATCAATTGAGATCACTTTAACCTAATATATTACAAAACCATTGAAATGGATATAAAAGATACATATAAAACTATTGAAAAACCCTCTAAGGGCGAGTACAAAGATAAAGGAAGTAAATTTATAGCTTATGCATTTGAAATAAACTCCGAGCAGGAATTTAAAATTCATCTTGATGAAATCAAGAAAGAACATTTCAAAGCAAGACATCATTGTTATGCATATGCAATAGGACCTAATCATGAAAAGTACCGCTACAATGATGATGGTGAACCTGGAGGAACAGCAGGGCTTCCTATTTACAATCAAATAAAAAGCAAGAATTTAAGCAATATTGCAATTATAGTTGTCAGATATTTCGGAGGCACTAAACTCGGTGTTCCCGGTTTGATAAACGCCTATAAAGAATCTACAAAAGATGCTCTGAAAAATGGTATAATTATCGACAGATATATTGAAGACACCATTTCTATAAAGTATGATTTTAAATATACGGGAGAAATAATGAAAGTAATAAATTCAACAGATGCTATCATCTCCGAAAACAATTTTGAAATAATTCCTGAATTAGTTATCAGAATACGAAAATCCAAAACCGCTGATTTTATTAAAAACGTCTATTCGGCAATTTTAAAAAGAGATATTAATGATATCACTACGGATGAAAAAATTGAAGGATTGAAAGTTGAGTTACAAAATTAATTTATTACATTTGTAACAATTTATAAATATGGAAATATTAGGATTGAATATAAAAAGTGTAATCGACTTGAAAAATGCAGATATTTTTCAAGGAGACAAACTTATTTTGGAAAATGTAAATCTAAATATCAAAGAAGCTGAATTTTCTTATTTGATCGGTGATACAGGAAGCGGTAAAAGTAGCCTTTTACAGACAATTTATGGAGAATTACCTTTAAAAAAAGGATTTGGAATAGTTGCTGATCAGGATCTAACCAAATTGAAATATAAAACAAAACATCTTTTCAGAAGAAACCTCGGAATGATCTTTCAACAATTTAATTTGATTAATTCCTGGACCGTTTACCAAAACCTTGATTACGCTTTAAGAGCACTGGAATGGACAGATAAAAAAATCCGGAATACCAGGATTAGGGAAATCGCTTTTGATACAGGACTTCACAAGAAACTGAAAAGCAAAGTCTTTGAACTATCAGGAGGCGAACAACAAAGAGTTGCTATCGCTCGCGCATTGCTCAACCGTCCTCAGTTGTTGATAGCAGATGAACCCACGGGAAGTCTGGATCGAAATTCCGGTGATGAACTGATGTACCTTATAAAAAGAATAGCAACCGAAAATCAAACCGCTGTTATCTTTGCAACGCATGATCAACGTATTGTGGAAAAATTTCCTGCACTCACATATATGTGTAAAAACGGTAGACTGATTTCTGCAGATTAATCCACTGAGCAAAACATATAAAATATCACAAAAACTATTTATTTTTTCTGTTGCTTCTTGGCTTCGATCATTTTCAATATTTCCTCATCCGATTTCCCCATATATTCGATCAATGTTTTAACATCATCAACCAATTCGGAGTTTGGATATCTCTGCAAAAATTCATTATAAATCTCTTTTGCATCATCATATTTCTTCAATTCGTTATCGAGGATATATCCTTTTAAAAACAAAGCAGTAGGTGTTTTTTTGTAATCAGGATACTTCTCAAGAATCCAATCATACAATTCAAAAGTCTTATTATACGATTTAATAGTGTGAGCAACTTCTCCCGCTTTGAATAAATATTCAGGACTCAATGAATCTTTTGGTGATATCAATACAAATGCTTCGCAATCATTAACATAATTCTTTGCAGCTTTCACATTTAGTTTCCCTGTTTTTTCCAGATCAACAAAGATCTTTTGTCCCTCTCCCAGTAAAAACTTATCAAAATCAATTTCAACACTATCAATTTTATCCCCATAAGCTTTTTTTGCTTCCTTGTCATCCGGATATGTTTTGACATATAAGTTTTTCATCAATTTTGACAATTTATCATTACCTTTATTTTCAAATATAACGATGAGATCTTTAATTCCGGTTTGAGTTTTTTCATTTGGATAATCCTTAATCAATTCTGTTAGGTAAGTGATTGCATACGAATCTTTCCCCGAATCCAAAAAGAATTTATAAGCTCTTTCCAATACTTTTTCCCTATCCTCTCCTTTCAATTTGTTACCTTTCAATAATTCCCTGTATTTATCATTGAGCTCCAATAAAGATTTATCAGACGGAGATTTCTTAATTTCTTTTTCCAGATTAATAATATCTTTAGGTACAAGCGATTTGTCACTGCACGAAACCATAAGGAATACTATTAAAACAGAATAAAGTATCGTTTTCATTTGTTTAATATTTTATTTATTAAGAATTAATTAGTTTCTAATTATCCAAACCAGGATCATTTTTCACTTTTTCATATTTTTTGCCTTTCCCTTTCAGTAAAGATATATTTATATACCTCCCGGGATGCAAACGAAGATCCTGCAAAAATAGATTTGTGTGTTTTATTGTAAGATCAAGTTCTTCATAAATCTTATCATCTTTTAACAATTTCCCAAGTGATCCTTTACCATTTTTGACATCAGCAACCATTTTATCTATACTATTCAAAGAAGAATCCGCTTTTACCAAAACACTTTTCAATCCATCAATAGAAGAAGATAATCCGGCTACAGTTGTATTTCCATTAATTATCAATGAATCGATATTCGCATTTTTTAGATTTTGAGCAATAATATCAAGATTATCTATTATAGATTCTATTTTTTTGTCACTTGCTTTAAGCGATTTGGTCAATGCTTCTACATTTGCAATGGAATTTTCGATATTACTATCCGTTTTATCCAATATCTTATCGAGTTTTTTGGTAATAGAAGCTAGATTTGAAATTATTTTCTTTGAATCATCAACAAAATTCATAGAATCATTCCCATCCGAAATAGAATCCATTATACCCTGAAATCCGGATTTGAACTTATTCAGATAGGCATCAAGTTCACTTTCCGGCACCATGGAACTCAACATTCCCCTCAATTCCCCTTGAAGAAAATCACCGTCCTCGGCACAATCTTCACCTTCACACTCATGAGTGACATCCAAAACAATAGCTTTACCGCTAACCAATCCCATACTAACTATTATTGCCTTTGTATTTTTAGGCACTTTAATCCCACCTTTTATGTCGATAGTAACCAATATTTTGGTGAAATCTTCAGGATCTATTTTGATCTTGGTAACACTACCTACCTTGTACCCATGAATAAATACCGGAGACGCTACTTCCAGTTGATCTACATTCTCATATTTGATATGAAATTCACTATTATTCTCAAAAAAGTTTTTTCCTTTCAGAAAACTATATCCCCAAACCAGCAGAAAAATAACTGCTGCAGCAAAAATACCAATTCTTATTTCTCTTCCCATTATTGATTAACTAAAGTACAAAATTAATTTAAAATACATATTAAACGGCAAAGCTACATATTAATTTTAATTTTGAATACAAAATGTTTAATATGTATTATTTTTTAGATCTAATATTCTATCATCTATACGGATTTATTAAATTAACCCCGGATATTCTTTTGCTGCATTTTCATATTTTTCAGGTTTCAATGTGACTTTTGAGCTATTTATTTTAGCAATACACCCAAAAATATATATTTTCATTTTATAGCATTATAAATTTATGCTTAAAATATTTACAAAGAATGTAAGTTTTTACAAAATATATTATAATTTTGCTTAATATATTGCGTTTTATATATTTAATAAATTGTAACTTCTCAGCTAGAGTGATTTTGAAGTAAATGAATTTTTTTTACTCACAAAATGACTTCTAACTAAGTAGCTACATAAAAACAGAAGCTATTTAAATCCATAATAATGAGATACTTATATCTATTAGTCGTTGTTTTATTTTTCATCAATACCAATACAGCCCAATTGACCAGTGTCAATACTGATCCCAACAGGCTTTTCAAGCGGGCAAAAGAACAATACCAACAGCATAATCCTGAATTAGCCCGGCAATTGTTTGAAAAATTTATTACTAATAACAAAGATTTAAATAATAATCTTTATTACGTTGAATCAAAACTATATTTGATAAAAATAGCATTTGATCTGAATCAGGATTATGCTGAGGAAATGTTGAACGCCTTTGAATTGAATTACTCATCACATATATTATTGAATGATGCATATATCTCAAAAGGGAATTATTATTTTAGAAATAAAGATTATACTTCTGCAATTTCTACATTTGAAAAGGTCGATCTTTTTGGACTCAACTATTATATCGAAGATGAAGTCAAATTCAAATTGGCATATAGCTATTTTGTGAAAAAACAATTTGAAAAAGCAGCTGTATTATTCAAAGAATTGTCCTTAACCAACAGAAAATACTATTACCAGGCTAATTATTATTATGGTATTTGCCAGTTCTTAAAAAATGACTTCGAAAGAGCTATAAACAGTTTCAATATAATACAAAACACCGATGAATACAGGCAATATGTACCCTATTATCTCGTACAATTATATTTCACTCAAGGTGATTATGATAAAACAATAGCGGTTGGTGAAAACAAATTAAAAATAAAAGACGTAAAAAACAGCTTTAAGATACATCATCTTATAGGACAATCATATTTTCTAAAAAAAGATTATACCAGTGCCCTGCCCCATTTAGAGATTTATGAAAAAAATACGGATAAATTGAGAGAGGAAGATTTCTATCAGCTCGGTTATATCTACCACGAACTTGGAATGTGTGAAAAAGCAATACCTGAATTCAAAGAAATAGCTAATCTTAAAAATGAAATGGGACAAAATTCCAATTATTACCTTGCAGATTGCTATCTAAAACTAGATGATAAACAATCAGCCAGAACAGCTTTCAAAAATGCAGGTAGTCTCGATTTCAACCGGATGATAAAGGAAGAAAGCCTTTTGAATTACGGAAAATTATCCTCTGAAATGGGTTATGACAGAGAAGCTATAAATTCCTTATTGTCAATTCCGGATTCTTCCCCTTACTATATGGAAGCTCAAAATGTTCTTAAGTCCGTATTTGTTAATACAAAGGATTATGTAAAAGCACAGGAAACACTGGAAAAGCTGGATAATGTATCTTCCCAGCTCTTTCAGGCATATCAATATGTTTCTTATTATAAAGCATTGCAGGAAATAAATGACGGAGAATATAACAAAGCTGAAGAGGATCTGCTCAAAGCTGCAAAAATAAACCGGGATATAAAAATAGCTATTCAGACTCATTATTGGCTGGGAGATCTCTATCATAGAAAAGGAGAATTTACCAAAAGCAATAACTATCTGGATAGATATTTCATCTTATTGAAAGGAATAGACAATATCGAGGAATTAACAAAACCTCCATTTGCTTTTTATCTCCAAGGGTACAATTATTACAAATTGAAAAATTACCCATATTCTATCGAAAAGTTTCAAAACACAATTAAATCTTTTAGAAGGTTTCCAATTAAAGATAAAGAATTAAGTAAGAGAATTATTGCTGATGCTCATTTGCGAGTCGCAGACGGTTATTTTTATAATAAAGAATGGGATAAAGCTTTTGAAGAGTATCAGTATTTAATAAAAAACAATATTGGCAATATCGATTATGCTATGTATCAGCAAGCGATGATATACGGTCTTAAATCTAAACCATTTAATAAAATAGCTGTTTTGGAAAATATACTTGAAAAATATAAATCTTCAGGAATAAGACCAAATACTTACCTTGAACTTGCCAATACCTACAATGAAATACAACAATACGGTAAAGCATTGGAATCCTATAATAAGATCATCGAAGAATTCCCCAATGAAACAGAACTTGTCAACGATGCATATATGAAAATCGGACTGATAAGTTACAATAAAGGAGATCTGGAGACATCAATTGAATATTATAAAAAGGTTATCGATAATAATCCGAGTGCTCAAAAGAAAAAAGAAGCTTTAACAGCTCTTGAGGAAATTTATGTAAATGACAAGAAAGACCCTGATGAATATATAGCATATATTAAAACCATTCCTGGCGTTCAGATTGAAGGCTTGTATCAAGATTCTTTGAATTTTGTTACGGCAAAACTTAATTTTGAAGATGACAGTTTGGAATCTGCCATAAATTCATTCAACGATTATCTTGAAAAATATGATGGTGGATATTATGCTCTCGATGCTCATTATTACAGAGCGGAGAGCTACTTGAGAAACAAAAAATATTCTAAAGCTCTAAAGGATTATGAATACATAATCAAGCAAGGATACAACAACTTTTACGAATCTTCACTTTACAAAGCAGCTATCATTAGTTTCAACAGATTGAAAAAATATTCCAAAGCTCTGAAATATTATAAAAAACTAGAAGAAATAGTCAAAGATGAAAACAAGAGATACAATGTTCAATTGGGAGCTATGAGAGCTGCATTCAGACTCAATATTTTTAAAGATGTTCGAAAATATGGAAACAAGATACTCAACAATCCTTTGACTACGGAAAAAGAGAGATCTGCAGCCCATTATTATATAGGCAAAGTTGCAGAATCCAACAAAATATACGATAGTGCCTTGCTGCACCTTAACAAAGTCATCAGAGCCAATAAAAACAGTAATCTGGCTGCAGAATCCCGTTATTTGATTGCGAGAATATACTTCAATCGAGGTGAATCGGATCTTGCTAAAAAACTGATAAAAGAAGCAAACTCCAGAAATTCTGCATATCCCTACTGGGTAGCTAAAGGATTGATACTTCTTTCGGACATCTTTGTTAAAAACGGAGATCTTTTTAATGCTAGAGCTGCACTTGAAGCTGTATTGGAAAATTACAAAGAAAATAATAAAATAATAAAAACAGTTGAAAAAAAATTGTCCGAATTGGAAAAATTGGAAGATGAAAACAGCAGATTGGAAAAAGAAAATACGGACGGAACTATCAAATTGGACTCAATAAAATAAACTATAAAAAATAAATAAGATGAAACATATACTTTTGTTATTTATACTCTTTATTTCCACGATGCTCTTCTCACAGGAAGACAATATCAAATTTGATAATGTAAAAGTCGTAAAGGAGTTCAGCGCTACTCTCGGCGATTTCAACAAGATCAATATAGATCCGGTATTACCTGTTTTCGATCTCAAATCCAGAAGGTATAAATACTCTGTGAGATCAGTTCCTGTAAGGTTGGAATATGAAAAACCCCAGATTAGACCCTTAGCATTAAATACCATAAATACAATCGAAGCAAACAAATATTTTATAAAACTGGGTTATGGCTATCCTAAATATTTAAAAGCTCAATTATCTATCGGATATAAGAAAAAGAATACGAATTCAAACTTCTTGATAAATCATATCTCAACAGATAATTCAGCCTCTCTTTCCGATCAAAAACTCTCCAAAACAGGATTGGATTTTAATTTTTTCAACAGAAAGAATGAGTTGGATCTTGAATACGGCTTAAACACTAGCATAGAAGGTGACTATTTTTATTTATATACACCTTTGGCTAACACGGATACATTACCATATACAAACAATAAAAGAAGATTTATGAGAGGAGATATCAAAGGATTTTTCAAAAAAGAAAATCTCTTCAATAAAATCGATAATACAACAAACATCAATTATAAATTTTTACAAATAAATACATCTGATAAAGTAGAAAATTTAGTTTTACTATCAAACGAGAGCAAAATAACAGTAAATGAAAATATGCATTTCATCATTCCCTTGTATGCAGATTTGATTTTTTCAAAAGCAAATTATTATATTTTTGGTTTTCAACCCAAATATATTTTCAATTCCAAACAGGTAAATATAAAATTAGGTGGTGACATCGTAAAATCCCAAGACAATTTTTATGCATATCCTTATGCTGAATTATCTTTGAATATATTTCACAACTTTTTGGAGATTTTCGGTTCTGCCACCAACAACATTTACAACAATAGCAATTTTCTGATCACTGCTGAAAACCCTTTCTTAAATTTTGATAAAGATAATACCCAAACTTCCGTTTTCAATAACTATTCCGGAGGAGTCAGAAGTAGTCTGGAAGGAGCAAAAATAGAATTTTACGCAACATATCAAAGATTTCAGAATAAACGTTTCTTTATAAATTCTTCTATGGATAAAAGGGTTTTTGATATCATGTATGACAATGGCACCAATATCAAACTTGATGTCAATGCTTCATATAAATTTATTCCACAATTGGAAGTTTCCTGTACTTTGACCAAGAATTATTACAAAATGGATAATTTGAATAAAGCTTGGTTTAATCCTGACTTTACTGCAAATTTCACAACAAAATCTTATTTGTTTTCTGATAAATTAGAAATAAATGGAGAACTCTTTTTTGCTTCTCAAAGCTGGTATCAGGGATTAGATGGAAACGCCTACAAAGTTGATCCTCTTTTTGATATAAGTGCAGAAGCAAAGTATAAATTATTCACAAACTCATTTGTATTTGCCGAATTAAATAATATTTTTGCACAACAGTATCAAAAATGGTATCAATATCCATCACTGGGATTAAATTTCATGGGAGGAATAGAGATACAGTTCTGATGATATAGTGCCTTATAATTTCTTAAGTAACCCCATTCTTTTCGCAAGCAAAGTACTGGTAGTAACACCGAACAAAACAACTGACACTGAGCTTATAGGCATTAAAATAGCTGCCAGCAAAGGAGAAAGATTACCGGAAGCAGCAAAACTTATACCAACTATATTATATATAAAAGCAATGATATATGCCGCAAAAATCAATTTTCTGGATTTTCGGATATACTCAATAAAATCCTTTATCTTATCAAATTTGTCCGCACTGACCACTACATCACTTGCCGGTGTGAAATTATTGATATTTTCTGTGATAACAATACCCACATTGCTTTTTTGCAATGCTCCCGCATCATTTAATCCATCACCAAAAAACATTATTTTTTCTCCTTTTTCCTGTTGCTTCGCAATATATTCCAATTTGTCCTTTGGTTTCTGATTAAATAGCATAGTTGTACCGGCAGGAAAAAGTTGCTCTAGATTTTTTCTCTCAGTATCAGAATCACCGGAAATCAGTGCCACTTTAAAATTGGAAACAAAATAATCAATAAAACTCTTAAGTCCTTTCCTGTATCTGTTTTTTATAATAAATCTACCCTTTACAACTCCGTCAATAGAAATATAAACGCCACCTGAATTTTTGTTTACATTACTATCCACAAAAGATATTGAACCTGCTTTTATCTTATGGATACCAATAGTTCCTTTTACACCTTTCCCGGTAAATTCTTCATAATCATCCAGATCAATTATATCAGCATCAAGATTTTCAAATATCTGACGGCTCAACGGATGTTGAGAATGATATGTCAGTGAACGTACCCAGCTCTTCTCCTCTTTAGTCAATTTATCTCCTTCAAAATATACATCATTCTTCAAAGCATAGGTCAAAGTTCCTGTTTTATCAAATACTACCCTGTCAAGTTTTTGTATAGATTCAAAAACTCCGGTATTTTTAAGATAAAAATCATTTCGTCCCAATATTCTCATTCCATTTCCAAATGTAAACGGAATAGATAATGCAACTGCACATGGACAAGCAACGACCAAAACAGCAGCAAATGCAAAAATAGCTTTGGAAGGATCATGATATAACCAGAATATCAATGTTGCAAAAGCTATAGTCAAAACTATATATGTAAATGAAGTACCAATTTTATCAGCCAGTTCACTCATCGGCTTTTCGTCTTTTTTATCAAAAGCACTATCATTCCATAATTGAGTAAGGTAACTTTGGGATACTCTTTTGGTAACGGTCATCTCCATTGTACTTCCTATCTGTTTTCCTCCCGCAAATATCTTTTGTCCCGGATGTTTTGAAACAGGTAAAGATTCTCCGGTTACAAAACTGTAATCTATATTTGCATCTCCCTTCAATAGTATTCCATCAGCAGGAATCAATTCATTATTCTTCACAATAATAGTATCACCGGGCTCCAGTTTATCCACTACAACCGTTTTCTCAATGACCTCAGATGTCTCAGTGTTAATAGTTTTTTTTGTGACAGCAATAGGAAAATAAGATTTGTAGTCCCTTTCAAACTCGATGGAATGATATGTCTTTTGCTGGAACCATTTCCCGACCAACAGAAAGAATATCAATCCTGCTAAACTATCAAAATATCCATGTCCTATCCCGGAAATAGTTTCGTATACACTCCAAAGGAAAATAGCCATAATTCCAAGGCTAATCGGTACATCAATATTCAAATTCCGTTTTTTTATACCTAACCAGGCAGATCTCAGGTAATCCGCGCCACCATAAAAAACAACAGGGATAGATATTATCATATTCAAGTAACTGAAAAAACTAAAAAACCCCTCATCTGTTTCTTTTACCATTCCGAGGTACTGGGGAAAAGTAAACATCATAATATTACCAAAAGCAAAACCGATAAATCCAAGCTTGTAATACAATGATTTATCCGCTATCTTCTTTGTCTTATCATCAAGATTTGACATATTGATAGCCGGAGCATAGCCAATAGAATCCAAAAGTTCTACCACACCCCTCAATGTGATTGTTTCATTATAAAAATTGATAAAAATCTCCTTTTTAGTAAAATTAACCCTGGAAACACTTATCCCTTCATTAAATTTATATAGATTTTCCAGCAACCAAACACATGCAGCGCAATGCATCTGCGGTAAATGAAATGTAATCTTTGTGATATTACCGTCCGTAAAATCAATAAGCCTTTCTATAACATCTTCATCTTCCAACCAACTATACTGCTCTTGTTTACGTCCTTTCAGGCTTAAACCGGGATTTTCATCAATATCATAATAAGCGCACATTCCTGTATTATCGAGTATTTCGAATACAGTCTTACAACCATTGCAACAAAAATACCTATTACCGATATGAATATTGTCATCAGGACAAATATCTCCGCAGTGATAACAAATCAATTGTCCTTTATCATTACGAAGTACTTCAACTTGTTCTTCAGACTCAATATTCTGATTCTCTTCCTCAAGAAAATTCAAAACTTTTAAACCGGTTATTTTTTCTTTTTCTTTTGACATTTTAAAATTTAATAACGAAGATAACATTTTCTATAGAAAAAAGGGATAAACACTAAAATGAATATCCCTTTTCAAACTTACAAAATTTGAAATAGTTAATCCTATTCCTCTTCTTTTTTAGCCTGTGTTTTTACCACAGGTGTCTCTGTTTTCTTAGCAGAGCTTCTGCGTCTTCTTCTTCTTGATTTACTAGGTGTTACTGATTTTGCAGCTAACATCAATTCGTTGAAATCAACAAATTCAATCATAGCCATTGCTGCTCCATCACCTTTTCTGAATCCCATTCTTATCACTCTGGTATAACCTCCGGGTCTATCCCCAACTTTTGGAGCTACTACATCAAACAATTCAGTAACAGCATATTTGTTATTGAGATATCTAAAGACCATCCTTCTAGAGTGAGTGGTATTTTCCTTTGATTTGGTAACTAAAGGTTCTATATATTTCCTTAAAGCTTTTGCTTTAGCAAGGGTAGTATTGATCCTTTTATGCTCAATAAGAGCAGCTGCCAAATTTTTCAAAAGAGCTTCTCTATGCCCTTTCTTTCTACCAAGATGATTAAATTTCTTTCCGTGCCTCATTTTTTAATGTTTTTATGTATCACTCAGTAAAAATTGACCACCGGCCATCAAAATATTTCACTGTGTTAATACCGATTTATTTAAAAATATCGAAAGAGGACTTTCTTTCGAACCGGCTTTTTTAACTTTTAGTCTTCGTTTAACTTATATTTACTCAAATCCATTCCGAAAGTCAAATCTTTATTTTCCAATAATTCCTCTATTTCTACTAAAGATTTTTTACCAAAATTACGGAATTTCAATAATTCATGTCTTTCTAATTGTACCAAATCACCTAATGTATCAACTTTTGATGCTTTCAGACAATTGAATGCTCTTACCGAGAGATCTAAATCTTCAAGAGATGTTTTCAGCATTTTTCTCATATGCAATAGATGTTCATCTACAAAATCATCTTCTCTCTTAGCAGGATCCTCAAATGTAATGTTTTCATCAGTAATCAACATCAAATGCTGTATCAATATCCTGGATGCTTGCTTTATAGCTTCTTCGGGATGAATGGTACCGTCAGTTTGAATTTCTATATCCAATTTTTCATAGTCGGTTTTTTGCCCTACCCTGGTATTGGATACTTTGTATGATACTTTTTTAACAGGAGTATAAATTGCATCAACAGGAATTGTACCTATTGGCATTGATTTAACCATTTGTTCATCAGCAGGAACATATCCGCGGCCTTTTGTTACCGTTAATTCTATTTCCAGATTGACAAATTCTTCCATATTGCAAATAACAAGATCTGGATTAGTAACCTTAAATACATTGGTATAATTTTCCAGATCACCGGCAGTAAATTTATCTTTACCGGAGATAGTTAAATATATCTTGCTTTCGTCATCATCATCCTCTATGACTTTTTTAAGTCTTATCTGTTTGATATTCAATATAATATCAACTACATCTTCAAAAACACCTTTAATTGTTGAAAATTCATGGTCAATACCTGCAATTCTAATAGTTGAAATAGCAAATCCTTCCAAAGAAGAAAGCAAAACTCTCCTTATAGAGTTTCCCAAAGTTTGACCGAATCCCGGTTCAAGAGGTTTGAATTCAAAAGTACCGTGATAATCGTCTGCTTTGATCAAATTGATTTTATCTGGCTTTTGAAAATTTAAAATATTCATATTTGAAATTATTGATTCTTAAAAACACAAAAAATAATTGTTCTCTTAGATTTTGTGCATAATTTTGTTAAAAACTGAATTTTGCTAATAAACCACCCTCTCATAACCATGTTACCACATAAATTTAACATTATTCAAATCACTTAGTTCTATCCTAATGCAAATTTACAAACTCCACTTTAGGAGTTGAAATACAAAACCAAATAAAAAGCTTATTTAGAATAAAGTTCGACAATAAGCTGAACATTAATATTTTCAGGTATTTTTTCCACTTCAGGGTAAGCCAAGAACTTACCTGACATTTGCTCCGGATTCAATTCCAGCCAACCAAAGTTTTTAACTTCAGGATGAGCTCCAATTGAATTTTTAACAATTTCCAATTCTCTTGATTTAGCTTTGATACTTATAATATCCCCAGGTTTCAATAAAGTTGAGGGAATATTATTGATCTCTCCGTTAAGAGCGATATGCCTGTGTGTAACCAACTGACGTGCAGCTCTTCTTGTTGGAGCCATACCTAGTCTGTAAACTGTATTATCCAATCTGGATTCCAACAATTGCAACAATACATTACCCGTGATACCACCTTTACGACTGGCTTTCACGAATAAATTATTGAATTGTCTTTCAAGAAGACCATAAGTGTATTTTGCTTTTTGTTTTTCTTCCAATTGAATAGCATAATCGGATTTTTGCTTTCTTCTACGATTTGGACCGTGAGATCCCGGAGGATATTTTCTCTTTTCAAACGCTCTGTCTGGTCCAAAAATAGCTTCTCCAAATTTTCTGGCAATTCTAGTTGTCGGTCCGGTATATCTAGCCATATTATATTATTATTATTCTTGATTTAAAATTATACTCTTCTTTTCTTGGGAGGTCTGCAGCCATTATGAGGAACAGGAGTTACATCTACAATCTTTATAACTTTAATTCCGTTTCCGTCAATTTCTCTAATAGCAGCTTCCCTACCAGCTCCAGGTCCTTTCACAAATACTTCTGCAGATCTCATTCCAGCATCATAAGCATCAACAGCAGCCTGTTTTGCAGCAATCTGAGCTGCAAAAGGTGTGTTTTTCTTGGATCCTTTAAATCCGGCTTTTCCAGCTGAAGACCATGAGATAACCTGTCCTCTGGAATTAGTCAAAGTCACAATTACATTATTAAAAGTAGCTTGGATATAAGCTTTTCCTTTAGGTTCAACTGTGACCTTTCTGTTCTTTTTATGTTTTCTAGGTTTAGCCATATTTCTAATTCATATAAAAATTTACTAATAATATTATTTAGTTGCTTTCTTTTTATTAGCAACAGTTTTCTTTCTACCCTTTCTTGTTCTTGCATTAGTTCTGGTTCTCTGCCCCCTTACAGGCAATCCTTTTCTATGTCGCAAGCCCCTGTAACTGGCAATATCCATAAGCCTCTTTATATTCATTTGCACTTCAGAACGAAGTTCCCCCTCGACTTTATATTCGTTTTGAATTATTTTTACGATTTCTCTGATGTTTTCATCAGTCCATTGATTAACTTTAATATCCGGATCTATGCCTGCAGCTGTAAGTATATCTCTTGCTCTGCTTCTTCCTATACCATATATATAAGTTAAACCAATAACTCCTCTTTTATTTTTTGGAATATCTACTCCTGTAATTCTTGCCATAATATAATTATTTTATTATCCTTGACGTTGTTTAAACTTTGGATTCTTTTTATTAATAACATATAATTTTCCCTTCCTTCTCACTATCTTGCAATCAGCAGATCGTTTTTTAATTGATGCTCTAACTTTCATTATTCAAAATTTTATCTATGATTCTTCTATAAATATTTATTTGTATCTATATGTAATTCTTCCTCTTGATAAATCATAAGGAGAAATTTCAACCTTTACTTTATCTCCAGGCAATATCCTGATATAATGCATTCGCATCTTTCCTGATATTGTCGCAATTATTAAATGATCATTTTGAAGTCTTACTCTAAACATAGCATTTGAGAGTGCTTCTTCAATAATTCCATCCTGTTCTATTAACTTTTGTTTTGCCATAATTCAAATTGGAGCGCAAAGGTACAATTTTTATTTATAATTTTTTAATATTTATATTATTTTTAATAGATTCTTCTATAATTTTATGATCCGACAACAAATCAGCCTTATCTTTTTTAACAACCAAAGAGTGTTCGTAATGCGCTGAAGGTTTCCCGTCTCTTGTTACTATGGTCCATCCATCTCTTAAAACCTTTATGCTTTTTGTACCCAAATTGATCATCGGTTCAATTGCTATTGTCATATTTTCTTTTAATACAACACCTCTACCTCTTTTACCGTAATTAGGAACTTCCGGTTTCTCATGCAAATCTCTTCCAACACCATGTCCTACCATTTCCCTGACTACACCATATCCCAATTGTTTTTCGGTATAATTCTGAATAGCATAACCGATATCACCAACTCTGTTTCCAACAACAGCCATTTCAATTCCAAGATATAAACTTTTATTAGTTGCTCTTAATAGTTTCATTGTTTCTTCAGCCACATTTCCTACTGCAAATGTATAAGCAGCATCTCCGTGAAATCCATTCATATAAACTCCACAGTCTATAGAAACAACATCGCCATCTTTTATCTCATAATCAGACGGAATACCGTGAACGACAGCATCATTTACAGATATACACAGACTAGCAGGAAATCCTTCATAACCTTTGAAGGAAGGAATTCCTCCGTTATCCCGTATATATTCTTCTGCTCTTTTATCCAAATCTATGGATTTCACACCTGGTTTCAACATTTCTCCCATCAAAGCCAGTGTTTCAGAAACCATTAGGTCAGACAAACGTAGCAATTCAATCTCATCTTCTGTTTTTATGATAATTCCTCTACTCACGAGATTTATTTTACATACCAGAACCAATCGGATTCAATCCGCCAGTATTTCTTCCTTTCAATTTTCCGGATTTAACCAATCCGTCATATTTTCTCATCAACAAATGGCTTTCCACCTGTTGCATAGTATCCAATACTACTCCAACCAAAATCAACAATGATGTTCCTCCAAAAAATAGTGCAAACGCCTGGTTTACACCGAATGCAGCCACAAAAGCAGGAAAAATGGAAACTAACCCTAAAAATATTGATCCGGGTAAAGTTATTTTTGTTACTACCGAATCGATATACTCTTCAGTAGATTTTCCGGGTTTAACACCGGGAATAAATGCATTCATACGCTTCAAATAATCAGCATATTGCTTTGGATTAACAATCAAAGCCGTATATACATAAGTAAATACAACTACCAGCAAGAAAAATATAATATTATATGCAGGAGAATCCCATCTGTTTAAAGACATCAAAAAATTTCCAGCACCTGCTCCTGATTTTGTAACCCATTGCATAATAGTAACAGGTAAAAACATGATAGCTTGGGCAAAGATAATCGGCATAACTCCGGCAGCATTAACTTTCACAGGTATATAATCTCTTGCTCCGGCAACCGGTATTTGACTATTGCCTTTTCCAACCATCTTTTTAGCAAACTGAACAGGAATCTTTCTAACTCCTTGCGTGATCAATACAGTCAATAATATTATCAGGAACATAGCAACCAATTCAATCAAAAAAGTAATTAATCCACCACTTTTAGACAATTGCGCCTGGACCTCTCCGAAAAATGATTGCGGTAATCTTGCAATAATTCCGATCATGATCAATAAAGAGATACCGTTTCCTATTCCTCTATCAGTTATTTTTTCACCGAGCCACATTGCAAAAACAGTACCAGTAGAAAGAATAATAATATTTGTTATCCAAAAGACATAAGGACTTACGGTAGGATCCATAGCACCGGCTGATACAATAGTTGTCAAATAGCCCCCACCCTGTACAAGAGTGATTAAAACCGTAAGATATCTAGTAATCTGGTTAATTTTATTTCTTCCCGATTCTCCTTCTTTCTCTTGAAGCTTTTGGAAATATGGAACAGCAAAACCCAATAATTGAACTATAATTGAAGCTGTGATGTATGGCATAATACCTAATGCAAAAATAGAAGCTTTAAACAAAGCTCCTCCTGTAAAGGTATTTAACAATCCTAAAATATCATTAGCACCTCGACTAGATACCGCTTTGGCTAATGCATCAGGAATAACTCCGGGCAAAACTACATATGCTCCGAATCTATATATTGCAATCATCGCAACAGTAAACAAAATCCTCTTACGCAGTTCCGTAATTTTCCAAATATTCTTTATAGTTTCAATAAAATCTTTCATCAATTATAATTTATACTAATGTAATAGAACCACCTTTTGCTTCAATTTTTTCTTTAGCGGAATTTGAATATTTATGAGCAACAATAGTCATTGCCGAATTCAATTCTCCATTACCCAATATCTTGATCAGGTCTTTTTTATTAACAATTCCTTTTGCGACTAAAAATTCCGGATTAATTTCAGTCACTGAATACTTTTCACCAATTTCTTGCAATCGACTCACATTGATTGCAACATATTCTGTTCTGAATATATTTTTAAATCCTCTTTTAGGCAAACGCATTTGCAATGGAGTTTGACCTCCTTCATAATTACGTTTTCTCTTATATCCCGAACGGGATTTAGCACCTTTATGTCCTCTTGTGGCAGTACCTCCTTTACCAGATCCTTGTCCTCTACCAATTACTTTCTTTGATTTTTTAACAGAACCTTTAGCCGGTTTTAAATTATGCAATTCCATATCTTATATTTTTCTAAATTAAACCTCTTCAACTTTAACCAAATGTGATACTTTATCAACCATACCTTGAATTTGGTCATTAACTTCTTTTTCAACACTCTTACCAATACCTCTTAAACCCAAAGCAATCAAAGTTGCCTTTTGTTTTTGAGATTTCTTGATCGAACTCTTTATTTGTGTAATTTTTATCTTAGACATTTATTTCGTTTTTAACCGTTAAATAATTTATCAAGTTCAATTCCTCTTTGTTTTGCAATCTCATAAGGATCTCTCAGTTGATTCAACGCATCCAAAGTAGCCTTTATAACATTATGAGGATTTGAAGAACCTTGTGATTTTGCCAAAACATTGTGATATCCTGCAGTTTCCAAAACAGCTCTCATAGCTCCACCGGCAATAACTCCCGTACCTTCTGCAGCAGGTTTTATAAGAACTTTTCCGCCACCGTATTTGCCTTTTTGCTCATGAGGAATAGTACCTCTGATAATCGGAACTTTCATAAGGCTTTTCTTAGCAACTTCAGTAGCTTTACCAATAGCTTCCGTAACATCACGAGATTTACCCAAACCATAACCGACAATACCATTACCATCGCCCACTACTACTAAAGCAGCGAAACTGAAAGTTCTACCCCCCTTGGTAACTTTTGTCACTCTGTTTAATGTAACTAATTTTTCTTTAAGTTCGTTTATTTCTGTAGGTTTAACTCTACTTTTTTTAGTATTTCTCATTTTAGTTCTTCTATTTTTTAAAATTTCAATCCTGCTTCTCTTGCTCCGTCAGCAAGTGATTTTACAATACCGTGGTATTTATAACCACTACGGTCAAAAACTACTGCTTCTATATTGTTTTCTTTTGCTCTTTTTGCTATGAGTTCACCAACTTGTTTAGCAACTTCGCTTTTTGTTCCGGAATTAATACCTTTATCCCTGTAAGAAGCACTTACCAAAGTATTTGCATTGACATCATCTATCAATTGAGCATAAATGCCCTTATTGCTTTTAAAAACCGAAAATCTCGGTTTATCAGCAGTACCTTTTATTTTCTTTCTGATTCCCAAGCGAATCTTACGACGTCTTTTAACCTTTATACTTGTAGCCTTTTTCATTTTCATTATTATAACATTTATAAAATTAAGCGCCTGCAGTTTTACCAACTTTTCTTCTGATCTCTTCTCCTTTATATCTAATACCTTTTCCTTTGTATGGTTCAGGTTTACGATATGATTTAATCTTAGCAGCAACTTGTCCAACCAACTGTTTATCAATTCCGGAAATCTTGATTATCGGATTCTTACCTTTTTCAGTAATGGTTTCCAACTGAAGATCATCCGGAATATAAAAATATATCGGGTGAGAATATCCAAGTTGCATTTCCAACAAATTACCTGTATTATTTGCTCTAAAACCAACTCCGATCAATTCCAATTCTTTTTCGAATCCCTTTGTTACTCCTTCTACCATATTATTAATCAAAGATCTATACAAACCGTGGAAAGATCTGTGTCTTATAGATTCAGTAGGCCTTTCCAATGTGATGACTCCATCTTCAATTTTGATAGAGATATCAGGATCTACCAGTTGAGTTAAAGTTCCTTTAGGTCCTTTTACAGTAACCAGATTACCCTTAGAAACTTCAACAGTTACTCCCTGAGGTAAATTTATCGGTGCTTTTCCTATTCTTGACATTTCTTAAAATTTATTTATTAATAAACGTAACACAATACTTCACCCCCGACATTGCTCTTTCTAGCTTCTTTGTCTGTCATAACTCCTTTGGAGGTAGAAACAATGGCTATACCATATCCATTAATTACTTTAGGCAATTTATCTACAGAAAAATACTGTCTCAATCCCGGTTTACTCAACCTTGTCATCTTTTTAATTACAGGTTGTTTTGTTAACGGGTCATATTTCAATGCGATATAAATCTTTCCTGATTTATTGTCCTCTTCAAACTTGTATTTTAAAATATAGCCCTGATCATATAAAATCTCTGTTATTTTCCTTTTCATTTTCGAACCTGGAATCACAACCATTCTATGACCTGCCATCTGAGCATTTCTAATACGAGTTAAATAATCTGCTATCGGATCTGTTACTATCATAATTCTTATATTATATATTTTACCAACTGGCTTTTGTTACTCCCGGAATCTTACCGTCGTTAGCCATTTCTCTAAATTTCACCCTACAAATACCAAATCTACGAATGTATCCTTTTGGTCTTCCTGTCAATCCACATCTATTGTGCAATCTAACAGGATTTGAGTTTCTGGGCAATTTATCCAATTCTTCCCAATTCCCTTCTGCTTTAAGTTTTTTTCTCTTTTCAGCATATTTTTCAACTAATTTCTTTCTTTTTGCTTCTCTAGCAATTAGCGATTTTCTTGCCATAATTATTTATTTCTTTGATTTTTAAAAGGCATTCCAAAATATTTTAGCAAGGACAATGCTTCAGCATCAGTTTTTGCTGTTGTAACAAATGTCACATCCAAACCTAAAATTCTTGATATCTTATCCATTTCGATTTCAGGAAAGATAATATGTTCTTGAATTCCCAAAGAATAGTTTCCTCTACCGTCAAAGCTCTTATCACTAATTCCTCTGAAATCCTTTACTCTTGGCAAAGCTACAGAAACCAATCTATCGAGAAATTCATACATATGCTCATGTCTCAATGTCACTTTCACACCGATAGGCATACCTTCTCTCAATTTAAAGTTAGAAACAGATCTTTTCGCTTTGATAGAAACTGCTTTCTGACCTGCTATTAAACTAAGATCTTTAAGTGCCTCATCTATGATTTTTTTATCCTGCGTAGCTGCACCAAGTCCCTGGTTAAGATTTATTTTCACTAATTTAGGAACCTGCATGATGGATTTGTATTTAAATTCTTCCATCATTTTAGGAATTATTTCCTCTTTATAATATGTTTGTAATCTAGGTTTATAACTCATCACTTAATAATTTCTCCTGATTTTTTAGAATAACGTACCAATTTACCATCTACCAATTTTCTTCCAATTCTTGTCGCTTCTCCGGTTTTAGGATCAACAAGCATCAAATTGGAAATATGAATCGGAGCTTCTCTGCTAATAATTCCTCCCGGGTTATCATTAGTAGGTTTTTGATGTTTTTTAACAATATTAACTCCTTCAACCAACGCTCTTGACTTTGCCGGATAAACTTCCAACACTCTACCCTTTTTCCCTTTATATGCTCCTTCGGTAACCATTACCTGATCGCCTTTTTTTATACGCATTTTTGGAGCAAATCTCTTAGTTGCCATAATTTAAATTTATTTTATTTTATAATACTTCAGGTGCCAATGAAACAATTTTCATATAATCTTTTTCTCTCAATTCCCTGGCAACAGGACCAAAAATACGGGTTCCTCTAGGCTCACCACCTGCATTTAGTAATACTACTGCATTATCATCAAATTTGATATATGAGCCGTCTTTTCTCTTAATCTCCTTTTTAGTCCTCACTACCACCGCTCTGGAAACAGTACCTTTTTTGATACCTGTCGGAGTAGAACTCTTGACAGTAACCACTATTTCGTCCCCAACATGAGCATATCTTCTTCTGGTACCGCCCAATACTTTAATACAAAGTACTTCTTTCGCACCACTATTATCAGCTACTTTCAATCTAGATTCTTGTTGTATCATGATTATTTACTTTTTAATATTAAAACCGGAATATTACTTTGCTTTTTCTAATATTTCCACCAATCTCCATCTCTTTTTCTTACTCAATGGCCTTGTTTCCATAATTCTAACCTTATCCCCAATGTTGGCTTCGTTATTTTCATCATGAGCCATAAATTTCTTGCTCATTTTGACAAATTTACCATACAATGGGTGTTTTAGTTTCCTCTCAACCAATACTGTAATACCCTTATCCATGCGATTGCTCACAACCACACCACTTCTTTGTTTACGATTCTTTCTATCAGTCATAATTTAATAGAATTTATTTTTTGTTAAGTTTTCTTCGTAATCTGATTCTATCTCTTTTTGCTATTTCTTCAGTTGACATACCAGCAACCTCTCTTCTTCTCATCTCTGTTTTAATTCTTGCTATATCTCTACGCAATGTCCTTAAAACAAGTGGATTTTCCAGTCCGGCAACAGCATGGTCAAATTTCAACTTTCTGTATTCTACCTGTGCTTCTTTCAATTCGTTTTCCAAATCCACATCGGTAAATTCCTGTAATTCTAAAAATTTCTTTGTAGCCATTTTTTTCTTTTTTATTTTTCGTAATCCGGTCTTACAACAAATTTGGTTTTGATAGGCATCTTTTGTGACCCCAATCTCAGTGCTTCTCTTGCTCTCTCTTCAGACACTCCGTCTATCTCAAACATAATCCTTCCGGGTTGAACTCTAGCAACATAGTGATCCAAAGCTCCTTTTCCTTTACCCATCCTTACTTCCAAAGGTTTTGCTGTTATCGGTTTATCCGGAAATATTCTAATCCAAACCTTACCTTCCCTTTTCATATATCTAGTCAAAGCAATCCTTGCAGCTTCAATCTGTCTGCTAGTAATAAAACCATACTCCATAGCTTTCATCCCAAAACTACCGAAAGACACATTATGTCCTCTTGTAGCAATACCCCGGTTTTTACCCTTTTGTTGCTTTCTATATTTTGTTCTTTTAGGTTGTAACATTTTAAATTATTTTTGCTTTTTTCAAAAGTTTTGCAAAGGTACAAATTTTTTATTTAATAATATTAATTTACCTTCTATTTCTTCTACCTCTATTATTACCTCTTCGGTGATCTCCTCTTCCTGATTTTCCCTTAGCCCCAACGTTTGGCGACAAATCTCTTTTTCCTAAAACTTCACCTTTAAATATCCACACTTTCACTCCGATCTTACCATATATGGTTTGTGCTTCAACCAAAGCATAATCGATATCGGCTCTAAATGTATGCAAAGGAATCCTTCCGTCTTTAAATTCTTCAGATCTTGCCATTTCCGCTCCGTTCAATCTTCCCGAGACTCTGATTTTTATTCCTTCCGCACCAGCTCTCATCGAAGATTGAATTGCCATTTTCACAGCTCTACGATAATTGATCCTGGATTCAAGTTGCTTAGCTACATTCTCTCCTACTATATACGCATCAAGTTCAGGTTTTCTTATCTCGATAATATTAATCTGAACATCCATTCCTGTCAACTTCTTCAATTCCTCTCTCAATCTATCAACCTCCTGTCCACCTTTACCAATAATAATTCCCGGCCTTGAAGTATGAATAGTAACCGTAATTCTTTTAAGAGTTCTTTCAATTACTATTTTAGAAATACCGCCTTTAAAAATTCTAGCTCGGATATAATTTCTTATTTCAACATCTTGAACTAATTTTGATGCAAAATCTCTTCCACCAAACCAGTTGGAATCCCAGCCTTTGATGATTCCTAATCTGTTACCAATCGGATTTGTCTTTTGACCCATTATAACAATTTATTAATTAATTATTCAACATTTTCAGTTTCTTCAAAAGGTACGGTACTCTCAACAATAAGAGTAACGTGATTTGTTCTTTTCTTTATCGGATTTGCCCTTCCGTGAGGTGCCGGCCTGAATCTTTTCAGACTTGTACCACCGTCAACCCAAATTCTTTTAATAACCAAATCATATTCATCAGCGCTTTTAGTCATTTCTGTCTTATATTCCCAGTTAGCAACAGCAGACAGAAGCAATTTTTCAAGCCAAAATGAACCTTCCCTTTTATTAAATTTTAAAATACTCAATGCCTCTTCTACAGATTTCCCTCTGATAGCATCAGCCACCATTCTCATTTTCCTTGGTGACATCGGGCAGTTTTTTAATTTTGCAATAGCTTCCATATTATATATATTATACTATTATACTAATTTTACTTTCTATTTCCGGCATGTCCTCTAAACAATCGAGTCGGAGAAAACTCCCCTAATTTATGCCCAACCATATTTTCCGTAATAAATACAGGTACAAATGTTTTACCATTATGAACTGCAATTGTCAAACCAACCATATCAGGTATTATCATTGATGCCCTTGAGTAGGTTCTTATAACAGTTTTCCTGTTTTCTTCTCTTGCCTTATTAACTTTCTTCAAAAGTTTATGATAGACAAATGGTCCTTTTTTTATTGATCTAGCCATTAAATTTTATTTTTTCCTTTTAGAAATAATCAATTTACTCGATTTCTTTTTAGGATTCCTTGTTTTTTGTCCTTTCGCAAAAATACCAGTCCTTGATTTAGGATGTCCTCCTGATGCTCTTCCTTCACCACCTCCCATCGGGTGATCAACAGGGTTCATTGCGACACCTCTAACTCTAGGTCTCCTACCCAACCATCTGCTTCTTCCTGCCTTACCGGAATTGATTAAAAAATGGTCTCCATTAGATGTACTTCCGATTGTAGCTTTACAATCCAAAAATATTTTTCTCATCTCTCCTGAAGGCATTTTAACAATAGCATATTTACCTTCCCTTCCAACCAATACTCCATTTGTTCCAGCACTTCTAGCTATAGCTGCACCTTTACCTGGAGTCATTTCAATTGCATGAATTGTTGTACCCAAAGGTATTTCACTCAAATATAAGCTATTTCCTACGTCAGGTGAAACTCCTTTTCCTGAAACAACACTATCACCGGGTTTCAAACCTTTTGGAGCAATAATGTATCTCTTAGCACCATCAGCATATACAAGCAAAGCTATAAATGCAGTTCTATTAGGATCATATTCTATAGATTTAACCTTTGCAGGGATCCCGTCTTTATCTCTTTTAAAATCTATAATTCTATATCTTCTCTTATGACCACCACCTCTCTGTCTGACGGTCATTCTTCCTTTACTATTTCTACCTCCGGATTTTTTATGCTTTGCAAGCAGGGATTTTTCAGGATTATTTTCTGATATTTCAGAATAATCCAATCCTGTTCTAAATCGCAAGCCCGGAGTTATCGGTTTAAATTTCTTAATTGGCATTTCTTATATTTTTACTTATTACCAAAATTAATTACACATTACCATAAATATCAATCACTTCACCGTCTTCCACTGAAACTACTGCTTTTTTGTAAGAAGACATTTTACCTATTTGATAACCGGATCTGGTTCCTCTCACCTTAACCTTACCATGTACTATAGAAGTATTTACATCAGTAACATTCACATTATACATGTCTTCAACAGCTTTTTTGATCTGTATTTTATTGGCTTTCTTATTAACAACGAAAGTATATTTATTTCTTTCTTCAGCTAATGTTTCCGCCTTTTCGGTAATTACAGGTTTTATTAAAATTTCCATAATTGATAATTTAAAATAATTCTTTTATTTTTTCTATAGCACTTTCAAAAAACACAAGTTTATCAGAGTTCAATATCTCATAGGTATTTAACTGTCTGACTTCCTTTAATTTTATTTTTTGTATATTTCTTGAAGATAAGAACAAGACTTTATCCGGCTCTCCAATCAAGTGTAAAACTTTTTTACCTTCAATACCCAGATTCTTCAATACATTAACATATTCTTTTGTCTTCGGTTTATCGAAAGAAAAATCTTCCAATACTACTATTGAATCAGCTTTAGCTTTAACTGACAATGCTGAAGCTCTAGCTAAACTTTTCACCTTCTTGTTAAGTTTCAATTCATAACTTCTAGGTCTTGGTCCAAAGATTCTACCACCTTTTCTGAACAATGGGTTTTTTATAGATCCTGCACGAGCAGTTCCTGTTCCTTTCTGTCTTTTAATCTTTCTGGTCGAACCTCTTATTTCACCTCTTTCCCTTGCACTGTGAGTTCCTTGTCTTTGATTAGCCAGGTACTGTTTTACAGCCAAATACATCACATGCTCATTGGGTTCAATTCCAAACAATGAATCCGGAAGATCTACTTGTCTTCCTATTTCTTTTCCGTTGGTATCTACTACATTAATTTTCATCTTAATTACTTTTCGATTATTACATAAGAACCTTTATGACCGGGAACAGCTCCACCAATCAAAATAAGATTTTTTTCAGGTAATATCTTTACTACTTTCAAATTTTTAACTTTCACTCTTTTACCACCGGTACGACCAGCCATTCTCATACCTTTAAAAACTCTGGCAGGATATGAGGCAGCGCCGATTGATCCGGGAGCTCTAAGTCTGTCTTTCTGTCCGTGGGTTTTATCACCAACACCATGAAATCCATGTCTTTTCACAACTCCTTGAAAACCTTTACCTTTGGAAACCCCTATGGCATTCACAATATCTCCTTCTTGAAAGACTTCTTCTATTTTAATTGAATCGCCGAGATTTTTATCTATAGCAAAATCTCTAAACTCAACCACTTTCTTCAAAGGCTCAGTATTAGCTTTTTTGAAGTGTCCCATCAATTGTTTTGTAGTATTTTTCTCTTTAGCCTTACCGATTCCCACCTGTAAAGCATTATAATTTTCAGTATCATCAGTTTTGACCTGAGTTACTATATTAGGCTCAGCTTCAATGACAGTAACAGCAACGTATTTGCCGTTATCATCAAATATACTTGTCATTCCGACTTTTTTCCCAATTATTCCGTTCATGACTAATTTTTTGATCGCATACTTATCCTCAAAATTCCTTAAAACCATAAAGATTTTTAGGAATTTTGACAATTAAAATGCTTTTTTAAGTTAATTTAACTTGAATATCGACTCCGCTAGGTAGCTCTAACTTCGATAGAGCATCTACAGTTCTCGGAGTAGGTGTATAAATTTCAATTAAACGCTTGTGGGTTCTCAATTGAAACTGCTCCCGAGATTTTTTGTTGACGTGTGGTGATCGCAACACTGTAAACACTTCTCTCTTGGTTGGCAGCGGAATCGGACCCATTACAACCGCACCACTATTACGTACGGCTTTCACTATTTTCTCCGTTGATTTATCAACTAAATTGTGATCGTAAGAACGAAGTTTTATCCTGATTTTTTGATTCATAACCTTTAATTCTATACCAATTTTTTTAAATTGAGCTGCAAAGGTACAACTATAATTTTAAAAAACAAGTATTTTTTATTAATTATTTTATATTTCCTTTAGATTTTTCTACAATCTCTTTTGCTAAACTTTCAGGAAGCGGTGCATAATGTGAAAACTCCATTGTACTGCTAGCTCTTCCCGATGTTAATGTTCGCAATTGTGTGACATATCCAAACATTTCAGACAATGGAACATCAGCCTTTACGACAACAACTCCACCTGCTGCCATATCCTGACTTTTCGGAATACCTCTTCTTCTATTTAAGTCTCCAATCACATTTCCTACGTATTCTTCTGGTGTTACAACTTCCAATTTCATTATCGGTTCTAAAATAATAGGCTTGGCTTTTGAAGCAGCGGATCTAAAACCTTCTTTAGCACAAAGTTCAAATGCTATCGGTTTTGAATCCACCGGGTGGGTTCTACCATCATATATTCTCACTTTCATACTGTCAAGACTATATCCTGCAAGTACTCCGCTATTCATCATCGACTCAAAACCTTTTTGAGTAGGTCCTATCAATTCCCTCGGAATAGATCCTCCAAAGATATCATTGATGAATTGCATTTTAACTTTTCCGTCTTTAAAATCTTCACTATTCAAAAACTCTTCATCTGCAGGTCCTATTTCAAATGATACCTGAGCAAACAAACCTGAACCTCCGGATTGCTTTTTAAGTTTTTCAGTATGATCGACAGTTTTTGTTAATGCTTCTTTATAATTTACCTGTGGTTGACCTTGATTACACTCAACATTAAATTCTCTTCTCAATCTGTCTACCAATATTTCAAGATGTAATTCTCCCATACCACTAATTACAGTCTGGTTGGTATTTTCATCAAATCTAACTTTAAATGTCGGGTCTTCTTCAGACAATTTAGCTAATGCCATACCCAATTTATCAACATCTTTTTGACTTTTTGGTTCAACTGCCAAACTAATTACAGGGTCAGGGAATGTCATCGATTCAAATACGATCGGATGTTTCTCTTCGCAAAGAGTGTCTCCTGTTCTAATATCTTTGAATCCAACACCTGCTGCAATATCTCCGGCTTCAACAAAATCAATCGGATTCTGTTTGTTGGAGTGCATTTGGTACAATCTTGAAATTCTTTCTTTCTTACCTGATCTTGTGTTCGAAACATAAGACCCTGCATTTAATTTTCCCGAATATACTCTTATAAAAGATAATCTTCCTACATACGGGTCGGTTGCTATTTTAAAAGCAAGTGCAGAAAAGGGATCGTTTACGTCAGGTTTCCTATATTCAACCTGTTCTGTTTTTGGATTTATACCTTCAACAGCACCTTTATCCAGAGGTGACGGCAAAAATGCACATACCGCATCTAGCAATGCTTGTACTCCTTTATTTTTAAATGCCGAACCGGCCATTACCGGTGTCATAACCATTCCGACAGTAGCTTCTCGGATAACACTTACCATTTCATCCTCAGTAATAGAATCAGGATCCTCAAAATACTTTTCCATCAAGGAATCATCTATTTCCGCTAATGCCTCAACCAATTTTTCTCTGTATTCAGAAACGACATCAACTAAATCCTCAGGAATATCAACTATCTCATAAGTCATTCCTTTATCATCTTCATTCCAGATAATAGCTTCATTTGTTATCAGATCAACTACACCTTTAAAATCATCTTCAGCTCCTATTGGAACCTGGATCGGAACTGCATTTGCACCTAACTTTTCTTTAATGTCATTAACAACATTAAAGAAATCCGCACCGGTTCTATCCATTTTATTGACAAATGCTATTCTTGGAACTTTATACTTATCGGCTTGTCGCCAAACTGTTTCTGATTGTGGCTCAACTCCTGATACTGCGCAAAACAATGCAACTGTACCGTCAAGAACTCTCAAAGATCTCTCTACTTCAACCGTAAAATCAACGTGTCCGGGAGTATCTATAATATTAACGGTATATTCTTTGTCATGCCAAGGCCATTTGGTTCTTGTCGCAGCAGAAGTAATAGTAATACCTCTTTCTTGCTCTTGTTCCATCCAATCCATGGTAGCAGCTCCATCATGTACTTCCCCGATCTTATGACTCAAGCCGGTATAATAAAGTACTCTCTCTGTTGTTGTTGTTTTTCCAGCATCAATATGAGCTGCAATTCCGATATTTCGAACTAAACTTAAATCTCTTGCCATTTCTATTTTTTATTAATATTTACGCTTTAAAATGAGCGAAAGCCCTATTGGCTTCAGCCATTCTATGAGTGTCCTCTTTTTTCTTAACAGCTGCACCTTCACCCTTGCTTGCTGCGATAAGCTCAGCTGATAATTTATCTGCCATTCCTTTACCGCTTCTAGCTCTTGCAAATTTGATCAACCATTTCATTCCGTTTGAAATTTTTCTTGATTGATAAATTTCAGTAGGAATCTGAAATGTAGCACCACCTATTCTTTTACTTCTAACCTCTACCTGTGGCATAGCATTGCTCAATGCTTTTTTCCACACTTCATGAGGATCTTCTCCTGTTTTCTCTGCAATTATATCCATTGCATCGTAGAATATCTTAAAAGCTACAGCTTTTTTACCTTCCCACATCAAATTGTTAACAAATTGTGTAACCATTACATCACCAAATCTAGGATCCGGCATAATAGGACGCTTTTTAGGTTTTCTTTTTCTCATAATGAATTATTGATTTTATTATTTTTTTGGTCTTTTAGTTCCATACTTTGATCTTGATTGCTTTCTGTCAGCAACTCCTGCCGTATCAAGCGCTCCTCTCACAATAGTATATCTCACACCCGGCAAATCTTTCACCCTACCACCTCTAACGAGTACTATTGAGTGCTCCTGCAGGTTGTGACCTTCACCCGGAATATAAGCAATCACTTCCAAGCCGTTTGTCAATCTAACCTTTGTCACCTTCCTTAAAGCAGAGTTAGGTTTCTTTGGCGTGGTAGTATAAACCCTTGTACAAACACCTCTTCTTTGCGGATTGCCCTGCAAAGCTTTTGATTTGCTCTTGGATATTATTTGCTTCCTTCCTTTTCTTACTAATTGATTAATTGTTGGCATAATCAAATTTTTCTTTAAAATTATTAAAATTATTATTGTTTTTTTACCTTCAGGACACACCCTGCCCTAAAAAGAGCTGCAAAGATATGTTTATTTTTATTTATAATCAAAAGAAATTTAATAATATTTATATTTTTTTGCTTTTTCAAGCGTGTTTCCTTCAATTATTCTTTAAAACCACCTATTTAGCTATCAAATTATAATATTTTTATAAATAATAATATGATTTTTATAAATTAAATAATCCTTTAATCCAGAATCATTTTTTAACAATAAAATATAACAAAAGTTGTAAAATTATTCAGTAGTTTCAAAAAATAGTCGATTAAATGCAATACTCTATATAAAAATTTCATTTAAATCGATTATATTTTTTAATTTTGGCATTAATATAATCATGGTGTCGTACACCATTGCATATATATATGATTTTTCTAATGAATTAGGACTAGGTTAAAATTAATATTCAATTATGACTCAAAAATACAAAATGACCGGTTGTGCAAAATTTTTTATTTTCTTAATTATCGCCGTACCTCTTGCCTACATAGGTGCAAGTTATTATAATGGTGTTGACCCTTTTGCCAAAATAAAAGAAATAGAAATATTTAAATCACACAAAAGCGATCAATCGACAGCTGATGAAATCAAAAATATCAATGCTCCTGTAAGCAACGAATCCACACTTAAAAAAGAATTGGAACTAAAAAACGATGAAATAAAGTTTCTTAATGAAAAAATCAGAAAACTGGAGGATTTGATCAATGCACAAAAAAAAGAATTGGATAAATTAAAAAAGGTATCCGGATAAAATGAAAGTAAAGATACTAAATTATCTTAAATTTTTCTGTCCAAAATGAGAATCGAAATATTAATACGAAATTGGTAAAAGGTATTTTGTAAAAGAGTGATTCATATAATATATAGATAAAAGAAATAGTAGTTTTGAATATATAAAAAGCATCAATTCGATCATTAGTTTTACCCGCATTAATAAGCATTTTCATTAACAAAAACGATGTTTAACTATACCAAAAGTTAAATTTTTGTTAAAAAATCATATAAATGAATGATTTTTATTAAAACTTGCGTTTATCAAGTTATTATAAAAAAGAACAAATATGAAAAACAAAAATTTTTTCTTTTCTATTATATTAGCCGGAATGATCGGAGGTATTGTTTCCATTGCAGGGAATAAATATTTTTTTCCGGACAAAAACTATGTTGTAGTAGATAATAGAAATGCTACAGCAAAGAATATTAATTATTTAAGTCCCAAATATCCTTTTAATCTAACAAAAGCTGCCGATGCAGGTACTAAAGTCGTAGTACATATACGAGCTGAAGAGAGTACTCAAAAAGCTAAGAACAGAATGCGTAATAATCCTTTTGGTGGATTTTTCAATGATATGTTTGATTTTGGACATAACAATGAGTTTTACAGAATGAAAGGTGGGGGTTCAGGTGTTATAATTTCAAAAGACGGATATATCGTTACCAATAATCATGTTGTGGATTTCGCAGATGATATTCTGGTCACGCTTCCGGACAAACGCGAATATAAAGCAAAAAAAATAGGAACAGATCCATCTACGGATCTTGCCGTTATCAAAATAGATGAAACGAATTTGCCTGTAATCCCTTTTGCAGATTCGGATAAAGCAAAATTGGGAGAATGGGTTGTTGCAGTAGGAAATCCTTTTGATTATCTAACATCATCCGTTACAGCAGGTATAATTAGTGCAATCGGAAGAAATATTAATATAATCCAAGATGATCATGCACTTGAAGAATTTATTCAGACAGATGCTGCAGTCAATCCCGGAAACAGCGGTGGAGCACTTCTTGATGCAAATGGAAATTTATTGGGAATAACATCAGCAATAGCCACACCGACAGGTTCTTATGCAGGTTATTCATTTGCCATACCTTCCAATTTGATGAAAAAAGTTGTAGATAAGATCATAGAAAAAGGAGGAGATTTATCTTCAAAACCAAGTCTCGGTGTCTCAGCAGCGACAGTTGACAAAGAAATTCAGAAAAAATTGAACCTAAAATTAGATTATGGCGTTTATATCGATGAAGTAACGACAGGAAGTCCAGCTGAATTTGCCGGTATTTTGCCCGGCGATGTTATTATTGAAGCTGATGGAAAAGAAATAAGAAAGTTCGAGGATTTAAGAGAAACATTAAATTTTGTTAAAGTCGGAGATATTTTGAATTTAAGGGTCTTAAGAGACAATAAATATATTAACCTCAGAGTTAAATTAAAGCAGAGTTTATAGTAAAAGTTGGTTTTTCGTTTTGTTTATGACGCTTGTCTTTCCCCGGACAGGCGTCTTTTTTTCTATACCTGTGATTCGTTCTTTTTGTAAAAAAATGGTTTTGCATATAAAAACAGTATTATCTGGATAGATGATTTTCCAATTAATTAATCTAATCCCTCTCATCATCATTAGATAAATAATTGGTTAATTTTATTCACTCCTATTAAATTAAATAGTATCTTTACCGTCTATTTCCATATTTAATATAGAAATCACATGATTGATAAGAAAGAAGCTAATTATATATATAAAAAATATATTAATATTATATTAGTAGTAGTCTTCATCATCATATTGTTAAGGATAATCGAAACTTTATTTATCTCTTTCAAATTCGGTCTGAATTCAAAAATAATACTCTTGGAATTTGCAGGGGTTTTTGTAGATTTCAGTATCGCAGGTTTTTTCCTTTATCTTTGGTATTTTGTTTTTAGATGTTTCTATAAAAAGTATCCGAAATTCACTTTTAATTCTTTTCTAATCGTTATTGGAGTTTTTAATATTTTTCATCTGATAATTTTAAAATATTTTCTATACCAATTAAGACCACTGGATATATTTTTATATGAACATTCCTTAAGAGAATCATTATTTTCATATAAAACATCAAACACCAGTTATATAGATGTAATATTAACCTCTATTTTCATTATTACTATTGTCTTGGTTTTTTATAATTTTATCAGGAAAAAAAGCATATCGGATAAAATAGCTACTATCCTTAGCAAAGTCCTTTTAGCTTTATTTATTATTTTTCCTATTCTTGAGATATTCGGAGTAAGTCAGTTAAATAATTTTTCCAACAACAAGTCTTATTATTTTTATAAAAGATCTATAGGATATTTTTTTAAAAAAGAAAAAAAGAAATTTATTACTTTTGATGTAGATATACTTGAAAAATACCAAAAAGTATTTAATAGTAAAAAATATATATCACTGGAATATCCCCTTGCACATAAGTTTGAAAATAAAGATGTATTAGGAAAGTTTTTCAACATAAATGACACAGTAAGTCCAAATCTTGTATTTATCATCACCGAAGGGATGAGTGATGAATTTATTCACAATTATAAAGGTATCAAACTTATGCCTTTTATAGATTCATTGAGTAAAAACAGCCTATATTGGAAAAACTTTTTCACATTAGGAGAAAGATCTTTTGCAGTCGTACCTTCAATTACAGGAGGACTGCCCTATGGCGAAAGAGGTTTTACACTATTAAATAGAATGCCTTATCATTTTTCTCTGATAAACATTTTAAAAGAAAACGGTTATTATTCTATATATTTTGATAGTCAAGATGCATGGTTTCACGATAAAGATAAATATTTTAAATTTAACAATATAGACAGAATATTTGACAAAGAAAATTTTTCTTCTAAATACAAAAAAATATTGATTGGAAACGAAAATACATTTTGGGGATACAATGATAAAGATTTTTTTAATCAGGCATTGGATGTAATGGATACCTTACCGGTAAATAAAAGAGTGGAAATATATTTTACCGGCACAATGCACTCCCCTTTTAAAATCGCTGATAAACAAAAATACATAAAGCTTCTGGAAGAAAAAATGAGCGAACTAGAAGATCAGGACACTATTGATTTTTTTAATACATACCGCAAACAAGTTCTTTCCATAATGTTTACAAACGATGCCATCCGTGATTTTATCAATAATTATAAATACAGAGATGAATACGACAATACCATTTTCTTTATTACTGGCGATCACCCTATGACGGAGATTCCACCGGAGAATCAAGCAAAAAGGTACCATGTCCCATTCATCATATACAGTCCAAATCTAAATGTAGCTAAAACTTTCCCGGGTATTTCCAGTCACCTGGATGTTTATGAATCATTATTGTCATTTTTAAATAATAATTATAATGTCAAAATACCGGAAATATCTTCTTCAGTGGGCTATAAATTGGATACATCATCAAATAAAGTAAACAATAAAATATTTTTGTTTATGAATGATAATAGAGAAATAGTTGATATTTATGATAGAAAATTGTTTCTTTCCAACGAAAAAAATCTATTTAAACTTATAGATGATTTTAATATCAAAAAAATAAGAAATTATTCTAAAAAGAAAAAACTGGAATCAGAATTAAATGTTTTTAATACTATCAATGATTATATTAGAATTAAAAGAAAATTGATACCTTTAGCCGATTATTTTAATTTTTTCGGCTATGAACTTCTCTATTCTTTTAAAGATCAAAATTGCGAATCATTTAACAAAGAATATCATTATATAAGAAAAGATGTACCATTGGATAATAGCGAGCTATATATTGATATCTCATTTGATTACAAACCCGATATCAATGAAAAGACACTTATCCATTATACTTTTACAAATAAGGAAGGGAAAATACTTTACAAAAACAACTACAGCATAGCTTATAAACTTCAGGAACATCGTCATATCCCTCAACTCAATACTGGTGATTCCACAATATATTTATCTGTATATTTTGACAATAAAGCTTTCAAACACATAGAATATTGTAATCCTGAAATCAAAGTTTACTCGTCCGGAAATACAGAAAACAAATGATTATCATTGTGTTTACATCTGTTAATATTAACAGTCTCCATCAATATATTTTTGCCAATATTGAAACATAGAATATTAAACATAATCATTTTTTTACTTTGTAATAATTTGTAATTTAGCGCTGTTCACATGAGAGAAAAAATTATATATGATATTAGCATTTTATTAAGTAATTTTCTAAAAAAGAATATTACATTTGCAAACGGAATATGATTTAATTACAGAATCACCCTTTCAATCGATTTTATAATATATTTTATACACTTTTAACACTAACTTGCGAATGAACTTGAGCCACAAGGAAATATGGGATAAATGTCTTTTAGAGATAAAGAAGAATGTAGACGAGAGGGTATATAATACATGGTTCAAACCTATAAAACCTGTGAATCTTTCAGGTAGTACTTTAACCATTCAGGTTCCCAACAAGTTTTTTTACGAGTGGCTGGAAGAAAAGTATATCAATCTGCTTGGAGCTGTTTTGTATAAATATCTGGGAAAAGATGCCGGGTTGCAATATCAGATAGTTGTCGATGATCACAAAGATATCGCCGGTAATTACAAAAAATATTTGGACAATAAATACAAGAATAAGAACTACTTCAATATATTTGATTCGGAATTCAATTACGAGCTGAATCCTAATTATACTTTTGATAATTTCATCGAAGGAAAATGTAACCAATTAGCGAGAAATGCAGCTTTGTCAATTGCAAAAAATCCGGGTAAAACCGCATTTAATCCCCTGATAATATATGGCGGAGTAGGCCTTGGAAAAACGCATTTGGTAAATGCTTTAGGCAATAAGATCAAAAGCTACAATCCCGGAGCAAAAATAATATATACGAATACCGAAAGATTCACAAATCAGATAATAAAAGCTTTAAGAGAAAACATCATTTATGATCTTGTCAATAGTTTTCAATTGGTAGATACATTTATTATCGATGATATTCAGTTTTTGGAAGGTAGAACAAAAACACAAGAAATATTTTTCAATATTTTTAATTTTTTACATCAAAGAGACAAACAGCTTGTCATCACTTCTGATAAATCACCAAAAGATCTTAAAGGAATACAAGAAAGATTGATTTCCCGTTTCAAATGGGGATTGGTTACCGACTTGAAAAAACCGGATCTTGAAACCAGAATTAAAATAATCGAATCAAAAGCCCAGAGAAATCATTTGCTTCTGCATGATGAAATAATCAATTATATCGGTTACAATGTAAAAGGCAGTATTCGTGATCTGGAAGGTGTGCTTGTATCTCTTTCTGCCAATATGATGCTAAATAATAAAGAGATAGATCTGAAACTTACAAGTGAAGTGATAGCGAATTTCTCACACAATGTCAATAAAGAAATCAATATAGAAAATATTCAAAAGATAATCAGCGATTTTTTCAATATCCCTATCGATAAAATCACGGGGAAAACAAGAAAGAGGAATATTGTATTGGCAAGACAACTCGGAATATATTTTTCCAAAAAGATGACTGATTGTTCTTTAAAAGAAATAGGCTCGCAATTCGGCAACAGGGAT
>Ga0256913_10000017_pt1 | contig 66573 bp, 67 predicted proteins | sample Axial_MatmetaG_FD_185970 | JGI IMG/M metagenome (GOLD analysis project Ga0256913, IMG submission 185970) | Deep-sea worm associated microbial mat communities from Axial Seamount, Juan de Fuca Ridge, Pacific Ocean - Axial_Mat | ecosystem: Environmental > Aquatic > Marine > Oceanic > Microbial... | reverse complement strand
TTTGTTGGAATTTTAACTTGGCTTCCTGATGTGGATTTAAGAATTATTAAATTATCTCAGAAATTAGTTTTAAATTCTTTTTTTATATTTTATCCATTTCATCTACTAATTAAAATTATTTTTAAACATAGGACTATAACTCATACTATTTGGATACCTTTAAGTTTATTTTTAATTAATAAATATATTAATGTTAAATCTAATTTTATATTTGAAAATATTATTATGATTTTAATTATTGCAATTTTATTACATATATTTGAAGACTCACTTACAATCTCTGGAGTTCAACCATTATTCCCAATTCCAATAAAAATTAGATTATGGAATTTTAATACTAGTTCACAAATTCATTTTTTTATTTTAGAAGTAATTGGATATTTGATTATTTTTGGATTTATTGTGATGATGTTTTCCTAAAAATATAATTATTAATTTTAATTTTACTATTTATTATTATCTTACTAAAATTAAATAGTTATTGAGTTATTGTTAATTTGTTAAATAAATAATTCCAACAAAAATTTATAAATAAATATCTTTTAAATATATTATGTCGTATAATTTAAATTATATTATTGAAGTTAAAAATTTAAATGGTACTTTAAATAATATAATATATAATAAAATAGTAAAAAAATATAATCTGGATTTTGAAGATAAAAATAATTTAACACTTAAAGTTCTAATTAGTGATTTTTTAAGAAAATATATTTCTGACTTTATTAATTATTTTAAAGTTATTAATTTAACTTTAATTGAACTAAATTAGAAAATGTTATGTCTAAAATTTATGAAATAAATAAAATCCTATAAAATAAATAATAAAATAAAAATGTTTGACAATATTGCGATTCGGGAATTTGAAGAAAAAAGTGATTTAAAAAAGTATGTTGAATTTGAAAAAGAAATTATTGGAAAAGATTTTTGGAATAAAGAATATGAAGATTTTTATTTAAGAAGTTTTAAATTAAATAAAAATGAAAAATTAATTATTGTTACAAATAGTACTTGTAAAACTTATAAAATTATAGGAGTTTTATTATTTGAAATAAAAATTAATAATAAGAAATATAAAAATATAAATGGAACTTATGATAGTATTCTTTATATTAAAAGAATTGATATTCTTGAAGAAATGAGAAATAAAAAAATTGGTGAAAATCTACTTTATTATTTGAAACAAAAATATCCAGATATAAAAACTTTTAATCTTGAAGTTTCTAAAAATAATCATAGAGCAATTAATTTTTATCTTAAAAATGGATTTGAAGAAATTAAATCTTATGATACTACAATTATATTTAAATGTGATATTGAAAAGAGATTTAAAATAGCAAGTTAAAATCTTACAATTAATTTATATAGACCAATTAATTTTATTAAAAGTCTTCTTGTTAAAAAATTTAATGGAAATATTATTAATTTAAGTATTATTATTTTATTATTATTTTTAAGAATTTTTTATTATTTTATTATTATTTTTAAGAATTAATTTTGCTTCATTATAACCTTTAGTTATTATCTCCCTATATTGTTTGAAATTAGTACCATAATAATTTTTTAGTTCAGGTTCAATTAAAATTAATTGTTTTTTGAAATGTATTATTTTATCTTTAGTTTGGTTTAAAATCATTATTTTAAATGAATTATTACTTTGTCTAAATAATTCTTTAAATTTATTTATGAAAAAATATTTCTGTTTTTTTTTATTTAATTGTAAATTTTTTTTGCTCATTACATCGACACCTAAAATTAAATTTGTTTTTTTTGCTTCTTCTATTGGAAAATTAGAGACTAAAAAACCATCACCATAAAATGAATTTTTAGTTACTTCAATTGGTTTGAATATTGTTGGCACCGCAATCGAAGCTAAAATAATTTTAGTTAAATCAAGATTATCTTTATTTGAAGAAAAAACTTTTTTTTCTCCATTTTCTAAATTAGTACAAATTATTTTTAATGGTATTTTAGTTTGATTAATTTTTATTTTTGGAAAAAATGTTTTATTAAAAAAATTTTCAATCTTTTTTGTATTTACAATACCTCTTTTTCCTAAATCATATGAAAATAATTTCAAATAATTTATTTCTTTAATAAATGATAAAATTTCATCATAAGAATAACCCATTGCATAACTTGCACCAATTAATGAACCCATACTATTACCTATTATTTCATTTGGAACTAAATTATTTTCTTCTAAAAACTTAATTATTCCAAGATGAGCAAAACCTAATGCTGCACCACCTGAAAGAACTAGAGAAAAATTATTTGATTTTAACTTTTTTATTTTATCCATAAATAAAATAAAAATTATCTATTTAAATAAGTTAGTATGAACTAAAATTAAATTTATTTTTTAACTTTTTTATTTATTTTCTTTACAATTTTTGTTTTAGTTTTTATTTGATTCTTAATTGATTTATTTCCTATTTTTTTATTATTAATTTTTTGTTTACTTTTAGGTTTACTTTTAGGTTTACTTTTAGGTTTTTCTTTTTTTAATTCTCCAGAGTTATATCTTGACATATTTTCTTTAACTGCTAATTCAATATCTCTACGAGAAATTTTATTTATTCCTTGACCCCTAGATGAAACTTTATTTATTGAATAAATCCAACACCAACCCAAAAATCCTGAAATGCTTAAAACTAATCCAAAAAAAACTGCATTTAAAGATAAATAAAAATTATAACTATTGCTAAAAGCAATTACTAATAATATAAAACCTACTAATATTCTAATAATTCTCCCATACTTTCCAATATTTTTTTTCATAATATTTACTTTATGAAGTTAATTATTTATAAATCTTATGTGTGGTCATTGGATATGTTTTGCTTGAGTATATTATTTTAATTTAATGACATTATTTATAAATAAATAAGTTTTTAATTTTATATGATTAAATTTTATAATTCATTAACAAGAAAAAAAGAAGAATTTATTCCTATTGAAAAGGATAAAGTTAAAATGTATTCTTGTGGGCCTACAGTTTATAATTTTGCACATATTGGAAATTTAAGAGCATATATTTTTTCAGATTTAATTGTTAGAACTTTAAAATATTTTAAATTTGAAGTTTTTAATGTTATGAATATTACTGATGTTGATGATAAAACTATTAGGGATTCAAAATCAATTAAAAATGATAAATTAACTCCTAATGAAATTCTAAAAGAATTTACTAATAAATATAAAACTTATTTTTTAGAGGATTTGAAAAGTTTAAATATTTTAAAACCTATAATTGTTATTAATGCTACAGATTCAATTAAAGAAATAGAATTTTTAATTAATAAATTATTTGAAAAAGGATTTGCTTATATTAGTGACGATGGAATTTATTTTAATTTGAGTAAAAATAAAAATTATGGGAAATTAGTTCAAATAAATTTTCAATCTCAAAAAAAGAATATTTCTAATAGAATGATTGATGATGAATATGATAAAGATTCTGCACAAGATTTTGTTTTATGGAAATTTAAAAATGAAGAAAATGAACCATCTTGGGAAATTGAAATTGGGAATAACAAATATGTTGGTAGGCCAGGATGGCATATTGAATGTTCTGCAATGGCATATACTCACTTAGGAAATAATTTTGATATTCATACTGGTGGTATTGATTTGAAATTTCCACATCATGAAAATGAAATTTGTCAATCTTCTTGTGCATTAGATATTGATAATCAAGCTAACTTTTGGATGCATAATGAACATTTACTTGTTGATGGAAAAAAAATGAGTAAATCTTTAGGTAATTTTTATACTTTAAGAGATTTAAATAAAATGAATTTTAGTAGTTTGGCTTTAAGAGAAGTTTATCTAAGATCTCATTATAGACAACAATTAAATTTTACTTTAGATAGTATTAAAGCAGGAGAAGTTAATGTGAAAAAAATTAATACTTTCTATTCTGATTTGAAAAATTTAAAACCTTTTGAAAATAATGAAAATAAATCTAATAGAGTTGAAAAAATATTTAAAGAAAAATTGGATGTTTTTGAAAAATCTTTAAAAGATGATTTAAATACCTCTATTGCTATTTCTTCAGTTTATGAATTTATACATTTAGTTAATAAAATAAAAAAAATGTCTATTGATGAAATTAATTTAAGCCTTAATTTTCTTGAAAGAATTGATAAAGTATTTGGTTTGTTAAAATTTGATGAAAGTATAATTCCTGCAAATATAATTAAACTTGCTAATGAAAGAAAACTTGCAAGAGAAAATAAAAAATTTGATTTAGCTGACGATTTGAGAAAACAAATTGAACTTGAAGGTTTTATTCTTAAAGATTCTAAAGATTCTAAAGAAGGATTTATAATAATTAAAAAATAAATTAAAAATATATTATTAAAATTAAAACAAATAAATGAAAAAATATAAAATTTTAATTAAAACAAAAGATTTTGCTAATGATTATGCTAAAAGGGAAATTAAAGAATATTTTAAAGGAAAAATTAATTCTATTTCAAAAGGGTTTTTTTTTATTAATTTTAATTTTGGTGATGAAGAGAAACTTTTTAATTTTGTTTATAAATTATATTTTTTTTCTAGAGTTATTGAAAATATTTATTTGGAAATTATTAATTTTAGAAACGAAGATTTTGAAAATTTGAAAAAAGAAGATTTGAGTTTTATTTCTAAAAGTTTAAGTTTTGAAGTTGATGCTTTGAAAAGTTATAAATTTGATCATAAAAAAGCAGAGAAAAAGTTTGGTGAATTAATTTTATTTTTCTCTTATGATTTAAGAGTTGATTTAAAAAATTATGATATTTCTTTCAAATTATTTACTGAAAATTTAATTTCTTATTTGGCAATTGATTTGATCGGTTTTATTTTAACTAAAAGAGATTATAAATTAAATTTTGGTTCTACTAGTATTAATTCTATTGTCCCAAATTATTGTTTTTATCTTTTGGAGTTAGATAAAGCTAAAGTTAAATATTCACTTATTGATCCTTGCTCTGGTTTTGGAGATGTTATTATAGAGTCAGTTCTTTTTAATCCGAGAACACAAAATCATTTTAAAAAAAGATTTGATTTGAGTATTAAAAAATTGTTTAATTTTAAAATTGAAAATTATAATATTGAAAAATCTAAAAATAATTTTTATTCTATTGTTCAAAATAATAAAATATTTAAACTTCAAAAAGAAAATATAGCTTATTCTTCAACTTCAATTAAACTATCCCAATTCGAAATTGATTGGCTTGATGTGAAATTTAAAGAGGAACAAATTGATTATCTTATTACACATATTCCTGAAATACATGACGAAAAAGAAAGAGAAAAATTTTTAAAAGAATTTTTTTATCAAATTGAATTTATGATTAAAAAAAAATATTGTGTTATTTCTAAAAAAGAGATTGATTTAATCTATTTTAAAAAAAATAAATTAAAGATTAAAATTAATGAGAAAATTTTTATAGGCAATCAAAAATATATAATTTATGTTTTCAAATGAATTCTTAACCCAAGAATAATTATAAAATTATATAATCTTTTTTTTTTTTGTTTTTATTATTAATAAAGTTAAAAATGGATTTAAATAAAATTGCTGAAAATTTAAAGGAAGGTAGTAATGTGACTGGAAATAAAGAACAAAAAAATATTTTGTGGTTTGATGAATTAGGAATTGAAGATATTCCTTATGTAGGTGGGAAAAATGCTTCCCTTGGTGAAATGTATTCTTCACTTACTAGTTTAGGTGTTAAAGTTCCTTTTGGATATGCTATTACTGCTCATGCATATACTAATTTTATAGAAACAACTGGATTAAAAGAAAAAATTGCCGAAATTTTATCTGATTTAGATACTAAAAATTTAATTAATCTTCAAGAAAGAGGTCAAAAAGTTAGATCTGCAATTATGGATGCAGATTTTTCTGAAATGTTAAAACTTCAAATTTTAAAGTCTTATAATAAGTTAGAAGAAAAATATGGAAAACATGTTGATGTGGCAGTTAGATCTTCTGCTACTGCTGAAGATTTGCCTGATGCTTCTTTTGCAGGACAACAAGAAACTTATTTGAATGTTCATTCTGAGAAACAACTTTTATATACTTGTAAACAATGTTTTGCTTCTTTATTTACAGATAGGGCTATTTCTTATCGTGAAGATAAAGGTTTTTCTCATTTTGATATTGCTTTATCAATCGGAGTTCAAAAAATGGTTCGATCTGATTTAGCTTGTTCGGGAGTTATGTTTTCAATAGATACTGAATCTGGTTTTGATAAAGTTGCTTTTGTTACTGGTGCTTATGGTTTAGGTGAAAATGTTGTTCAAGGTGCTGTTAATCCTGATGAGTATATTGTATTTAAACCAACTTTAGAAGAAGGATATAGACCTATTATTTCTAAAACTGTTGGAGAAAAACATCTTAGAATGATTTATGATAATCATGGGGGAAAACTTACTAAAAATATTCCTGTGCCTAAAATTATGCAAGAAAAATTTGTTTTAAGTGATGATGAAGTTCTAACTCTTTCTAAATGGGCAATTATTATTGAAGATCATTATTCAGCTAAAAAAGGACATTATCAACCTATGGATATGGAATGGGCAAAAGACGGTAAAACTAATGAATTGTTTATTGTTCAAGCTAGACCTGAAACTGTTCAATCTAGAAAAGATAGAAGTATTATTAAAACTTATGAATTAGTTGAAAAGGGTAAAATATTAACTGAAGGTGTTTCTGTTGGTGCTAAAATTGGATATGGTAATGTTAAAGTTATTATGGATATTCATGATGCTAATAATTTTAAAAAAGGTGATATCCTAGTAACAGATATGACTGATCCTGATTGGGAACCTATTATGAAAATGGCTTCTGCAATTATTACTAATAGAGGAGGAAGAACTTGTCATGCTGCGATTATTTCTAGAGAAATGGGTGTTCCTGCTGTGGTTGGTTGTGGAAATGCAACCGAGAAATTAAAACAAAATCAAAAAGTTACAGTTTCTTGTGCTGAAGGTGAAAAGGGTTATGTTTATGAAGGGTTTTTAAAATATAAAATTTCAGAAGCTAGTATTAAAAATATCCCTGAAACTAAAACTAAAATTATGCTTAATATTGGAAATCCACATATGGCATTTTCTCAATCATTTTTACCTAATGATGGTGTAGGTTTAGCAAGAGAAGAATTTATTATTAATTCAAGTATTAAAATTCATCCTAATGCACTTCTCCATTTTGATGAATTGAAAAAAAATAAAGATGCTAAAGAAGATGTAAGACAAATTCTTGAATTAACTAAAGGTTATAAAGATAAAGTCCAATATTATGTTGATAAATTGGCTGAAGGTATGGCAATGATTACTGCCGCATTTTATCCTAAAAAAGTAATTATTAGAATGTCTGATTTTAAATCTAATGAATATGCTAATTTGATTGGTGGTACTTTTTTTGAACCTGTTGAAGATAATCCAATGATTGGTTTTAGGGGTTCTTCAAGATATTATTCTGAAAATTTTAAAGATGCATTTAAATTGGAATGTTTAGCAGTTAGAAAAGTTAGAGAAGAATTTGGACTTAAAAACTTAGAAATTATGATTCCCTTTTGTAGAACTGTTGAGGAATTGAAAAAAGTTTTAGCTGTAATGAAAGAAGCAGGAATTCAAAGAGGAAAAGATGGTATGAAAATTAATTTAATGTGTGAAATACCTTCAAATGTTATTTTAGCAGACCAATTCTTAGATTTAGTTGATGGTTATTCATTAGGAACTAATGATTTAACTCAATTAACTTTAGGTTTAGATAGAGATTCGGAATTAGTTGCTGAAGTTTATGATGAGAGAAATCAAGCAGTTAAAGATTTAGTTACAGCAGTTATCCATAAATGTACTCAAAGAGGAAAATATATTGGTATTTGTGGACAAGCTCCATCAGATTATCCAGAATTTGCTAAATTTGTTGTTGAAGAGGGTATTGAAACTATGTCTTTAAATCCTGATACTATAATTAAAACAAAATTAGCAATTGCAAAATTGGAACATAAATTAATGGGGAAAAAAACTGTTTTTAATCCAGGTTTTAAAATTAAATCCCATACACCCAAAGTTGAAGTTAAGAAAGTAGTATCTAAAAAAAAAGTTATTAAAAAATCAATTCCTAAAAAGAAAACTATTAAAAAAGTAGTACCTAAAAAGAAAGTTGTTAAAAAGACAGTTTCTAAGAAATAATTCTATTTTTTTAAAAAATATTATTATCATAACAAGAGAAATAATTTTCTCCAACAATTAAATGATCTAAGAATCTAATATTTAATTTATTAGTTATTTCAAAGATTTTTTTTGTTACTTCTATATCTTCTTTACTAGGAGTTGTATCGCCAGAAGGATGATTATGTATTAAGAAAAAACCACTTGCATCAAAAAGAAATATTTTTTTAAGTATCGTATTTATTTCAATGATAGAATAATTTAAAGAACCTTCGCTTATGAATTCTTTTTTTATTATAAAATTTTTTGAATTAACTAATAAAACCATTACTTTTTCTAATTTTAAATTATCAAAGTCAATTTTAATATGATTATAAACATCTTTTGAAGAAGTTATTTTTATTTTTTTAATTGATTTTTTTGTAGAAAATCTTCTAACTAATTCAAATAATGCAACTAATTGAGTTGCTTTAGCTTTTTTAATTCCACCAAATTTTATTAATTCATAATAGGTTTTTCTTGAAATAATATCTATTTGAAAAGTTTTTAAAATTTCTCTTGATAGTTCAATTACATTTTGTTTTTTTGTTCCGGTCCTTAATATAATGGCTAAAAGTTCAACATCACTTAAATTTTCTGGACCCAAATTAATTAATTTCTCTCTGGGCATTTCTTCGAAAAGTAAATCTTTTATTTTTGACATATTAAATAAATACTTTTTAATTTTAAATATTTTAAGTCTAATTTTTATAGATTATTTAATATATTTATCCAAAATTTAAATATTTGTTAAATTAAATCATATTAGTTTTTAAAAAATCTATTATTTTACAAAAATGTTAAAAACAACTTAAATTTTAATTGATTAATTATTAACTAATATTCACCATTATTGTGTAAATATGAAATATTAAATATTATACTTTTTAATTATTTATTATGTCAAGAAATTTATTTAAAAAAGGAATATTTTTAGTATTATTTTTTTTATTTTTTTTTATTTCAGTTAATGCTTATAAGTATAATTCATCTTGGGAAAATTTGGTTTTAGAAGAGGATTCATGGTGTGCAAATTTAGCTTTAACAGATAAAGTTTATACTGAAAGTAATGAATCAAATAAAGAACTTATTAAAGATAATTTGTGTAAAGGTAATGAAACTCCAGAAGAAGATAATTGTTTAGAATTTACTGTAGTTCCAGCAACAATTAAAATTTATGATGGGCCTTTAGAAGGATTACCTTTATTATATGAAGGAGAATTGAATAGTAATGGTGAATTTGAATATACTTTTTTAAGACCAGAACAATATTTAATTGAAATTTATCCCAAAAGTGGAGAATATAATGATTATCACGAAAGATTAAATATTGAAGAGTGTAAAATTACGATGGTAGGAGGTAATAATCCTGAAATTATTGAAAAAAAAGAAGAATTATTTAATTCAATTTTAAATTACCCTGAAGAAAAAATCAGTATAGAATTAATTAATAATAAATATAAAAAAGAAAAAAAAGATTACAATATTTTAAATATTATAAATTCTAATAATTTAGAAAAATTAAATAATACATTAATTGAAATTTCAATTACTTCTCAAAATATAACTGAAAATAATTTTAAAATAAAATTTGATTTTAGTAAATTTAATATTTCTGAACCACAAAATCTTAAATTATATAAATTTGATTTAAGTAATAATCAATGGGTTGAAGAAAAAAATGTAAATATTGAAAATAAAAATCTTATCCTTTCTTCAGGAGAATTAGAAACATACGCCCTAGTTAATTCTCAAGTTAAAAAAGAATTAATTCCAAAAGATACAAATAAAAGTAATAAAGTTAACAATACTACTAAAAATAATAAAAATACCCATAATAAAAATACTCCTGTGTCAAATAGTAACTCACCTTTAAATATTGGAGTTGTTATTGGGATTGTTATTGCACTTGCAAGTTTAGGAGTTGTAGGATTTTTTCTTCTTTCAAATAAACCTAAATCTTTACCAACTAAAAAAATTGAAGTTTTAAGTGATAGGGATAAAATATATAAAAAGACTAAAGAATATGTTAAAAAATATAAACATGATTATTCCAGAGATAAAATTTATAGAATGTTAAAAAAAACTAAAGTTCCAAAAGATATTATTGATAAAGTTTATTTAGAAGAATATAATTAATCTTTATTTATTTTTTCAATTAATTCTAAACTCCATTCTTCTTCACAATATCCATTTGGTACAAGAACATGGTTATTTTCTGAAAATTCACCATACCCTATTAAAATATCTCCTAAATGTAATATTTCTTTAATTTCTGAAGAATATTTTTTTGCTTCTTCTTGTGTTCTTAAAACAATAACTGAACCATCATTTAATTTAACAATTGGTGGTTCTAAAGTATCACATGCAGTTATTACTGTCGCTTTTCCTGGTCGTTCTAATTTTAATTGAGTTCCTACTGCAATAAATTTATTTAATATTTCCATTGTTTGTATTGACATAGAATTTGAAGCAAATCCTGAAGTCCTATTTCTTCCATATCTAAGTCTAAATCCTCCCTTACGCATTGGAAATGTAAATACTGGCCTACCTCCAACTAAATCTTGAATAAATTTATAATTTGGTAATATTTTTTCTTTTTTCTTTTCTTCTTCTTTGTTATCTTTTTCTTTTTTGGTTTGTGAATTATTTCCCGCTTTTATTTTTTTTTGTAAATCTAAAAAATCTTTTAAAAATAACCATTGTTCCATATCAAATTCAGCTCCCCAATCTTCAACTCTCTTATTTACTTTTGGTGCTTTTTGAATTAAACATTCTCCAATAACTAAACACATTCCACCACGAATTCTATTTGTTGGCATTCTTTTTAAGTCCTTATAATTTGAAACTTCTATTTTTTCTGTTGGATCACCAGTAATTTCTATTGGAATTTTAGAGACTAAAAATTCAGTTTCTTTTTCGGAAGGACAATATTGTAATCTAACACACCTATCATTATAATCCATTAATTCTGTATGATATCGTTTTAATTCGATTTCATCTGGATCAAAAACAAAGTAACCCATCTTCTTTCTAACATAATCCCCAATTAATACAACTACTGCTCCTGCTGTCCCTCCTGCAGCCCTAATTGGACCTGCAAAACTCATTGCAAGGTATTCTTTTCCATCACGTCTTTTTTTAATTTCTAAATTTATAAAACCTTCTAAAGGTGCAGAAATCACTCCTAATGTCAAATAAGAAAATCCAACCCTAATCCCTATTTCCATTGCTTCTTTTTTATCTTTAAATTTACAATATTTTTCTTGAGCGATTTCATAAGCAATTTCTAAAGAGACTCTCCAATCTAATTTTCCAAATTTTTTTTCTAGTTCTTGTAATCTTTCTGCAATTCCAGAATTTAAAATTTGTGGTGCTGCAACTGAAACTAAACCTTCTACCCTTTGAGCAATATTTTTAGCTAAAGGCATTTCAACTTCGGTTTTAGGATCAAATCCTTTAGATTTAGCTTTATTTGCAATATTATATGCAATTTCAAGATAAGAATCAATAGAATTAAAATATTTCATAATTTTTGATTTTTTTGCCATTTATCTTAAATTAATATATTATAAATAATTATAAGAGAATTTTATTTATAAAATCTTTGTTCTATTTATTTTAAAATTTTAAAAAATTATTAGAGAAAACTTATTAAATATAATTAATGCTAAAGAATCTTAATTTTTTTAATTCTTGATTTAAATCCAGAGATTATTTCTACTTTAATTTTTAATTGTTTTTTAAATAATTTTATTAACTCTAAATTTGCTTTATCATCTGCCGCAATTGAATGTAAAAAAACATTAATTTTTTGATTAGTTATATTATACTCAATTAGAGATTTTGAAGAATTTGGTTTTGCTTTAATTTCAATTATTTCTCCACTTGAAAAACTTAAATTCTCAATACTCATTTTTGATATGAAATTTTTAAATTATCTGAATTCGAAATTAAATTAAAATTATCTGCATAACCTCTAAATGCAAAAATACTATCATAAGTAAAAGTTGTATTGAAATTTGATAGTAATATACTTGAATTATCAAATTCATAATTTAAAGTATCATCAAGTAAAATTCTACCTTTAACTAAATTTAACGAGATATTTTTAAATATCAATGTTGTTGTTGTTTTTATTCTAGATTCTAAAATAAAATTTGAATCTTTTAAATCTACTGAATTTTTGCCAAAAATAATTTGTGAAGATTTTCCTTTTAAAAAAATAGAATTATTAAATAAATAAATTATTCCTGAAAAATTGGAAATAAAAAAATCTTTTGATGATTCTTCTTTAAAAATTGTATTTGGTGTTTGAAGTTTAAATTCTGACGAAGTTAATTTTAAATTGCCATTATAAGTTTCATTAAAAGAAATTAAATCTCCAATTATTGTTATTGATTTTTGAGTTATTGTATTACTTCCCCCAAAATCAAAAGAAAAATCAGATAATAAATAAACCGAAAATAAAATTAAAATAATTACAACAATTAATATATGAATCATAAAAGGTTTTATTTTATTTTTTTTTTGTTTTTTCTTAGAAGAACTTTCTAAATCAGATAAATAATCTCTTTTAATTCTTTTTTTTGATTTAGATTTATCTTCTTGATAAGAGTTACTTCCAAAAAAATTATCATCCATATTTACTTCTCAATATAAAGGTTTATAAATTTATAGTAACACTCTATTGTTATAACTTGAAATCTGGCGTTTATTATAACTCTTTAGATAAATATTAAATAATTAAAAATGGCTGAAGAAAATTATCTTGAAATTAAAAGTAATAATGAAAATAGACCTAAAATAATTTTACCTTCGGAAAGAAGAGCAATTAAAAATAAAAGAATGAAAAGATTAGCACCTTATTTTAAAACTATTAAATGGACTTTAATTATATCTCTTTTAATTTTTTTATATTTATTTTATCAACCAATTTTACTATATTTTAATTCAATATTACAAGCAAATCCTACAGTTTACCAATATTATCTATATATTGAAGCTCAAATTAAAAATAATACTTTAACTGGTTTATTTTTTTTAGCAATATTAGGTTCTTTATTTTTTTTAGCTCTTCCTTCAGAAGCGATTTTTATATATTTTATTAGTTCTTCAAATTTTCCATTTTATTTAGTTATTGCTATAGCAGTTTTAGGAAATATTACTGGACTTTTAATAAATTATTTTATTGGTAAATTAATGGGTGAAAAACTTTTAAAATTCTTTTTTAAAAAGAATTTTTTTTCATATAAAGAAAAAATAATAAAATGGGGTGGAATTGTTTTATTTATTGGAAATATTTTTCCAGGACCTATTGAAATTCTTTCTATTTTTTATGGTGCATTTAGATTTAATTTAAAAAATTATATTTTTTTAGCTTTTATGGGAAGATTAATTAAATTTACTTTATTATTTTTAGCCTACACATTTTTTTGGACAGATATAATGTATTTCTGGACTGAAATTATGAAAATATTTTAAAAATTATTTTAATTAAAATAATTTAATTTATCTTAATAATTTTTAATTCATCATTTATTTTTTTCATATAAGCTTTATGAATTCCTGATTTGATAAAAAATTTAAAAAAAAAGTATCTAAATAAAGTTAATTCGTTTATAAATACTATTTCATATTTATTTTTTATTTTTCTTATTGAACTAATAAAATAAATTTTATTTCTTTTTTTTGTAAATTGTTTTATTTTCTTTTTTGTTTTTAAATCAAATCTATTAAAGAATTCTTCAAAGGAATTCTCTTCAAAGGAATTCTCTTTTAATTTATCTAAAAAATTTTTGAAAAATATTTCTACTTCATATGATTCAATTGGAAACATATACTCACCTAAATGAAAATATTCAACTAGTACTGCAATTAACATTAATAAGAAAAAAATGATTATAAATTTTAATAAAAATAAATCTAAAAAATAAGTCTCAAATTTAAATAAAAATAAAGTTAATGTGAATGAAACTATAGTAAAAAAAATAAATAATCTGAAATAATAATTTTGAGGTTTTAAAGAATTAAATAATAATGATTTTTTCTTCATTTCTTTTTTCTAATTATATTATTTAGTTTTTATTGCTTTTTTTACTTCATCTAAAATTTTTGTTTTTTTATTTGTTGTTTTAATTATATTTTTTTCAAATTTTAATTTTTCTTTCATAAGATTAATTTTAATTATTAAATCATTCATACAATTCATAAAATAAACATATGCTTCATAAGGACTATCATAAGCACTGAAGTATTTATGAACATCTCCATCTGCCCAAAATTTTGTACACATGTAATAAAAATGGTCTGAAGTAGTTAGTTTTCTCCAATCATCTAAGATATCTTTATTTCTTAAATCTTTTACTTCTTTTTCTAAATTAAAAATCTCTTGTATGGATTCTTGTTGCATTTTATTTCCAAGCCAAGCACTTAAATCTCTTTCAGTGTCTGCCCAAGATAATAAAAATGGAATGTCTATCCTATCTCTTTTTGGAAATTTTTTTATTGCTTCACTTGGAGTTATAAATGAATTATCTGGATGTTTTAATATTTCATTTGGTAATGCCCTCATAAAATCAAAAATCCCTGTGTCTGCCCATTGATGTTCTCCAAAGGTTTCATAATCCATAAATAAATTAATAATGTCTCCACTCCCATTAACTTGATTTACCCAATTAGTATATTTTTCTGTTGTTAAAGGCCATTCTTTCCAAGCCTTATTTGAAAATCTAAAAGCAATATCATCAGAAAGTTTATAATTTTTAGTAAATAGTGTAATATGCCCTTTTGTATTTTGTGGCTCATATAAAAAATTTGGTGATCTCCAACCTAAAACAGTATCCCAACCTTCAGAAAGAATTCCTTTATATCCTAAATCTTCAATAAAATTTGCTAAATCATTAGTATAAACTAATTCAGTATTTCTAAATATTTGTGGGTCTTGATTGAAATATTTTTTAATTAAAGCTTTATGTAAATCTATTTGTCTTTTAAATTCATTTTTTGAATATAAAAATGAAAGTGAATGATAATATGTTTCAGATAAAAATTCAACACAACCTGTCTTAGATAATTTAATAAAACTTTCTAAAACCTCTGGAGCATACTTTTCCATTTGTTCTAAAGCAACACCTGAAATTGAAAATGCAACTCTAAATTTTTTGTCAAATCTTTCAATTAATTCCAATAATAAATTATTCATAGGCAAATAACATTTATTTGCAACTTTTAACATAATTTCTCTATTTTTCTCTTCGTCGAAATAATTTTGGTTATTATTAATATCAAAAACCCTAAATTTTTTAACTCTAAATGGTTGATGTACTTGAAAATAAAAACATATTGCTACCATATATATAATACTTTTTCTTATTAGTATAAAAAATTAAAGAATAAATCTCAGGAGTAACAAAATTAAAAATTGAAAAATTAAATAACTACTTTTGTTTTTTATTTGAATTAATAATTAAATTTATCATTTCACCCCCAAATTTTATAAAATCAATTAATTCAGAATTAATATTTGTTCTTGAATCTAATTTCTTTGAAATAGGTAAAGTCTTCATTTTTAAAATTTGGATATTATAACTAAAATTACTTTGAACTAAGTCTTGATTTTGATATAAATAATTTATATTTTTCTCTAAACATCCAATAAATAACTCAAGTTCATTTATTACTACTTTTTTATCAGGATTATAAATATTGGAAAGTTTTTTTATTTTATTTAATATATCAACTAAAGTTTTAATTAAAGTATTGATTTTTTTGTCAGTAATTTTATCATAATTAATATTTTCAATTTTAAAATTTTCTTCTTCTTTAATGACAGATTTTTGAATATTCTTTCTTCTTGTGAATAAATTAAATATTGATAAAATCTTCCAACCTTTTTTATTATTAAATTTCATATAAGTATTAAATTAATTATTATATTTAAAAAACTTACTATTCCACAATAATTGGAAGATTATTCTGAACAGTTATTTTTGAAATTTCAGGAATAAATAAATTCATTGGTTTATTTGTTGAAAAACCATAAAAATTTTCTGATACTTTTTTTGGAGATTCGTAAGTTTGAATTTTCTTTAAAACTTGATTTCCTTTTTTATCCTTTACTGCAATAAAAATTTCATATTCTTCAGAATTTTTAATTACTAAATTATTTGTAAACTGGTTTGAAAAAATAATATTGCTTCCAGATAATATTCCTGAATTTGTCAATATTATATTAAGATCCTTATTTCTTAAAGAATTACTTCCATCAAAATAATAACAATTATAATTAGCACCAATACATTTATCCTTTATTAAAGATGATCCTCTCCCTGAAAAAACATAAATATCATAATTATTAAATTTATTATCATTATAATTTTTAACAGTTATTTCTATTGATTGTTCTTTATTCTCTAAATTTCCACTTACAATTAAATTTTCTTTCTTTAAAGGTTTTGGTGGTATCGTCATTAAAGGTAAAATAAATATTTCGTCTCGTTCTTCAAAACCATCAATATAAAAATTATTATTTTTATCAACTACGAAAACATAAACAAATAAATTTTGATTTTTTAATAATTCAAATTCTCCTGTTTTTTGATTATACTTTTGATAAATATTTACTATTTTTTTATTGTCTATAAAATTTCCTTTTGAGACCAATAACATCTCAACATCTAAATTTCCATTTAAATTTGTTGGTATTGAATGTCTTGTATTTTCAATATTTGCAATTTTTTCTTGGCCAATACCTTTATCAAAATTTTCATTTAATAATCTCTTATTTAAAATTTCTTTTAATTTTAAATTTTTAAAAAAATCATTATAACTATATAAAATAACATACTTATCACCTTCACTTAATCTAAATTTTGGTTTTTCAATTATAACATCTACAACATTATCATATTTTTCAGAATTTTTAAGTTTAAAATTAACTAAACTGTAAGGAATATTATCTTCTAAAATTATTCCGAAAACTAATTCTTCTTTCTTTGTTTTTTTATTTGTTATTGTTATTTTTAAACCAAAATATTTTTGATTTAAGAGATTCTCAATATTTTCAAGTTTAAATTTATATCTTGTTAATATCTTTTTTCCATCATTTGTTTTTTCTATAGTCTTTAAAAATATTTTATTATAACAAAATAATTCAACATTATCTTGAAGTTCTTTATTCATATTTTCTTTTATACATTTAGGTATTTCTGTTTTAAAAGTTTTTTTAATTTCAGGTAAAGTTTTTTCTATTACTTTTAATAATAAGGGAAATTCTCCTAATTCATACTCAAAATTATAATTCAATGGAACTTTAATTTTGCCTATATTTTTATTCTCAGTATATATTGAACTTATATTGATTAAATATTTATTTAAATTTGTATAACCTATTTCTATATTTGTATTGTCTAAGTTTTGTATTTCAATATTTTTTTGTAATGATGAATCAATACTATCTGAAATTTCTTGTTTAAAATCTTCAGACAAATCATAATCAAAATTTGGAAGACAAATATTTATTTTTGAATTTTTTAAAAAACTTTTCTCTAAATTAGAATTTTCATCTAAACCTAAAGATGTCTTTATTTTAATTAAATCTTCAGATCCAATCTTATAGTTATCATTAAACCAAAGGTTTAAACCATTATAACTACAGCCTTCCAAATTATTTTCATCATATTCAATTAAATTATTTTTTAAATTTGAATAATAGTTTTTAACAAAATCTTTTTTTAAATCTTTTAAAGCAGTATCATACAACATATCTCTAAAAAAAGTTTCTGCTGGAATTTTTGTATAAATCTTATCTAAATCTTTTAAAGTTGAACCAAATTCTAAATCTTTTGAAACTTCATTATTATTGTTAATATGAGTTAAAAATAAAATAAAAGTAAAAACTAAAACCATTGGAACTACTAATGCAAAAAAACTTATTCCTTTTTTATTTAATTTATTTAATATGAAAAAATTATTTTTTATTATTTTATTTTGTTTTATTTTATTTTTTCTCATTTTTAATAACCTTTAAAATTGATTGTAATATATCTTCCTCTTTGTGATTTAATATAGAAAAAATAATTATTTGCATCTAAATACAAATCTAAATCTTCTAAAGCACTAAAATCTTCTATTGTTCTAACTTTTAATAAATTTATATTACCTTCAAAGTTAATATTTTCATCTTTAGAAAAAGTTTTAAATAGTTTAAATAAATTTTTTTCCCCTGTTTTTAAACTTAAATCTTCAATATATTTAAATCTATACTCCTCTACTTTAGATAATGACTGATCTGTGTCCAAATATAATAAATCTTTAACATAAGTTACTTTATTTTCATCTAAATTTAAAACTTTTAAATCTTCTTTTGAAATTTTTTGATATAAAAATGTATGAATAAATATTGAAGGAAATTTATATGTCAAATCGGGTGGTTCTTTATTTAGATTTTTAATTGAATTATTAAATGAATTTGATGAAATAAATAATGATAATGCTACTACAATTATTGAAAATACTATTAAACCTATTTCTGTATATGTTGTTTGAGCTTTCTTATTTTTATTCAAGATTATCATTTTATTAATATAATTATTTTATTATTTTATTATTGTTAATATGTCATATATCCATTTGCAATTTTATAAATAGAATAACATTTCCACAAATCTTCTGCAACACTTAATTTAACAATTAATCTTTGTTTTTCTCTTTCTTTGTTTTCAGATAAACTAGCTTGTCCTTTATTTCCCGAATTACTTGGAATAAATGAAGATATGATTTCAGATATAGCTAAAAACGGTCCAGTAATTAAAGTATAGTCTCCTGATTTTTTTTTAGAATTTTTTTCTTTATCTGTTTTTTTAGTCTCATTCTCATCAACATCTCCTTCCAAATCATTAATATAATATAATAAATCTTCTTTAATTACTTTTATTTCTTCAATAAATGATTCTAATAAATCTAAATTATCTTCTTTAAGTTTATCCCTATATGAAGCTATTTCAAAAATATTCCAAGCAAATCCATTAAATGTTATTTTATTCATTACAAACGGATTATGTTGTGGTCCTTGTGATGTTTGTTGAATTTCTCCTCTTCTTCTTTGTGAAAATTCAAATTCTTGAATTGGAAATGTTTTTAAATCTTTCTTATCTAATTCAACTTTTTTTATTTTTTTAAATTCTTCCTTACTAATATTTTTATTTTCACATGGATAGAATTCATAAGTTTCTCCTAAATCTTTTGTTATAAATCCTGTTTTTCCTTTAAATTTTCCAAAAGGCAATTCCCCTTTTCCAGGAAGAAAAAAACCAAATTGACTAAAATTCAAATCTTCTAAATCCCATTTTCCTCTTTGTGGTTTTGCAAAATTTCTTATTCCTAAAATTCTAATAAATGAATATGAAAAATCAAATAAATTTGCAAATTCTGGATTTTCAGTATCAAAATTATGATATAAATTATTTTTTTCAAATCCTTCTGTTTTTTTTGAAATCTCAATTAATAGAGGTTTCATAAATCCTATATACATTTGAAGTTGTGTATAAAATTGTTTTAAAGCACTTATTTTTAATCTATAAGTTATTCTTGTTTCTTTTATTGCTGTTGGTAGCCAGGTATAAAATCTATACATAAATCTTGCTACAGCTTCTTTTGCTCCTAAAGATATATCAATACTATATATGTCATCATCTAATTGTTCTTTTAAAGTCCTTCTTTTTTGAAAAGGGTCATCTAAATTTGTTCCAAAAAATAATTGTGGAAGTAAAGTAAAATCTAATCCTTGTTCTGCACTTGAACGATTCATTTGCCACATTTTACCTCCATCAACTTCACTTGACCATTTATCTTTTAAATGATTTATTGCTTCATTTCTTTCTCCCCTCCATTTATTTAATTTTTCTTTATTTGATTCAATTTCGCCATTTTTTTTAATTTCTTCTTGTATTAATTCATCATTATCTACGATTTTATCAAACCATTGTTTATAAAAATCTGCCTGTTTTACTTCTTTTAATAAAGGGATAATATGAATTTTTATTAATTGAATTAGTTGGGCTAAATTTTCTTGAAAAGCCCTTATTGAATTTCCTTTTACTTGTCTAATCCCTGCACCAAACTGAGAGTTTTCTGAAAAATAATGATAATCTTCTAATTTTAATGGTGTATAACCTTTTCCAGTATAATATGGAAAATTTAAAAGCCAATGATATGCAGAAATTATATCTGTATTATATCCATCGAAACGAAAATTTATATTTAATAAAGCCTCTGAATTTTTAGAAGTCTTTGAAAATTTTTTTTGGTGTGAATTTAGTTTTAATGAATCATCGAACATAATAAAATATTATTTTATTGTTTTTTTAAATTTTCTTATGACTTAATAGGGAAAAATAGACTATTTTAAAATAAAATGTAATAAATTATTTTTTATAAGATTCATAAAAATGTTCTGAATTAAATCTTGTTGGAATCCTTTCTAATGGATTTGATTCTAAATTTTCAAGTTTTTTATTAAAAAAGATTATTTTTAGTAAAATTGTAATAATTATTCTTTAGTTACAAAGAATATTTATAAATCTGAATTTTTTGAAGTATTTATATGGAAATTAAAAATAGAGTATTAACTTCAATTTTAATATTATACTTATCAATTGAAAGTATTTTTGCTAAAACTTTAGTTGAGACTGTAAGTGATATGGGTTCTAGTTTAGTTAATTTTTTTAAAAGTGAAAATGCAGTTTATGTATTGCTTTTTATTTCTTTTTTTTGGATTGTCTTTGTTATTGTAAATTTTGGATTACAAAAAGTAAGACATTTAAGTGGAAAACCTGCAAAAGTAATTGCGATTATGTTTACTATATTATCTGTTTCAATATTTTTTTATAATAAAAATCCAGAAGAAATTATTAGTTTATTTAAAGGTTTTATTTGGTTCGTTTTTGCATTATTTGGTTCAATTTTAATTATTTCAAGTGGAGTTTTTTTATCAAAAAAATTTGAAAAAAAAACTATTAAAACTATGATTATTAGTTGGGGAATATATATTGGAACTTCTTTATTTCTTCCAGCATATACTGAATTTTTTAAAGATGCTATAAATAACAATGGTGTAACTAATGTGATTTATAATTTCTTAACTCCAATTAATGATATCTCGATATTAATTGCAACAATTGCATTTATTGTATTTATTTTTGGATTATTTAGTTTTAATCTCAATGGAATTCCTAAAAGTACTTCAAGAAATAATCCTATTACAAAATTGAAAGAATATTTAAAAGATGCTGATGAAGAAATGGAAAAAATTAATCAATATTTTAAATTTATTGGAGAATTTCTAACTAAGAAACAAGGAGTAATAAAAAAATGAGTGAAGAAAAAAAACATAATTGGGATAAATATATCGATATAAATAGAAAATTATTATTATCATTAAAAAAATTAGAATCAAGTATTAAAAAAATTGTAAATGAAGAAAATATTCAAAGAAATGAAGTCTATAGTATTATGACAAAAATGAAAAATTTTCTTAAAACTAATAATTCTTCCTCGGAATTAAATAATTTTGAAAAAATCTTTAAAAATCTTCAAATTCATTCTGGTTTAATTTTAAATATTTTAAATGGTGGTGAAGATGAAGAAGTTGGTTTAATTGAATTAACTTCTATTGAAATTAATAATGTAGAAAATTTTCTTAAACAAAATCCGGTTATAACTCCAATAATAGAAGAACAAATTTCTAAATCTTCAATTGATTTCAATTCAAAGAGAGCTAGACTTTTAGCTAGTTTAAATAATGAAATGGGAAGGGAAAATGTAGAAACATTAAGTTTAGTTAATTATGAAGAATTATCTATAGAAAATGTTGTTAGTGCAATAATTAAAGATTTTAAAATTATTGAAAAATTATTTGAAGAAAATGGAACCGACGAAGATATTTTGATGAAAGTAATAGCAGTTACAGAAGTATTAGAATTATATAAAGATACTACATTAAGTAAATCCTTATTAAAAGAAAAAATTAAAAAAAGTAAGTCTGGAAACTATAAATGCTATATTTTAAATTTTTTAGATATTATGAATATTCCAATAAAGGAAAGATTAATTGAAATTAAAAAAATAATTAATTTAAATAATCATACTTTTTTAACTTTAGATGAAAACTCAAAAAAAATAATTTTTCAATATTATGAAGAGATATTAGAAAAAATATTTAAGTGTAATGATAGAAAAATTTTAGATAAAATTAAAGAAAGAAAAAATAAATCAAAAATCGATGATTTAGAAATATTAAAATCATTTGTTGAAAAATATCAAAATGAAATTAATTATGGATTTGAAAAATTTTTGAAAGAACTTGCAAGTACTTCGGGTTTAGGTAGTGGAGGAATTCCTTCAAAAGAATCTATATCAGGAATAATAAATCATATTGAAAATTATATTAAAACTAATTTAACACCAAAAGAAACAGATATTGAAAATTTACTTAAAAAAATAAAATTAATTCCAGAAATAGATAAAACTATTATTAATAATCTTGAAACTGAATTTAGAAATTTTGAAGCAATAAAAGAAGAAGCTAAAACTAATTTTATTGAAAAACTTAACAATGAGTGAAATTAATGTATTAAAAAATCCAAATTTATCTCTTTTAAATTATTACTACAATGAAATTGAAAGACATAAAGTAAAGATTAATTTACTTTTAAAAAATAATCAATCTGAGAAAATAATTCAAAAATATGAATTAATTATACAAAACTATTCTAGAATGATTAAACAGTTACCCAAAAATAAATTTAATAATACATATTATGTTGAAGCTAAATCCCAAGAGGGTTTTCTTAGAATATATAAAAATAATTTTTTAATAAATAAAGAATCAAATAAAAGAATATTTGAAGAAAATCCAAAATTTAATCCAAATAAAATAGAAATTGATGAATCTATAGAAAAATTATTTGAAACTTATTTAATTTCAGGAGATAAACTTATATCCAATTTTGAAAAGTTTAGAAAAGAACTTTTAGAAATAGTAAAATCAATAAAACCTTTAAATCAAAAAATTAAATGTCTTTTAATTATCCCGTCATATAAAGAAGAAAAAAATATTTTAAAAACATTAGAAAACTATGCCTCATGTGATTCTATTGATAAAGTTGCAATATTTATATTAGAGAATCATACTAATAATGTAAGTAGGGATAATACCTATTCTGAAATCGAAAAGTTTCGAATAATGTACCCACAAATAGAATTGTATCATATATATAAAGTTTTTAAAAATAAAGAACCAATAGGACTTATAAGAAAATTTATAACTGAATGTGCTTTATATCTAGCTTATTATAATTCATCAAATTTACAAAATTTAATCTTGGTAGGGGGTGATGCTGATTGTATTAGTATTTCAAAAAATTTTTTTACTAATATATTAAATAGATTTAATACAAATCCTTATTTAGATGCAGTTGAATTAAAATTAGATTTTCCAAAAAGTTATAGATTACAATACCCAACATTATGGGTATTACATAGATTATATGAATTTTCATGGAAATTTTTAAGAATTAAAGTGAGTATAAATAATTCTATTAGGATGTATGGACCTGCATCTGCAATAAAGGCAAGTTCTTATATTATGATTAAAGGTTTTAATCCTCAAGCAATAATTTGTGAAGATTTACAATTAAGTTGGTTTCTAGATCAAGCAAGAAGATATGAATTTATTAAAGGTAAACATTTTGATTATATCTCTTCAACAATTGAAACTAATCCTCGGAGAGCATTAAGTAGTTATCTCTCAGGAAATTATTTTTTAGAACAATATTCTGATTTTAATGAAAATGAAACTATAAAAGGATTAAATTGGAAAGAAATTATTGAAAATGAAAAAAATCATATTTTAAATATTGGAAATACTTTATCTATAAATGATTTTAAAGATACTTTAACTAATAAACAAATAAAAACTTCATTAGAATATAATTTCCAAGAATATATTAATTGGTGGAAATTTAAAGTTGAAAAAGCACACTGGATGACACTTAATCAATTTAAAGAAATGTTAGAAATGATCATGGATTATTTAAAAATAAAATATTCAATACAATTTTCCAATAAATATTGGAATTTTAAAATATTGAATGTAGATAATTTAATAAAAAATTTACAAGAAAAAGGAATTTCAAATTTACAAGTTATAAATTATCAAGTTAAAGAAGCAGAAATTGAAAATATTTATGAAGATTTAGAACCAGAAATTAAAAAAATATTAATAAAACATTTGGGGAATAATTTGTATGTTAAAGAATTTTATGAACTAACAGGTGGAATCTTTTCTAAAGTTTATTCTATTGAACTAGTAAATCCTGAACAATATTTAATATTAAAAATTAGGGGGAGCGAAAGATCACTTTTAAAAGAGAAAAAAATCCTTGATTTTTTAACTTCACAAAATTTACCAAATTTATCAATACCTAAAATATTATATTCTGGCTATGTTAGAAAGAAATTTATAAAAAAATTTTATCTAATAATGTCTAATCTTAATGGCGAAAATTTAAATTCCCGCATTGATAAAATGACAGACTTACAAAAAATAAATATTGCTAAAGATTTAGGGTATTTTTTAGGAGAGTTACACAAAATTAAAAGTTTTACATCAGGAGAAATTATAGATATAACAAAATTAAAAGGTTCAAATAATTCTTGGAAAGAATATCTCTTTTTAATTCTAAATAAATACTTAAATAAAGAAATGGAAAAAGATAAGAATAAAAGATTATATACGGATAACGAAATAATGCTAATTAGAAAAGCATTTCAAATGAAAACAAATTTATTTGAAAATATAAAACTAAATTCTTTTTTACATAATGATTTGTGGGAAGAAAATATAATTATAGATAGTGATAAAAAAATAATTGGAATTATTGATTTTGAAAGTGTAATTCTAGGTGATCCGGAGTTTGAATTAGCTTTAGTTGAAGAAAGTATTAAAAATTGGGGAATTAATCCAAATTATTTTCTTAATGAATATAGTAAAATTGGAAAAATAAGTTCTGATTATAATGAGAAAAAAAAATTCTATATTTTTCAAAGATATTTAAAAACTTCAATGAATAGAAATGTTCGCTCTCAAAGAATTAATTTTTTATTAAATAATATATTAAATGTAATTTAAAATTAAACTTTATTTAATGTTACTACTCAAATAAACAACAAAAAGATAGGTTTATAAATTACCAATCAATAATTATTTTATTATGGATATCCCAAGACCAAAATATTCAAGTGAATTAGGAATTTCAGGAGATTTTAAAGTAGATCAATTTAAAAAAAATACTTATAATAAACCACTTTTAGCTTCTTTTGCAATTGCAGGAGCAATAGGAATTGGAATTTTAGGTTATTCTTTAAATTCTTTTAAATCAAATATTAAGAGTTTATATCAAACTGAAAAAAATCAAATAGAAAGAACATATAATTTAGATGTTGATGGAGATGGTATAAAAGATAAAATTACTTATGATGGTAAAAATTGGAATATTTCTCCTGAAACAATCTCAAATCTTTTAGTAAATTATGGATTAGATAGAAAAGAAAATAATAGAAATATTGGAACTCCTTCCGAAGTTATTTCATTTTTTGAATATGTAAAAGAACATTCTAAAGTTAATTTTGAAAAAAATTTTTTTAAAGGTTTGGAGAAAAGATTAAAAGAATTAGAAAGTAAACCTTATCCCAAATAAATTTTAATTACCTTTAAGTTGTAAATTAAACGGAATTTTTATAAATAACAATTTTTTAGTAATTTTATGATAAGAAAAAAAAAGCAAATTGAATCTAAAAGGTTAGAACCTTATACACCCTCAGAGCCAATGCCTAAATTAAAAATTAGGTCTGATACTTATGGTCCAAAAAAAAAACACTCAACTTCAAAATCTATTATTATTGTAGGTGGTTTAATTACAATACTTGGTTTGGGAATCTATACAAATATCAAAAGAAATAAACTAAAATATATTGATCTACAAAAAAGAATTGAAGAAACTCTTAAATATTCTAAAAAACAAATAAATCCAACTCTTCCAGAAATAGTTTATTTAAATGTTGGAGATAAATATAATTTAATTGCCTTAAAAGAACAAAAAAGTGAATCTTCATTAATTAAAAAAAGTAATAAACCTAAATCAAATGAATTAAATTTAACAACAATATTAGAAAAATATGATGAAATTGTAAATGCTAATGAAAAAATTTCTGAACTTAATATATATGGACAAAATTTTCCAATATTACATCTAGATTTAGATCGAGATAATAAGTTAAAAAATATAATTTATCTCGGAAATGGATTATATATTGTAGATAATAAAACTTTAAACAATGTTAAAAAAAATTATTCTGAGTTTGATATTAAAACATATATTAATTTAAGAATTGGAAATAGAAGATTTAAAAATTTTGTCTATGGACAAGATAATTCTAGTGTTATTAATGGGGCAACTTTAGCTACAATTGCAGTGAATAATTGTTTAAATGCAAATTATTTGGGCTTGGAAAATAAACCAATTGGAAGTAAAAAAGAAACTTTTAAAGCTTTTGATTTAATTTTAAGTAATAAGGGAAATTATAGTAAAAATTTTAAAGAAAATATGGAAAAAAGAGTTACTGAATTATCTAAAACTGGGGTTGTTTTTACTTTTAAGTAGCAAATAAAACATAAAGTTTATAAATATTCCCTTCTTCATTATTTCTGAGATTATTATAATAATAAAAATGTCAGTTAAAAAAAATATATATAACACGATGTTAATTCTTGGAACTGCAGGAATTATGGCTATGTCTACACCTGTTTTTGGTTCGGGAAATGCAAATGATCCTAATAATTCTTTAGGTTTTAGTTCATCTAAACCTAAAATTACTTTGGATGAAGAAATAACTGCTTTAGAAATGAGGAAAGAAGAAAATAGAAGAATTAAAAACTCTAATGGTGCTCCCATTGAATTTATTTTAGATTCTTCAAAATCCAAAAGAACTAATGCTTATTCAATTCTAAAAACAAATGAAGAATTATGTAGAGCAATTGATGAAGCTAAAGGAAATGGAATTCCTCCACTTACTTTAAATGAAACTCTAAACTGGTTAGATAAAAAATTAGTTCCAACAGGTATAAGTAAATTTAAAGCTTGGTATGATAAAAATGGTAAATGTGTTTATGTCGATAATAGTAGTTTAATTACTCCAAAAAAAGTAGTTAGCAGAACTTTACCAACAAAAACTATAATAAAAGTTCCAAAAATACCTATAAAAAAAATTACTCCACCACAAAAAACTATTATTTATAAGGTTGAACCTGAAAAACCTAAAAAAAAAATCTTAAATGATTTATCATATCAATTTCCTGTAGATAATAATATGGAATTTGAGATGGTGAATTTAGAAAAAGGAAATGATGGCAAATTAACTGGAAGAACACTTGTTAAATATAATGGTAAAAAGGAAGTTAAAATTTACAATTCAAATGAATTTTTAAAATTTATGATGAGTAAATTTGATACAACTAAATTTAGATGTAAGAATAATATTTATGGTGGACTTATTACTGTGTTAGATAATAAAGATAATGTTGATGGAGCAAAAGAATTTTTAAAATATGCTGCAACAGTTATGAACCAAAAGGGATTAACTCCTCAAGAAGTTAATAATTTATCTTGTTTAATTGATGTTGTTTCTTTTAATAATTTATTATCTGATGAAATAAATGCAAAATTAAATAGTAAAGGGATATTAGAATATAATAATGAAGAGTTTCTTAAATTACAAGAAAGTTATAAAAAATTGGGACTAAAAAGTAGTCTTTTAGGAAAAATTACTCAATTTACAAGTCCAATTGGAATTTTAAATTATATTTTTAGTGGATTTTCTTTTGATATGACAAATAATACTACTAATCATTATAGTTTAAATTTTGCACCTAATAAATATCTATTAAATCAATTTTCTAAAAGTAATGATAAAAAGTTAGAAAAACTTCTGAAAATAGTAGAAAAACAAGAAGAAGCAAATAAATTAACTTATGCTGCGGCTTTAAATATGGGGAATTAAAAAATGAAAATAAAAAAAAATTTACAAGGATTATTAGTTGGAATATCGATGTTAGGAATTGGTGGTTGTGCTTCAAATGGAATTTCATTAAATAATAGTTTTTATGGAAATGATAAAAATCCTATTAAAGTTGAAGAAATGCTATATGGGGTTGAAACTTATGAAAAAAATATGTTTAGAAATTATCTTGAAGTTGTAGATGATGCAATTGTAGTGGATAATAAAAAAGATCCAAGTCAAAATAGAGTTTCTAAAATTAATGGTGGTTATATTGGAGTTGTTGATGCAATGAAAAATGAAAGAGATAAAGATTATTATATTGCTGCAGGAATTGCTACAACTAATGCAGCTATATTAGGTTTGGCAATTGTTGGTGTTGTAAATAGTGGAAGTTCAGGAGGAAATACTAAATCTGTTCAAACTGGACCTAAAGTTGGAACTCCATCTTCAGGTGTAACTGGGGTATTTTCCCCTATAAGATAAGTTTATAAATAACTTGTCCCTAGTTATTATTTAATAGTAGTTAAAAATCAAAATGAAAAAAAGTTTAATAATTTTATTAATATTTTTCTCAGTATTTTCTTTTGTAAATGCTGCGGATTTATATCAAGTATTTGAGCCTACATTTTCAGATTTAACCCCTTCTTCAATTTATGTTGCTGGGGCTGGATGTAGTGATAATTCCTGTTATGGGGTTACTTCTAATAGTATAGAATTATATAATGGAGACAAATTCATAACGTGTTGGAATAATTATGGAATAACTGGAAATGGGGATGAATTTGTTACCTGTGTTGCAAATTCTAAAATTTCTGGAAATGTTATTTCTTTAAATGAAATGTCTAAATTTGTTGTTAAAGAAAAAACTGATGCTAGTTTTGGATATATTAAACAATTTTTTACCTCTGGTGATAGTTATTTACCTTTATATGCAAGAAGTCAAAATTATCAATGTGAATATGATATTTGTGTTGATACTGCACTTAAACATTTAAATTTTTTTAAAAAAGCAAATGCTATTGCTGAAGTTGGACAATTAAATATTAAGAATGTAGATAATCCTTTGCTACCAGTTCAAATAAATGTTCCAGTTAAAATTGAAGAAACTATTTGTTCTGCATTTAGATTTGTAGATTCTAATATGTATAGATTCTATGCACCAACAGGGTATTCTGATTATTCTGCAAATACTGCAGTTAATTTAAAAGTTACTAATGTTAATACTGGTTCTCAATACCTAGATCAAACTATTACAATCCCTATTGAGGCAGATACTTGTACAGGACTTGCAGCTTTTTCTTGGACACCAAATAATGATTTAGAAAATTATAAAGTTAAATTTAAAGTTGAAACTGATGTAATTGATAATCAAGTTTCTTCTTCAATTAAAGATTGGGCAGAAGTTATTGAAACAATGTATCCTAAAGATTTAACTGGTTCCTGTTGGACAAGAGCTTATGATTTTACTCTATCTAATGTAGATTCTTTTGATTTAACTAGTTCTGTTGCTCAAATTACTGAAGGTGAATCTTTATATGCTTTATTTAGGGCTGGTTCATGGATGGGGGAAAGTTCAACACCTATTAATTATTATGTTAATGTTCAATTTAATGGTAAAACAGTTTATAATAATAGAATTAGTTCTAGTGATAGTTTAAGTAATCAAATTGTTGATTTAAGTCCTTATATGAAAGATTTACAACCTGGATCATATTTAGTTAAATTGACAACTACTCCAGTAAATAGTCAATGTACTTCTACTCCTTCAGTAGTTCAAACTCAAAATGTTCAAATCTTAGCTATTGATAAATATAAAGTTGATTTTACAATTAGAGATTCAGATTATAATTTACTTGACAATACAAATATTAATCTAAAGTTACTTTCAGCTGATGATTATTTTCAAGAAACTCCAACATATAATCAAAATTTAGTTACTAATACTTTTGGAAAAACTACTTTTAATGATGTAATTGCTGGAAATTATAGATATGTTATTTCTAAATCCGGATATACGACTATTACTAAAGATGTACATATTGCTTCTGATAATGATATTTATGTGATTATATCTTCTGATAATGTTGCACCTGTAATTAATTTGCCTGATGAAATTACTGAATATTATAAAAATACTGTAGAAATTAATTTAAGAAATTATGTTACTGATTTTAATGATGTTTTTGATACTTTAACTTTTAATTATAATATAGCTTCAGGAAATGGAAATGTGAATAGAGTTGGAGATAAATTAAAAATTAGTACTAGTCTTGCTAATGATGTTGTTTTAAATGTTAATGTTGCTGATCCAAATGGTTTAAATGATAATGACCAAGTTATAATTCATTTTATTGATAATTCAAAACCTGAAATTTCTAATTTCTATGCGGATCCTGATAATGGGGCAGTTGATTTTACTACAACATTCTATGCAGATGTTAGTGATGCAGAAAATGATGATTTAACTTGTACTATTGATTTTGGTGATGGAACAATTGAAGAATTTAATTGTAATCAAATTTCTCATACCTTTAATAGTGTTGGAACATTTAATGTTAAATTGACAGTAGAAGATGGTATTAATACTCCTGTGGAAGTAATTGAACAAATATTTGTATTTCAAAAAAAGTATTCTTCACCACATATTGAATATTTTAATATTGATTCTACTAATGATTTAACTTTACCTACAGATCTTTCTTTAAGATGGGATGTTACCCATCCAGATGGATTACCAATGACATGTACTTTAAGAATTAATGGAGTTAATCATCCGGTTAATTGTAATGAAGATAAATATAATATAAATGGTTTTAATATCGAAGGAATAAGTAGATTTACTCTTACTGCTTATGATGGAACTAATCAAGATTTAAGACAAATTGAAAGAAATTTTATTAATAAAGAAAATCATATTCCTGAAATTATTGATTTCTCAGCAAATCCTAATAGAGGAGAAGGCAAATTAATTACAAACTTTAATATTGATGTTTATGATGAAGATGGAGATGAATTAACTTGTACTCTAAATTTTGGAGATGGAAATATGATTACTGATAAATGTTCAATATTAAATAATATTGAATATACTTATCAACCTGGAAATTATTATGCAGAATTGACAATAAGTGATGGTATTGATTCAAATCTTGCTTTAGTTAGTATTATTGTTGAAGAAGATGAAGCACACGCACCAGTAATTAATACTTTTAGTGCAACTCCTAATACTGGTGTTGATACCTTGACTACAGTTTTTAATGTTGTTGTTTCTGATGAAGATGGGGATGAACTAACTTGTACTCTAAATTTTGGAGATGGAACACATATTACTAATAATTGTGAAGATATTGATACTACTGAACATTTTTATAATGTTGGAAATTATTATGCAGAATTAATTGTTAATGATGGAGATTATTCTATTAATTCTTTTGTTAATATTGTTGTAACTGAAACTGAAAATCATGCACCATTAATTAATAGTTTTAGTGCAACTCCTAATACTGGTGTTGATACTTTAACTACAGTTTTTAATGTTATTGTTTCTGATGAAGATGAGGATGAACTAACTTGTACTCTAAATTTTGGAGATGGAACACATATTACTAATAATTGTAAAGATATTGATACTACTGAACATTTTTATAATGTTGGAAATTACCACGCAGAATTGATTGTAACAGACGGAGATTATTCTATTAATACTTTTATTAGTATTATTGTAACCGAAGGTGAGAATCATGCCCCTGTTATTAATAGTTTTAGTGCAACTCCTAATACTGGTGTTAATACCTTAACTACAGTTTTTAATGTTATTGTTTCTGATGAAGATGAAGATGATGTTTTAACTTGTACTTTGAATTTTGGGGATGGAACACACATTACTAATAATTGTGAAGATATAGATACTACTGAACATTTTTATAGTATTGGTAATTACCATGCAGAATTGATTGTAACAGATGGGGATTATTCTACTAATACTTTTATTAGTATTGTTGTAACTGAAGGTGAGAATCATGCTCCTATTATTAATACTTTTACTGCAACCCCTAATTCCGGAGTTAATACTTTAACTAGTATGTTTTCAGTATCGGTTTCAGATTTAGATTCTGAAGATACTTTAACTTGTACTCTAAATTTTGGAGATGGAACACACATTACTAATAATTGTGAGAATATTAATGGGCAAACCCATATTTATAGTCCTGGAACATACCACCCAGAATTAATTGTTACTGATGGAAAAGATTCTATTAGTAGAAGCGTTAATGTAATTGTTACTGAACATAATGATGTACCAATAATTAATACTTTCAGTGCAACTCCAATTATGGGTGTTGAAACTTTATTAACTACATTTGATATTCAAACTACTGATGGGGATGGAGATAATTTAATTTGTAATTTAAATTTTGGGGATGGAACTCAAATCACCAATAATTGTAATGCAATAAGTTCAATCCAACATTATTATAATAATATTGGAATTTATATTGCACAACTTAGTGTTACTGATGGACAAGAAACTGTTTTTTCAACTCTTACTTTAACTGTAGAAGAACAAGAAAAAGTTGCACCAACAATTAATTGGTTTACTCTTAAGTCTAGTAATCTAAATGTACTGCCTAGTGATTTAACTTTTGATTGGTCAATTGAAGATCCTAATGGTTTAAGTTTAAATTGTGTATTGAAAATTAATAACCTAACTCATAATGTTCCTTGTATTGGTAATTATAATGAATTTAATTATAATATTAGTGGAAATAGTGTTTTTGAATTAATTGGAACTAATTCATTGGGATTAAATACTTCAAAAATTATTAGTCAAAATTTTGTAAGATTGGGTGATGTTGATTTAGATTTAAATGAATTAAATTTAATTATAGATAGTGTTATTATACCGGGAGAATTTAATTTTATTATTACAACTAGAAATGAAACTTTAGCTAGAAGAGAAATTAATGTTGAACCAATTATTGTTTGTGATTCAGTTGAAAATTATTTAAATCAAAATTTAAAGTCAACAGGAGTTGCTAGTGGAATTAGTTCTACTTCTTCAAGAAAAGATTATTTTAATTTTAACTTGAAGACAAATACTAATGATTTTGTTTTAAATGTGCCAACTAATAAAGCTTGTAGATTTATTGCACATGTTACAGATAGATATGGAACTGACTTTAAATTAAATGCTAATGTTATGTTTAAATATCCTGAAGTTAAACACAAAATTCAATCTATTAGAGGTAAAACTACTGACATTATGAATTATATGAGTTCTGCTTTACTTAATAAACTTAAATTAGGATATAATAGTATTGAATTTAATTTAGAAAATAATAAAGTTAGTGATAAAAAAATTGTTATTACTGTTATTATTCAAAAATTAAATTTAGCCTATACCATTGAAGTTAATTTAGGCCCAGAACAAAATAGAAATGTTCAAATTCCATTATTTATTAAAGAGAATACTAAAGCAGGATTATATCCAATTAGATTTAGTGTTTATGATGGTTCAGATAAACAAGTAAGATATAGTTATATTAGAGTTAATTAATATAAATTATTATTATTTATTCTAATCTTTTTGAAAATAATAAAAAACTATTTTAAAAGTGAAATATTTAATTTTAAATAAATTTAAAAAAAAATTTAAAGAATTCTGTCGTGAGGATGAAAAAATTAATTTTAATTCTGAATATCTTGGTAAAGAATTTATTGGTTTAGATATTGATACATCATTATTAAATATTTTACATTATAATAGAAAAGTTGAAAAATCTAAATTAACAAATTTAATTTTAAAAAAACCAACTTGGAGAGGTTTTGAATCTTTTGGTTATTATCCTATTGGTTTAATAATATCAGACAAAGGAAAATTTAAAACTTTTGATGAAACTAAAAAATATGAGTTTTTACAAGTAGTATTTTATTCCTCACATTTATTTTTAAAAAATAAAATTAAACTTACAGACACTATTATTAATTTACAATTTATGGAATCTGAAAATGATATTAAAGTTTCAAAACAAAATTATATTAAATTTTTTAATGAAAATAGTTTTAAATTAATTTCGCAATTTAATTTAGAATTGTTTGTTGATATTGAAAAATTAAAAAAAGATACTGGAAAAACAATTTTAACTTCAGAATTAACTTTACCTTATGAAGAAGAAGTTAATGTTAGTAAATATTATAATTGATACTAATATTAAAACTAATATTGATATTAACAAATATTTTAAAAAAAAATTAATCTTTATTTATTAAAAAAAATAACTCATTTTCTATTTTAAATTCTTCAAATTTCCAATTCATTTCTTCAAAAAATTTTTTTATCCAAGTTCGTTTTATTTTAAATTCTTCTTTTGAAACTAAAGACTTATTTGGAAATGAAATTACTATATTTTTACTCTTTATTTTTTTGAGTAAATTTTTAGAAATATTTCTTTTTATTTTTTCAAGACTATCTATTACTTTAAATATAAAAACTAAATCTGCTTTTTGAAAATTTATTTCTTTGAGAATATTTAAAGTTATTAAATCTGAATTATTTGCAAATGAATTAAGTTTGAATTTATTAAAACACGAATTTAAAAATTCCATATCAGAAGGATTTAAATCATAACAAAAGTAATTTTTAATTTTTATTTCTTTTGGAATATATATTTGAGATAATGGATTTAATCCACAACCAATATCTGCAATAGTTATTTTTTCTATTTTAGTATTTGTTTCTTTAAACCAAGAAAATATTTTAGAATATATCTCAGGGTAGTATTCTAATCTCTCTCTTGTTGATTTATGTAATTTTAATAGTTTATTAAATTCATCTCTATAAATTATTTTTTTAAGAATTTTTTCTTTTTTTTTAAATTCGTTAGTTAGAAAACAACCATAAACTTTTCCAATTTCTTCCCTAATATTTTTTAAAATATGTTTAAATTCTTTTGATTTTATTATTTTTTCTTTTTTTATACTAAATTCAATATTTATTTTATTTTTTATATCGCCATTTGTTTGAAAAAATTTATTTAATTTTATTGAAATATACGAATCTTCTAGAGTTTTTATTTGTGATTTATTTTTTATTTCTTTTATTAATAATTCTAGAAGTTCTTTTTTTATTTCCATTTTAAATTATTATTTTTAAATTTATATAATAAAAATAATTTTATAGTTATTTAATAATTTGCTTTTTGAAAATTTTTAATTTTAAATATGTCCTTCTTTTTTGTTTTAATAGTAGTTATAAAATAATTAATATTTGAGAATATCTTAAATATTATGAGAATTATAAATATTGAAACTTTAGAAATTTTAGATTCAAGAGGAAACCCAACTCTTGAAGTTAGTGTTATTTTAAATGATGGTTCAAAAGGAGTTTTTAAAGTTCCTTCTGGGGCTTCTACTGGAATACATGAAGCTCATGAGTTAAGAGACAATAATAAAAATATTTATCATGGTAAAGGTGTTACTAAAGCTATGAAAAATATTGAAAAGATTAAAAATAAATTATTTGATGTGAATTTTACTCAAAAAGAGTTAGATGAAAAATTGATTGAAATTGATGGTACTGAAAATAAAGAATTAATTGGTGCAAATGCAATTTTAGGTATTTCTATTGCTTTTGCTAAAGCTAGTGCGAAATATTATAATCTGCCTTTGTATGAATATTTATATCGAGAAATAAATAATATTGATTTTGATTCTAAAAATAAATTAAATTTGAAAAAAATAAATGTTAATTTGTTTGCAAATGTTATTAATGGTGGACTTCATTCAGGAAATAATTTAAATATACAAGAATTTATGATTATCCCTAAATTTAATTCTATTAATAAAAGTATTCGGGCGATTAGTGAAGTTTATCAAAAATTAAAAGAATTGATTGGTGAAAAATATGGAAAGGAAAATACTGCTGTTGGAGATGAAGGTGGTTTTGCCCCAAACATTTCTAAACCTACTGAAGCTTTAAAACTAATTCAATTAGCAATTAAAGAAATGAATTATGAGGGGGATTTTTTTATTGCTTTAGATGCTGCAGCTTCTGATTTTTATAATAAAGATACTAAAAAATATGAAGTTGAAAAAGGTATTTTATTAGAATATAAAGATTTAACTAATTATTATAATAAATTAATTGAAGAGTTTCCTATTATCTCTATCGAAGATCCAATGGAAGAAGATGATTTTATTGGATTTAATTATTTTATGAAAAATATCTCTAAACTTAAAACTAAAAATTTTCTAACTTCTAATAAAAATGTACTTTGTGTAGGAGATGATTTATTAGTTACTAATCCTAAAAGAATTAATATTGCAATAAATAAGAAACTTGCTAATTCTTTACTTTTAAAAATTAACCAAATTGGAACTTTAACTGAATCATTAAATGCAGCTAAAATGGCGAAGAAAGAAGGTTGGAAGGTTATTGTTTCTCATAGATCAGGAGAAACTATAGATAGCTTTATTTCAGATTTAGCTGTTGCATTAAATAGTTCAATTAAACTTGGATCTCCTGCAAGAGGAGAAAGAGTAGCTAAATATAATAGGCTATTAAATATTTTTAATGAAAACTAATTTTTATCTTTTTTAATTTTATAGGAGTTAACAAAAATTATAATTAATAATATTAAAAATATAATTATGGTTAAAAATGATTCGTTATCTGGAGATTTAAATCTTGTTAAAGAGTTTGAAGAATTGAAGTTAAAACAAAAACTTTTAATTGATTCATTAAGTAGAAAAAATAAAACTGAGATGAATGTTTTTTTAGTTGAAATTAATTCAAAACTTGATTTTTTAGTTAAAATATTTAAAGAAACACAAAAAGAAGAAAAAGAAGGTGAAAATGAAAATCCTAATGAATATATGGAAACTAAGTTTAAAGAGATGATAGAAAAAATAGATTCTTTTCAGGAAGATTTTAAAGTTAAATTAGAAGAAATAAATAAAAAATTTTCAGATATTGAAAAACCTAAAAAAAGTCTAGAAGAGTTTAAATTAAATGTTACTCCAATTGAAGTTGAGAATAGTAAAAGTGAATTACCACCAAAACCAGATTTTGAAGTAGATGAATCTATTAAAAATAATAATAATGAAGATTCAAACCAATTAAAAGAAGGAGAAAAAAAAAATAAATAAAAATGGTAGAAAAAAAAGCTTTACTTTCTGATTTAAAAAAATATAATAAAGATTTAGAGAAATATCTCCCTTCCTTAGATTCAACTTTTTTAAATAAAGATTTTTTAAATAAGAAATCAGTAATTGATGATGATTACTATGCTTTACTTGCAAGTAATTTAGTAGATATTAGAACTGAATTAGCACTCCTTAGAAAAAATATGGTTAATGATGTAGAAGCTATGGTATTAAATAGTATTTCAAATCAAGAAAATATGTTCTTAAATCAAATTAATAAATTTTATGGACAAATCATAGGTGATCTGAAAGGTAATTTTGCAAAATATATTAATGAAATGAATGAAGAGATTACATCACTTAAGAAAAAAATAGTAGAAGTTTCTTCACAGAATAAAAATTTTGATAATAAACTTTCAATGTTTAATGAAAATCTTTTTGAGTTTAAAACATTGGTTAATAAATTCGATTTAGATGCAAATAAAATCTCTTTTAAAACTATTGAAAATAAGTTTGATTCTTTCTTTAAAACTATTGAAAATAAAAAAAATACAATTATGGAAAATAAAAATATGTTAGAAATAGAATCTAAATTAAATTTAATTGAGAAAAACTTTACAAATGTTAATGAAATTCTAACTAAAAAAAATGAAATATTTGAAAAAAGTATTTTAAATTTGAATAAAAAAATTATTAATATTAAAAAAGATAATTTAAAAAATTCGAACATTATTGATGATCCAAATAAAGAAAAAATTAATAAAATCGAAAATAAACTTTCCAATTTTAATTCTAAAATAGAAGATTTAAAAAAAATTAAATCGATAAAAGAGAAAATTATTATTGTAGATGATAGAATTAAAATTAAAAACCAAATTCATAAATTTGAAAATTCAAAAATTGAAAAATTGCTTGAAATAGATACTAAACTCAATAAATTAAATTCTTTGAGATAAGTTTTTACTTTTTAATGACAATGAAATATTAAAAGAAATTAAGATTAATTTATAATTACAAAAGAAATAATATTCTTTTAATATTTAAAATAAAAATGGTTTTTAACAAAAAAGGAATTAGTCCTGTTGTTGCAACAGCATTATTGTTAGTTGTAGCAGTAGTGGCGGTAGTAGGATTTCAAACTTGGTTTTATACATACCAATCAGGTTTGCAAGTGAAAACTGAACAACAATCAAATGCGGGAACTGCAATTACTATTGAAAGATTAGGTACTGATTCACTTTATTTAAAGAATGCTGGAACTTCAGAAATTAATGTAAATAGTATTACTGTTGGTTCAGATACTAGTTGTAATAATAGTTTTAATTTACCTGCAAGTTCAGTAACTAATGTATATGTAAATGCTAGTTGTTCATTTAATGAAACAACTGGAACAGAAGTTGATGTTGTTGTTATAACAAATGGTGGAATTTATCAAGAAACTGAATTAGTAAGATAAATTTTAAATTTACAAATGTTTAATAAAAAATGTGTTGTAAGTATCTCTACTTACACTATCATTTTATTAATTTTAGTTCTAGTTTTTATTGGAACTTATTCTTCTTATATAAGTAATAAAAAAGATAGTCTTACTTTTAAATATGAAAAAGATTTATTTATTAGTCTTACTAAATTTAGATCAGAAATTATAAATATTGTTGAAAGGAATAATTCTAAAATAGATTATATTGATAAATACTCAATAAATTCAGTTAATATTTCAATAAATGGAAATAAATTATGTGGAATGATTATTGAATCTGATGGTTACGCTAAATTGAATATCTCTACATTGGGTTTGCCTTTTTGCTCAAATTATAGTTTCTATCCAAAAGTTTTAACAACATTTATTTTTAATGGAAGTTGTATTTTAATAAATTAAAATTTATTTTATACTCAATAGTTATAACTATAATATTAAATACATTAAAAAATATTTTTAATTAGTATGAAGTTTAATTTTAAAAAATCTAATAAAAAAAGTATGACTGAGATTATTTCATTTGTTTTAATTACTTTAATTATTGTTGTTGCTTCTATTAGTGCATATGTATTTTCAAAATCAAGTTTAGAAAAAAATATTAATTCTGTGGATTATTCTAAAATGACTAAAAATCTTAATTTATTTTCACAAAAAATTAAAAAAATATCCGCATTCCAAGATTCACAAATGAGTTTTGATTTTTCTTTTAAAATAGGACAATTAAATTTTAAAGATAATCAAGTTAATTTTCAAACAATGAAAAAAGTTGATAGTAGTTTTAATTATTGTGAGGGCGTTGTTTGTTTTAAATCTGAAAATAATTATGAAAGAATATATATTAATTTAACTGACTCTTACAGTTTTGACCATAACTTATCTTTGGTTCCAGGAAATTATATATTAACATTTAAAAATATTAAAAATGAAACAAAAATACAAATATCATTGGTTGAATAAAAATGGATTTATGCAAATTGATTTTGCTTTTGCAGTTCTAATTTTTTTTCTTTTTTTTATTACAATTTCTGGATTGTATAATTCAGAAATTTCAAACCAAAAAAAAATTCTCGAAATTTCTGAATTGGAAATTACTGCAAGGGATATTTGTGAAATTATTATTAAAACTTCAGGGGTTCCAATGGACTGGGAAAATGATATTAATTCAATAAAAATGATTGGTTTAAAAAATATTGAAAATAATTCATTAAATGTAAATAAAGTTAATAAATTTAATAATACTTATTATTCAAATTTTATTCAAAACACTCTCCCAAAAGAATTTATTTATTATATAACTATAACTAATTTAAAAGATAATCTTGTTAAAGGAAATATTGGTTATGAACCTAAAACTAATTCAAAAATAGGCGTATTTAATTGTTATTCAAATTATGGTGGAAATAAAGTAAGGGTAGGGGTTAAAGTTTGGAAATGAAAAAAACACAAATCTCAATTATTGAAATCCCATTTATTTTTGTCTTATTTAGTTTTATTATTGGATTTTTATATTTTACATCTAATTCTAATCTTAATTTAGATACAGAAGATTTAACAATTTCTAGTTCTTTAGATTCAATTTATTATTCTGAAGAATTTAGGTCTAATATTTTAAAAGAAGATTTAAGTATTACAAATCCAAGTCAAAATTGGAGTAATTTAAGTATATATTTAAATAAAATATTTTTAGAATATGAATTTGTTATTTCGAATTCAACTACTGAGAAAAAAATTTTTTCCTGTAATGCTAAATATTCTAAAAAATATTTTGAAAGAATTATTTCAATAGAAAATAATACTAATTTTAAATTTAGAAAAATCAAGTTAGGTGTATGTTATTAAATAAAAAATGAAACTTAAAAAAACAAATAAAGGACAATTTTTAATTCTTTCTGCAAGTTTAGTTTTATCCCTTTTATTTTTTATTTATTCAATAGAGACAGAAAATTCTTATATAATAAAATCAACTAAGTTTTATATCTTGGATAATATTAAATACGAAAGTTGTAATATTGGAAAATTAAGTAATGGATCATATCTAGATCAAAGATTTCTAAATTTTTCTGGTAAAGTTAAAAGTTATTGTGAAGATAGAGGATTTCTTTGTGAATTAAATATTACTAAAAAAAATGGAGCTCCAACAAATTTAAGCCTATTAAATTATACTTCATATAATTATAGAATTAATTATAGTGTTGAAAATTATAAATTTGAGGGAAACTTTACTTGTTAAAATGAAATTTAAAAATATTTTGAATAAAGCTAAGAATACATATATTAAAAAATCTGAAGGATTTGATAATTTTTTAGATAATGAAAATTCGATATATTCACTTAATTCTATTTTAAAAAATCAAAATAATCCAATTGGAATATTTAATGGAATTGAAATAAATAAACAAAATTTTAATAATTATTCTAATCAAAATTCACTTAAAGAAAATAATTTAGAAAATTTTCAAGAAAGAGAAAATAATAATAATAATAATTCTGGATCACAAGTTATAAATGGTGGAACACATAATATCCCAAATTTAAATATTATTGGTGGAGAAAATAATCCTAATGTTCCAATTAATATTATTGCTAAAAATTATATTAATCCAGATTCATTTAATGATTCCGAAAGTGAAGAAAAAATTGAAACAAAATCAGTTAGTCTTGCAAAAATTCCAGATAAATTATTAAAAGAATCGGCAACGGATTGGGAACCTATTAATTATCGTGGGGTTGATGAATCTTATAAATTATATGAACTTTCAAAAGTTGAAATTAAATTTGATGAATCTACACAAAAACTAATATATAAAATTTCCGAACCAGAATTAACTGAAGAAGAATTAGAAATATTGGAAGAATTAAAAAAAGGTTTTATTTACGTTTTTGAAAAATTTTCACCTGAATTCATTAATATTTCAGAAGGTGAGTTGATTTCTAAAGGAACTAAAAAATTATGTTCTAAATATAAAATAAAGTTGTCTGAGGAACAATTTGAAAAAATAACTTATTATTTAAAGAGAGATTTTTTAGGGCTTGAAGTTATTGAACCTATTTTTCATGATCCATATGTAGAAGATATTTCTTGTGATGGTTTAAATGTCCCATTATTTGTAAATCATTTAAAATATGGAGCTTTAGAAATTAATAGAACTTTTTCAAATTTAATTAAATTAAATTCATTTATAGTTAAACTTGCTCAAAAATCAAATGAAGAAATTTCTCTTTCAAAACCAATATTACAAGGTGCTTTGCCTGATGGTTCAAGAGTTGAAGCAATATATGGTAAAGAAATCTCAGAAAAAGGATCTTCATTTACAATAAGGAAATTTAGAGCAGAACCTTTTACACCTATTCACTTAATTGAATTTGGATCTATGCCAACATTATTATTAGCTTATTTATGGTTAGCCATTGAAAATAAACAATCAATAATTGTTTCAGGGGGTACTGCGACAGGAAAAACAACAATATTAAATGCTTTATCATTATTTGTTCCACCTACAGCAAAAATCGTTTCTATTGAAGATACTCCTGAACTTAATTTGCCTCATCAACATTGGTTGCCAATGATTGCTAGAGAAAATGAAGGTAAAGCCGAAGTTTCAATGTTTGATTTACTTAAAGCATCATTGAGGGAAAGGCCTGACTATATTATTGTAGGAGAAATTAGAGGAAAGGAAGCAGCAATATTATTTCAAGGAATGGCAACAGGTCATGCTGGACTTGGAACTGTTCATGCTGAAAAATTTAATGATTTAGTAAATAGGATGAGTATTGATCCGATTAATTTACCTAAACAATTACTAACAGAAATTGACCTAGTAATATTTTTAAAATCAGTTAAAATAAAAGAAAATATTGTTAGAAGAACTGGATCTGTTATTGAAGTAATTGATTATAATTCTAAACAAGATCATTTTACTATAAATGAATTTATGAAGTTTAATATTGCTGAGGATAGTTTTACATTTAAAGAAAAATCTGCAGTTATCTCTCATTTAATTACATTAAGAGGAGGTAAAGAAGAATCTTTATGGCAAGAAATAGAAAAAAGAAGAAGAATTTTAGATTTAATGCATAAGAAAAAAATATTAGAATTTAAAATGGTTAGTAATGTTATTAAAGCATATTATAAAAATCCTTCAGAAATTTTTAATTATATTGAACAATATGAAACAAAAATTAAAGATAAATGAAAAAAAATAAAAATAAAAAAGTAATAAGTAATGAATTAATTTCAAATGATACTTTTCTTACTTTATATATACATTTTTTATATAAATTTATTGGTAGAAGGCTTCTTTTAATTAAAAAATTTAAAACTTTTTTTTATAAAAATATATATAATAAAAAATATGAAAATATTTTAAAAAAAGCAAATATGAAAATATTACCTGAAGAATATTTTATGTCAATTTATATTACTATAACATTTTTTATAATATTTATTTTTGTTGTATCAATTTCATTTATTTTTATTAATTCGATATATTCAATTTTAATTTTTTATGGTGGAATTTTGTTGTTAATGGGATTTGGAATCTTTATTTATAATTATCCAATTATTATTTCAAGAGATAGAGGTAAAGAAATTGATGCTTCACTTCCTTACCTTTTACCTTATATGCAAATATTAGCAAAAGAAGTGAATTTAACAAAAATTATTGAAATTATAGATGAATTTTTAATTTATAAGGAAATTAAAATTGAATTTAGAAAAATTAAATATTATTATTCTTTTTTAGGATATGATATACATTCTTCAATAAGGGAGGCTATGAGCTCTTGTCCTTCTAGAGATCTTGCAGACATTATGAATGATTTAGTTGCGATTTCTAATTCTGGAGGAAATATTTATTCATATTTATCAAGAAAACTTGAAAATCTAAATGATGAAATTGTAGCAATAGAGAAAAAAAATATAGATACACTTCTAATTTTTTCACAAATTTATGTAGTAATTCTTTTAATCTCTCCATTATTTTTTACAATTATGAGCTCTGTTTTAAATATGGTTGAATTTAGTACTAATGAAGCTACAACAAATCCTAATTCAGTTAATTCGACAATAATTCTAATTGTTGGGTTATTAATGCTTCTTCCAATTGCATATGGATTATTTATGATTTTAATCTATTATACTAGGCCATTATACTCAAGACTTAAACCACTAAAAAATGAAAATTGAAAATATAGATTTTGAAAAACTTGCAAAGAACATATTACTATTTTTAACAATAGTAGGTTTTATTTTTTCAATAGATTTTGTAATTAAAAATATTGATTTACCTGGAAGTATTAATGTTGTTTTAATTATTCCTTTTGTTATTTTTTTAATGCCATATTTAATTTTAAGTTTATATGAAGTTAAAAAAATTGAAATGAAAATGCAGATTATGCCACGTTTTTTAAGAGATATTGTGGACAATGTAGAATCTGGAATTGATTTGATTTCTGCAATAAAAGCTACATCAGTTAATGATTATTCCGTTTTAAATGAAGATATTAGAAAAATAATTAATCAACTTTCGTGGGGTATTAATTTTGAAAAAGCTTTAATTCTTTTAGCAAAAAATGTTGGAAGTAATTCATTAAAAAGAGATTTTTTATTAGTTATTGAAGCTAGGAAAGTTGGTGGACATGTTGAAAAAATTTTAAGAGAACTATCTAAAAAAATAAGTAATGAAAATTTAAGAACTAAAGAAAGAAGAAGTAATTTAGCTTCAAATACTTTTACAGGATATATATCATTCCTAATTTTTATTTCAATTATTATTATTGTTTACAATAATTTATTTGTTGGAATTGCTGAAAATATGAATAATCAAAATCATTTAAATGATATTGAACAACAAAATCATGAAGATGCTAAAATGAATATTTTTTTAACTTTATTTATTTTACTTTCATATGAACTTGCAATTCTTTCGGGTTTCTTATTTGGACTTATGCAAGAAGGAAATATTCTTGCTGGTGCACCCCATGTGGTTTTACTTACGATAATGACATTTATAGGTTTTTTCTTTTTTATTTAAGTTTTTACTTATAAATTAAAACAAATAAATATATTCCTTTTAAATTTAAATATATTATCATGGTATTAGGTGGAGAAGTAACATTACTATTTTATGTAATGTTTTGGACAATTATTGCAATGATGCTTGTTTTAATTTTTTCTTTAAAGCAAGTTATTGTAACTCAAAGAATTATTAAGAATATAGATTCAAATATTGAAAAATTAGCTAGAAAAACTCTTCTTGATGAAGAAAGAATTTTAGGCGATATTGAAGGAAGTAAAAATAAGTATAAAAAAAAATAATTTTATTTTTACTTAATTATAAATTTTAAAGTAAAGTTTATATACTTTGATTTTTTATTTTATTTATATGGTAAGAAGTATAGGAGAATTATTATTAGAATTAAATTTTTATGAATATCATAAAATATTTTTAGATAATTCTTATTATGAAACTCTTTTTCCTTTTCTTTTAAGTTTTGCTTTGTTTTATACCGTATTATCACATATAAGTCTTTTTAAAAATAAAAAAACTAAAAAACCTTTTTCAGCATTAATTTCAGTTATAGCCTTAGTCGTATCTTGGTTTGGAGTAGGTTTTGAAATTTCTGAAGGACATTCAGTAGGTGAATTAATTAGTATTATGTTTCCAAATATCTCTGCACTATCAATAGGAATACTTTCCTTATATATTGTTGGCGGAGTTATGGGGAAAGATTTCTTTAAAGGACTTTTTAAAAAAAATTATTCTTCTTATTTATTTTTATCAGTTGGTGGAATTGGTTTAGGTGCAGTAATATTTTATCTTGGTATTTCGATGGGATTTTTTGATTATGATTTTTATGATATTCAAGGATATTGGAGTACGATTTTTGCAATTGCAATTTTAATTGTCGGTGTTGTATTTTTAATTAATGATAGTATTCCAATGGGAATTTTACTTTTAATTATATTTGGTTCATTTATTTATAATTCTGGAGAAGGAAATATATTAGAATATTTTATTGATCCAGTTATATTTATAATTATGCTTGTAGTGATTTTATTATCTTGGTTAGGTTCAGATTCGGAAAAAAAATCTCAACTTGCAAGAGATTTAAATGATAGAGAATCAAGTAAAAATTTTAAAAAATTTAAACCTTTTCAATCTAGATTAGATGATATTTCTTCATCAAATTATGAAAATAGAATTAAAAAGTGGAATAAAAAATATGGTAAAGAAGATCATTGGAATAAATATAGATAATTCTTTATTTAAAAATTGTAACAAATATTTATAAATATATTAATTGATATATTATCTGTATGGATACAATTACTGATTGGATTAGGGAATTAAATTTTAAAGATTTTCTCCAAAATTTATATTATGGTGGTTGGTTTGATTTTGTCTTTCCTTTTTTACTTATTTATGCTTTAGTTTATACTATATTAAATAATGTGACAATTTTTGATAATAGAAAACCAATAAAAGTAATTATTGCATTAGTATTTGCTTTATTTGCTATTGCATTTCCAATTACTGACGAAACTTATTGTGGTGTTGGTGGAATGTATAATGGGAATGGTATTGTTTCAGGATGTACTGTTGGAACATTAATGATGACCTTATTTCCCGGGGTTACAGCATTTTCAATAGGGTTATTAGCATTATATATTATTTTAGCTATGCTTGGAGTAGATATAACTAATTTCTTTGGAGATGATGACGATAGAAATCAATATTTAAAATGGATTTTTGGGGCTATTGGATTATTAGTTGTAATTTATTATTATGCTCTTGGTTTTGGTTGGAATGGTTTTGATGGTAATTCGGAAATTAGTGAATTTTTTAAGGATCCGGCATTATATATCTTAGTAGTATTTGGTTTATTTTTCTGGTGGGTGAGTTCTGATGAAGATCCTGAAATAATTAAAGCTAGAAAGGAAGCTAATAAAAGAAAGAAAAAAGATAAAAAAACAAAAATTGAAATTGATGGATAAAAAATGAAAAAAAATATATTATTTATTATGATTATAAGTTTAATGATTATTTTTGCAGGTTGTGAAAATTCAACTTCAAAAGGTAATCAAAATGGATATTCTTTAGATTCTTTTAATGGTGGAAACTCAGCATTAGAATTTAATTTTATTGAGGGATATCCACCAAAGAATATTAGAGATCAAAGTTTAGTTCCTTTTAATGTGATGTTAAATATAAAAAATGTTGGAGAATTTGATATTCCTGATGATTCGGCATTTGTAAGATTAGATGGATTTAATCCTGCAGATTTAGGTTTGAATGATACTACTCAAGCAATAATGAGCTTAAATGGAGTAAAGAAACAAGGGAAAAATATTATTCCTGGTAGAGAATCGCGAGTTAGTTTTACAAATCTAAAATTTATTAATTCTGTGGTTGGAAGTAATATGCCGATTAAAATTTTTGCTAATATTTGTTACCCTTATCAAACTAAATCTGTTGGAATTATCTGTATTAATGGAAATACTGTTCCTTCAATTGATGAAAAAACTGAAATTTGTAAATTAGATGGAGAGAAAAAATTCTCAAATTCTGGTGGGCCAGTAAAAATTGAAAATCTAAAACAATATCCACATGGAAAAAGTAGTATTCAACTTAGTTTTGATATTGTTCATGATCCAAGTAGTGACCAAGCAAGTTTATTTGAACCTGGTTCAATTGATGAAAATTGTTATATTGGTGGAAAATCTGCTTCAAGTCCAAGTGCAGTATTTAAAAAAAATAAAGTTAAATTTACAGTTGAAACTGGTGTCCCAGGTCTTAAATGTAACCAAGGAGATAATAGTGGTTTTGTAACTCTTTCAAATGATAGAACTATAGTTACTTGTATTCAAGATACAACTGGTCAAGAAGAATACCAAAAACAAATAACAATTACATTAGATTATGATTATTTAGATAGAAAATCAATCGATATTAATGTTGAACATGTCCAATTAGAATAAATTAAATTTTTTAATAGGTTTTTTAAACTAATAAATACTTTTTTTAATAAGTTAATTGAAAATGGAAGAAAAATTTTATTTAGATTAAGATAGAGTTTCAGTTTTTATAGGAAAACATGGAAAAGAAAAATTAAATTTTGAAAAAAAATTCAATTGTAAATTAGATATTAATTCAAAAAATGGTGAGGTTATTATTAAAGCAGAAAATTCAATAGATATATTTATTTTATCAAATATTATTAGTGCTATAAATTATGGCCATAGTCCTGAAAATGCTTTGAAACTTGAAGATGAAAGTAATGTTCTTGATGTAATAGATATTAAAACTATAATTAAAGATCATAATAGGTTGAAAACTGTTATGGGAAGAATTATTGGGAAAGAAGGAACTACAAGAAAAACAATAGAACAAATTACAAAATGTTCTATTTCTGTTAAAGATCATTTTGTTTCAGCCATTGGAGCATATGAGAATATAATTGTTGTTCATGAAGCATTATTAATGCTTATCTCGGGCAGTTCACATAAAAGTTTCTATTCATATCTTGAAAGAAATAAAGTTGGTTCTGAGGCAGGAATTCTTTAATTAATTATTTCTTCTATTCTTACATAGTTAAAAAGATTTATATATTTTAATTATTTTAATTAATTTAATGAAAGCAAAAAAGTCACAAAATGCTTTGGAATTTATGATTATTTTAATTTTTATGCTTGTATTTGTTTCAGCAATTATGTATATAATTGGATTGTATACAGTAGATTTGAATGTTAAAAAAGAGAAAACTAAATTAGATGATTTTGCAGCATCGATTCTTGAAGAAGTTAATACTTTACAAAAAGTTGATGGTAATTATTATAGAGAAATGATTATTCCTAAATCTTTTATGGAACGATATAATGTTTCAATAAATCATTCTTACTTGATTTTAGAAAATAAATTTGTTACTGCAGATGATCAAAAATTTTATTATTATATTCCAGGAGAAATACCGATTAAATTTTATTTAAATACAACTAAAAATGAAGGGCATATTATTTTTGAAAAAAAATATATTGAAAAATATGATGGATTAAATTTATTTGAGTAAATTATTTTTTTCTAATACAAAGTATAAATACTTCTGCAGATTTTTTTTGAGAACTTTGAGGTTTAAATTCTTTTATAATACTAAATATTTTCTTTGCATAATTTCTAACTCTTTCTAAATCCTCGCCTTCAAAAGATTTAAATATTAAATTGCCTCCTTTTTTTAAATAAATTTTTGAAAAATTTATTGTTTTAATATTTAATTTATGTGTATTTCCTTTATCAAAAGCAGAATTCCCTGAAAATTCTGGAGCCATATCAGATAAAACTAAATCAAAGTATTCCCCTTCAGTTTCTAAATATTCTTTTATATTATTAAAATCATCTTGAATTATTTTAATATTTTTAGAAAATTCTTGTTGTTTTTTTACTTCTAATAAATCAATCCCGATTATTTCTGCTTTTTTTATTTTTTGATCTATATATTCTAACCATCCTCCAGGAGCACATCCTAAATCAATTATTTTAAGATTTTCTTTTAAAATATCATACTTTTTATCTATTTGTTCTAACTTGAAAAAAGATCTTGCCCTTACTTCAATTTTTTTAGCTTCTTTGTAATAAAATTCCTTTTTTCTATTACCAAAATGTTCTTTATAAGATTTAGTCATAATAATTATAATTTACTAAATTTTATAAATGCTTTGAGATTGATATTAATTATTATTAAGCCGATTTAGCTCAGTTGGTTAGAGTGCCAGACTCATAATCTGGAGGTCCCGTGTTCAAGTCACGGAATCGGCATTTAGTTAAGTTCTTTTATTTTTTGGATTATTTTCTTTTTTTGAATTTTTTTATTGCTTCTTTGAAATACTCCATTTTTATTACTAAATTTTCATTTAAATTCTTTCTATTTCTTATTGATTCTAATCCTGCTTTTTGACAAACTCCTTCTATCATCGCACCACTGAAATCCTCTGTTTCTTTTGCTAATTCTTTTATATTTATATTTTTAGCTAAAGGCATATTCTTTGTATGTATTTTAAAGATTACTTCTCTTGTTTTTTCATCAGGATTTGAAATCTCTATTATACTATCTAATCTCCCTGGCCTTTTTAATGCATCATCAATTAAATCGGATCTATTTGTCGCAGCAATTATTGAAATTCCAGATAATTCTTCAATCCCATCTAATTCTGTTAATAATTGATTTACTACTTTATCATTAACTGAACTTCCACCTGAAGAATTCCCCCTCATTGTTCCAATAGAATCAAATTCATCAAAAAATATTACTGTTGGAGCTACTTGTTTGGCTTTTTTAAAAATTTCTCTTACTGCTTTTTCTGATTCTCCAACCCATTTTGAAATTAATTCTGGACCTTTGATTGAAATAAAATTTGCTTCAGATTCTGTTGCTACTGCTTTTGCTAGTAAAGTTTTTCCTGTACCTGGTGGGCCAGTAAGTAAAATTCCTTTTGGTGCAGTTATCCCCGCTTGTTTGAATATTTCTGGTTCTTTTAGAGGTAACTCCACCATTTCTTTTAAATCTTGTTTAGCTTTATCTAAACCACCTATTTGTTCCCATTTAATGTTAGGTTTACGAATTAAAACTTCTCTCATCGCAGAAGGTTCTACTTTATTTAAAGCTTCATTAAAATGTTCTTGTTTCACTTTAATCGTTTCTAAAACATTTGTTGGTACTTTTTCTTCAAATTTTACTAAATCAGGTATATATTTTTTTAAAGCTTTCATTGCAGCTTCTTTTGTTAATACTTCTAAATCAGCACCAGTAAATCCATGTGTTACTTCTGAAATTTTATTTAAGTCCACATTTTCTAATGGCATTCCCCTAGTATGAATATCTAATATCTCTTTTCTTCCTTTTTTAAGTGGTGGATTAATATTTATTTCTCTATCAAATCTTCCTGGTCTTCTTAATGCGGGATCAATTGAATTAGGCCTATTTGTTGCAGCAATTACAATTACATTACCTCTACCTTTTAATCCATCCATCAAGGTTAATAATTGACTTACGATTCTTCTTTCGGCTTCACCAGATACATTGTCTCTGTTTGGAGCTATTGAATCAATTTCATCAATAAATATAATCGAAGGCGAATTTGTTTCTGCCTCTTCAAATATTTCTCTTAAATGTTTTTCAGATTCCCCATAAAATTTACTCATTATTTCAGGGCCATTTATTGTAATAAAATGTGCATCAAGTTCTGTAGCTAATGCTTTAGCCAATAATGTTTTACCTGTTCCTGGTGGACCATATAATAAAACACCTTTTGGAGGAGTTATTCCTATTCTTTCAAATACTTCTGGATGTTTCATTGGTATCTCAACCATTTCCCTAATTGCTGAAACTTCTTCATCTAAACCACCAATATCATCATAAGTTATTGTTGGAATTTTCATGTCAGTTGGTTTTGTAACTTTTTCTAAAATTTTTATTTTAGTATTTAATGTAACTCTAATATATTTTTTAGGATTTGTTTTAGTTACAATATAATGTAAAGTAGTTCCCATTATATTGAAATATAGCATATTTCCCTTAACTAAAGCTTTACCCAATAACTTCTCTTGAAATATTTGAGTTGGATCTCCTGTAAATTTAACTTCTTCAGTTGGAGCAATTTCAATACTTTTAGCTTCAACAACTGAAACTTTTTTTACTTCAACCTCATCCCCTAAACTAACTCCTAAATTATTCCTAATAGTAGAATCCATACGAATTAAGTTTAAATTAACATCTTCAATCTTAACTTCAAATACTTTTCCAAGAGTCTCATTTTTTCCTTTTATTAATAAATAATCTCCTTGAGAAGCATTTAAAGATTTTAATGATTTTTGATCAATCCTCACTATACCTTTTCTTGCATCTTCATGATAAGTTTCTGCAACATTTAAAATTAATTTTTCTTTTTCCATATATATTATATAGTTTTATTTATTTATAAATTTAACTGAAAATTTTAACAAAAACTTAAAAATGAAAGATAATTGCGATTTCGAGTAACTTTTATTTGGGTTTTTTAATTTTAAATATTTGATTTATTTTTTGTTAAAAAATTGAATTATTAAATATATTTTTATTATTTAAATAAAATTTAAATCGTTATTTTTTCTTATGTGTTAAATTAATTATAAAAATAATAAATATAATTCATTTGATAATCTATTACTAGAATTATAATATAAAAATTTGTTTAATTTAATCTAAATTTTGTTGAATAAATCTTTAATCATTATTATAATAAAAATTAAATATTGGAATCAATCCACTCTTTAAATGTAAATTCTGGCATTGCACCCATTTTTTGATCAACTACTTCCCCGTCTTTTACTAAGAGAATTGTTGGAATAGACATTACATTAAATTTTACTGCTAATTCTTGAGCTTCATCAACATTTACTTTAATGAATTTTACTTTATCTTTATAATCTTCAGATAATTTTTCAATTAATGGAGCTATAATCCTACAAGGACCACACCATTCAGCATAAAAATCTATAATCACAGGGATTTCAGATTTAACTACTTCAGATTCGAATTCTTCATTTGATTTAATATGTTTAACCATAATAAATTGAAAGAGAAATTATTTATAAACTTTTCTTGTAATTGAATTTAAAGACAGTTAAAATCACTTTAAAAAAGTAAGTAAAAAATTAAAAGTCCAACAGATAAACCTAAACCTACTTTCTCAATTAATCTTGAACCTTGATTATAAGTAGTAACTACTTCTTCAGAAGAAATTAATGTTGCATATACTTTTGAATTATCAATTCCGAAAATACTTGGAATTGTATCTAAAGAAGGATCTCTTTTTGTTATATATGTAACTTCCCATTCTTCTCCAGCTTTTAATTCTTTTATTTTCCAAGAACCATGTTCATAAAAAATTTTTGAAATTTCTTTTAATATTGCATTTTGGTCAATATTATCTACTACTAATAAATCCAATAATGTTATAGTTCCTAAATTTTTTACTTTAATTTTCACTTGAACATAATCATCATCTAAATTTTTAATTTCTTTTTGAATAAAAACTTTCTTTTCGGGCAACAAATCATTTATTAATAATATCCCTTCGGAAAATATTTCTAAATCTTTAATTTTAAGTATTGCTGGTTTTAAATAAGTAATTCCATTATTCTTATTTTTATTTTTTAGTATATATTCTAAAATATAAGTGCCATATTCTTCAACAAATTCAATTTCAAACTCTAAAGATTTACCATTAGAGATTTTAACATTTTTAGGAGTATTAATTATTTCATATCCTTCAGGAATTTCATCCTTTATTTTTAGATCTTTAAGTTTAAAATTATTAATATTAACTACTCTCAAAATAACTTTAAATGTATCATCACTTCGGATTATAGTCTTATTTACACTTTTTTTAAGTAATACTGAATCTATTAAATCTAAAGTTTTATTATTAATTATTTCTTTCCAACTCATACCTCCTCCGCCACTAGAACTACCCCCTTTACTTGAAGAAGGTTTTTTTTGAATTATAAATTTTGAATTTAGGAAGGTATTAATATTGCTCTTAATTATAGTATTTGTTGAAACCCAATAAACAGATTGTTCATTACTAAAGTAATCAAAAAAATCTAATTCTTTAAAATCAAATGGATCTACAGTAACATTTTTTTTTGAACTTATTAAATCCCCTTGATTATAATATGGATCTGCAACTTTAGTCTTATATAGATTTATATTTTTAATAAAACAATCAAAATCAGTAGGATTTCTAATTCCACTAGAGATTAATCTTGTTGAATTTGTTGTTGATGGTGTTGAATTTAAAGTTAAATTTGCATCATCATTATATTTATATCCTTCTCGTTGGGGTTTTTGTAAATTAACAATTAAATTAGTATAAAAATTGAAATTCTCAATATAATATTCCAATATTGATTTATTGATATTAATGGACCTATTATAAATATTATAATTTAATAATCCATAAATATGATATCCAACTTTTATTGTTTCATTTGGTTCAATTATGTATCCTTTAATTTTATCAAATTTAAATTCAATTTTATTTGAACTATTATCGACTATCTCTTTTCTAATTCCAATTAAAGAATCTAATACTATAGGAAAATTCACCTCATAAATTTTAGAAACTTGAGAAGGATTATATAATTCTAAAACTCCTTTTGAATCTAAGGAATAAGTTCCAATTAATAATTTAGTTAATGTTGAAGATTCATTAATATTTAATTCTACTTTAATTGCAAAAATATTATTAAATGAAAATACTAAAAATAGTAATAATAAAATTATAAATTTTAAACTTTTTATTATATTTTTTTTCATTCTCCATATTCTTTTCTAATTCTTTTTATTTCTCTTTTTATTTCATAAATTAGAATTAATAGTAAAATAATATTAATTGTTATCCAAAAAAAATATGAACCTTTGATATTTCCTACTGAAATTGGAAGATAAGAATATTCAAAGTTAACTTCTTTTGGTAAATCTTTCTTTATTTTCCAGGTAGCAATATCTCCTTCAATTGAAGAATTTACTCCGTCAGAACTTAAAAATGTAAAATGATAATTCTCGGGCAATTGAACTCTGAAATTTCCTTTTTCAATTGGAATTGTACTTTCTCTAAGTGGAATTTGTAAACTTTTAAAAAAAATTCCTCCAGATTCATAAGATAAGGAATAATATAAATTAAAATCATATTCAAAACCCGGCAATAAAGGATAAAATACATCTAATATAATTGTTGAATACTCATTTGTTTCTCTAACCTGGGTTTTTATTTCATTTCCAAAACTATCATAAGCTTTAATATCTTCTAATTTAATTTTATTAACACTTCCCTCAGTACCTTTTCCAATTTTAAATTCTATTTGCCCTGGAACAATTCCAACATCATATACATTTTTTAAAGTTAAACTTTTATTAATTTCTATTGTATTATTAGAATTTATTTTTAAAAATGTATTATAATTTGAAAATACTTCTACAGAAGATGATGCCATATTTATCATTAACACCATAAAAAAAATACTACTAATTATAAAACCTAAGTTTTTTTTCATCCTAATAATATAAAATAAAAATAAGTATTTAATTATAATATTAAACCAAAGAGTAACAAAACACTTGCTACTACTGCAAAAATTCCTTCAGTGCTTTTTAACTTATTAAAAAACTCCGAAACAATTACTGATTTACTTGAACCCGCACCATCTACTTGTTGTGGGTCGAGACCTGTTACAAATACATCTAATAAAGTATAATCTCCTTGTCCTGTTACATTATAATCTACAGACCATGTTGTATTTTCATTTATTGTAGGGCCTTGAGCAAATGAAGTATTTAATGAATTTGTTGGTAATAATCCCCATTGAAATAGTGTTCCATTATATTCCCCATTAATAGAATGATTTCCTTCTGTTGTGTCATACCATCCAGGATCACTAAATACAAAATTGTTTCCTTCAACCACATAATTTGAAGGAACAAAATCATATATAGTTACAACTGTATCTGCAGGAGTAACTTGATTTCCTTTATTATGAACATCAATCCTTACATGATATTTGTCTCCAGAAATTGAAGTTATATTTTTATTAATTTCTAACCAATAACCAATAATTAAATATAATTCTTTAATATAAATATCATCACCATTTTGAGTTACAGACCTATTTATTAATTGAGTTCCATCATTATCTATTGTAAAATTTATATCCATCCAAACAATTGGGGAAGGTATATCGGAATAATTAAATAACCAAGAAGCCGAACTCCAAGGTAAACTTGAATTAACTAAAACATTAGGGTTTACTATGGTTACTAAAGAAGCATTTGAAATTGTATCATTATCAATGGTATTAGGATCTCCTAAAGGATTTCCTCCTGTTCTTCTTGCTACCCAAATTGTAACTTCACTTAAGTTATAAGTAATGTTTGTATCAGTATTAAAATATCCTGTTACATTCCAAGTTACATTTGAACCATATAATATTGGATCTGAAGGTTTAATAATTTTTTTCTCAAAATCTATTTTTCCTTCAGAAATTGCAGTTATATCAATAACCCTTAATTGTGAAATTGATTGATTTAATTTATAAACAAGAGTAGTATTAACCATTGTATAATCTTTTGTACTTGGAATATTTAATGGTGTTTGAATAATATAATTAATATCAGTAGTTGAACCTTTAGCCATACATGCTCCACCTAAAGTGTCCCAATATTGAGTTAAGTTACTTGCAGCATAAGTTACATTTGAAGAATCACTTCCAGCAGTTGAACTTGGAGCAAAATAAAAATCATAATTAGTTCCAGAAAAATTTACAGGAACTGTTCTTTGAGTAATATTAATTCCATAAATACAAGTATTTGTTTGATATGCTGCGTTATCAAAAACATTTTCAACAGTATCTGTTAAAGTTACATTATCACCAGCTAAAACTTTTGAATCTGAATAAGTTGTTGTGAAGTTTAAAGGAGGTCTTATTGAAGTAGTATTAATTGAATAAGTCCAATAGGAAAATTCTCCTGAATTTAATTCTGGAATATGAATTATTAAATTATTTGAAGAAGTGTCATTTGAAATGAATGTTCCTGCTCTTCCACTTACTAGAGTAGGAAGAGTAATATTAGTAGTATAATCAAATGAAACATAAATATCAGAAATTGTTTTTCCATTTGGATTTGAATTAGAAATATTAATAAAACCTGTTAATACATAATAACTTTGGTTCTCATTAGCATCCGCCCAAATTCCCGTTCCTGCAAAATTATTTAAAGGATTTACAATAACAGTCTGATCTACAAATTCGCTAATTTGTATATTTACTTGTTCTTGAGTTGCATTTACCAGAGAAACTCCAATAAATAAAAACATCAAGGTCAATACTATTTTTTTAATGAAATTCATTTTTAATTAATATTAATTAATTTTATTTTAGAAAGTTTTTATAATTTATTTACTACTATAAAATAAATAATATTATAAATATATTATATTTTAATATAAAAAATATTTAAGAACTAAGAAATAATTTATAAGATTTGAAATTTAGAGAGTTTCGAGAAATCCTACTACCCTTTTTCTAAATTTTTATATTTTGATGATCCTTCCCAGAGTTGAACTGGGGACCTTCGCCTTGTAAGGGCAACGTCATAACCACTAGACCAAAGGATCATTAACAATAAAGTTAAATTTAATTTTATTTATAAATTTTTACTTTTTAATTGAATTATCAATAATACTCTCTTTATATATTAAACCTTTCTCAATAAAAGATAAAAATAATTTGGCTTCATTATCTTCTAATGAAAAAATTTTTGCAAAATCTTTAAAATGAATTTTATTATTTTGAGAATTAGTTAAAAATTTAGCTATTTCTTCAGCTTTTTCTTTCTCAAATAAATTATATTTAGTTACTATTTTATCAAATTCTTTTTTATGAGTTTGAATGTCCATATAAATATAAAATGGAATATAGTATAAAAATTTATTGTTCAAAATTATAACTCTTTTAAAAGTTTAAACATAAATATTTAAAAACTAAAAATCAAAATTATATATGGAGAGAAAATTTCCCAAAATATTACTTATAATATATGTTATATTTTTTTTAATACTTGCAATTAAACCAGTTAGTAGGACTACATGGTTTGTTGAAAATCTACCAATTACAATTATTGTATTAATATTAGTCTTAACTTATAAAAAATTTCAATTTTCTAATTTGTCGTATTTTTTAATGTCAATTTTAATATTTTTACATACAATTGGAGGACACTATACTTTTGCAAATGTTCCTTTTGATTGGATTACAAATTTATTTGGATTTGAAAGGAATCATTTTGATAGAGTTGCACATTTCTCAGTTGGATTCTATGCTTTTGCTTTTGCTGAAATATTACTTATTAAAAAGGTTGTTACAAAAAGATGGGCATTATTTATTTTCCCAATATTTTTTATAATGTCAATTGCTGCAACATATGAATTAATTGAATGGATTTATGCTGCTTTATCAAGTTCAGGACTTGGAGCAGAATTCTTAGGTTCACAAGGAGATATTTGGGATGCACAAAAAGATATTTTAGCAGATACTCTCGGAGCGATTTTTGCAATGATATTATTTTGTTATTTAAATAAAAAAGAAATATTAAAAAAACTTTTAATAAAATACTAATATTAAATGGCATTTAAAAATAAAAAAGCAAAAGGAACGGTAGCTGAAAATGAATTGATTCATAAATTTTGGAAAACTGGAGATTGGGTTTGTGTTAGAGTAGCAGGATCAGGTTCAACACAATTCCCATCACCAGATATTCTTGCATCAAGAGGAGATAAAAAAATTGTTATGGAAGTTAAAAATATTAATGCTACTAAAAAATATTTTACTGGACAAGAGATTAGAGATTTAGAATATTTTGCTACTAAATTTGGAGCTGAAAGTTGGGTAGGAATTAAATTTAAAGAACAACAATGGTTTTTCATTCCAACAAATGAATTAGAATTAACTAAATCTGAAAATTATGTTATCTCTTTAATTGAAATGAAAAGAAAAGGATTTAGTTTTGATGAAATGATTAGTTGAAATAATTAAAAATTATTTTTTATTAAATAATCCCATAAGTTCAACTGGGAAAAAAATGAATTTTTCTGAAGGATCAGAAGAAATATCATTTATTGTTTGTAAAGTTCTTAATTGCATTGCGCCTTGATGTTTAGATAAAGTTGCGGCAGCTTTTGCTAAATTTAATGAAGCAACAACTTCCCCTTCAGATTTAATTATTGTTCCCCTTTTTTCTCTTTCAGCTTCAGCTTCCCTTGCCATCATCCTTTGCATATTTGCAGGAAGTTCAATATGCTTTAATTCAACTTTATCAACTTTAATCCCCCATGGATCTGAAGCTTTATCAATTATTCTTTTAATTTTACCTGAAATTTCATCCCTATTTGCTAAAAGTTCATCTAAAGTAACTTCACCTACAACATCCCTCATAGTTGTTTGAGATAATTGAGAAATAGCATAATAAAAATCTTCAATATCAAGAATTGCTTTTTTTACATCAAAAACAAAATAATAAGATACTGCATCAACATTTACTGTTACATTATCTTTAGTAATACAATCTTGTTTTGGAACATCAACTGTTTTAACTCTAATATCTATTTTTTGATATGATTGAAATATTGGAACTACAATATTTAATCCAGGTTTCATCTCTCCTGCATATCTACCCAAAGTAAATTTAATTCCTCTTTCAAATTCCATAATTTGTTTAATTCCTGAGATTACAAGAAAAAATAAAAATACGCCTATAAATATAATAAATGTTCCTAATGTCATTTTAAAATAATAAAATAATAAGATAATAAATTAATAAACAGTCTTAATACCTAAGTCTGTTGTCACTTTTTCAGTTGATACAACTTTTTCCTCAATGGTTTCATTTCCTAAGATTTGAGGAGAACTTACCCCAGTCATAATACTCATTACTGCAATTCGTTTAGAATAATTTTCATCTACCCTTGCACCCCAAATAACATTTGCATCTTGGTGTAAAGATTTTGTAATTAATTGACCCGCAGTATCAATTTCTTCTAAAGTCATATCTTCACCCCCAGTAATATGAATTAAAGCACCTGTTGCACCAGTATAATCTATGTCTAAAAGAGGATTTCCTAAAGCTTCAGTTACTGCTTCTTCAACTCTCCTATTTGTATCAGACATACCCATTCCAACAGTAGCAACACCACCAGAACTCATAATAGCTTTTACATCTGCAAAATCTAAATTTACTAATGATGGAGTAGAAATAATTTCAACAATACCTTTAATCATAACGGACACTAATTCATTTGCAACTGCAAATGCTTGTTTAACTGGAAGATTTCCTGCAATTTTTACCAATCTATTATTATCAATAACTACAACAGTATCAGTAACTCCTCTTAATTTTTGAAGTCCAAATTCTGCTTTGTCAATTCTAGCTCTTTCAATTGAAAATGGCATAGTTACAACTCCAATAACAATAGCTCCCATATCTTTAGCAACTTTTGCAACAATTGATGCAGTTCCAGTTCCAGTTCCTCCACCCATTCCTGCACAAATAAAAACCATGTCTGAACCTTTTAATACTTCCTTAATTTCAGAAATTGATTCTTTTGCAGCTTCTTCTCCTTTTTTAGGATCTCCTCCTGCTCCTAAACCTCGAGTTACTTCTTTCCCAACAAGAATTTTTTTATCTGCATTTTTTAATTTTAAATCTTGTAAATCAGTATTAATTGCAATAATTTCTGCTCCATTAATCCCTTTCTGATAAAGCCAATCAACCATATTTTGTCCTGCTCCACCACAACCAATAACTGTCATTCTTGCTTGGCCTACTTCATAATTTCCAATGTCTTCATCAGACATATTTTCCAATACATTTTTTACTAAAAAGTCCATTTTTCTAAACTAAATTTGTTAAAACTTATCAATTAAGTCTTATTAATTATAACTCAAATTTTCTAATATTAAAAGATGTGTTTTCTCTTAGTAGGGAAAACAATTCTTTTTATGAAATATGTGATTGGTTTGGCACACAAAATAAAATAAATTTTATAATTAGATTATATATTTTCCTTTAAAGTTTTTTCAGATTTAGTTGGTATTTTTTCTTTTATTATTTCAATAGGAGTTATTTCATCTTCTAAAAAATTAGTTATATTTTTATTTGCCTTCTCTCGAAAATTATTATCATCAAGATTAAAATACTCATAAAATTTTCTTGTTACTTTATAATACCTACCAATCCCCTTTTTTTCATATGAAATAAATCCATGTTTAAATAAATAATCTACTTCTTCTTTAACATATCTCCCAATTATTTCTGCAAGTCTTGTTTTTGAAACAGGTTCTTCATAAGCAATAACAGAAAGAACTTTTAAAACTTTCTTCGGAATTTCAATTCCTGAAATTAATTCTTCCACTAAACCTTCGAACTCTTTTTTTAAAATCATCCTATACTTATCATCTTCATTAATTATTTTAAAAGAAAAACCTTCTTTAAATTTAATTTCTAAATCTTTAATTGCAGATTTTATTATATTTTGAGAATCAACTTTTAAAATATTTTTTATCTCGGTAATTGAAATCCACTCACCATAAGAAAAAAAAATAGCTTCAATCTTTTCTTTAATAATAACCAAATCTTCATTTTTTGTCATATTAAAATAATCCTATATTTAATTTATAAATATTTTTAATATAAACTAAGTGAAGAAAATTAAAAATAATATAAACTCAATAAAATTATTTATGATAATTATAATAATTTTTAAAAGATTCTAAAATTTTTTACTTAGTAACCTTTATAAAACAAAATATATTATATAATATTATAATTAAAATTGCTTTGGCGATGATAGGATATATTTATTAAATAAATTATTTGTAAGATCTTGAGCGGGAGTGGTGGCAATTTTAGTTTTATTAAATAATTTCGAAAGAAATATTAAAAGTTAACTTTATTTAAGTAAATTTTTAAACGAAAATTAAAATGGGTTATTTAAAATATGTAAAAGAATTATGGAAACAACCTAAAAAAAATTTAGGTGCTGAGTATAAAAATAAACTTTTTACTTGGAGAAGAGAAAATGCAATTGAAAGAATTGAATATCCTACTAGACCTGATAGAGCAAGAAATTTAGGTTATAAATCTAAACAAGGTTTTATTATTGTAAGAGTTAGAGTTATGAGGGGTGGAAAACAAAATCCTAGTATTAAAAAAGGTAGAGATGGTGGAAATAAGTCTGCTAAAATTGTTCAAGCTAAAAATTATAAATGGATTTCTGAAGAAAGAGTTCAAAAAAAATTCCCCAACTTAGAAGTTTTAAACTCTTATTGGGTAGGACAAGATGAAAAATATTATTGGCATGAAGTTATATTAATTGATGTATTCCATCCACAAATTATGGCAGATAAAGATATGAATTGGATTATTTCTAATAAACATACTAAAAGAGTATTTAGAGGATTAACTTCTGCTGCAAAAAGATCAAGAGGACTTAGGAATAAAGGTCAAGGTGCAGAGAAAGTTAGACCATCAATTAAAGCTAATGGAGGGAAATTAAGATAAAATGGCAAGGTCACAATTTAGATCCAAAAAAACAACTACTGGAAAAAAGTATTTAAATTTAAGAAAGAAAAGACAATGTGAATTAAGTGGATTATCTGCAGAAACACATATTGGTGGAAAAAGAATTAAAGTTAAAAGAGTTAGAGGTGGAAATATTAAAACTGCTGTCCTTTCTCAAGATGAAGTTATTGTTAATAATAAAGGTAAAACTGAAAAATTAAAAATTATTGGAGTTACTGAAAATCCTGCTAATGTTAATTATACTAGAAGAAATATTATTACAAAAGGTGCAGTTATTAAAACAGATAAAGGAAATGTTAAAATCACTTCAAGACCTGGTCAAAGTGGAACTTTATTTGGAATTTTAATTTAAATTATTTTTAATTTTTTAAGATTACTATTTTTGTTATTTTGTGTTTTTTCTTAATTCTTAAATTTTTAAAAATAAAAATAATAAATATTTATTAAATAATATAAATTTATAACCATTAGACTTTTATAAAACTAAAAAAAGTAAATTTGAAAAAATCTTTTATTTTAATTAATTACTTTCTTTAATCTTATTTCATTTTCTTTTAAAAATTTATTTTTTCTTAATTCGCTTAATTTTTTATCATTAATTATTTGAAATCCTATTTTTTGATGAGCACGAATTGAAGTAATATTTTTTTTTTTAATTGTTGCGTAAAGAACATTAAGATTATACTTTTGTACTAGTAAATCTTCAGAGATCTCAACAATTCCTTGACCTCTAAATTTAAAAGAAATTATGATTTGTACAAAACCTGCAGTTTCTGAAAATTTTGTTGGAATATACCCCACAATTCCTACTTTTTTATTATTACATATAATTGTGTGATAATTCCCATTTTTTAAAAGTAAAATTTCTTTGTATCCATTTAAAGTTTTAAAATATTCTCTATCAAATTTACCTAAATATATCTTCACAACATATATAAAATTAAATATATATATAAAACTTAAGAAATTAAAATATAATCAAACTAAAATCTTTTAATTTTAGTGAGAAACTATAAAAAATAAATTTTATTCATTATCATATGGATTTTTATTAGGATAACTACAAAGAATAGTATCTAAATATTTTATTCCACAAAAATATTTACAAATAGAAATATTTTTTACAGCACATTTATGTTTATTTGTGTTGTCTGCTTTGTTCCAAGGACATTGATCTTGTTCCCAAGAGATTTTATCTGATTTTGTTGCTAAATCAATATCCATATTTGCTCCTTTTAATTCTTTTATCTTTTTCATATAATAATTTAAAATTAATAATTATATAAAATTTTGCTTAAAATAACTGTAAGATTTTTCTCAATAATACTTATTAAATAAAAATAAAAATTAATAAAGATAAAAATATAATCTTTCTTGATTAATTTGCTTTAAAAAATTACTCAATAACTGTATTATTAATTATATTATATTTCAAATGAATATAGGAATTCTCTAGTTTTTTTATATCAACTAATTTTAATGCTTTTATATTTTTTAATTCATTAACAAAAGACAAAGACTTTCCGTCTATTAAAGAAGGTGTCTCTTTTCCTCCAATTAATGATGGGGCAATAACAATTGAAAGTTTATCAATTAATTCATGTCTTAAAAATATTGAATTTAAAGTTCCACCAGTCTGAATTGTTAAATTGTTAATTTTAAAATCTTCTTTTAGTTTTCTAAATAAATCAATAAAATCAATCTTATTTTTATAATAAATAATTTCAAGATTATTCTCATTTTTTCTATCAAAAGCAGGATGAGACTTATTTGTTGTAATAATAAATAATTTTTTACTTTTCTTTATGAAGTTATCTATACCAATTTTATTTAAATGAGGTTTATTATCAATTATTAAAAAACTGACTGGCAATCTAACAATCTTTTTTTGAAGATTATTTGCCCCAACTTTAGCTTGAACTTTTCCAGAATTTAAAGAGCATAAATCTGTTGTTTGTTCAATATCATAATATTGTTGTAAGCCCTCCTTAATTCCTTTTATTTTAGGAAAATCTTTATCGAGATCTAACTCATTAGTATTTCCTGTTGAGATTTTCCCATCAACAGACATCAACATAAATAAAGTTGAAATTGGTTTTATATTCGTCATTTTAAAAACTAAATAATTTATTCTTTATATAATTATCTTAATTAAATCTATAAAATTATTTTGTCTAAAATTGAAATTATAAAAAAGATTAATAAAGTTGAATTTATCTGAAACTTATAAGATAAGAACTTATAAATATAGTTAATCAAAAACAAAATAAAAAAAGAAGTATTTAGGCTTTTGAATAAAATAAAACAAAAATTTAAAAAAGTATTTTTTATAATAATCAATTTGAAAATTTTTAAAAATAAAATAACTAAAAAAAGATTTCTCTTAATTTGATTTTAATTTAGTTATTGAAAAAATAATTCCTCCCAATAAACCAATTAAAAATAAATATATTCCTACTCCTAAAAAAGATAGTATTGAAATCTCATTCTTAAAACCCAAATCTATTGCAAAACTACCAATTTTAATAATTTTATAAATTAGATAAATTATTAAAACTGTACTTGATAATAAATAACTAAATATTGAGTACTTATTTTTAAAAAAGTATAAACCAAAAATACCAATTAAAATAAATAGAGCAACAACACCACTCCAATGTTTTAAAGCATTAAAACTTCCAAGGATTGGAATTGTTATCCAAGGCATAAATATTGAAAAAATCATTAATCCAATACTTCCTAAATATAATTTGTCTATTAAATTAAATTTTTTATAATCTTCCATGTATTAATAGTATAAATTTAGTTATTTATAAATCTCACTCAAAAAGTATAGATTTTAAAAAGTAATTTTATTTAATAATACAAAAATTAATAAATTATTAAAAATGTAATATTTTATATGGAATTATTTGCTAAAAAATCTCGTTTTAAAGAAATAAAAGAACAAATTAATAAAAGTTCTAATACTATTCAAGAAAATAAAAAAGCACTAAATATTATTAAAAAAGAAAATAGAATAAATGAAAAAAAATCTCCAATTTCTTTTTTTTCAAAACAATTAGAAAAACAGAATTTAGTAAATATATTAAATATTAATGAGAATATAAAAGTAAATTTATTATATGCAACCAAGAATAATTTTATTAAAAAAAAATTATATTCAAATTCTATTTGTTTTCTTAGAATTGAAGTTGCAAAAGTATTATCTTCTTTACAAAATGAATTAGAAAAAGAGGGATTAGGATTATTAATTTGGGATGCATATAGGCCACATAGTGTTCAAAAAATTTTAAGAAGTTTTTTTCCAGATAATAATTTTATTGCAAAAATATCCAATCATAATAAAGGTATTGCTGTTGATTTGACAATTTGTGATAATAATGGAAAATCTATTCCTATGCCTACAGATTTTGATGATTTTTCAGAAAAAGCACACCATAATTATAATAATTTATCTAAAAAAATATTATTAAATCGTAAAAAATTAAGAGAACTAATGATTAAATATGGATTTACACCTTTTGAAGGAGAATGGTGGCATTATGATTTCTTAAAAATTAAAGACCCAAAAATATTGAATATACCAATATAATTTAAAAATATCTCCTTTTTAAAAAACTATTCCTTTTTTATATTTCATCATATTTTAATTTTTTATTATAGATAAAATTCATCTTATAGATAATCTGAAGACTAAACTAAATATCTATTATTATATATTCTGATGACTGAAATTTGGAACACTATATAATTAATGTAATGTGGAGAAAATAATTTTCCCAAATATTATAATTTACCTTCCCATTCTTTATAAAATTCTTCAAGAAAGTGTTCTATAAACTTATGTCTATCTTCAGCCATAGCTTTCCCAATATCAGTATTCATTCTATCTTTAAGTAAAAGAAGTTTTTCATAAAAATGGTTAATTGATGGAGCATTATTATTTTTATATTCTTCTTTAGTCATATTAAGATTTGGCTTGATTTTAGGATTATATATTTCTCTTCTTTTATAACCACCATAATTAAATGTCCTTGCAATACCTATCGCTCCTATTGCATCTAATCTATCTGCATCTTGAATAATATCAAGTTCTAAAGATTTAAATTTTTGAGTATCTTTTCCACCTTTGAAAGAAATATTTGCAACAATTTTTTCAACATGAATTATTGTCTCTTCTTCAATATTTAATGAATTTAAAAATTTTCTTGCTTTACGAGGGCCTATTTCTTCATCCCCATTATGAAATTTAGAATCAACTATATCATGAAGTAATGCTCCAAGTTCTACAATAAAAATGTTAACATTTTCAGTTTGTGCTATGTATTTAGATAATTTCCAAACACGATAAATATGCCACCAATCGTGACCTCCCTCAGCATCAGATAAAACTTCTTTTACAAAATCTATAGTTTTTTGAATGACTGTTTCTTGATTCATATTATTTACAG
>Ga0256913_10000016_pt1 | contig 66906 bp, 53 predicted proteins | sample Axial_MatmetaG_FD_185970 | JGI IMG/M metagenome (GOLD analysis project Ga0256913, IMG submission 185970) | Deep-sea worm associated microbial mat communities from Axial Seamount, Juan de Fuca Ridge, Pacific Ocean - Axial_Mat | ecosystem: Environmental > Aquatic > Marine > Oceanic > Microbial... | reverse complement strand
TAAGTTGAATGCATCCGATTTTTCCGGTCTTGTCAAGAAATGTTTTGAAGTAACTGGAAAGCCAGTACTTGCAAGGGTTAAAGATAAAGAATCTGCAGAATCTGCAGTTGATGCTTTAAAAGGCAGTGGAAGCGTTATTCTGGTTGATTTCGGGTATGCACTTGAAGTAGCTGAAGGGATTTCTAAAAATGGGCTTGTTATAGGAGTCTCGGCATCAAATCTTGAAGATATGGTAAAAACCACTTCTGCATTGAAAGAGAGTGGAATTAATGATATTATCATGAACTTCAAAACAGATTCTTTAGCTGAACTGTTTCAGAGTAATACTATTGCAAGGCGTATGGCACTGAAGGAGTCGTACAAACCATTAGGGTATCCTACGGTTACATTTGCTGAGTCAGGCAATGAGACAGACGACACGATTACTGCCATTAATGAAATTACAAAATATGGTGGAATCTGTGTATTACCTTCTTTTGAGCCGGCTCAGTTATCTGCTCTTATGACTTTAAGACTGAATATTTATACTGATCCTCAAAAACCGATTCAGGTTGAGCCTAAAATCTATCCTGTGGGCGAGCCTGATGCAAAATCTCCTGTATTTGTCACTACTAATTTTTCACTGACTTATTTTATTGTTTCAGGTGAAATTGAAAACAGTGGTGCAAGTGCCTGGTTGTTGGTTCCCGAGTGTGAAGGTATGAGTGTATTAACAGCTTGGGCAGCGGGTAAATTCTCAGGATCATCAATTGCAAAATTTGCTAAAGAGGCGGAACTGGAAACGAAAGTTGAATCAAGGCAGATTATTATACCTGGATATGTTGCACAAATTAGCGGTGAGCTTGAGGAGTGCATGCCGGGCTGGAAAGTTCTTGTCGGACCTCAGGAAGCTGCTGATATAGAAAGTTATGTGAAATCAAAAATCAGCTGATTTAAGTTTTTTAAACCGGTCTTTCTGACCGGTTAATTTTTAAAAATCACATTGTTAATACAGGTTATCAAATGGTAAAAATAACTTTTCTTCCGGATAATGCCGTTATTTCTGTAGAGCCGGGTACTGAGTTGCTTGATGCTGCTCGTGAAGCCGGTGTTTCTATTCAGGCTCCGTGTGGCGGTAAGGGGTCGTGCGGTAAATGTATTGTAAAAATAGTAGATGGTCATATTGAATCTGACAGTCAGGGAATATTGAGTTCTGAATTGGAGGCGGACGGTTTTGTTTTGGCGTGCAAATCGAAAGTAATAAACTCTGATTTGGTTATAGAAGTACCGCGTCAGGAGGGCAGGGAAGGTGGTAAGTTTACTGATGCTGATGAAGATGTAAGTTTAGTCAGGCATGAGCTTCTGCCGAATAAATGGAACTATGATCCGTTAGCTGTAAAGTGGAATATAGTTGTTCCTGAACCTGAGCTTGAAGATGGTCTTTCTGATTTGGACAGACTGACGCGCAGGTTACAGTTGGAGTGGGGCAAGAAAAAGTTTATTTACCCTTTGGAAGTGATTAGAAATTTACCTGAGGTAATAAGAAAGGAGCAGGGAAATATAACGGTGACCTTAATACGGGAGCCGGAACAGTATCATGTTATACATATTGAACCTGGAAACACAGCGGTGCATCATTATGGTATTGCAGTTGACATAGGAACAACTACAATTGCAGTAAGACTGGTTTATCTTCCTTTAGCTGAATGTGTTGCTACAGAAAATGATTATAATGACCAGATTACCTGCGGATTGGATGTAATCAGCAGGATAAATTATGCAAGGAAACCTGAAAGGTTGGAGGAATTGCGTCAGAGGGTTTTAAATTCTGTTAACAAGCTGATTGAAAGAGTTTGTAAAGTGAAGGAGATTAAGCCTTCTGATATTTGTAATGCTGTTGTTTCGGGCAACACGACAATGATTCACCTTCTGCTTGGTATTAATCCTGAATATATCAGGTTGGAACCTTATACTCCTGCTGTATTGGAAACACCTTTTCTTGAAGCTGGTGAGCTGGGTATTAATATAAATTCGAATGCCTGGATCTATTTTTCTCCAAATGTCGGAAGTTATGTAGGAGGAGATATTACTGCTGGTATATTGTGTACCTCTCTTGCAACTGATTCTGAGGCTATTAATTTGTTTATTGATATTGGCACAAATGGTGAATTAGTTGTTGGTAATAATGATTTTATGATGACTTGTGCATGTTCTGCAGGACCTGCATTTGAGGGTGGTGGAATAGAATTTGGAATGCGGGCTGCATTGGGTGCTATTGAAAAAGTTTATATTGAGCCGGAAACAGGCAAATGTTCGTCTTTGACAGTAGGTAATGTAAAGCCTGTTGGAATATGCGGATCAGGTATGATTTCTCTGATTGCGGATTTATTTTTAACAGGGTGGTTAAATTCTGCAGGGAAATTAAATCGTGACAGGAAGTCTGATTCTATTCGTACGGACGGGAGAATTGCTTCTTATGTAATTGCACACGGAGCTGATACGGAACATGGCAAAGATATTGTAATAAGCGAAACGGACATTGATAATATAATAAGAGCTAAGGCTGCAATTTATTCTGCTTGTTCTATGATGCTTGAACAGATTGGAATCACATTTGATGATTTGGAGAATATTTATATTGCAGGTGGTTTCGGACGCTATCTGGATTTAGATAAAGCTGTAGTTCTTGGTCTGGTTCCTGATCTTCCTAAGGAAAAATTTAATTATATTGGTAATTCATCTTTAACCGGCAGTTATATGGTTCTTGTATCTCAGGAGTTTCGTGAGAAGCAGATTGAACTGGCAAAAAAGATGACATATCTGGAGTTAAGTACAGAGCCTTCTTATATGGATCAATATACTGGAGCTTTATTTATTCCTCATACGGATATGGGTAGATTCCCCGGGGTCAGCCGTAAATTAATGTCGTCCGGAGATAAATAATGTCGAAAAAAGATGCTCAGAAAAAAGCTCTTCAGATTGCGGTTCAAGCTCTTGAAGGAGTTGATTTTACTTCCCGTGCTGATTTATTGAAATTACCTTTTGAAGTTACTGATAAAGGTTTCAGAATCAGAATGTTCGGGAAAAATGTCATTGTTTCTGATAATTACTCAATGATTTATGAAAAGGATATGTCTGAAATTAAAGTTGATGAAGCACTTCTTCTTCTTCATTTTCTGCAGACAGAGAATCCTGTTGCAAAAAAAGATGAACTTATCTCTTTCAGACAACTTCCTGGAGGAATGTTTTACTGGGAACCTTTTCTTTCAAGGACAGTCAGACCTATGTTAAAGTGCCTGAACGGTAATATTGAAAAGATTAAATCAAATATTAACAGGTTTGATTGGGTTCAGAAAGATTTTGGTGACTTTTCTGCAGAAATCAATGCCTTTGCAAATTTGAATGTTACCTTGATTTTGTATTTTGAAGATGATGAGTTTCCGCCTAGTGCAGATGTTTTATTTGATGCTTCCGTTAAACAGCTTCTTCCTACTGAAGATGTGGCTGTTCTCGCAGGAAAAATTTGTTTCGGACTTCTTTAAGCAGGAGAAAATCAGTAAATGAAATTAGCAGTTATTTGTGGTTTTTTAGGTTCAGGAAAAACTACATTATTATTAAAAATTGCTGAGCGCTGCAGTAAACAGGGATTAAAAGTTGCGGTCCTTGAAAATGAGGTCGGAAAAATTGGTATTGATGATGAAGTAATCCGGAAAAACGGATTGAATGTCAAGAGTATTTTTTCGGGCTGCATTTGTTGTTCGTTAAGAGGTGATCTTATTTCTACTTTATTGGTAATAGAGCGTGAGTTTTCTCCTGATATTGTTTTTCTTGAGCCTTCCGGTGTCGCAGGTCCAAAGCAGGTTCTTTCAGCTTTCTGCGGATATGGCGGAGAGATAGATTCGACAACAGTTATTAATATAATTGATGCGTCAAGATTTTCTGCTGTCAAAGACTTTTCAATTCCATTAATTAAAGATGGCATTTCAATTGCTGATCTGTTATTGATTAACAAAATTGATTTGATAGATAAGGAACAGTTGGATTATATTTATGATAAAATAGCACCATACAGGACTGAAAAGTCTGAATGCAGAGAAATCTCATTATGCGGTGATAATGATTTTATTATAGATGAGATTGCCGGAATGATTACAGAAAAAACCGAATCACCAAAACAGATTGAGAATCAAAGTGAAGAATCCGCTGAGCCTATTCCTGAACCTGCTGTTTTTGCAAAAAGAAAAACTTTACAATCTGAAAAATTTTCTGATACTGCTTCTCTAATTGATAAGGTTAAATTGAATTTATTAAAAATTTCTCGACTGCTTTATTCTCGAAATGCTTTTCAGGGACATATAAAAGTTTTTTTGAATGGAGGTAAATGTGGTGCTGTAACAATCAGTTCAACTTCTTCAGAACAGGAGCCACAAGTTAAGGGTGCTTTTGTTAAGGCACCTCATAAGATATTTTTTACTGTTAATGCAATTATTTATGATATTGATGATGAAGATCTTGAAAATATAATTAACAGTGAACTTATGGCTCAACTTGATTCAATTTAATTATCTGATTTTATTTTATTCTGTAATTTTTTTATGTTACTGAACCATTATTTACTTCAAAAAATTCAGCATTTTTAAAGATGTCACTTTGTGGTTTTTCTGTAAAAGTGAAAAATATCTGTTCTGTTGTTTCTATTGTCTTAAAAAAAGCTTTTTTAGTTTTTTCGTCAAGGTCGCCGGTTACATCATCAATTAGAACGATAACATTATTATTTTCAGTTTTATTTGAATGCAGGACAGAAATTGCAGCCATTTTTAGGCAAATAGCGGCTAATCTGCATTGTCCATTTGAACCGAATTGTCTTAACTGTTTGCCGTTGAGGATGATGTCAAAGTCATCGCAATGAGGACCGTAAGGGGTATACCCTTTTGTTTTATCCTTTTTCCTAGTTGATTCAAGTTTTTTCAAAAATGGGTCAATTCCTGAAGCTCCAGCCGGATCCGGCATATATTTAATTTGAAAAGATTTGATATCATTTCTTATTGAATTGTAGGTTTCAATCATTTTTTGAGAGAGTTGCATGAATATTTTTTTTCTACATTCAATAATGAATGCACCTTGTTGAGCCATAATATGTTCAAATACTTTAAATTCATTTTCAGAAGCGCCGGATTTCAGCATTAAATTTCTAGTTTTAAGTGCTTCTATATATTCAGATAGAGCATTTAAATATTCCGGTATAACATTAGATATAAAAATATTGATAAAGCGTCTTCTTACAGCGGATGATGAAGTAATAATTTCAATATCATTCGGACTGAATACGACCGTTTTGATATTAGTTATAAAGTGTGAGGCTTTATAAACAGTATTGCCGTCTATTTTAAGTATGCGCCGAGAGGAGTATTCAATTTCAAGTTTTCTTGACCATTGGAGTGTGTTATTTTCGATTTCAGCTTTTATATAAAAGCCTGGAGTATTAATTTTTGTAATAGCTTTAATTGAAGATGTTCTGAAAGAGCGTAGGATACTCAGGAAGTACAAAGCTTCCAGGATATTAGTTTTACCTTGTCCATTAGCACCAGTGAATACTATTTTTCTATTTGAAAAATTAAGATTGAGTTCGGTGTAATTTCGGAAATTTACCAGATTAAGATTTTTGATCATCAGACACCTCAGTGTCATTTTTGGGAGCAAATACAAAAATATCAATATAAGATATGACCCAGAGTATAATGATTGCAATGATAGGAATAAGAATATCCTTTGTATGATATTCCATAGTTTTTCCGTTCATTGCAGCCTGCCATGTATTAATCATGAATTGAATAAATGCAATAACCAGCCAGACAACACCGCAAATAGACGAGAGCAAATATATAATGCCCGAGAGGAATCGTTTTTGAACGAGTTGACCTACGCCTGGTGCAATAATATTTGCCGCCAGTGCTTTTGCCTGATTACTCTTTTTTTTAGTACTCAATTTTGATATTTGCCTTTTTTTTGACTTTTTCGAGCCATTGATTTAACATTTCCTCTACCATTCGGTTGTGTATGAGTTGTTTTACATCGTCAATACATTCGGAAAGTGTCATTTTTTCTTCTTTTCTGATATCATATACGGTTGCAATATGGTATCCGAAATTCGTTTGGAATACAGGAGAAATTTCCCCCGGATTCATTGAAAATAAAATTACATCGAATTCTTCGACCATTTTCCCTCTTGAGAACCACCCCAGGTCACCGCCTTTATCATTACATCCGGAGTATGTATCTGCTACTTTAGCAAAGTCAGCTCCATCCAAAAGTTTTTTTCTAATGGAACACATTTCTTTAAAGACTTTATGCGCTGTTTCCGGAGTTATATTTTTTACAATATGCGCCGCGTGAATTTCTTTAGGTTTAAGAGATACTTTATATTCTCTTTTGTAAAATTCCTCAATAACCTTTTGGGGAGCAGGTGGGATTTTCTTTGCTAATTTGTTAATAAACATATTGATTCTGATATCATCAGCAATCTTTTTTCTGATTAAATCTTCATTTAACTTATTAGCAATAAGCATATTGTTGTATTCTGCTTCCGATGGGTAGCTGGCTTTTATATGATCTAATTGTTGTTCAATTCTATTTGAAGGGACAGAAGATATTTCTTTTGCTGCATGTTCATTTACAAGAATATGTTTTATCAGTTCATCCGCAACTTTTTTTTTCGCATCATTTTCGGAGATACCGGGGAATTCCTGGAATACTTGCTGAAGGTGTATTTTGCATAAATTGTCATTAAACTCTTTATTATTAATAGTTACTTTCATTATATATTAATCCTCAATTTTATAAAATATTTGTACATTTTCTTTTTCTTTCATAGCCTGTTCCGCATTAATTAGGAGATCCTGGCGTTTTAAATTTTCAAGTTCTTTCTTTACATCATCTTTTACTTTCTCAAAGGATGGCTGAGGAATTGTTCTTTTGGTTAGTAATTTGATAATGTGAAAGCCGAAAGGAGTTTTTACAATTGGACTGATTTCTCCTATTTTGAGTTTAAATACAGCATCTTCAAATTCTCTTACCATATCACCGCGTCCGAATTCTCTGAGAGTAGATAATTCGCAACCGCTTTCTGAGGTAAAGTCTTCAAATTTTGCACCATTTGAAATTTTCTTTCTGATTTCTACAGCCTTTTTCTTTGCTATTTCAATATTCTTTTTTGAAAAAGATTTAGGTTTGATTAAAATATGTGAAACTTTCACTAGTTCAGCACAAGTTTTATAATATTTTTTCACCTCTTCATCTGTTACTTTGATATTATCATACAGAAAATTTTTTGTCCAGAAATTTATGGCTGCATCTGTCTGATTTTTTTTATTGGATGCGATTTTATCTTTATATTCGTCAAATGTAGTATTTTTTGATTTAAGAAAATTTTCCAGATTAAATTTTTCTTTTTCCGTCATCTCTGCAAAGCGGTTGTCCATAGATTTTTCTGCTAGTTCTTTTGAGGGTTTTATCCCGTCACTCTCTGCACATTTTAAAAGTATTTCCTGTTCAAGCATCTCTTTGTAAAGCTGAGGTGCTAACTTTTTCGCTTTTTTCTGATCCAGCATAGTCATCATCGTCGAATTGTATTTAGTCAGAGCAAACCGTATAAAATCATCTCTGGTATAGGTTTTATTTCCGATAGAGAATATTTTTTCAGGGATAAAACTCCATAGATTCTGAAGAAATTGATCTGAGCAATTTTTAGACTGTGCTTCCAGAGTATAAGTAATGCCGAAGCTGGCAGTTATTGAAAACAACAATAGCGGTAAAAGCAGTTTTATTTTTATATTTTTAAAAAATGTCATAATAATTCAGCCTGTATTAAATCTTAATGTTATATGGAGTAATGGATATTACTTCACAGATGAGTTTATTAAATCAGCCGTATCTTGAATTTGTAGCATGGAATGCTCGGTGCATAGTATCCATTTCCTGCAGTACAATTCCTGTCCCTGTTGCGACAGCTTTAAGAGGATCTTCCGCCACAAAGACCGGAAGTCCGGTTTCCTCTGTAAGAAGTTTATCCAAGCCTTTTAACAGAGCACCACCTCCAGCCAGCATTATTCCGCGGTCAATTAAGTCAGCTGCAAGTTCTGGCGGGCATTTTTCTAAGGTTGAACGGACAGATTCCACGATAGAAGTAATAGGTTCCATCAACGCTTTACGGACTTCTTCTTCTGAAATGCTGATAGTTTTCGGCATTCCAGAAACAACATCTCTACCTTTCACTTCAAATCGTTTATCCTCATCCAACGGGTATGCACTGCCCATATTAATTTTTATTTCTTCAGCAGTTCTTTCTCCTACCATAAGATTGTAGACTTTTTTCATGTGCTGGCTGATTGCCACATCCATTTCATCGCCTCCAACTCTAACGCTGCATGATTCAACAATTCCGGCAAATGAAATAACAGCTACTTCCGTAGTTCCGCCGCCTATATCAACAATCATACTTCCTGATGGTTCGGCAACAGGCAGTCCCACACCAATAGCTGCAGCCATAGGCTCTTCGATCAGGTGAATTTCACCTGCTCCGGCTCTTTGGGCGCTATCCTTTACCGCACGAGTTTCCACTTCAGTGATACCTGACGGCACCGCTATTAGGACTCTAGGAGGTAGGAATCGTCTGCTTTTATTCACGAAGCCTCTTGCTTTCTGAATAAAATATCTTAACATATCCTCAGTAATTTCAAAGTCTGCAATCACCCCATCTTTCATTGGTCGGACAGCTTTTATGTTTCCCGGGGTTCTTCCCAGCATTCTTTTTGCTTCGCTCCCCACTGCCAATATTTCTTTTGATCCCGCTGCGATTGCAACTACTGACGGCTCTGAAAGTACAATCCCTTTATCCCTTACAAAAACCAGGCAGTTAGCCGTGCCAAGGTCGATACCAATATCGCTAGCGAAAAATTTTGATAATTTCTGATAAAAAAACATCAGAATAAACCTCATAAGTTATTAAATTAAAGTCAACCAGATAAATTGGACAGATAAATCTGTTCCTGTGACCTTTAATATATTCAAACAATCCTGTTTATCAAGTAAAAATTGAAAATCTCTTAATATAAAGCATTTTTCGTTTGAAAAGAACTGGAAAGAGTTTATATTCCCTTTCAATATTAAGCTTTAATGTGCCTGTTTGGGTATTTTATTGGTATGCGAAGTTAGAAAAATATTACAAAAATAAATGATATAATGGAGTAAAAGGAGACGGATATGTCGAGAAAGATTGTTATTGCCGGCAACTGGAAAATGAATAAAACAGCTGCTGAAGGAGTTGAGTTTGTAAAGGAACTTGCCGGATTAGTCTCGGATGTTAAGGATGTAGAGGTTGTGGTATGTCCTACTTTTACAGCACTTTCACAGGTTGTTCAGGCTGCGGCCGGCACGAATGTGAAAATTGGTGCTCAAAATATTCATTGGGCTGAAAATGGAGCATATACAGGTGAAATTTCCGCTGAAATGCTGAAGGAAACCGGAGTTGAATATGTAATTATCGGTCATAGTGAAAGAAGACAGTATTTTGGTGAGACTGATGAAACAGTTAATCAGCGTCTTGTTGCAGCTTTGAATGCGGGGCTTATTCCGATGGTATGTATTGGAGAACTTCTTAATGAGCGTGAATCAGGAAAAACTGAAGATGTGCTGAAAACACAAATTGTTGGTGCATTTAAAGATATTTCTGTAGATGATATGGAAAAGATTATTGTTGCTTATGAGCCTGTTTGGGCTATTGGTACAGGAAAGACGGCTACGCCGGAGATGGCTGAAGAAACACATTCATTTGTTCGTTCAGTTATTGCAGGTCTTTACAGTTCGGATGTAGCAGATAAAGTTAGAATCCAGTATGGCGGCAGTATGAAGCCCGGCAATTCAGCTGAGCTTATTAGTCAGCCTGATATTGATGGTGGTTTAGTAGGTGGGGCATCATTGCAGCCTGATACATTTGCTGAGCTTATAAAGAATGCTATTTAAGACATATTAACACTAAAAAAGAATAAAAAAAGGTTATTATGGAAACTTTAATTATTATAGTTACGATTATTGATGTAATAGTTGCGCTGCTTCTTATAGGCGTAATTTTAGTTCAGCAGTCAAAAGATGGCGGCGGAATGGCAGGGTCTGCATTTGGAGGCGCTGGTGAGGCTGTATTTGGCGGTCAGGCTGCTGATCAGTTAACAAAAATAACACGCGTATTGACAGCGATGTTTTTCGTTCTTACATTAGCTCTTGCAGTGATTATAGGAAGAAGAACTGATAAAGATGTTAGTGTTGTTGATTCTACTCCTGTAGTAAAATCTGCATCAGCAGAGAAGTCAGATGCGGTTGCTACGGTCAAGCCTGAAGTCAAGAAGAAAGAATCTGACGGCAATATAAAAATCAAAGAAGTTAAAGTGGGAGCATCAAAAGAAGTTGATAAGAAAATTTCTGATACGAAAAAAGCTGCTGCTGAAACTAAAAAAGCAGTTGATAAGGTTAAAAAAGAAGAGAAATAAAATATTATCTTCTAATCGATTATTTATAGTTTAAGCCGTAGCTGTTTGCTACGGCTTTTTTTTTCAGGGTATATTTTATGGTGCAGAGTTTGATTTACTACATATTGATTTTTTTATTATTTACTTTTTCTACAGGTTCGGTTTATTGCGGGCAATCTGTACAAAATGTTAAAAAAACATCAGATAAGCAGAATAAGTCAGGAAATGTTCATTTTGTGTCAGGAAATATATACTATAACAAGAAGAAAATGAAATTTTATGATGGTGCAGCAACTTGGGATAAGGGAAAGAGTGAATTGCGAATATATCTTTTTCCATACAAATTATCATCAAAAGCAATGGAGTACATAAGTAGAGGCAAAGCCTGGATGATCGGAATGCGAAGAAGAAAAGCAAAAGGGAAGTTGGAGGATTATTACTTGCCTGCAATTCAGATTATAATTTATTCAAAACAAGAAGATCTTTTGTTATATAAGGACGCTTACCTTGTGAAATATATGTTTTTTGGAGTTGAGCGAATTAATAAAATGTATGTTTTAACAAAGGAAGGAGAGGAAATGGTTGAAATACTAAAAACTTTAAATTTAAGTAAAGATTTTTTATCATTTCATACTCAGGGAAAGGAAAAAGACGGGGGTGCATTATATAAGTGGGATTTTAATATTTCTGTTCCGATTTTTAAGTTAGAGGATAATTTAGGTTTTTGATTTTTTCGGAATAAGCTTGATTTTTTTTGTTTTTATGTTAGATTAGAGCGATTAAGATATATAACCCGTACTTTATTTACGGGATAGACATTCTTCGGGGCAAGGTGATACTGCGTGAGTGGTAAATTCCTGACCGGCGGTAAAGTCCGCGAATCTGTTTTATAACGGATTGATACGGTGAGATTCCGTAACCGACAGTATAGTCTGGATGATAGAATGATTGTCTTAGGATATTGTAGTTTCAGCCCCGGATACTAATATTTGTTCGGGGCTTTTTTATTGTACAGCTCTGAAATGAAACAACGATATATAATGATATTTTAAGGAATAATAAAATGAGTTCGATGTTTGATAGTATAGAGGAAGTTATACAGGCTATTCGCAATGGAGAAATGGTAATTATAACTGATGATGAGAATAGGGAAAATGAAGGTGATTTAATAATTGCAGCGTCCAATGCTACTCCTGAAAAGATAAACTTTATGGCTACTCATGGGCGTGGTCTAATTTGTACTCCTATTACAGCAGAGCGTGCAAAAGAGCTCAGACTTGAGAAGATGGTAAGAGAAACTGATCCGTATAAAACAGCTTTTACTGTGAGTATTGATGCAAAAGAGAATACAACTACAGGGATTTCCGCGTATGACAGGTCAAATACAATAGCAGCAATGATAGATCCACTCTCATCATCATCTGATTTTGTTTCTCCGGGACATGTTTTTCCGTTAGTTGCTGCGGAAGGTGGAGTTTTAAAAAGAGCAGGGCATACAGAAGCTGCGGTTGATTTTGCAAAACTTGCCGGGCTTTACCCAGCTGGTGTGATATGTGAAATTATGAATGAAGACGGTACTATGTCACGGATACCCCAATTAAATGAATTCCGGAAGAAGTATAATTTAAAGTGGTGTTCGATTGAGGATTTAATTGCATACAGAAGAAAAAATGAGGTTCTTATTCACAGAGAGCAGGTGGCTGAATTGCCGACAGAATACGGTGCTTTTAAACTTATTTTATATTTATCTCTTCTTGATGGGCAGGAGCATATTGCACTTGTAAAAGGAGATATAAAAGGTAAAGAAGATGTCTTAGTCAGGATGCATAGTGAATGTTTGACAGGAGATGTTTTCGGGTCGAGGCGTTGTGATTGTGGAGTTCAGTTTCAGAATGCAATGCGGATAATTTCAGAGACCGGAGCAGGTGTTTTAGTATATATGCGTCAGGAAGGTCGCGGAATTGGGCTTACAAACAAGATTCACGCTTATAAACTTCAGGATGAGGGATGTGATACAGTAGAGGCGAATGAGCGTTTGGGTTTTGCTGCTGATTTAAGAGATTATGGTATAGGGGCTCAGATATTGGTTGATTTAGGAGTTAAGAGCATAAAACTTTTAACGAATAATCCGAGAAAAATAATAGGATTGGAAGGATATGGTTTGAATATTTCGGAAAGAGTGCCTATTATTATACCGCCTAATGAAGATAATAAAAAGTATCTTTCCACGAAGAAGGAAAAATTAGGGCATATGCTTTAATTTATTAAGATAATATAATAATAATAAATTGACAGGTGAAATAATATGGATAAAGAGATTGGAAAAGTACTGGAAGGCAAGCTTGATGCGTCAGGTATTAAATTTGGTATAGTGTGTGCTAGGTTTAATGAATTTTTTGTAAGTAAACTGCTTGCAGGTGCTGTTGACAGTATTGTAAGGTTTGGCGGAGATGCGGGGAATATAAATGTAGCCTGGGTTCCTGGTTCTAATGAAATACCGCTTGTCGCTCAGAATCTTGCACAGTCAAAATCTGTAGATGCCGTAATCGCATTAGGTGTTGTTATTCAGGGAGCTACTCCTCATGCATCATTAATTACAGCTGAAGTAAATAAAGCTCTTGCTCAGATTGCACTTGAGAGTGGTATTCCAATGATCAATGCAGTTTTAGCAACTAATAATATTGAGCAGGCGATTGAACGAAGCGGTACAAAGGCCGGCAACAGAGGTTCAGATGCAGCTGCAACAGCTATTGAGATGGTTAATTTGCTTAAAGAACTGCGGAAATAATATATGACTAATAATAAAAAACGGGTTCCTCTGCATAGATTATCCAAGCCGATAGGTCGTACGCTTGCAATGCAGTTTTTATTTCAGTTTGATATGATAAAGGAAGATTTTGATGAATCTTCCTTAGTCAGGTTTTTTAACAAGCTTGATGTTGAAAATCTCTATCCTGTAACGGCTAAAGAGAACCGGAAAGGGCGAAAATATGCATCAAAGCTGATTTACGGATGCATGGATAAACTTGATATTATAGATAAAAGCATTGCTAGTTTTTTAGCAAAAGACTGGAATTGGAATAGAATTGCTTCTGTTGATAAAGCGATTTTACGGGTAGCTACTTATGAAATGCTGTTTGCCAATAATATTCCGCCGGTGGTAGTAATAAATGAGGCGGTTGAAATATCAAAGAAGTTTGGTTCTTATGAATCAAAAGCATTTGTTAATGCAGTTTTAAACAATACCAAAAATCATCTTAACGATTTAAGAAAAGAGTTTGATATTAATTTTGAAACGGCTGACTAGGCATAAGATTTACTCTTAAAAGAGTTTCCTTCTGCATTCACCCCGATACTTTGGTTAAAATTTTTCTATAAAGAATTTAGTGCTATTTTTTAGGAATTACTTTTTTTGCCGGAGCTCCGACATATACGGAGTTCGGTTCAGCATCATTTAATAAGACTGCGTTTGCTCCTATTACTGTATTACTTCCAATGTTAAGTTTTCCAATAACTTTACACCCTGCACTTAACTGCACTTTATCTCCAATTGTTACAAAATCTACAGCACCGCGTTTTTGACCGATTGTAACATTCTGATAAATTGAGAAATTTGAGCCGATTTTGTTTCGTGGACCTAATACGGTTCCGCAACTGTGGACAATCCTGAAGCCTGGTCCTATATCTGTACTGTAATATATTTCCGCATTACTCTTGATTTTCATCATATTTGCCAGATATGCGAGCAGTGGATGATCTTCTGATGAGTGAAATAGTGTATTTTCAATTCTGTATAAAACTACTGCTTCTGCTGATGCATTGAGCATAATTATTTTTATCAGTTCATCGTCTGTTCCGTCAAATGATATATAGTGAGGATAGTACCTGATATCTTCTATTAAAACAGGTTTAATTTTTTTAAAACTCGCAGTGATATCGTTCATATATTTTTCAGGATAAAAGGGAAATAAATTTTTGAAATAAAATTCTATATATTTTTGAAGATTCATAATAATTTAACCTTTTTTTTAGATTTTAACGACCCTTAAAAGATATTCGCGGGTCTATCATAACATACAAAATATCGGCAATAAGAATTCCTGTTAATGTTAAAAAACCGCTAAATGCAAACAATGCCATCATAAGCGGTATATCGCGACTGCTTAATGCATTCATAGAGAGAGTTCCCATCCCCGGAATATTGAAAATTACTTCAATAACAATACTTCCTGCAACTAACCCAGGAAGTAAGCCGGCAAAGAGAGTAACTAATATAATCATTGCATTTCTCAATGCGTGTTTTGTTAGTATTGTGAATTCAGGCAGACCCTTTGCTCTTGCTGTTCTTATGTAGTCCTGCTTAACAACTTCAAGCATTCCAGCTCGTGCATAACGGGAAATACCTGCAAAGCCGGCATAACTCAGGCATGCAACTGGAAGTACATAATGGATTGCTGTTTCTCCTATGATTTGCCAGGTGGTTTTACCCCAAGTTGATGCAGGTTGAAGACCCGTTAACGGGAATATTGGGAAATATCCTCCTTCGCAGAATGCTGCTTGGAGTATTAAAGCGACCCAGAAACTCATAAGTGAATATAAGAAAAACAGGATAAAAGTGACAATCTGGTCCGTTACTTTATTTTTTGTTACGGCTGATTGAATTCCAATGGGGATCGCAAGGCAGTAAATAATAATCACCGCACATATATTTAATGATAGAGTAACGGGCAGGCGTTCCATTATAAGAGTCGTAACTGGTCTTCCTTTGTCTACAGCAGCAGAATCTCCGAAATCACAATGTAGAATAATATTTTTCAGCCACAGAGTGAATCCTACAGGAATGGGTTTATCTAAAAATAGTTTTTTCTCAAGAGTCGTATTTTTGAGGAATGCCCCTTTTTCTGCAGAGAGTCCTGCTGAATCAGGGCTTCCACCTAGAAATGAGGACTTTGTAGGATCCCCGGGCGCAATTCTAAGCAGCATATAACTGACAAAGAGAATAACCAGAAAAGTTACTGCAGCCATTAAAATTCTTTTTATAAGATACTCTAACATAATTTAAAACAGATAAACCTATTTTTTCAGAGTTGATGTGATCAACAGAACCGTAAACTTATTGAAAGATATACTTAATTTTTTTTATTGCAACTTATGAAAGTGTTTTATTTTTTTGCAGAATACCTTGAATCAAGCTTTTTATGCAGTAAAGTCCGTTATATTATCTATAATCTGAAAAAAAAGAAATGCGGTTTATTTATAAGCTGTTATTCGATTAAAATAAGGTGAGATTTTTAATTCAAATATAATGAGATGCAGAATATATAGGAAGGAATAGAGATGGAACCATTAGCTTTAAGTGGAGATTATCGTTTGATCGCCGGAATTTTTCTAGGAATTATTTTTGGTTTTGTGCTGGTTAAAACTGGTATCGCATGGCATAAAACAATGGTCGATCAGCTTTTTCTTGATAATATTACTTTTATGAAAATGTTTCTGGTTTCAATTTGTGTAGGGACAGTTCTCTTTCACTTTGCTGCCAAAGCAGGTCTTGTTCACCCTCACTTCAGACCAATGTTTTTTTGGGGAGCAGCAGCAGGTGGATTGCTGACTGCGGTGGGGCTTGCTATTTGCGGTCATGTGCCAGCTACTGCTGTTGCTGGCCTCGGAGGAGGAAGAATTTATTCATTGTGGGTACTTGTTGGTATGATGATTGCTATGCCCGCTGTAAGTTTTGTCTCTGAGCTTCTTTCAAGCACCGTTTATAGATGGAATGCTCCATTTCAGTGCCCGGAAACTTTAGATCAATTATTTTCTGGCAGTGTTTATGTCTGGGTTCCCATTATATCTGGATTTCTTGCACTTTTTCTTGATTTTATCACTATAAATAATAAAAAATAAATGAATTTTTATGCCCTTAGATTTCACAGGAAAAAAAAGAGCTCATCTCCGCTTAGGTAAAAAAGGAGAAAATATTGCTTCTAGATATTTGTCTTTGAAATCGATAAAAGTTATTCAGAGAAACTACCGGAATTCTTACGGGGAAATTGATATAATTGCTCTTGACGGAAATACTGTCTGTTTTATTGAAGTTAAAACAAGGCGGAAAAAGAGTCGTTCAAGACCTTATGAAGGCTATAGAAGAGTACAGCAGAAAAGGGTTATTCGTGCATCAAAATATTATCTTACAAAAATCGGAAATCCCAAATTACCTCTTCGATATGATTTGATCGAAATTGTTATGGGAACATGGGATATACTTGAATTGCGTTATCATAAAAATTTCATCTTATAAATTTTTCTTAATAAGGAAATAGTTTTTTTTGTTATAGTGTTTTTGTTTGATTTATTTAATTTATTTAACTGTTTTATTGTTTTGTATAAACAGTTTATTTTTTAGTGTTGAATTTGCTATTAATATTATAAATATATTTTTGCAATTATAGAAAAGATGCTTTATAATATATGATGTTTAAAGATTTGTTATGCTTTTTTAGACATATTCTATTTTGCCGTTTGATATATTTTATTTGCCTGGTTAATTTTTGTAGTTAATTAGTGTAATTCCAGAAACTTTGAGGTTCTTTTTTGGTTATAAGTTTGCAATGTACAAAATGTGAAGCAGTATTTGAAACAACGGATAAAATATCTGTACATTATCTTCCACTCTGTTCCGAATGCGGAGGAACTCTTACTGTACCCGGTTCTTTAGAATTGGGATGTTGCAGTTGTGACTATCGTGCAGCTGTTTCTGACATTGAATGTGACGGATATCCAACTTGCCCTGAATGCGGATCATATCTTCTGGTATTAAATCAAATTTTAGATATTCAGGAAGATTCAGACGAAACAATTTTTCTTGTTGGTGATTCAGGACAGTCAGCAAATGAAGCTTTTGATTTATCAGACACTACTGCTTCATTTGAAACTATGGAAAAAGAAGCAGGAAGTGAAGATAAGACTCTGCTCATTTCAGAAAGTGTTTTATCTAAACGATATGAATCTGCGAACAGAATAGTTTCTGGCCGTACTGCTGTAATAGATAATCCCGAAACATATTGGGATGAACAATACTCTGGGGTGGGACTGCATGAGAAGTCTTTTGGAAAATATGAGATTATTGAAGAAATTGCCCGTGGCGGGATGGGGATTATCTATAAAATTAAGGATGCAGAACTTAGAAAAGTTTTAGCATTAAAAGTTTTGATAGCGGGTGAAGATGCTTCTGAAGACTTATTAAAACGATTTTTAAGAGAAGCAAGAACTGCAGCGAATATCAATCATCCTAATGTGATACCGATTCATGAAGTGGGCAATATTGAAGGTAAATATTATTTTACCATGGACTTTATAGAAGGACCTTCATTTGATAAGATTATTGCGGAACAGTCAATGAGTATTGATGATTTTATCAGGCACATGAAAGATATTGTTGATGCTCTCATGGTTGCACATGAAGAGGGGATTATACATAGAGATTTAAAACCTGCAAATATTATTTTTGATAAAAAAAATGACCGTGCCTTGTTAACCGATTTCGGATTGGCAAAAGAGCTTGAAGGCAATACTATGTTGTCGATGACGGGAATGATGATGGGCTCTCCTGCTTATATGAGCCCGGAGCAGGCAAGGGGATTAGTTCACACCATAGATGCCAGGACAGATATTTACAGTTTAGGGGTTGTTCTTTTTGAAGGCGTTACGGGGCGTCAGCCTTTTTCCGCTCCGACTGTAGTTGAGACTGTTCAGAAAGTTGTTACAGAAGATCCGCTTGAACCACACCAGATTACAAAAACTCTTAGTCGTGATTTAGAGAATATAATTTTGAAATGTATGGAGAAAAAGCCTGAAGACCGTTATCAGACAATGGAGGAGTTATTGCATGACTTAACTGCCTATCTTGAAGGAGGACATGTAGATGCTAAAGCTCCTTCGTCATTTAAACGGTTATATAGGCGTGTAAAAAAACATCCGGTACTTATGGGGGCTCTGTTCGGATTGCCTTTGACTTTGCTTGCGGTGTTAATTTCAGCATATTTTTTCTATTTTAATGATATATGGCTTGATGATGTAGAAGCTGCAGTACGATCAGGTAAACCGGACAGGCAGCTATTTGCAGTGCTTCAGATTACATCAAAATTTAAAAATAATGAAATTGATTCTGCTAGTCAAAAGATGAGAGTTGTAAATGCACTGATTGCATGTTTGAATTCAACAGATCAGCCGAAAATAATTGAAAAAATTTGTTTGTTGGTTGAAAAGTATAAATTTGTCAGAACAGTTCCTTCATTAATTACTATACTGAAAAATAAGAATTTACCTTCAAAAACACGAATGGTGGCGATATCAGCATTAAGAACTATTGGAGCTAATTCTCCGGTAGTGAATGAAAAGATATGTAAAGTCTTTTTATCTCTATCAAGTAATAATTCAGAAAATACAAGGTTGCGCTTATCTGCTATTTGGGGGATTGATGAGGTTTGGAATAAAATAGCATTGCGGAAGTTACTGAAACTCGCTGGGGATGAAGATGTTCCTGAAAAAATCAGAGTAGCTGCAGTTGAGGCTGCTGGAAAAAGAGTTCTTATTGGATCTGATGATATGACCACTTTAATGAGATTGTATGCTTCTGATAATCAAAAGGTGCGCCAGGCTGCGGATAATGCTTTGAAAGAAGGACGGTCTAGGGCTAGTATTTTTGATTTATACGGGCTTCGTTCTGCTACTAACAGAGTTGCTTCATCGCTTGGTAAAGCATTAAGTGCTGTTGCTGAAAATCAGAGGCAGCAGATGGATTTACTAAAAAGTATGAATGGTGGAAAAAAGGACAAAGCACGGAATGAATCAAATGAGGATGTAATAGCAGGGAAACTCGAAGATTCTTCGGTTGATGTGCGCCTTACTGCTGCTTATGATTTAAGTAGAATTGGAAAACAGAAAGCAGTTAAGCCTTTGATTGAACATATCAGAGATGATGATCCTGATGTTTCCGGTGTATGTGCTAAATCTCTAGTAGCTGTTGCTGATAGAGCAGATGTAAATCTTAAAGATATATATCCACTATTAAAAGATAGTCGTCCTTATGTACGGGCTGAGGCTGTTTATGTAATTTCTGCTCTCGGTATTCAGAAAGATTTTGAGTTTGTCATGAAAAATGAAGCCGATGAAGAAAATACACTCGTTTTAAAAAGAATTGCAGAAATGATGACTTCTGTTTCTTCTTTAAAAGCTCTTCCTTTCTTATATGAACTATTTTTAAAAGTTGAAAATGTCAGTAATCCTGCTGCTATGCAGTGTGTTAAATCTCTTGCATTTTTCGGGGAGGAGGCTTGTTCTTATTTATTAAAGTGTCTTGCTGTACAAAATCCTGCAGTTAAAGCAGAAGTAATAAAAGCTCTTGAAAATATTAGCGGACGCTCTTATGGTGACAATATTGAAAAATGGAAAAAATGGGTTGATTCAATATCAAGCTGAGAAAATTTTATTTCTTCCAAAATTTACTGCAATTCCCGAGTTTATAAAACTTGTATTTATCAGATTTTAATATATTGTGCTTTCCTAAAATGGAGTGTTTTATATTGAAAGGGATAAGGTATGAAAGTAGGCTGATGGAAATAAATAAAGTAGATAAACTTGTCTGGACCCCTATCAAGACTAAGCCCAGACAGGAAAAAAAGTTAAAGCATTTTTGCGGACAGAATTCTGTTGATTGCTATTTGCCTTTGTATAAAAAAATTAAAAGGTATGGCAGAAAAACTGTTGAGCATTGGCTACCAATGTTTCCCGGATATGTTTTTGTACTATTAGATGATGAAATCTATTCAACTCTTGTAAGGTCAGGTTCTATCGTATATAGAATATGCATGAATGATATTTCAGAAAAAAGACTTATTGAAGATCTGCAAACTCTATTGAAATTTGAAAAAATTGCCGCGGATAATGATATTGTCATTAAACCTGATATTCTTGAGGGAAAAAAAGTTTCTATTATTGAAGGTCCTTTTAAAGGAATGCAGGGGGTAATAGAGAAGAGAAAAAATAAATTTGCAGTGACTGTTGATATAGATATTTTAGGGCAGTCGGTTTCTGCAGATATGGATATTGAAGATGTTGAAATTGATGAATTTTAAAATGAGGATAGAACAATGAAACTTTACGAAGATTTGCAATCTAGAAAATTTATATATCAAAGTACGGATGAAAACCGGCTTAAAAATTTACTGAATGAAGAAAAAATTGCATTTTATGCAGGATTTGATCCAACTGGTGACAGTCTGCATGTAGGGCACCTTCTTCCTGTAATGGGAATGCGCCGTTTTCAGCAGGCCGGGCATACTCCGATTGTTTTAGTAGGAGGTGCAACAGCAATGGTTGGGGATCCTTCCGGTAAACAGGAAGCAAGACCAATTCTTACAAAAGAAAAAGTATCTGAAAATGCTGCTGCATTGAAAAAACAGCTTGGAAGATTTATAGATTTTGAATCGGGCAATGCCTTGTTTGTTAATAATGCGGATTGGTTTATGAATATGAATTACCTTGATTTCCTGAGAGATGTGGGAAGCCGTATTAGTATTAACAGGATGCTTTCAGCAGAATCTGTAAAATTACGCTTGGAAACAGGTTTGTCATATTTGGAATTTTCATATATGCTCTTACAGGGATATGATTTTTATCACTTATATAAAAATCATAATTGTGTTTTGCAAATTGGCGGGCAAGATCAGTGGGGAAATATGTTGGCTGGAACCGAACTTGTCAGAAAAATGGCCCGGTACGAAGCTGCTGTTCTTACATTCCCTCTTTTAACAGACAGTAATGGGGCTAAGTTTGGTAAAACAGCAGGTGGCGCAGTTTGGCTTGATACTTCAAAAACTTCAGTCTTTGATTATTATCAGTTCTGGCGTAATAGTGAGGATACTGAAGTTGGAAAATTATTGAATCTTTTTACGAATCTTCCTGTTGACGAAATTGAACAATTAGCCGCTCTGGAGCCTCCTATGATAAATAGAGCTAAAGAAATACTCGCTTATGAAGCAACTGCTTTGGCTCACGGAGAAAAAGAGGCTGAAAAAGTATATACAGCTGCATCTGCAAAATTCGGTTTTGCTGATCCGGATGGAAAAATTCAAACATCAAGTAAAATAAAAAATATCAGACACTCAGTTTCTTTGGGAGATAATCTTCCTTCTGTGGAGTTAGACGCTTCTGAGTTTGATGGTGAGGGTAAATGGATTATTCAGCTCATTTCGGATGCCGGACTCGCTTCTTCTAATGGTGAGGCACGCCGCCTTCTTAAAGGAGGAGGCGTTTATCTTAATGATGAGAGAATTAGCGATATGAATAAAAATATAACCGGAAACGATTTTAAAGATAATTCACTTTTATTGCGTACCGGTAAAAAAAGAATGAAAAAAATTATTATAAAATAAATGTCTGAAAATATTGTTTTTTCTGAAAAAAATCAATGAACTTGATAAAAAAATGAAAAACTTAAATAATATACTTATTGATTAAGTTTGAATTTATGTTATATTCGTGGTTTTCGACATTTTAATACTGTAATGAATTTATAAAGGACTACTTTTTAATGGATACTAGTAAAAATATTTTATGTATTGGTGCCGGCTATGTCGGTGGACCAACTATGGCTGTGATTGCTGATAAATGTCCTGATTATAAGGTAACTGTCGTTGATTTGAATAAAGAGCGAATTGATGCCTGGAATTCTGATGTTTTACCTATATATGAACCAGGCCTCGATGAGGTCGTTAAAAGAGCGAGAGGTAAAAACCTTTTTTTCTCCACAGATGTAGCTTCCGGTATAAAAAATTCAAAAATTATTTTTGTCAGTGTTAATACTCCCACTAAAACATTTGGTGAAGGGGCGGGAATGGCTGCTAATCTGGAATATTGGGAAAAAACCGCCAGAAATATTGTTGAATTTGCAGAAGAAGATAAAATCGTAATTGAAAAAAGTACTTTGCCGGTAAGAACAGCTGAGGCAATGCACCGTATTCTTGAATCAAATGACAAAGGTCTTCATTTTGAAGTGATTTCCAATCCGGAATTTATGGCAGAAGGTACTGCCGTAGGAGATTTGGAAAATCCCGACAGAGTATTGATTGGCTCAATGGAAAATGAACATGGCAGAAAGGCACAGCAGGATATCGTTGATATTTATGCAAATTGGGTGCCTGTCGAAAAAATACTTACAACCAATGTCTGGAGTAGTGAATTATCTAAACTCGCATCAAATGCAATGCTGGCTCAGAGAATTTCATCTGTTAACAGTATTTCCGCTTTATGCGAAAAAACAGATGCTGATATTAGAGAAGTGTCCAAAGCAATGGGAATGGATACTAGGATCGGTGCAAAATTCCTTCGCGCAGGAGTTGGTTTTGGCGGATCTTGTTTTAAAAAAGATATTCTTAATATGGTATACTTGTGCAGGTATTATAATTTACATCCGGTTGCCGATTACTGGGAGCAGGTTGTCATAATGAATGAATTTCAGGAAAAACGCTTTGTAAGAAGAGCTGTTTCTAATATGTTTAATACCGTTGCAGGTAAAAAAATAGCACTGTTCGGTTTTGCCTTTAAAGCTGATACAGGAGATACCAGAGAAGCTCCTGCTATTTACATTAGCAAAATGCTTTTGGAAGAACATGCTGTTTTGTCTATCCACGACCCACAGGCTTTGCCTAATGCAAAAAAAGATTTGCAAGGCGTTGAAGGCTCAATAGAATATTGTGAAGATCCGTATGAATGTGCTGATGGAGCTCATGCAATTATGATACTTACAGAGTGGAAACAGTTTTCAGAACTCGATTATAAAAAAATTTATGAATCAATGATGAAGCCTGCATTTATTTTCGATGGACGAAATATTTTGCATCATAAGGAACTGTTTGAAATAGGTTTCAATGTATTCCCTCTAGGTACTAAAGAACTTACTCAGTTGCCTCCTATGGATTGATTTGAAATTTGTGATAAAACTTTAATTACAGGGAATAAAAATGATTGATATAAAGTTAATTCGTGAAAATCCGGAACTTGTGAAATCCAACTGCGAAAGACGCGGTTGTGATATTAATATTGATGAAGTTATAAGACTCGAAAAAGAAAATCGTGAACTTCTGACAAAAATTGAAAACCTTAGAGCTGAAAGAAACCGCCTTAGCAAGGAATGCAGAGATAATCCTGATGCAAGAGTTAAGGTCAAAGAGCTGAAAGTTGATTTAGGTGAGCTTGAAGAACACCAGAAAAGAGTTGCTAAAGAGTTGGATGTACTCTTATTCTGGCTGCCTAACCTTCTGCATCCAGCAGTGCCTGACGGTTATGAAGATGAGGATAATTTAGAACTGCGTAAAGAAGGAACTCTTCCAGATTTTTCCTTTAAACCTAAAGATCATCAGGAACTTGGTGAAATCCTGGATATTATAGATACTAAACGGGGCGCTAAAGTAGCAAAATCAGGTTTTTATTACTGGAAAGGTAAAGGGGCTCAACTCGCAAACGCCCTTTTCTTCTGGGCTCAACAGCAGTTGATTTCAAGAGGCTTTTCTTCTTTTATGACTCCTTGTGTCGCTAAAGAGCGTACTTTGTTTGGTACAGGATATCTACCTTTTTGTGCCGCTGAAAGTTTCGCTATTGAAGGTGAAAATCTTGCTCTTATTGGAACCTCTGAACAAACTCTTGTCGCATATCATGCCGATGAAACTTTGAATGCGGAAGATTTACCTATAAGATACTGCGCTTTCTCTCCTTGCTTCAGAACTGAAGCCGGAAGTTACGGAAAAGCTACAAGAGGTATTTTCAGAGTTCATCAGTTTCATAAAGTTGAGCAGATCATTTTCTGTATGCCGGAAGATTCGGAAAAATACCACGCTGAATGTCTGGATAATGAAGAATACCTTCTTAAACAGCTTGGGATTCCTTATCGTGTTGTTGATGTATGTATCGGCGATATGGGGGCACCTGGATACCGGAAATTCGATATTGAAGCTTTTTTTGCTGGATATAACGGTTACAGAGAAGTTACTTCTAATACTAACCTGACAGATTTCCAGAGCAGACGCCTGAATATTAAATATAAAACAAAAGAGAGTCGCGGGTTGCTTCATACTATCAGTGCTACTGCTGTTACCGATAGAGTTATAATTGCAATACTTGAAAATAATCAGCAGGAAGACGGGGCGGTTGTTATCCCCGAAGTATTAAGACCGTTATGCGGATTTGATATTATAGAGCCAGTAAAAAAATAATTTTATAATTCGGAGAATTCTATTGAAAACATTTGAACAGTTATTTGATGAGCTTACAGAAAAAGCCGGAAAAAAAGATCCGAATTCCGGAACTGTTAAAGAATTAGAAGCAGGAGTTCACTTTATTGGTAAAAAAATTAACGAAGAAGCAGGAGAAGTTTGGATTGCCGCTGAATATGAAGGTAAAGAAAAAACTGCTGAAGAAATTTCCCAACTTCTCTACCATTTGCAGGTGATGATGATTGCAAATGATATTTCATTAGAAGATATTTACAAATATCTTTGATTTTTCGATAATTTTCCTGTCAGAAAGTTTGATTATAATAATATTACGGATTGTCTGTCCGGTAATATAAAATCCGGAATCTAAAGATGTCAAAAAAACTTTTATGCGTAATTGGACAGTTGGGAAACGGAGGCTCGGAAAAGCAGTTGTATCTTTTTCTGAAATATCAGAAAAATTATAATACTGCTGTTTTTGTGACTGGCCCTGAGGGGGGAATATGGGCCGAACGAATAAAAAATGATATCGGTTGTCCGGTTTATTTTACTGGAAATGTCTCAAAATTATCTAAAATTCTCCACTATAGGCGTATCTTAAAAGAGTTTAATCCTGATACTGTGTTTTCATGGAGTTTTTTTACCAATATGATGGTTTATTTTTCCGGTAAGAAAACATTTATCGGCTCCTTGAGACAGCAGTTTTCAGATGAAAATGCGGCTAGCTGGTCAACAAAATTCTGCTTGTCAAAAAAAATGAATGCAATTGTTGTTAATTCTTCTCTTATAAAGGATGAACTTCTAGGTGCATCTTATCCTGAAGAAAAAATAAAAGTTATACTTAATATATTTGAAACTGCTCCGGTTAAAAATGATAAAGATATTGTCAGGAGTAAAATCCTTTCAGATTTTTCAATCCCATCTGAATCGGTTATTATTATTGGAATAGGCAGAAATTCAAAAGTTAAAAATTTTGACTATTTTGTTGATGTAATTAAAGAAGCAAGGAAAATTAATAAAAATATCCACGCTCTTATTATCGGTTCAGGGGGCGAGGGGATAAGAAAAAAAGTTGAATATGAAAATTTAAATGACTCTATTTCTTTGCCAGGAGAAATCCCTGATGCAAAAAAATATTTGCCTGGTGCTGATATCTTTTTCCTTTCTTCCCAGAAAGAAGGATTGCCTAATGTATTAATCGAAGCCTTAGCTTCAGGGTGCGCATGTCTTGCAACTGATGTTTCCGGAGTCAGAGATGTTTTTCAGAAAATACCTGAAAATATCTCTGAAAAAATGATAATTAAAGACTTTGATGTGAAAAATGCTGCTTCTCAACTTTTAGAATTGGTTGAAAATTCTCAACTAAGGGCAAAATGTGCCTCTTTTTCTGATACAGTGAAAGAAATATTTTACCCCGAGTGTATATTAAAACAATTTGAAAATTTTTTATAATGTTTTTTATATTTATTTGTTAATCTTTAATAATCATTATTATAATATCATTTGAATAATGGGCATAAGGAATATTTATGGTTGAATCAAAAAATATTGTATGGTCTCAGAGTAATATCAGCCCTGAAAAAAGGGAAAACTTATTGGGAAATAAAGGAGCCGTTGTATGGTTGACAGGACTTTCTGGATCTGGAAAATCTACTATTGCTAAAGCTCTTGAAGAACAAGTCTTTAAAATAGGCTGTAATGCTTATATTCTTGACGGAGATAATGTGCGTCACTCTCTTAATGCTGATTTGGGGTTTTCTGATGAGGATAGAGAGGAAAATATCAGACGAGTCGGAGCCGTTGCTGCTCTTTTTGCTGATGCGGGTATTATTACCATTGTATCTTTTATCTCACCATTTGAAATAGGTCGCCAGAGAGCAAGACAATTGGTTGGTCAAGATAGATTCTTTGAAGTTTTTCTTGATGTACCATTGAAGGTATGCGAGAAAAGAGACCCTAAAGGGCTTTATAGAAAGGCTCGGGATGGTCAAATTGCCAAGTTTACAGGAATTGATTCTCCTTATGAACAGCCTTCTAATCCAGAACTGATTATAAATACTGCTGAAAATAATGTCGATTATGCAGTAGCTGAAATAATTAATATGTTAAAAAATGCAGAAATAATTAAGGAGTAAAAATATGAAAATAATTCGCACCGCTTTCGGAACTCTCGTGGGGATCTTATTTTGTTTTAATACAAATACTTCTTTCGGAGATTCAGAGAAAAATGTTCCTTTAAAACAGACTCAGGTGAAGAAAATTCAAAAAGGCGGCCGTGTTTTAAATAATGCCCAAAAAGCTGATATGATTCTAAATAAAGCTTTTAAAACTGAAATTTCATCATTTGCACAATCTGAAAAAGAGATAACTGATAAAGGGGTTAAACGCCTGATTGAAGAAAAAAACTGGATAAAGTATTATCCGGATGGTTCCTATGCTTCACGAATTGAATCAGTTGTAAAGTCTACTGATGGAAAAGTGTTATATAAAACTGTTGATTTTATTTCACCGGACGGCGGCATATTTTGTTTGATTGAAAAGAACGCTGTTAAAAAAATATATGCTTCTAAACATTTTTCAGATGTTGTTAAAAAAGAGCATGCAATGAAGAAAAAATTCAAATATTCAATGGCTGAAGGTGAGTATAAGAATATTCCCTGTTTCGTTGTTACGCGTCAATATCCACCTGGTGGTGTCATAGATAAAATTTTAAAAAAGGTTTATTTTATAGACAAAAAAGATTATTTTATTTATTCTGTCGTTGAGTATAAAATTGACGGCACTAAAAATGAAGATAAGCCGGATAGAATTAAAAAAATGAAAGCAGATGAAATTAATGATAAATTATTTACCGTTCCTTCTGGTTATAGAGTTATTAATTGTGAAAATGAGCGGGCATTTCATGCTATCTTTGACTCTCTGAAACCGTCTGAGGGAAATATAATATCTTCACCAAAGTTTAGCAGACGGTCCTGCTGCGGTCAATAAATTATTGCTTCATAATTTATAAAAATTTATGCAAAAAAAAACAATATTTTCTCTGCTGTTTTTACTGCTAAGTATGCAGCAGCTTTTTGCTGACCTATCTTATATAAAATATGAACAAGCTTCTAAAGTCAGTATTGAATCAGCATTGGGTGTCGTCTTCGGAGGGAAAGTTTGTAAAAAATGTGATTTTTTAAAAAATCATCTTATTCCTGAACTGATCTCTCAAACTTCCACCCGCCCGATAAATGCAGAGCATTTTATTTTTGTTGATATTGATAAACCTGAAAATATTCTGCTTTTAATGAAACTTGAAAGTACTTTAGGTTTCGATGGAGCTGAAACTCCGGTTTTATTATGGAATGATTCCCTTTATTATGGGAATGGTGCTGTGGAAAATTTAATTGCTCAAAACCCCGTTTTTAAAGGAAATCCTAAAGCTTTTAAAATTATGCAGAATACTATTTCTAACGAGAATTCCACTCAAGAACTTAAAGCTCGTGCCGATATTTTAAAAATTTCTGCCGTACTCGGTGCAGGTTTTCTAGATGGTATTAATCCATGTGTGTTTTCAACTTTGGTGTTCTTTATGAGTATGCTTGGTGTTGCAAGAATAAAAGGTAAAAAACTCCTGCTTGTAGGTTCCGCATACTGCCTATCTTGCTTTATCACTTATTTACTCCTGGGGTTAGGGGCATTGCAGTCTTTAAAAATGATTGTAGAATTTGACTTCTTGAGGGGGGGGCTTAATGTTTTAACTGTTCTTTTTCTCGTGATTTGCGCCTTTTTATCATTTAAAGACGCATGGGCTTTCCGTCGTTCAGGAAACCCTGATGATGTTAAATTGAAATTACCTGATTCAATAAAAAAAAGAATAAATTCTCTTTTTCGCAAAAATTTGTCAGCACGGTTCCTTTTGCCTGCTTCTCTTCTTTTAGGCTTCCTTGTAACTCTCCTCGAAAGTGTGTGTACAGGTCAGGTCTATGTCCCAATTCTTATTCTTCTTGCCAAAGAAAATCTCTTTTCTAAATGGTTCGTATTACTCCTCTTTTATAACTTTGCTTTTATTCTGCCTCTGATTGGCGTTTTTGCTTTTACATTTATGGGGGTCTCCATTAACTCTATGCTCAAAATGAGCCGCCGGAATGTCATTTACTCAAAAGTAATGTTGGGGTTCATGTTCCTCGCTCTTACTGCCGTTATTTTGCTCGTTGAATTCCTTAATAAATAAGACCCCTTTTCTCTTCTATAATATTTCTCTTATCTTTATCTGAATATCTTCTTCGCTTGATATATTACTGCCGTTTATATCACGAGTACATTTTAAAAATATTCCATATATATTTTGCATTTCACTCACAATGTATAAATAATCTATATCAAAATATATAATCATTTGACCTTAAAGAATAATATTGCCTTTTAAATGTAAATTCATAATATTTTATTTGTTTTATATTGATAATTTTGAAAAGTGTGTTACTATTTCTTTGTTTTGTAACATTTTTTATTGGTTTATCTTAATGTACAGGAGAAAAATAATGTCAAGATTAAAGCGTTTCAGTGTCGCTGTACCCGATGATTTGCTCGATCAATTTGATCTATATATTGACAAAGAAGGCTTCCCTAATCGCTCGAAAGTTATCGTTGACCTTATTAATAAATGTATAATAGGGGATTCCTGGCAGAAAAAAGAAGAAGTTGCTGGCACAATAGTCTTAGTCTTTGACCATCATAAACAGAATTTAAGCAGAAAATTAACTGAGATACAACACGATTTTTATGAAATAATAATATCCTCTCAGCATGTACATTTCAGTCATGATACCTGTATGGAGATAATTGTGGTTAAAGGTAGAGCTGATAAAATTTTAAGTTTAGCTGCAAAAATAAAAGCTGAAAAAGGAATTTTACATTCGGAAATAGTAATGACAAGCACAGGCGAACATCTTAAAAAAAGAAAATAATTTATATTATCAACTGAAAATATAATGCCTTGGAAAATAAAGGAGAATTTATAATGCACATGTCGGATGCTCTTATAAGTCCAGCAGTTGGTGGAACTGGATATTTTGCAAGTGCTGCTGTAATTGGTTACTCTATTTATAAAATAAAACAGCAGTCTGATAACATAAAAGTCCCTTTAATGGGAGTTTTAGGTGCATTTGTATTTGCTGCTCAAATGATTAATTTTTCAATTCCAGGAACTGGCTCAAGCGGCCATATCTGCGGTTCTCTCCTGCTGGCTGTATTATTGGGTCCCTACGCTGCCGCTGTTGTGATTACTTCTGTTTTGTTGACTCAGGCACTCTTTTTTGCAGACGGAGGTCTAGTCGCATTGGGATGCAATATTATTAATATGGGACTTATTCCATGTTTTATTGCCTATCCGCTCGTTTATAAAACAATCGCTGGCGTTAATTCTGATAAACGCAGAATCTGGTTTGCATGTATTGCCGCATCGGTGATTGGCCTGCAGTTGGGGGCAGGGGCTGTTGTAATGGAAACAACATTCTCAAATATTTCGGAATTACCTTTTTCATCTTTTGTTATGCTTATGTTGCCGATTCATCTTCCGATTGGACTGATTGAAGGAATGATAACAGCATCAGTTCTGGTAATGTTAAAACAAACAAGACCGGATATTTTGTCAGAAACAGTATTGTCAGATAACAAGACTTTTCCACCGTTGAAAAAGGTTTATATTTCATTTGTTATTCTTGCTCTTATTACCGGAGGAATTGTAAGTTGGTTTGCGTCTTCGCATCCGGATGGTCTGGAATGGGCAATAGATAAAACTACCGGCAAGGAAGAACTTGAAACTGAAAATTCAGTTATGGTAAAGGCTGCCGAATTTCAGGAAAAAACTGCATTTCTTCCTGACTATGCTTTTTCTGATGCTGACAGCCGGACTTCTGAATTAGCAGGAACAAGCGTGTCCGGCATTATCGGCGCTCTCATTACTTTGTTAATTTCTGTTGCTGTCGGTATATTTGTGCGGGTAATGCAGGGGAGGAAACTGATTTCGGAAAATGGATAAGAATGCACAAATTATAAGTGGTGCTATTGAAGTTCTGCATAGAAATGTCGACACCGGTACACCTGCTGCATCTCTGGATCCGCGTGCAAAAATTATTGTAACAGCTGTTTTTGTCACTGTTGTTGTATCTTACAGCAAATATTCAGTTCTTGATTTATTGCCCTATTTTGCGTTTCCTCTGTTTCTTATTGTTATTGGCAGCATATCTTTGAAAGCTTTGTTTAAAAGAATGCTGCCGGCTGCAGTTTTTGCCGTAATGGTCGGAATTGCAAATCCCTTTCTTGATCCAAATCAGGTTGTTATAAATAATTACGCATTTTCTGCAGGATGGGTTTCATTCTTGTCTATTCTTATCAGATTTTCATTATGTGCTGCAGCTGCATTTCTTTTGATTCTCACAACTGAAATGTCCAGAATCAATATGGCTCTTAAATATCTTGGCGTTCCGGATGTTTTTATTAACCAGATGTTTTTTATGGAACGGTATATCGTTCTTCTTGCAGATGAGGCTTTGAAAATTTCCAGAGCACGCGCTGCAAGATCATTTGGGAAAAAGGGCTACGGAATTACTGTTTTTACAAATATTATTACTAATCTTCTTCTTAGAACCTATACTCGTGCCGAGAATATTTTCAATGCAATGCAGTCAAGAGGCTTTACCGGAACTCTGGTGCGTGGGAATAAATTAAAATGGAAATTGTACGATACTCTTTTTCTGCTTTCATGGATTATTTTCTTTTTATCTGTAAAATTTAACCTGATTGGCTCTTTTTAAGCATGACAACACATATTGATATAAAAAATCTTTCATATTCTTATCCCGATGGAACTGCAGCATTAAAAAGTTTATCATTGAGTTTTAAAGAAGGACAAACTCACGCATTAATAGGGGCAAACGGTGCAGGGAAATCTACCTTACTGCTTCATTTGAACGGAACTGTCCTGCCTCAGTGCGGCAGTGTTTTTATCAGAGATTGTGAAGTATCAAAAAAAACTTTATATAAAGTAAGACAGCAGGTGGGTATGGTATTTCAGAATCCGGATGATCAGCTTTTTATGTCTACTGTTTTTGACGATGTTGCTTTTGGTCCTTCAAATATGGGAATGAAAGAAGAGATGATTGATGAGTGTGTCGACTCTGCTTTGAATCAAGTAGGTTTAAAACATCTTGCAGGTCGACATCCGACTCACCTTTCAACAGGTGAGAAAAAGCGTATCTCAATAGCAACTGTTTTAGCAATGGAACCAGATATTCTTGTTCTTGACGAACCTAGTGCAGGTCTAGATCCAGGTGCAAGAAGAATGCTTATTAATTTATTAAAATCCTTTGCTCATACAAAAATAATTGCCACTCACGACCTTGATATGGCTCTCGATACCGCTGATACGGTTACATTACTTTATCAAGGAGAAATTTTTGCACAGGGCTCGCCTGTTGAAATATTTAATGACCGGAAAAAACTTGAACAATGCGGCCTCGAACAGCCATTATCCATAAGCAGATATTAAAATAAAACTTCCCTGAAAATTCTCATAGAATATCAATGCAATATGAAATATTTGCAATCAGGCGCTTTTTACCCAAATTACTTATATTGTTACAATAAATATTGAAACAATATATACAGAATTTCTATTTAATTACTACTCTGCTGTTTTTTCTGCAGGAGTTTTGTCTTCAGATTTTAACTGTTCCGATTTCTTACTCTGGTTCTCTTCTGTATCTTCAACATTTCCCTTATAAAACATATCCAGTGCCTTACGATACCTGTTCCATATATCATTATCTTTTTCTCTTGGAACAAAACCAATTTTTTTCCATTGATCCTGAATACGCCGTATTTCTTCATTCATTCCTGAACCGGATATTGATGAAACAACAAAGTTATTCTCAATCGCCATTTTAAGTTCGTCCGCTAATGATACAGATTTTTTTGCTGAATCTGATTCTGTGTTCGTTTCAATATTGTGCTTTTCTTTCGCAAGAATTTCTATTCTCGCTATTAATCCCTCTTTCTCTACCAGATTCTTCTCCCGTTCTGAATCAGCTTTCGCAAAATGCTCTTTTTTGCGATTGAAAAATTTATCGCATGCACCTCGGAATTTTTTCCATTGCTCTTCATCTGAACCATGACTTAATAGATTCCACTGAATTTGAAAGAATCTCAGTTTATCTGTTGCATCACGCCATTGAGTAGAATCTGACACTTCCTCAGCCTTTGACGCTAATTCTGCTTTGATTTCATCATGACTGCGGGTCAAGTCTATATTTAATGTCTTTGTGCAAGCTTGAGTAAACCTATCCCATAATAAATTTTCCTGTTTCTTCGGAAGTGGACCGGTTTTGCGCCATTCTCTCTGTAGTTTATATATTTTGTTGAGTATCTCATGCCAGGGTGTCGCTGCCGTTTCGGACTCTTCCTGTTGTGCTGCTAGCTTTTCTGCTTCTTCACATATTTTTTCTTTTAATGGTATATTTTTTTCTCTATTTTTATCAATAGATTCAAAAAATGCATCACTTGCGTCTCTAAAGGCTTTTCGCGTTTCTGTTTCTTTTTCTTTTAAACCTGGACCAAGAGCATATACCTCTTTCTGCAGAGCTATACATTTCTTTATGTCATCTTCTCCATCTTTTACCATCTTCTTGATCTTTTCTATGGCTTCATCTCTTTTTTTCTGGTTTTCCTCTCTGCTGCTGTCTATTTCCTGACGGAATTCACCATATTTAGAGAAAAATTCATCGGATATCTTCCTGAATTCTTTGTACAGATCATCTCCTTCAGGCCTCGGAAGTTCTGAATGCTTCTTCCATTCTACTCCAAACTCTTTGAAATCTTTAACTGCTTTAATCAAATCTTCACTGCTTAATGCCTCTTTTGCCCTCTCAACTATCTGTTTACAGTATTCAAGGTTTTCCTGTCGCTTCTTATCAAGCTCTTCAAAATATTTTGTGCATCTGGCATAATTCTCTTCACAGGCTTTATGAAAGCGTTCCCACATTGGTTCACTATCTTCTTTAGGTACAGGTCCGTACTCTTTCCATTTCTTCTGTGCTTCTCTTATTATTTTCGCCACTTTTCGGATATCGGCTATTTCCGATGTCTTTTCTACTATGCGTATTAAGGCATTTTTATTTTCTTTATTCGCCCACCTGTCCCATTTCTGTTCTTCATAAAATTCCTTCTGTTTAGTCCAGAATTCATCTGATAATGATTTATACTTTTTACTTAAACTTTCAATTGTTTCACCCTTCAGCTCTTTCCATTTCTCCTGAATCAATTTTATCTGATTGAGAGCTTCATGACGATCTTCCATCTCTATTAATGGCTTAATGCCTTCTATTAAATTTTTCAAATCCGCGTATAAGGCATCATTTTTCTCTTTAATATGGTTCTTTTGGGATGCTATATATTCATTTGCCTTCTTTTTGAAATTCTCTATAATGTCTCTTAGTTCTTTAACTTTGTCTTTATAATAAAATCTGAACGACGGAAGCTTTGGTAAGCTCTTTAAAACCTGAGTAATCTTATCCAAATTATTGCTTTCTATTACTTCTTTCAAGCCATTTACTTTTTCTGTTAATTCATTATATAATTTCTCTTCTTCAAGAAATTTGATAACTTGATCCTTTAATCTGTCTGATGCCTTTGTAAATCTCGCTTGAAATTTATTCTCAGTATCCTCATCCTCTAATGAATATGTCTCAAGCCATTTTTGCCTGATCTCACGAACTTCCTCTGTAGTCTCATGACTGGGGTTCAAACTCTCTATCTCTTCACATAACGCCTTTTTAACTGCGGTAAGCTCCTTCTGTAATTCCTGTTTGCGCTTGATTTCAGACTGCTTTTCATTGAATGCTTTTTTCTTCTCTTCAAATATTTTTATCGCTTTGTAAAAGCGGGGCGCATATTCACTCGAACCATAAGGATCATACTTTGACCATATTTCAACTTTTTCCTGCAATACCTTTTCAAATTTCTCAAACTCTTCTGTCTTTATTAATCGCTCTGCATATTCTGTTATTATTTCAAGCTCTTCTGAATGGTCGGTATCGTCCGTTTGTAAATTAGACACTTTATCTTTCTGTTCGTATAACTCTTTAAACTTGTCAGATGCCTTTTTCCTCGCTTTTCCATATTTTGCATTACTCTTTATATCTCTTAGATACTGCTCTCTTTCAATATATTCAATGCTTTGAAGGGTATAGGGCGTTGAACCGGCATTTTTAGCTATCTTATAAAATGAATCTTCTAAAGTTAATCTTTCAAACGCTTTTAGTTTACAATCATCGTCTGAAGACTCAATTACAATATCCGTCAGATCCTTTTCATCTACAATTCTATCAATTAAATCACTTCGCCCGTTTTTTATCACTTCCTTTTTTAATAACTCTCTAAGCTTCTTCTCTGCTCTATGAACTAACTTAGGTTTGCCGGTCAGTTCTATAACTCTATCTAATACATCCGTATCATTGATTTTCCTTAAAGCAATCAGGGCAATATCTTCATCCGGATCATTTAATACTACTGCTGTTAAATGTTCAATGTTCTTTTCCGGAATTTCTATTACTGCATTACGGCGGATTTCCGGATCTTCATGTTCCCATTTGTGCTTCATTATATTTGAAAACTTTTTAAATATACTCATAATTGCTCTTTCTTAAATTAAATAAATTGATCCTTATTCAAAAAATAGTACAATATCCCTGATATGCTAATCTAAGTAAATCAGAAACCGACAACTATGTAATCTTATCCGTTATTTCATTTTTTCAAATACTCATAATGAAAATTCCTGCTTTTCAATACCTTTCTCGTTCAAATTTTTACAATAACTCTTCCTTAATCGGATGCCGATGCTCTGATGGAAGCTCTTCTGCAGGCTTGTATGTGCCGCCTGCTCTTGAATATCTAAACCACTTCGGTATGATGGGAACTGACTGAATTGAGAATCCGGATCAGAATATATATAGGTGTTGATTTCCCTGCACTAACTGTTCGTTACAGCAAGGTAAGCCGGAAGTTACGATATGAATATTGCAGTTTACAACTACTGGATATTTGGTTCAATGATAATGTTTTTTTCAGCGGTTATTAGTTTTTTGTTTTGTACTCCGTATAAGTAACACCTAATGTTCCAAGGTTCAGATATTGAGGGTAGTATAATTTGAAAAGATGTTTTTCCATTTTTATCTAAATTTTTGATTTTTCTGAAAATGCTGGAATTGAAAGGATGTCTGAAATATACAATTGAGGGGTAGTGTGGAAATAGATTATTTATTGATCTCTTCTTATGTAAATTTGATATTTGCCTGTTCGAATACAGAAAAAAGTTTTGAGGTAAATCTTTTTGATATTTTGAAAATATTGATAATTCATAAAATTTAGAGGTTGCTGGGGATATGACTGAATTTATAGTTGGATCAGTAAGTGAAGAGATGAACTCTCCTAAATATGGGAAAGAGTTATTTTTAAAAAAAGTATTAAACTTATCTGTATTTTTTCTGAAAGCTTCTTCTGTTGTTGCAATACACAGAACTTTTAAATTTTCGCATGAATTTATGGTTGGTTTTATTAATTGGACATTTAAATTTACATTGATTTCAGGTGTATGTGAGTTTATTTCTGTATTTAATATTATATCAGGATAAATGAGATGATCAAGTCTTGATGTATGAACACATTTATATAGTTTAGCATCTGAAATAGAGTAATTTTCAAAAATAATTCCTGAAGAATTGTAATTATTGTCAAGTGTTAATTCTGTTTTACCATTTTGAAGCTTTAAAATATTTATTGATGAGTCAGAATGTGATATGGTGGAGTCGGATAATTTATGCTGAAATAAATACAGGTATTCCGCAGTTTTCGCCGGAGTTGTGAAAATTACAGAAAGATCCTCATCTTTTTTTTGTGAAGTTATATTATTTCTTATTTGAACGCTCTTTATTTTTTTCTGGTATGAGGAAACAGGTGTAATCGTTATTCTTTTGTGTGCATAAATCTTTTTATTGGATTTTCTATTTAATTCTGCAATTATATCATATTGTATCTTTGAATTTGGAAATGCTTTTATCTCACTCGAAATCAATATTGATATATTTAATTTTTCTCCGTTAAAAAGAAGGATATTTTTTGCGGTCAGTTTTGGAGCCCCATTATATATTTCTGCAGACGAGTCAAATAAAATATCAGTATTTGTATCTTGTAAATCTGCCGACTTTGCAGGGAATAACGAACGATACACTCTGTATATTAGAAAATTTGTTCCAGTTTGAGTTTTATGTATAGCTTTATTTATACTAATTTCAAAATTTAGAGCATTTTCTGATTGTGCTTTATCTGTGCTTCTGATTATTAATTCTTCGTTCAATTCTCTTTCTTTTTCAATACTGAACCCACCGTAAGATTTGAAGGTATTAATAAAAAAACTATATTCTCCTTCCTGTAGGTGAGGGGGGATTGTAAAACTGCCGTTAAATGAAGATGACGCATCTGTCATATAAGATTTATTCATTATTATTTGGTTTTTAGCAGATATTAATTGTAATGAAAACTGTTTATTCGGAGATGCTTTTGGAAGAGAATTTCTGTTTGTCGTACATTGGCCTGGAATTGCTGTAAAATGAACTGTTTCTCCCGGACGATATACTGTTTTATCTGTTATTATATATGCTTTATATTTTTCTTTTTCTGATAAATTAATGGGCGTTGAGAGAATTTGTTCAATTTTTTTGCCGTCTAGAAAAGCAAATTTTGTTTTATTTTTAAGAATAATGAAAGATATTCCTTTTCGCATTTCATTTAATAAATTTTCCGGAATCTGTAGAGTTCCATTTTTGTTTGTAATAAGTTTATAAATTTTTTCCTGTATGATATTTTTGATTTTATAACCGGATAGTAAACCACTTTGTTTTTTTGCTTTTCTAAAATTAAATAATTCAACTTTAATATTAGGTAATGGTGCACCATTCTTCGAATCAGTTACGAACATTATGCATGAATTATTAATTTTTTTAATATTTATAACAGCGTTGACCAACTTGAAAATTGTTTTTGCAATATTATACTTTCTATTCAGACTGTTTGATTTCAATTTTGCTACAGCCAGATAACATCCCTGACTTTGAACAGGAATTGGTATTTCAATTTCTGCTTCTGTATGATCTGAAGGTGGAGTTAATTTTACATTGAATTCCGTTTCTTTGATAAATAAATTTTCTGATTCATTGTCTAATTTAAGATGCTCTTCTTCAAATTTTCTTAAAATAAATGTGTTCGGCGAAGCATTTTTAAGTTCAGTACCATCCATTTCCGTTATACGATGAATAAAATTTTTAAGTTTTAATTTATATATAGTAATAATTACCGAATCTGCATTTCTATATTTGAATGTCAATGAAATATGAGTGCCTGCCGCTTTGGGAAGAATAGATAGAAATGTACCATAATTATCACTTATCTGTTGAATAATATTTTCTGTTTCTGAATCTTTCCCGAATTTTTCCTCATATTGTTTCAGTATTTTTAATGCTTTTGAATATTGATACCTGTTCATATAAATCTCTGAAAGAATCTTGAATGATTTTTTTGAAGCATCAGATTTTCCTGCAATTGCCGCTTTTTTAAATAATTTTATGAAATTGTAATTTTCAGGCAATATTATTTTTCTGATTCCTGTACCTGTAAGGGCAATCGTTTCATTATCTTTTAATTTATTGAATTCTTTTAAATATTGCTTTATAATATTTTTATTAACATTATGTAAAGTTATTAGCCCGTAAATATTATACAAAAATGATGCTGTTCGGAAATAGTATTCCGCTTTTGATTTATTTCCGTATTGACTCGCTTGATACACTATAAATAGCCATCTTTCTCCATCATTTTTACACTCATTATAGGTTTTTTTCAATTTAAAAAATATAGGATTACCCTTTTCATCTGTCGGGGCAAATACTTTTTCGTTATCAAAGTATATAAAGTCCCTTGTTCTTTCATACTCCGGAAGTTTTTCTGTATTTGTGAGTTGCAGGAGCCTTAATACTTCTGCTGTTCCTCTTTTATATAACAGAGTTTCTGAAAATTTATTAAAAAAATATTCTATTTCATCATTTGATAGATTTACTTTTTTTTCTCTTATTTGCATAAGTATTTTTTTTAACAGTCTTAATGCCTGTACCCTGTCCCTCATATATGAACTGACATTTTGTCCGTCTTCTATACTTGTATGTTTCCCTCTGAAAAATTCTCCTTCCTTCAGAATCCCCCAATGCTCAATACCTGAATATATCTCAGCTATCGTGAGAGTAAGTTCAAAGTTATTCTCACATTTATTCTGTAGCATAATGAGAATGTCATCTATTCTATCTAACTGATTAATCACCCTGAGTTTTCGCGGAAGATACCTTAGATATTTATAATGATTTTTCTGACCTGATTGTAATATGTAATTCGTAATATGTAAGTCAGAATCTGTAATTGCCGGTTTTTCGCTGTTATTTGCCCGCAGGTAAAATGGAAAAAATATTATTAAAAGAAATATAAAAAAAAATATATTTCGGATATTATTTTTTGTGTTAATCACTTTTACATTAACAGTCATACTTTTTTATCCTGTTAGTTAAATGTTTACCCCAAGGTATCTTTTTAGAAATACAATAGATCTTTACTTAAACTTAGATTGAAAAACTTTAAAAAGTTGAAAAATCATTTTATTTTGAATATCTATTTCTTACCGTGTTTTTAGGCTTTGTTATGAAGATTTTAAGACATTGTTGATTCTTTGGGCTAATTCATCAAATGTAAATGGTTTTTTTATCAGACCTTCTGCTCCCATCTCAAGCAGTTCATTAATGCGTTCTTCTTTTGTTAATCCTGAAAATATAAGAACCTTTAGATTAGGTCTGATTTTTTTCAATTCAATATATGTATCCCGACCTGAAAGTCTTGGCATTGAAATATCTAATAGGGCTAAATCAATAATTGATGAACTTTTACGGCATTCCTCAAGAGCACTGAGCCCATCTTTAGCAATCAAGGTTTTATAACCTAGTTTTTTTAGAATTTGAGATGCTGTATTCCTGATTATTTCATCATCGTCTATAATTAATATTGTACCTTCTCCCTCCGGGGCAGAATTACTTTTTTTAATGTCTGATTTTTTCTTATTAGGCGTTAAAACAATATTTTTAACTTCAGGTAAAAATATTGTGAAAATTGTTCCAGTTCCCATTTCTGAACGAACTTCTATAAAGCCGTTATGCTGCGAAATAATGTCTTCTACTATCGCTAAGCCTAGACCAGTGTTCTCTTCCTTTGTCGAAAAAAACGGTTCAAATATATTGCCGAGAATATCTTCTGGAATTCCAGTTCCTGTATCTCCAATATATATTGCCCAGTAGCTTTCCGCTTCTGCCCTAGGTTGGATTTCCCTGAATTCTTCTGTCGGGACAAAATGATCTATTGATACAGTAAGAAACATTTCTTCATTTGCTCTGTTTTCCGGCAGATGAGTCATCGAATATGCCGCATTATCTGATAAACCTATCAATACAAGTTCAAGTTGTTTTTTATCAGCATAGACTACAGGTTTTATATCCACAAGTTCCGCATCAATTTCGATTCGAGTGTCCAAAGTATTTTCACACAATTTAACAAAATGGATGATTTCTTCGTTTAAATCCATCATCTCCTTCTTTGGTGGTTTATTTTTCGTAAGGGACAGTATTTGTTCGAGCATTAAACCGGCTTTTTCCGATGAACTTTCTATTACATCAACATTTTCCTGAAATGTTTCCCAGTCAATATGTTTTTTCTTAACTGAAAATTTCATCATTGTTACAGTACCAAGTATTGCTCCTAATACATTGTTGAAACTGTGAACTAAACCATTTATCATATTTGATACAACACTCATCTTTTGTGATTGTCGCAGTTGTTCATCCTTAACAGCGTGTTCAGTAACATCATCAATTTTTATTACAACATTATTTAGCCCTTGGGTATAGTGAAGTTTTATATCATAGATTTTTTCTTCACCATTTGAAAATTCAATTTTTTCTCTGTATAGCTCTTCAGGGTGTTGAGAATGATAAACTTTATTTATTAACGACTTGTAATTATTAAGCATTGGAAGTAATTCAAATAAATCCTTACCTATGGCATCTGTCTGGGGTATACCTGTAAATTGAGATACAGCATTATTCCATAATGAAACTATATTGTGTTTATCACAAGAAATAAGCATGGAATCAATTGCGTTTACAACGGTATCCAAACTGTTTTTTGCATATATTAGATTTTGTTCCGCATTTATCCGCTTTTTAGAATATCTGTAGAATGAGAAAATCAGAAAGAAAAATAAAACCAGTATAATAAAAAGGGATACCATAAATAGTATATTTAATGTTTTGAACTTTTTATCTGTAAATAATTTCAGTTCCCCTTCTGTCTTACTTACATTTTGCATAAACATGCGATAAGTCTTTTCACACCTATGCCAATTAGTTGCTTCAAGGTTGTTTTTTGCAGTCTGGGATTTTATGAATACAAGAATACTATTTTTATAATTGTATATTGAATTTTTGATTAAAGAAGCTGAATTCATCTTTGAAAGCATATTTACTTTATCTAGAGATATTTCAATCTCACGCCATAATAAGTTAAGATCTTTATTTTTAGCAGGTTCATTCTTGTAGTCTTTTAAAAACTGGTAAGATTTTGAAATTTCTAATTCTATTTGGAGCAGAGCTGTTTTATATTCTGTCATTATACTACTCATCTTCTGCATAGTGAAGTATGAGAATATATTGATCGCTCCCAATGATAAAAATGCAAAAATCAGAGTTACATAAGTTTTTGCAAGCGAGCTGCGGTGTTCCTGTAAAATACTTTTATCTTTTAATCTTCCCATAAAAACCTGCTCTTTTTTTGAAATCTTTAGCTATCTGTAAAATTATCAAATTTTGAATTCATTTTTTTAACACATACAAGAAAAAATATCCGGGTATTTAGTGAAAATACCTCTTTTTAATTTTCATCTTCTAAAACTTCAATTTTCGTTTTGAGTTTTTTCTTTTTATCTATTAATTCACGCATTTCTGTTTTGTTATCTATGCGTATTGCTAATTCTTTGTGTAGTTCTATTATTTTTTCTTCTATGGCTTTTAATGATGAATCCGTCTTAATTAGCTTAACTCTGGTCTTATGCATTTCCAGGTCAACCTTGTGTATCTCTTCTTTGAGTTTTTCTATCTCTTCATAATTATCCGCCATTACACTAAATGATAATGCCACTATTACTATTATACATATTTTTTTCATAATTTATTTTCCATTTTGTATCTTATTACGGATGATTTTTTTGTAATAGCTGAATTCTTATCTGAATAACAAAAATTACTTCACTATATAAAAATACCACATTTTAAACTAATAATCAATACCTTTTGAAAAATTTTATCCAATTTCATCTAATGCGCGTAATATATCAAAGATATCTCCCATAATATTTCACTGTTTTGCCCGTTTCGCTCAGTTTTTACCTTCATGAAGAAAATGGTTTTTTTAGAAATAAATATTATCTCCGCAGATACTTTTCTGTAGTGTCGAAAAATATAAATTGGGGGTTTACATTATTTGGTGTTTTATTATTAGAAATAGGCGATCTAATGATTATTTGAACAAATGAAGATATTAGAATATAAACAAAATTTTAACTTCATTTTTTTTACATAATATTTTTTCTTTATAAATCTTTAAGTTCATTATTTTCAAAAATAATTACTGCAATTGTGATGAAAAACAGTATTTGAAATAATGCCTGAAAAAAGTGCGGAAAGAAAAATGATGCATGCAAACTGTCAATACCCTTACTAAATGTACCGCTAATCCAGAACATTTGCCAGTCTGGTATTAAAATCGAAGCAATCCCTCTTAACACTGAATCAGGTTTGAACATCAGATTGAGAAAAAAATCTGAAAACATTCCGAAAAAGAATACAATTCCGCCAGTTACAAGTATAGTGGTAACATTCATAATAACTGAACAAAGTACTAATATTGAAGTAAATACAGACAGTGCCATAAATACATACATGTATGGAATCGCAGCCTGCCAGTCAACTATATATCCGTAGGAGGCGGCTTCTCCGTTATATCCCCAGAAGTTTAGAGTGAAAAATACAACAGATAATAATAAAACCAGAGTCAGATTAACTGGTTTAAAAAAATCACCACCTTTTATATAATGTCGTATTACCCCGAATAGGAGGGTACAGAAGATGACTCCAAGATAAAATGTAAGCCCCAGAGTTTCAACCATATGTTCTGTCTTTACAAGGCGTGTTGCCCATAGTGCTGCAATACAGGATGATGTGAAAAATAATGCATTAGATAATATAATACCAGCCCACTTTCCTGCCAGTAATGCTGAAACAGATACTGGACGACTCATTATTGTCGACATTAAACCGCTTAGATCTTCACTTATCACTCTTGCTGAACTTATTATTGTCAGAAATGTCCCTAAAATAAATGTTAGCGCTAAAATTTGTTCATTAACAAGGTGTAACTGACCTCCAAGAGTAAAACCAGGCAGGGAGGCTATTAATAAAATTCCACCAAGTACTGATATGTGCATTATAAAAAAAAGTGCGTCACTTATTAAAACCTTAAAAGCATTAAGAGCAATTGCTTTAAACTGCTTCAGCCATAATTTCATTTTTTATACCTTATATTTTACAAATATATTTACTATTTTTTATTTGCCAAAACTGCAAGTTTTGAACATAACACTGGAAATGGTATTCCCGCAGCATTTGCTGCTTTGGGTAACAAACTTTCTGAAGTAAAACCAGGCATATTATTAGCTTCAAGAATATATGGAGTTCCGTCTTCAGCTATAATTAGATCAACTCTTGTTAAATGGCGAATGTCAATACTTTCTGCAAAAGCAACTGCCACTTCCTGAGCCCTATTGATAATTGGCAGAGAAAGTGATTCAGTGGGACAAATATATTCCGTTTCCCCTTGTTTATGCTCATATTTAGCATCGTAATCAAAAAGTTCACCTGGATATTTTATTTCAACAACAGGTAGTGGTTTACCATCAAGTACCCCAACTGTAATTTCAGTCCCAGAAATATAGGCTTCTGCTATTACTCGGTCTGAATACTGTAATGCTAATTTTAACGCTTCTGACCATTTCGATTTATTTTTTAACAATGTAATTCCTACCGTGGAGCCTTCAACTGCAGGTTTTACCACTATCGGAAGTTCAATGTTCTCAGGAAAAGGAGCATTCGAATTATCAAAATATGCAAAAGGAGGGGTCGGTAGATTATTCTGCTGCATAATTTTTTTACTTTCAACCTTATCCATAGCTAAAAAACATGAGCTTGACCCACTGCCGACAAACGGTACTCCATCTGCTTCAAACAGTTTTTGAATTTCTCCATTTTCTCCAAATCCACCGTGAAGAACAGGAAAAACAACTTCCCCTTTCTCTAAATTTATTTCCCGCCACTCTTCCAGACTTTTTATATCTATACTTCTAACTTTATGACCTAAACTCTTTAATGCATCTTCAACCTCTTTTGCTGATTGAAGCGAAATATCTCTTTCATTGCTGTTCCCCCCTTTTAATATTAAAACTTTAAGAGGTGCAATCGCAGTGGTTACGCGTTTTTCTGTTTCCTGATTTATAAATTTTATTTCAGGAGTAAGTATAATTCCATAAAGTTCAAAAACTTTTTTCATGGTAAAAATCATTAAATCTGCATAATCCTTTTCCGTTGCATTTGCATCGTTAATAAAATAATTGCCGTGCTTAGAACTTATCACAGCTCCGCCTATTCTGGTCCCTTTGCACCCAGAATCATCAATCATCTTACCGGCAGATATGCCTTCTGTAGGATTTTTAAATACACACCCAACACTGCGCCCTTGGGGAAAATTAGTAATCCGCCATTGTAATTCTTTTTTGATCTTCTTGAGTTCTTCTTCTGGATTAACTTGTTTGAGTTTGCAAATTACAGCTGTAATTATAATGTCTTCAGGAATATTAACTGCTCGGTAATCCCAGTAAAGTTCAGATACATCCGCACACCAGGGAGTCCCATCCGGATAAAAACCACATACATCTTCAAGAATATCCTTAATCTCCATGCCATGTGCTCCTGCATTCATCCGTACAGAACCACCAAGAGTACCGGGAATTCCTGCCAAACACGAATATCCACCTAAACCTTTTTGGGCACAGTATGTTATGAAATCCTTAAGGTTAATTCCAGCTCCTGCTGTAACATGACTATGGCTAACCGTAATCCCTGTAAATGCTGGCTCTATTAAACGGATTATTAACCCATCAAAAACTTCATCCGAACCCAGTGTATTGCAGCCTGCTCCAATTATTCGAGTTTCTATTTTATTTTTAAAACAAAACTGCAATACATCGCGAAGCTTCATATCATTTTCGGGAATTACAATAATATTTTTATCTGTACCTATTCCAAGGAATGAAAATTCTTTCCAGGGTACATTTTCTTTTATAACTAACCCTTGTACTGTATTTTTTAATTCTGATAACAAATCTTTATTCATTTGGTTTTTTCCATGTTATTTAGTCTTTTTACCATAGACACTATCTGGGTTAAATACCAGTTCTTCTGATATTTCAACTTTCCCATCTTGCAATATCTTTGTAAAAAAACAACTTTTTCTGCCTGTATGACAAGCTGCTCCGCCTATTTGTTCCACTTTTAGCAGCACTGTATCAAAATCACAATCTATATATATTTCATATACCCTCTGAAGATTACCGGACGTTTCACCTTTTTTCCATAGTTTCTGCCTGGACCTTGACCAGTATACTGCATATCCTGATTCTAGCATTCTCTCCCATGCTTTTTCATTCATATACGCAAGCATTAAAACTTCATTTGTTTTATAATCTTGAACAATTACCGGTATAAGTCCGTCTTTACTCTTTTTAAAATCAGGCTTCACTCTTTTTCGATCCTTAACTTTCCATTTCTTAATATCTCTACCCTGCTTATAAATAATATCACTGTAATTGTGATAAGTCAATAATATTTACAGAATAAAAAAATAGATTTTAACTTTTACCTCTCTCTTTTTTCATTCTTTAATCTAAGGTGAAATTGAAAATATCAACTTGGAAATTTTAACTTAATATCCTATAGTATAAAAATCTGAAAAATATTTACTTAGAAATGTGTTTTGTTTCACTTTTAATGAAAAATTATAGAATTATAATGATGGAATTGTCTTTTATAAAATACTGATGCAGGGAGAACATTGTCATGAGCAAAAGAATAAAATTATTAAGCGGTTTTGGGGTTTGTACTGGAATGTTTTCTGTAGTGTCATTGTTGGGAACAGAGCCCTCTGAAATTACTCAGTACAAAAAGTTACCTGAAGAAAAGATTCTCTCAAAAATAGAAAAAAAGAGTGAAAAAAATAGTATTCCTTTAAATATTTTATTTATTGCTGTTGATGATTTGAAACCTTTGTTGGGATGTTATGGTGACAGCCTGGCAATTACACCCAATATCAATTCAATTGGAGAAAAAGGCACAGTTTTTATGAATAACCACTGTCAGTGGGCTGTATGTGGACCAACCCGCGCTAGTTTACTGACCGGTTGGCGTCCGGAAAAAACTGGTATTTTAAATTTCAGCAGAAAGATGCGTGATGTTAATCCCGATGTCGTTACTCTACCGCAGTATTTTAAAGAGCACGGATATGAATCTGTAGGACGGGGAAAAATTTTTGATCCGCGCTGTGTTAGAGGAGGGCGTAAACATGACGATATCCCTTCATGGTCAATCCCTTATAAACCATTTTATGGAAAATTCAAGAATAAAGAACTGATGGTGACGCTTTCTCCTGATGTGCCTGATGATATGCTGACAGACGGGCGTATTGCTGAAAAAGGCGTTGGGCTTATCAGAAAACTTGCTCGTAAAGATAAACCGTTTTTTATTGCGGTAGGTTTTAAAAAACCACACCTGCCTTTTGTCGCACCTCAAAAATACTGGAAATTATACAAAGATAAAGATATAAAAACCGCACCGTTCCAGAAGCCTGCAGACGGTGTTAATCCGATTCACAATTATCATAACAGCAATGAACTGAGAAGTTATACCGGAGTCCCTAAAAACGGTCCGATTCCTGATGACCTGCAGAAAAAACTCATTCACGGTTATTATGCCTGTGCAAGTTTTATTGATGCTCAGATTGGAAAACTTCTGAATGAACTGAAACAACAGGGTGTGGAAGATAAAACAATAATATGCCTCTGGGGGGACCACGGCTGGCATCTGGGTGATCACGCTTTATGGGGTAAACACACATCTCTTGAACAGGCAGCAAGAGCCCCGCTTATTATATATTCACCTGGTTATAAACACGGAAAAACATATTCTCCTACGGAGTTTATTGATATCTATCCTACCTTATGTCAGCTGGCAGGTTTGCCAGTGCCGGAAAATCTGGACGGAAAAAGCCTTGTGCCTCTGATGAAAGACCCTGAAGCAATGGTAAAATCAGGAGCAATAACAAGTTTCCGCAGAAAAGGATTCGGATATTCATATAGAGATAAACGATACAGATATATCGAATGGATTAATCCGAAAACAAAAAAAATTATCGATAAAGAGCTCTATGACTATAAAATAGATCCGCAGGAAACAAAAGACTTTTCAAAAGACCCAGCTTATAAAAATATTATGAGCAAACTTGCCGCGGAATTAAGAAAAGCCGGCAAAAAAGGCTGCAAACTCCTGTATGAAGTCAAAAACTAGTTATTAAAGAATCCATATAGTCTTTAAAATGTGTCTTAAAATGTGTCCTCCTAAAAAGGGACTCCTCTAAAAAGATCTAAAAAGGGACAGGTTGATAATAAATTACTTGCATTTGTAGATTTTTTGATGGTACTGAGAAAGAGAATTGCTAGTCAATATTGATGGTTTTAGATCACATTTATGTGTAGGAGCTGATTTTTTAGTAATTTTGTAAAAAAGTTATGATTTCTGATGGAAAATTCTTAGAATAAGGGCAGGGGAGATGATATCTTCTTTTTATTAAAGAGATAGAATAAGATGCAACTGTAAAATTATCAGTTCAGAATATCAGATCAGGTATTTCTGAGCATTTTATAACAGTAAATGGAAACACCATCTTGTGTTTTACCGTGACTGAACTGCTTTTTCATTACTTTTTTTGTATCTCTGAACTGACAGGCAACTTTCTGGACAAATGCTTTTGAACCTATAATTCCGCCGTCAGTCCAGTGTCGTGTGCGTCTGAGAAACCTTACAGGCATAGTTTCTCCTTTTTTAGCTTCCTGAACCATTTCAAAAAGTTCTTTACCGATAATCCCCTTTTCCGATAAAGTTATACGCACAAGTTCACTTTCAAACAGATTAAACAGTGCAATGTCACTCCAGTTATCCGCAATTGAACCAAGTGCACCTTTCATATGTTTTATGAAATTATCATGAAAAATATGTTTACCTGAACCTTTATACCAGCCCCAGGTGCAGTGTCTGTAGTTTGATGCTGATTCGGTAAGCCCAGCTCTGACCGGATTTAATTCAATATACTCAACAACCTGCCATAAAGCATTTCTTCTTTCTAGAATTGTACTTTTAAATCTGTCCGCCCACAGAGTTCCGCGTCTGTCATATTTTCGGTTTATATAATTTGTCATCTGCTGCTGGAAATTTTTCATAAAATGACTGATGTCAGTCATATTTCTGCGGACTTTTTCAACTTCTTCCTTATCATCAGTTTGTATATGTTTACCGAGGTTATCTTCACCGTAAAAGTCATTGTGCCGTTTTACAATCTCTTTATCATCAGGCACTTCATGCGCTTGGGGTTCATACAGCACAATATGATAATGGTTGCCCATCCAGCACATCGAAATTATTTCAAGAAGATAATATGAACTTAAACGCCTGACAAGATTCATTCCATATTCTTTGTCAACATCCCTGAACGGATACCAGTGCTTTTTGCCTGCTACTCGGTTCATCAAATGATAATAACAACCGCCGCCTAGAAGCTTTTCCCTTGCAAGTCTCATAATAAACCTCCTGCTTTAATGAATTATAATTTTTAATTACATCATTTTAATTATAGCATTTACAATAATAAAAAGTCAAATTATAATCAACCTGTCCCCAGATTGGGTGCTGATTTGAAAGTATTTTAACTGTTGAAGAAATTGTTTGAATATTTCTTGGTTATTGAAAAGTGCCCTGAAATGAATTTGATTGACGCCAGCCTGCTTCTATTGAGCTGCTTACATAGTATATTTTTACATCGGCTTCAATACTGCTTTTAACAAAATAAACGGAAGCATCGGCACTGATTCTGCTGTTGACAAAATACCAGATTCCGTCATTTCCTGATGCCTGAAGTCGGTTATTTGTTATATAAACAAGCAGATCGGCTGAAATTCTTGAGTTGGTGACATATACCTTGACTGCTGAAAGTCGGTTCGGGTTTTTAAAAATATTTCCTGCTTGAAGAGAGGCAGTCGTTATAAGCAGACTGATAATTACTGTCAGTAAATATTTCATAATATTCCTCCTGGTAAATTTGGATGTAAAAAAGAGTTCTCTGAATTGATTATAAACATTTTCAGATGTTTTGTCAATACTTACTGCTTTTTATATGAAAATAATATGGAAATATCTGATGGTTTAGTGTTATTTTTCGTATTTCTGCTGTTCAGTAGGTGTTTTTCTGACTCCGAAGCTGTTGAAAATTTTCAGGGTATCAGGAGTTAATGGTTTATCTTTTGTTTCTATTGTTATAGTTAATGGGCGGTGGTCAGATGCAATCTGCCAGTTTGAGAAGAATGGGATTTGAGTTTTTGGAAAATTAATTTCAGGTATAATATCTTTAGATGCCAGGATGAAGTCAAATCTTGAGTATCGGTCTTTTTTCCCCCAGTAAATTGTCCAGGAGATATTTGTTTTATCAAGTGGTCTGATGTCAAATAAATGTTCAATTCCCCGTTTTTCTCTGTTCATAAGTATTTTCAGTGTTTTTGAATCTTGAGAGTCATTCATATCTCCAAATATCAGAAAGTTATCGCCTTCAGTCATTAATGATCTGTAAATACGGCGCAGAACGCGTGCTTCAGACTGGCGTTGTGTTGAATTACCTTCTTTATTAGGGCCGTAATTTGATTTTAAATGAGCGGAAAAAACATGAAACTGATAACCATTTTTTTGTTTGAAAATACAATGTGCGAAACCACGCAATACCGGGTATGTTTTGCCTCTATTTGTGTAAAATACATCAGTACAGTGAGAAATGTTTACGGGTTTAATTTTTGACAGTACAGCAAGATTTATAATGGAATCACCTGCTTCAACTAGAGATGTATAAGGGTAGTTCAATCCTTTTTTCTGTAGGCTTGTGGTCATCTCTTTCAGAGAATCCTGTCCGCCAAGTTCGCATACGAGAAGTATATCAGGATTTATTTCTGTAATTTCTTTTTCGATTTCTTCTTTTGATTTTTGAGTTTTTGAGCGTTGACCACTATTTTTGCCGAAAATATAATTATGCAGATTGAACCATGATATTTTCAGTTCTTTATCTGATGAGTGGAGAGATTCATTGAGAACAAAAGTTAATATAAAAATTATAGATGCAGTCAGTGGGAAAAAATGGAATCTGTTGCATTTTTTAAATTTATCAATAATCATATTTTTAGATTGTTTCCTGCAGGTATTTCAAGTAGAGCATTGCGCATGCTTTAGCATCAGAAAGAGCCTGATGGTGATCGAGTTCTATATTAAAAAGAGAGCATAGAGAACTGAGTTTACATGACTTAAATCCTTTCTGTCTATATATTTTCAGAGTACATTCCCATTGTTTTATTGGCAATGTTTCGACAGGAATATCATAACGGTTCATATTTTTATGCAGAACAGAACGATCTGTTGCAATATTATGAGCGACAACAATACGATTTTCCAGTCTTTTTTTTATTTCAGGAAAGACTTCAGGAAAGAGTTCAGAATTGCGCGTATGTGCTGGAGTAAGACCATGTACTCGGGTAGTATAGTAAGAATATTTGTTATCTGGTGGTTTTATTAAACTGTGAAATTCTTCCGATATAACCCCATTCTTAACTGTTACGATACCAACAGAGCAGGCGCTGTCCTGTCCTAGAGCATACTCAAAATCAATTGCTGTAAAATTCATATTTTATTTCCTGTCTCGAAAAATTACTAATTTCGAGTTAATATTGACTGCTTTTAATTTAATTTCAAGAAAGATATGCTTTGCAGTTGAATAAAATCGGGAACTTTATTTTTATTTCATGTATATTTTATATTGAAAGTTCAAAAAAAGCCTGTTCTGAAATGATAATTATATTTCAGGACAGGCTCGATTTTTAAATTTTTATTAAGAGTTATTTTGTAATTTCGATTTCTAGGAGGTGTCCTTTGTTATTTTCATCAACATATGGAGTTGTTGCTATACCAATTTTATTATCAAGAACAATAGGATAAGTACCGGCTGTCAGATTTTTAGAAGGTAAAATAACAGTGAGTTTGCTTTCTCCAGTTTCCGGAACCATTGCAGATGGTTTACCTTTATAGTCATTGTATGAGAGAGCTGTTTTATCAACTTTACATTTCAGAAGTTTTCCATTGGCTTCCAATGCAACTTTTGGTGCTTTTGTTCCGAAAAACTCTCCAACAATTACAATGGAACTGCCAGGAGCAGCGCTTGTGATAATATTACCTTTTTTGTCTTCTATTCTCGTAATCACAGGCGGAACAAGTTGTATAGTTTGGATTTCTTCGTCAATTTTTGTCTTTGTAGCTGTTTTTCCTTTGACCATTACTTTTATTTTTTCAGGTTTATCTGCACCGTGTAAAGAATAGTAGGTTTTATATCCTGATTTTACTGTTTTTTTATTATAAAGTGTAAATTTCTTGTTCCAGACGCCTGAAAATTTGGTAACAGTTGAGGATTTAACTTTTTTGAAAGAGCCTTTTTTACCATTTGCAAACACTCCGTAAAGTTTTGGTGCTTTAGCAAATGAGTCATTTCCAAGTTTAGATACTATGGATGAGTTATATGATAACATAGATCCAATAGTAACTTTTACAGAAACAACATTTAATGCTACAAGAGCCGAACTTTGTGGTGTTGTGCCGTCTATTGAATAGCTAAATGAATCCATACCGAAGAAATCTTTAACGGGAATATATTCAAAAGAACCGTCAGGGTTCAATGTTAGTGAACCGTTTTGAGGTTGGGAGAGAACTGTTACTGTCATACCTGATGCATTAAGATCATTTGCGAGAACTCCGTTTTCTATTCCGGTAAAGTTTTTGGAGTCCTGAGCAACAGTATATTTATCACCTACTGCTGTTGGTGGAAGGTTTCCGCCTGCAGGAATGATTGTAATTGTAACAGTTGCAATATTACTGTCTATTTTTCCGTCATTTGCCTTGTAGGTAAAAGTTACACTTCCTGAAGCGAGAGTTGGAGAATATGTAAATCCGCCATTCTCATTTAAGTTTAAGCCATTTAACGGAGTAACAACACTTACGGTTAACGCATCATCATCAGGATCAATATCATTTGCTAGGACGCCTGAAGGTTCATCAACAGTTAATGTTTGTCCCGCTTGAACAAAGTATGAATCATCTGATACAATTGGAGGATTATTATCATTAGGAGGTTCTGTATCTGCAGTTGCAGTAAAATCAACACCTGTAACATCTGCACCCGAAACTGTTGCATCAGCAGTAGCGGGAGTGAATGTGTATCCTGAGAGAGTTGGAGTTACTGTATAAGTACCATCGTTGAGTCCGCTGATTGTGTAATTACCAGCAGCATCAGTTGTTGCGGAATGAGTTAAATCAACTGAAACAGCTACGCCCTGCTGAATATCTCCGGAAACTGTTCCGGTGATACTGTGAGAATTTGGTGGAGCCTGTTTAAAAGTAGCAGTAACAGTAATATTCTGAGCTGGCATAGTTACAGTAGTGGAAGCAGCACTTGAATTTGCGAGATACTGAGTATCACCGGTCCATGCATCAAATATCTGGCCGTTTGGGACACTAGCAGAAATAGGAACTGAATCATTTTCAGCATACTGTCCTGAGCCTGTTCCGTTATTTACAGTAAGAGTAAATTTAGGAGCGGCATTTTGTGTTGCAGTAAAATTAACACCTGTAGCATCTGCGCCTGAAATTGTAGCATTAGCAGTAGCGGGAGCGAATGTGTATCCTGAGAGAGTTGGAGTTACCGTATAAGTTCCATCATTAAGTCCGCTGATTGTGTAATTACCAGTAGCATCAGTTGTTGCAGAATGAGTTGCATTAACAGCTACAACCACGCCCTGCTGGATATCTCCGGAAATTGTTCCGCTGATACTGTGGGTATTTGGTGGAGCCTGTTTAAAAGTGGCAGTAACAGTAATATTCTGAGCAGGCATAGTTACAGTCGTAGAAGCTGCACTTGCATCCGCAAGATACTGAGTATCGCCTGTCCATGCATCAAAAATCTGTCCGGTAGGAACTGTAGCTGAAATATTGGCGGTATCGTTTTCGGCATACTGTCCTGAGCCTGTTCCATTATTTACTGTGAGAGTAAATTTAGGAGCGGCATTTTGAGTTGCGGTGAAATTAACACCTGTAACATCTGCACCTGCAACTGTAGCATTTGCTGTAGCAGGAGTGAATGTGTAGCCGGTTAATGTAGGGGTTACTGTGTAAGTTCCGTCAGCAAGACCGCTGATTGTGTAATTACCACTTGCATCAGTTGTCGCAGAATGAGTTGCATCAACAGCAACAGAAACACCTGCTTGAATATCACCTGAAACTGTTCCGCTGATTGAATGAGTACTAGGAGTACTGCCGAACCATTTTGCATTAAGATAATCTTCAACGCTCTGACGGTCTGTGTCTGACAGTGCAGAATCATAAGTAATAATTTCAGCAATATCACCTTGCCATGATCTTAGTCCGTATACACCGTTTCTATCTTGGGTGATAGAATCAATCTCAACCGGTCCTGTAAGGACAAGTGAGACTATATGATAATCACCTGCAGGGAATACATCATTAATACCATCAACTGCTGCACCGTCAAGGTAAGTCTGACCATTTTTTACTTCATCTGAAGCATAATCATTATCCCAGTATTTACCATCAAATGCATAACCAGCATTAGCATCACCAATACCGCGATGGAATACAGATGTTCCTGAATTTCCTAAGAAGAACGGACATGTATCTGCAGCTAAAGTTGCACTTTCTTTGATTACCCAGAATACTGTGTTAATATTGGTGATAGATGTTCCACCAAGAGTAGAATCTACCAAAGGATAGAATTGATCACCACCAACAAAACGCAATAGAGAATGTCCATTTAATGCATTTGCGACAACTTCCGGTTGTTTAGCACCATCTACCTGATAAGCAAAATTACTTGTATCAGCTTTGTTTTTCCATGCATCTAATGCACCTGTTACAGCAGAACCATCAGCTTTAGGGTCAGCACCGTCAAGCCATAAATTACAACCTGCAATGTCAGTAGGATCAGTGATTCCACCGCCACCACCATTTTGAGTTGCAGTGAAGTTAATGCCAGTAGCATCATGAGCGTTAAGAGTAACCTGCAGTCCGTTTGGATTGAAAGTATATCCAGTCATTGACGGTGTAATTGTATAGTTTCCGTCAACGAGGTTAGCAAAAGTGTAATTTCCGCTAGCATCAGTTTGTTGAGTACCTGTTCCATCCCCAGACATAGTGAGAGTTACATTAGCCAGAGGATTCCCGTTTTCGGTGACAGTCCCTGAAATTGAGTATCTCAGTGAGGAACTGGGAGTTGCAGTAAAGTTAATGCCTGTAGCGTCATGAGCGTTAAGAGTCACCTGCAGTCCGTTTGGACTGAAAGTATATCCAGTCATTGACGGTGTAATTGTATAGCTTCCGTCAACGAGGTTATCAAAAGTATAATTTCCGCTAGCATCAGTTTGTTGAGTACCTGTTCCATCCCCAGACATAGTGAGAGTTACATTAGCCAAAGGGTTTCCGTTTTCTGTGACAGTCCCTGAAATTGAGTATCTCAGAGAGGAACTGGGAGTTGCAGTAAAGTTAATGTCTTTAGCATCATGAGCGTTAAGGGTCACCTGCAGTCCGTTTGGACTGAAAGTATATCCAGTCATTGACGGTGTAATTGTATAGCTTCCGTCAACGAGGTTAGCAAAAGTATAGTTTCCGCTAGCATCAGTTTGTTGAGTACCTGTTCCATCCCCAGACATAGTGAGAGTCACATTAGCCAGAGGGTTTCCGTTTTCTGTGACAGTCCCTGAAATTGAGTATCTTAGAGAGGAACTGGGAGTTGCAGTAAAGTTAATGTTTGTAGCATCATGAGCGTTAAGGGTCACCTGCAGTCCGTTTGGACTGAAAGTATATCCAGTCATTGACGGTGTAACTGTATAGCTTCCGTCAACGAGGTCTGCAAAAGTGTAATTTCCGCTAGCATCAGTTTGTTGAGTACCTGTTCCGTCACCGGACATAGTAACTGTCACATTAGCAAGAGGGTTCCCGTTTTCGGTGATAGTACCTGAAATTGAGTATCTCAGAGAGGAACTGGGAGTTCCGGTAAAGTTAATGCCTGTAGCATCATGAGCGTTAAGAGTCACCTGCAGTCCGTTTGGATTGAAAGTATATCCGGTCATTGACGGTGTAATTGTATAGCTTCCGTCAACGAGGTCTGCAAAAGTGTAATTTCCGCTAGCATCAGTTTGTTGAGTACCTGTTCCATCACCGGCCATAGTCACGGTTACATTAGCTAGAGGGTTCCCATTTTCAGTAATAGTACCTGAAATTGAGTATCTCAGAGAGGAACTGGGAGTTCCGGTAAAGTTAATGCCAGTAGCATCTTGAGCGTTAAGTGTAACTTGCAGTCCGTTCGGATTGAAAGTATATCCAGTCATTGACGGTGTAATTGTATAGCTTCCGTCAACAAGGTCTGCAAATGTGTAATTTCCGTTAGCATCAGTTTGTTGGGTTCCGGTTCCATCACCGGCCATAGTCACGGTCACATTAGCTAGAGGGTTCCCGTTTTCAGTAATAGTACCTGAAATGGAGAATCTCAGAGAAGAATTTGCAGTTCCAGTAAAGTTAATGTCTTTAGCATCATGAGCGTTAAGAGTAACCTGCAGTCCGTTCGGATTGAAAGTATATCCAGTCAATGACGGTATAATTGTATAGCTTCCGTCAACAAGGTCTGCAAAGGTATAATTTCCGTTAGCATCAGTTTGTTGAGTTCCGGTCCCGTCACCGGACATAGTCACGGTTACATTAGCTAGAGGATTACCGTTTTCAGTAACAGTACCAGAAATTGAGAATCTTAGAGAAGAATTTGCAGTTGCAGTAAAGTTAATATCTGTAGCATTATGAGCGTTAAGTGTAACTTGCAGTCCGTTCGGATTGAAAGTATATCCAGTCATTGACGGTGTAATTGTATAGCTTCCGTCATCTAGATCTGCGAATGTATAATTTCCGTTAGCATCAGTTTGTTGAGTTCCAGTGCCGTCACCAGACATAGTAACTGTTACATTAGCCAGAGGGTTACCATTTTCAGTAATAGTACCTGTAATTGAGAATTTTCCTTCGGCTACATTTATTGTTACAGTTGCCGGGGCACTTTCTTCTGTTGCATTTTTAGCTTTATAAGTAAATGTATCGTCCCCGAAAAAACCTTGAGTTGGGGAATATGTAAAACTACCGTCTGAATTGAGTGTTAAAGTTCCGTGATTTGTGGTTGAATCTAATATTGCGGTCAGAGCTGCAGAGTTTGGATCTGAGTCATTATCAAGCACTCCCGGAGCTGCAATATTTAACTGTGTATTAAAAGGGGTTTGATAAGTATCGTTTGCAGCAACTGGCTGCGTAGAGGAAGCGTGACTTATTTGAAATGAATCAATTTCTTGTCCGTTTTCATTTAAAACATAAGTATTAAGAATTTTATCAGAGATTTCAATTCTTGCAAAAGAGAGAGATTTAACAGCAACTTTTACATACTGTGTATAGTTTGGATCTGGATCTCTAAGTGGGGCACCACCGCCACCAACGGTTAAATGTACTATTCCATTTGCTTCACATCTAGAATAGTAGTGGTTATGGCCACTTAGGCATAAATCTATTTTGATATTTTCATTTTGAAGATTTGATATTAAAGTTTGCATATCTGTGTTATCAGAGTGTCCTCCATTTGCTCCGTAGGCTGGTGCATGGAAAGCTAAAATAATCCATTCTTTAGTGGTTTGTTTAAGGTCATTAAGAATCCATGTGTATTGCGAACTTCCAGTCGATACAGATTTTTCGTAATCAATAACGGTAATGTGAGCTGGTCCATCATCAAAAGAATAATAATTTGAATTTGCAGGAGTACCTGACTGAACAGTTTCTGCAAACGGTAAATATTTTCTATATAATTTAGAATTACCTTCATGATTTCCGTTTACTCCTACCAGAGGCCAGCGCCGCATAGCTTCCATAATATTTGGTTGACTGTAATTGAACCATTGATCTGTCCAGTCTTTATCTTTTTCCCCATTACTAACCCAGTCGCCGACATGAACCCAGAATGTTTCCCTTGTTTCAGGAGATACATTCAAATCATTTATCATTGCACCAAGAATTGTGTTTACATCATCTGTGTTACTTCTTGTGTCTCCAACAGCGTAAAATGTTAAGGATTTTGAACTATCAGGCAGCGCCGCACAAAATGAACCACTTTTTTTATTGCCGTCAATATCAACTTCGTAAAAATATCTTGTACCTGGAGTAAGAGATTCAATAGTGTATTTATATTGGTTATCCGTCCCGTATGATGTCATCGCTGCATTGCCAGTCGTATATGAAGTATCTTCGCCCCATTTGATATTGACATTAGATGTTGCACCGTCAGCTTGGGCGAAAATTGCCATTTTCCCCGAAACATTCGGATATATCATTAAGGGGCCTTTCAAAAAGTCCGCTGCTTGAAGATGAGTTGAAGATAGTAAAACCACTATACCCATAATCACTACGGATAAAACACGCGACATATTTTTCATAATAAAACTCCTTATTTTTCTTTTATACACATAGTATATAAAATAGCATTTAGTTAAAAAAATGCAAATATATTATTATTATTAAAAATATTATAATTTATAATTATCGTTAAAGTAAAAAATTTAAATGGAATTATATTTGAAATATTCAAGATAAACAAGTTCATTAATTATCAAAGTTTTTTCAAATATAATCCAAGTTATTTTAGTTATTTTAGTTGAAAAATTTTTTAATAATTGTTTTAATTTTAAAGAGTGTTATTTTTAGATATTTGTTTAATGATGAGCTATTATCATAGTGATTTATTGTTATAAAAATGAAAATAATTGAATTATAGATAAGGGAATATTATGCCTAGCAGTAAAAAACAGATGAGAAGGCTTGTGATGCTTGTTTCTGAACTAAAACAGAATAATTATCCTAATACGACAAGTTTTGCTAAAAAACTTCGAAAAAAAGACCTTGATGAAAATATTAATATTGCATGTAGTTCAAAAACTATACAGCGTGATATAAAAGTACTTAAAGAGGAGTATGGTGCTCCTATCGAATTTGATACCGTACAACGGGGGTATTATTTAAAGCACCACGGTTGGGATTTTCAATGTCCTGTATTTGAAGAGCATGATCTGGTTGCTGCAATTTTAGGAGCAAAACTAGCTGAAGCATTGTTTCCAAATCCTCTAAAAAGTGAAGTAAGGGATGCAACTGATAATCTTCTTACCGAAAATAATCCTGAAATACTTGATTCCGCGACCATAAATGCTTTAGTTATTGCTACAGGATTGAAAGTTGTTATTAACAGTGGAGTTTTCAAGAATGTATTTGATGCATGGATTCTTCGCAGAACTTTAAAAATTCTTTATAAAAGTTCTACCGGGAAAATCACGGAACGAACAATTGAGCCTCATGTTCTTGCTTATCACAACGCCTCATGGTTTCTGAAAGGGAAATGTCTTTTACGCAATTCGATAAGGACATTTGCAGTTCACAGGATAAAAAAAGCAGAAATAGAAGAAGAAAAATTTCAAGTTGATTTTGATTTGGTTAAAGAAGTTCAGGAGGGATTTTTATTCAGCTACAAAAGAATAAAAAATATCAGAGTCAAATGTAGTGCATCTCTTGCTCCATATATAATTGATTCACCTATTCATAGTGGGCAGCGTGTTAAAATGTATTCTGATGATTCTTTTCTTTTGACATTACCTGAAGCCACAGAATATGATATTATTTCCTGGATTTTGACAAAAGGCGGACAGGCGGAACTTCTTTCTCCATTATATTTGAGGAAAAAAATTGCAGAAACAGCTAGGGGAATATTAAATTTACATTTATAAGTATGTTAAGTTCTTTTAATCACGAGAGTTTTTTATTTACTTTTCTTATACATTGAGTGTAACATGAAAAATTAAATTATTGAGTATTTGTACAGATACGCTCACTTGTTTATTTGGGTAAGTTGATAATAAAGATAGAAACAATCCATTTTGAGTTTGTTTTTCTTTGATTTTTTTAGGCATAGTTTTTTATATCTCTACTAGTTTTTAAGTATAAAATTTTATTTAAGCTTTCTTTGTGTGTATTTTTTCACACAATAGTTGAAAAGTTTAAAAACGGTAGTATTTTTAAGTAGAATTTTATTTATTTTGCTTTATTTAAGGCAATAGCAATTTAATACCAGATTATTTTAGAGCGATAGGTTAGGATTTGTAATAAGGATAAATAATTATTCTTTTGCAGGAGGTTGTGTATAGATGGTAAATATAGCAAATTCAGTTTATGATGTATTTTTTAAATATTTGATGAATGATAATAAGGTGGTTATAAAGTTATTTTCATTAATCATATGGAAAGAAATTATTTCATTGTTAATGACCCCGACAGAGGAGAGTGGGAGAATTGCCGACCGTTGTCATTCAGTTTTACATATTGATTTTTCTTATGAAGAAGCAGAAAAACTAGTTAATCACAGTTGAACCTTAATTTATATATAATAAATATTGGAGATATAAAAACATACAAATGAAAAAATTTAAAAGTATAGCATTAGTTGCAGTTTTATTATTTATGTGCAGTAGGATTTTTTGTGTATCTTCTGAGCCATTTGGCTGGGGTGCTGATTATGATGAAAAATCTGGGAAGCTGTCAGTTTCAGTTTCAATAGCGAAAAATTACTATTTATATGATAATACTGCAAATATTACAGTAACATCCGATGGAAAGCAATTTAAGCCTTCTGTTATTCCTGAAGCGGTAAGTCATAAAGATGAATTTGGAGAACATTTGATGTATGCCGGGGCTGGGATTTTTAAGTGGGAATATAATCTTAAGCCTGAAAGTTCTTGTGAAGTAGTAATTAAATATCACGGATGCAGGCAAAAAACTGAATTTCAACCTGCTATGTGCATGATGCCTGCTGAAAAGAAATTCTCCTTTAAAGTGAAACATAAAGTTACGCATGCGGATGATAGAGTTATTTCTTCAGAAAAGAATTTGCGAGTAGAGTTATCTGAAAAAAAAGACAAACCGGAATCTATTGCAGAGAAGGAAGAACCTGCAGGCAAAGAAGGTCGACTTGAGTTATTATTCACTCATTTTAAGCTTCAGAAGACTGGAGGCGGTTATATGTCAGCTTCTGAATTTTTAAATTTTCTTAATTACCGTATTTCTGACGGAGAAGGTAAAGTAGGTTCATCCTTTGGAGATATTCCTGTTAAATCTCTTGCGGGTTTAATTTTTTTCATAATTTTTGGTGGAATTATGTTAAATCTGACTCCTTGTGTATTGCCTATGATTCCCATAAACTTGGGTATTATAGGAGCTGGAGCAGGGGGTAAGTCTAAAGCGTTTGGTTTTATGCGTGGTGGAATATATGGTTTGGGGATTGCTCTTTCGTATGGAGGGTTAGGAGTTGTGACTGTACTTACAGGAGCTAAGTTTGGTGCGTTGAATTCTTCTCCTCTATTTAATTATATTATTGCCGTAATTTTTATTTTACTTGCATTAGGTATGTTTGATATTCTTTCTATTGATTTTTCAAAATACAGTTCCCGTTTTAGTCCTGCAAAAGGAGTCAATGGTGGTAAAATAGGTGAATATATTGGTATTTTTGCGATGGGAAGTTTATCTGCTTTACTAGGTGGAGCGTGTGTTGCTCCGGTTGTTATTGCTGTTTTATTATATTCAACTACTGAGTATTCTGCAGGGAATACAATTGCTATACTTCTTCCGTTTTTATTAGGAATCGGAATGGCATTGCCGTGGCCATTTGCGGGAGCCGGGGTAACTGTTTTGCCAAAGCCTGGCATGTGGATGGTAAAGGTGAAATATGTATTTGGAATATTGATTTTAATTTTTGCGGGGTATTATGCCTATCTGGGGTATGGTTTATGCAGGAGCAGTGCATCTGGAAGTTCAGTTTCTTCAATATATCATTTGGAAAATGAACTGGAGCATGCATTGAAAGAAAATAAACCTGTTTTTATTGATTTCTGGGCAACCTGGTGTAAGAGTTGTCATGAAATGGAAAGGTCAACATTTAATGACCCTGCAGTTAAAAAAGAGTTGAAGGATTTTGTTGTTATAAAATTTCAGGCTGAAGATATAAAAGAAAAAAAGATCAGCGATTTACTTGATAGGTTTAAAATTCCCGGATTACCAGGGTTTGTAATACTTACACCTGAGAACAAAGAGCAGAAATGATTTATAGTGATAATATATTTAATTCTACCGAGTATTTAAAATTCGCGGTTAAAATTAAATTCTGAAGTGATTTTGTCGGTTAATCCTGATGTACAGTTTGAAAAAGATGCTGTATTTTTTAATTTAGGTAATTTTAGAGCACGGTTTGCGTAGATATAAGTAAGCCCTGATTGTTCATCTTTTTCAATCAGGTATTCAGCTCCTCTGTCATCGTGGATTTTGCCTGATACTGGAATATGGGCACGAGTACTCATAAGTGGGATTCTGCCACCTGAAAAGATTTCAATTGTAATTTCTGAATGTTCAGATAGTGCTGTTAGTTCGCTTTTTTCCAGTTCGATCCAAGCTTGAGCTTTAGTCAATATGCCGTTAATTTTTTTTATGAGTTGTTTGTATTCCATAACTGAATAGATATTGCAGACAGGAGATGGGTATGAAATAATAATTTTATGTTTGTTTTGCAGATTTTTCAAAATATCAAACTGATAGAGAGATGTAACCCTGAATTTTATTTGAGGAAACTGTTCTGAAATTTTTAATATTTTACTTTTAAGTATTTTTAATTTATTTTCAGGGCAGAACGCCGGCAGTATAACTTCTTTAATTCCAGGTTTGAAATATTCCACAGGAAGTGCGTCTTTACCACATTTTATGTGTGAATTTTTTACAAGTATTTTCTCTTTGTTATCGATAGTATTTTTATAGTGTATTAAAAATTTTTTCAGTGTATTTTCTGCTTCAAGGGAAAAGTTGAAATTTAATGTTTCCGGGTGAATAAAGTCCCAGAATTCTCTTCTTATACTTTTTAAAATACTGCCTGGTATAAAAATTGCTCCATTTATATTAACAGTAATTGACCCAGCCTGAAGGGAGTCACTGTTCGATTTTTTAAATGAGTCAATTACTTTTTCAGAGTTTAGAGGATGTGTTTTTGCTTCTGAAAATTCACATTTTTTATTCCATTGACATATTTGTGTTTTTACTGAAAAATTATCTCTGGTAATTGTAATCTCTAAATTTACTTTATTGCGCATTGGTTTTAGTGCTGCAATTTTATTGTTAATTCTCGGATATGATTCTCCTGTTTTGTATACGGAGGCATTTTCCGGGACAGGTCGTGGGCACCTTATAAAGCATACTTCACCTTTTGAGGCTTTTGTCACGGTTAGTCCGTTTATGGATATATGACTGACAGTTAATGCTGAACTATTATCTCCGGCATATTCCTGGAGGCGCAGAATATCGCCTGTATGAATTTTTTTTGTTACAGACACTTCAAAGCCATCTCTAAGTGTTTTTATTACTTTCCCGCAATAGATACCGGTTACTCCCATTTTTTTATGTTCAATAAGTTCTTTAAAATGTTCTTTATGTAGAAATCCAGGAGAAATTTGACGACCAGCAGTTCTTTTAAGTTTTGTCTTAGCTTCTTTTAACGCTTCATGACGGTCATTTGGTGCTGCATCAATTATCATTCTGTATGCGGAAATAACATTTGAGATATAGTCTGGTTTTTTTAGTCTTCCTTCGATTTTAAATGAAGCAACTCCCGCCTTTATCAAATCTGGGATTTCATTAACTGAAGCCAGGTCTTTAGGTGAAAAGAAAAAACCGTTTCCATTTTTTGAATAAAATCTGCGCCGGCAAGGCTGAGTACATTTTCCTCTGTTTCCGCTTCGTCCTCCAATCCATGATGAAAACAGGCATTGACCTGAAAGTGAACAGCAAAGCGCACCTTGTATAAAAACTTCCAGTTCCATATTGGTATTTGAAGATATATTTTTTATTTCTTCTATAGTTACTTGTCGTTCAAGAATTACTCTTGAGATTCCCATATTTTTTGCAACTTGTACTCCTGCACTGTTATGGATTGCCATTTGAGTTGAAGCATGTATTGTAAGATTTGGGAAAAATTGCCTGATGACTGAAGCTAATCCTATATCCTGAACAATTATTGAGTCGGGAGCTAATTGATATATTTCAGATAAAAGTTCGGAAGCCTGTATTATTTCGCTCTCTTTTATTAGAGTGTTAATTGTGATGTAGACTTTTTTATCATTTGAATGAGCATAGTTTATAAGTTTTGAGGCATCTGTTAATGAAAAATTTTCAGCTCTTTCTCTGGCATTAAATTTTTTCATTCCTATATATACAGCATCTGCTCCGGCATCGAGTGCTGTTACTGCTGACTGAAGATTTCCCGCTGGTGCAAGCAGTTCAGGTTTACCTTTATTTATTTTTGAATTATTACTCATATCGAAGTGCTTTCGCCGGTGCTAAATGTGCAGCGCGCCATGCTGGAATAAGACCGCCTATTGTGCATAAAGCTGTAGATATTATAGAAATAATAATTATATCCTGAGTATGTACAGTTGCGGGAAGGCTGCTGAAAAGATAAAATTCTTTAGGGAAAATTTCCTGATGTGTTAGTATGCGCATAAGGTGAAGTATCTGATTTCGGTAATGCACTATTGTCAATCCGGTTATTACTCCGAATACTGTTCCGGCAGCACCGACAAGAAATCCCTGCATTAGAAATATACGCATAACTCCGAAATCTGTTGTTCCAAGTGCCTTTAAAAGTCCTATTTCCCGTGTTTTCTGAACTACCACAGTAATTAATGTGTTTGCAATACTAAATGCCGCAACCAATACAATAAATATGAGAAGGAAAAACTGCATATTTTTTTCAACTTCGAGTACTGAAAGAAAAGAACTATTAAGTTGTTGCCAGGTTTGAATCTGATACATTGGAAAAGCCTTGCGCATTATGTTTAATTCTGAATTAAGGTTGAAAGGATCTTTTGTTCTGATGAAAACAGAAGTTGCAGCTCCCCATGGAAGACTGAAAAGCTCATCTGCATCTTCTAGATTCATAAATATCACCTGGGAATCAAAGTCATATTTACCCATTGAGTAGATTCCTGCTACTTCAAATTCGGAAGGAAGATATACTTTATTACTCATTTTTATTTCACCATCAGGCTGCATTTGAACCATTTTGGCAAGTTTGGACGGAGAGTGAATAATTATTTTATCTCCTGGAGTAAGGTAGAGTTCAGATGCTATCACATCACTTACAAGAATTTGATTTTTTTCTAAAATTAGTTTTCCATTTTTTAAAATTTGACCGTTATTATTTAAAATAGCCTTTGAAACATCAATGGAAATATTATTTTGACTAGGTTCAAATCCTACTATAACCTTCGGAATAAATCTTTCTCCCCTTTGGATCAATGCATGTTTTCTGACTAGAGGAGCGGCACGCATTCCGTTTTCTTTCGCTTTTTTTATCACTTTTTCAGGATTTGAAATGAATCCAGTCCAGGCGTCAGTCACTTGAATATGTGCGGAAGTTTCAATTATTTTTTCTTTAAATTTATCAGTAAAGCCCGCCATGACTGCCAATACCACTATGAGTACAGCTACACCAAGTACCACACCTATTAGTGAAATTGAGGTTATAACAGATACTGCATTTCTTTTGGGTTTTAAATAGCGCCATGCTAAAAAGAATTCAGTTTTTAAATTCATGCAATATATCCTTGTTTTTTAGTGCATTTTATCTTTATGTTCTATGATATACCTGTAGGCGGTATATGCAAGTGCGGAAGCGGTACGGAATGACTGGTTAATTGCATAAGGAGTTGCTGCCGCTTCGAGAAATTCCTTTGTATGCAGAGCATAAGGTTTATTTTCTGTTATATCAAAATAGACATGAATTCCAGGCAGTTCGTGTGATACATCAGCAAAGTCAGTAGATGCTCTACTTGCGTTTTCTGGTATTTGTGGGTTCATTCCGAGTTCTTTGGCACTTTCATAAAAAAGTTCATTCAGATATTCATCGGGAATTCCGGTTTTATAAGACGGGAAACGCCGTTGAAAAGAGAGGCTGCATCCTGTCATAAGTGCAGCTCCTTTTGCGATATTTTCAAAAAGTTCTGTCATTGAAGAGATCATATCCTGTTTTTCCGCACGGAGATAGAAAGATGCTGATGCTTTTTCAGGTACTATATTAGGGGCTTCGCCACCATCTGTTATTATACCGTGAATTCTCGTATTTTCCGGGAGATGTTCACGCCATGCATTTACTCCGTTAAAAAGCATTATTACTGCATCGAGTGCATTTATGCCATGTTCCGGAGCATCTGCAGCGTGAGCCGCTTTGCCCAAAAAGTCAATATCATAACGCTGAACGCCGAAGCATCCCTTCCAGGTTGCTGTTTTATTATCAGGATGAGCCATTAATACTGCATCAATACCTGCCAGGCCGCCTTTTTCTATAATTTTTATTTTCCCGCCCATTCCTTCTTCTCCGGGCGTTCCTAAAAGAACAACTTTGGCATCAAGGTTTTCCTGTTCTATAATGTCTGCAAGCATTTTAGATGCGGCTATTGAAGTGAGCATAATAAGATTATGGCCGCATGCATGCCCCAGTCCGGGTAATGCATCATATTCAGACATAAAGCATATTGTCGTTGAACCTTTACCGTATACTGCTTTAAATGATGTAGGTATACTGCAGAACCTCTCTGTAATATCAAAATTCCATTTTCTGAGAATTTCAAGTTGTATTCTGACTGCATTATATTCTTCCATACCTGTCTCAGGATTTGAATGTATCTCTAATGCAGCTTTTTCCAGTTCTTTTCTGTATGGTTCAATAATTTCTTTAATTTTACTTATATGCATTAACTTTCTTCTTGTACGATTCTGATGTTATTCTATTTATACTAATTTTTAATATAGAAAGATTATCATAACATAAAAATTTTTCAATGTTATTTCAGTTTTTCCAGTTCATTTATTAAAAAATCTGATTTTTCTGCAGAATATGATTTAACCCAAGTTTCGCAGTTTAAAAAATGACCTTGTTACAAATCAACGACTTATAAGCTTTGTGGCACTACATTTTCTGAGAAATTTCCCTTATAAAACCGACATTTCCATGCTGTAAAACACTCTATAATGCCTGTCTGGCTACTATCCTTAATCTGTAATCAGAACTTTTGGAGAATTTTTCAAATACTTTGCGGTATTCCTGTCTGCGGTTGCTTTTCTTCAGAACTGCCAGTGTAATGCTTTTTATATTTACGATACTCTCAGGCATCGCATATCATCAGTTGAGTTCCGAATAGGAGCTTCAGGTTTTGAATATTATACTTCCGAAACCTGATTTCCAGGCACAAGAACTTTTGCTTATAACAACAAACTTCAGTTGACAAGTGAATCCATCAATGCTACATTTGGAGGTAGCACAACTGTGTTTAATAAAACTAT
>Ga0256913_10000015_pt1 | contig 68619 bp, 67 predicted proteins | sample Axial_MatmetaG_FD_185970 | JGI IMG/M metagenome (GOLD analysis project Ga0256913, IMG submission 185970) | Deep-sea worm associated microbial mat communities from Axial Seamount, Juan de Fuca Ridge, Pacific Ocean - Axial_Mat | ecosystem: Environmental > Aquatic > Marine > Oceanic > Microbial... | reverse complement strand
TTTTTTATTCTCTGGCATTTTAAATCTCATACTAATAATGCATGTTACGGCATTGCCAGTAGAAGACTATCTCGATGATCTTTCTATTTATAGAACCATAATGGAAACTATGCATACAGGTATGTATCTGTATACGTCAAAAGAAGATTTTGATGTGCTGTTTAAAAATGCACAAGAGCGAATTAAAAATAAAGAAATACAAGACACCCGAGAGTTTCTCTGGGAAATTTCGCATATTCATGAAAAGATTCATTGTGGGCATAGCACAATAAGTGTAAATCCTCGCATGTTTCCCCGTTCAATTCTCGAGGACAAAATATTTTTCCCCATCCCTGTTATTTTTATTAATGACAAGCTAATAGTAGCACAGGATTTCAACCGTGTAAAAAAAGGTAGCACTATTCTTGCAATAAATAATATACCTGTAGAAGAACTAACAAAAGCATTATTTGATATCACTTCATCAGATGGCTATAACATTACTGGAAAATATCATCAAGTTGCAGAAAATTTTCCTTTTAAGTATTACCTCGTGTATGGGAAACAATCGTCGTTTCATCTTACTATTATGCCTTACATGAAAACAACTCGTACATCTATAACTATCCAAGCAGTCCCCTTTACAGAAACAGTTTCAACACCCCCCTCCCAAAAACATATTTCAGCAGAAAAAAATAATCCTTTGTTTAACATACGCTATCTAAATAAAGACACAGCACTACTGACTATTCATTCTTTTTACACCGGAGGGGGGAAAGAAGCAAAAAAGTTTTTTAACTTTCTCAAGAAGACATTTAAGAAGATCAAAAAAAAGAAGATTATGTACCTTATACTTGACATACGAGACAATGAAGGAGGGGATGATGGCAATGATATAGAACTAGCTTCCTATCTCATCGATAAGCCCTTTCGAGAAGACAAATATCGAAAGCTACGCACAACCCAACTGCCTCTTTACCCTGAATATCTGCATCCAACATGGTATCAATTTATGAACATCCCACAAGACACCCCTCCTGATCAAATAAAAGAAACCATTCAGAAAGAGTTGGCCCCCTCATTTACTAAAGGCAAAGATGGTATGTACTATTTAAAAGAAAAATATATCCTAAAACGAAAACCAAAGAAAAATAGATTTACTGGAGAAGTCTTTGTTTTAATCAGCGGAAAAGTGTTCTCAGGAGGTGCTCTGTTTAGTGGATTGATTCGAGACAAAACTAAAGCTGTATTTATAGGCCAAGAAACCGGTGGCGGGTACTACCGCCATACAGGATCAATTCCCTTTATTTATACATTACCCCACTCACGCATAGCGTTCTCTCTTTTTGTTGTTATTAACGAACAAAATGTAGAACGCCATCTCGTACCTAATGGTAGAGGTATTATTCCACAAAAAGAAGTATATCTCAGTATAGAAGACTATATGCAGGGAAAAGATACTGTATTGGAATATACAAAGGAACTGATACGTTCGATAAAAGCAAACACTACATCCAAGCAATAAATAAGCTTTTACAAACGTTGAAAAAGATGTGCGTGGATTTTACCATTTTGGATCCTATATACAGAATCTGGAAGTAAAAGAGAAAATTAAATAGTTAGAAAATGCGGATCTACACCGTTTATTGCACATCTCAATAATAAGTTGTTTTTATTTACTGAGTAAAGGAAAACCGGGATCCGACCCCCTCCAGCAACTTTTTGTTACATTGTCAAGATCCCGGGACATATACTTATTAGTAACATTATCGGTACAGCACCATAGAACATAAGCTGTTGGCCATCATTCCAATAATTACCTATCATTAAAATGATAGGTTCTGTACATAAAAAAACAAGTATAAATCCCTCTTTTTGAGATCCATTTACCATAGTAAAGTCAAATCAAACTTGTATTTTTTGAACTGAACTACGATAATACTATATATGCATCGCATCATTATTATTTTTTTATCTGTCAGTAATATTCTCTTTCTTTTCGCTCAAACTGAACCCCGAATCTATACACAACAACAAGAAAACGCTTATATATTTTATGTGGATAGTGATTTTCCTACAGAAATATGGTTATACATTACCGCAAAAAAACTAATCAACTTCCAAGCTTCTTCCATGCCTCTTTATGAAGGATTAATTCAGAAGAATGAAATAAAAAAATATCTTTTTCAATTAAAGCGCCAAGACAATACAAAATCCGCAAGCTATCAAATAAGCTCCATGTTTACTATAGGGAATCCGCTTACTGCTCATCACGACAACACATATACCTATTATTTTCCATTCGAACATGGAACAAAGTTTAAACTTGTACAAGGTTATCACGGGACTTTTTCTCATACAGGAAAAAACGAATATGCAGTAGATTTTGCGATGCCTGAAGGAACACCTATATGCGCTGCACGTGCAGGTATTGTCGCAATGGTAAAAGAAAACTCCCATATAGGAGGAAGCTCTCCAAGTTATGCAGAACAAGCAAACTATATCCACATTTTGCACGCAGATGGAAGCAGCGGTAATTATGTGCACTTACAATACCAAGGGGCAGTAGTACAAATAAATGATCATGTTGTATCCGGTCAATTAATTGGTTATTCAGGCAATACTGGTTTTAGCTCTGGTCCGCATCTACATTTCTCAGTATCCCTCCCTAAGAAAAATGGATCTCTGCAATCTATCCCTTTCTTTTTTCTCCGTTACGATGGACAACGAATATCCCCAGAAGAAAACAAATACTACTATGGATTTCAACAAGGAAAAAAACCTTTTCCTGTACTCTATGGTTCTGATCTCAGTATAGAAAATTTTAAAGATTATCGAGAATTAATAGTAGAAGATGGTTCAATACATGTGACAACAGAACAAATAGATGACACTACTATTGTGTATATCCACAATGGTACAAAGAAAACCTATTCATGTACTGTTTTTTCCAAACTATCGAATATGTATTCAGCAGTTTTTTTACCAGTGGTTCATACAGTACCCCCTCTCAGTAAGATATTCATTACCTTACTGCACCCCAATCAAAAGAAAACACCTTCTTCATATCGGATTTATCTTTCATATAAAGAGATAAGATCATAAACACCCATAACTCTCATACTCCACGCATCATAACAGAATTGGCTCTTGTAATTTTAGCTATATTTTGGGGAAGTACCTTCTATATTTCCCAAAAAGCTATGGAAACAATACCGCCTATTTTCTTACTATTTCTGCGTTTTTCTTTTGCCTCACTATTTATCTTCCTTCTTACTATACCTCAATGGAAAAAGCCTCTTCCTTGGAATAAAGGAATTATTCTAGGTTTGCTAATTGGAATCGTACTTTTATTTCAAAACTTTGCACTTCTTACTCTAGGTGCAGGAAGAGGTGCATTTCTAGCTTATACATATTCCATCTTTATCCCTCCCTTACAACTGCTTATTACAAAAAAACCACTGCACATTGGCAGCATCATTGGATTAGCAATTACATTAAGTGGAGTTTTTATTATGGTTTCACCACAAACACAAAACATGTCGGTAGGCGATCTCTTTATACTTTTATCATCCTTTCTCTTTTCATTTTATATGATTCTTATAGACAAATTTGGAAAAACAGAACCCTTTTGGCCCTATATGTCAATACAATTTATGACAGTTGCTGTCATTTCAGTAATTCTCTCTCTTTTATTCGAAAACATTCCTCCACATCTTAACAGTGGCAGTATATACTCACTACTGTATCTTATCGTATTCGGAACGCTTATTGCGTCAAGTATTCAAGTATATTTCCAATACCGCACTACTCCCACCCGTGCGGCAATCATTCTTTCATTGGAAGGTGTATTTGCTGCTCTGCTCGCATATATGCTGGGTAAACAACATATGACCTCTCATGAAATATGGGGCGCATGTATTATCATTGCGGGGGTCCTTATGTGCGAATTATTTCCAGCACGATACACTATTGGGAAATCTGCCGAATCCAACGTCGCGAACGAATCCGAGTAATACCAATAACACCTTTTACCACTTCCTCTAATCCTGCAGATAACACTACAATCGGAGGAGAAAGATCAAAAACAAGTCCTGCACACATCACCGAAGACACCCCTATCAACCATACGCAGCCTATCTCCAACAGCATGGAAAACACCGTGTCCGCACCTGCACGTAAAAATCCTACTATAATATGGGTATTAATCACAGTAAATGGGAAAGGAATACCAAAAGCAAATATCATACCTGTTAACATGCGTTTTGTTTGCGGTTCAAAATTAAAGAACTTGGGAATGATACCAGCAAAGGCCAATATAAACAGCATAAACCCCATTGAAAGAGCCGTAATAAAAACCAAAACTACACGTGCATATTCCTGTGCTTTGCGTATTTTCCCAGCACCTATCATCTGGCTGAATACCACCGTCGTAGCTTGCGCACTCCCAAAGAAGAATACCATCATCATGCGAAAAAAACTTCCTGCAATACTAACAGAGGCTTGTGCTTCCTTCCCAAGTATACCAAATACAAAATCATACATAAGAATTGCAAGTGCCCACCCAATTTCACTAAATACCACGGGAGCAGTAACTCGTGCATATTGCCGTACAAAACCATAGCTCCACGAAAAAAAAGACTTTATACGCTTTGGAAATCGTAACACACACAGAAGAAAAAATAGTGAAAGAAAAAACTGTAGGACGATTGATATAACTGTTGCTAACGCAGCTCCTTGCACTCCCATTGAAGGAAAAAACCCTATACCAAAAATAAAAACCCAATCAAGCAAAGTATTAAGTAGCAACATAACAACAGATATATACATAGGGATAATAGCCTTTCCTACCACTCTGAGAACAGCAAAAAAGATAAACGCTATGGCTTGCGGAATATATCCATATATCATAATACGCAAATACACAGTTGCCTCATTCAGAACCAAGGAATCATGTGAAAATATTCCTAAAAGACCATGAGAGAAATGTGCGGCTACATAAGTAAAAAGGACAGATACGGCAACCATGCAAAGAAATACAAATCCTATGGTTTTGTGGAATAAAGTATAGTTTTTATTACCCCAGTATTGTCCAAGGCTTACAGTAGATCCACTAGAAATACCAAAAATAATCAGGAAAAGAAAAAACTGTATTCTGCCAGCAATATATACCCCCGCTGTTGCTGTTTCGCCCAATTGGCCTATCATAAGACTATCAATAAACACAAAAGAATTTTGCACCAAAAGTTCTAATGAAAAAGGTAATGCCACACGTAAAAACCGAATAGCAAACATACGATATTTTTTGGGTATAAGATTTAGCATGCCAATTATGTGCGATAGTAACACAACAAAGATTCTCGCACAAGAAGATACTCTCTTGACATGCAGTCTGCTTCACGTTTTACTAGGCACATGAGATCAGTTATCATAGGAAGATTTATCCCTCCCCATAAAGGGCATCTCTATCTCATAAATAACGCTTTAGCAAACAGCAGTACCTTACACCTTTTCCTCTGCACACTCGCTAACGACCCTATTCCCGGTACATTGCGCGCGCACTGGATCAAAGAAATATATCGAGAAGCTCGCAAAGCCAAAAACCTAAATCTCATTATCATTGATGAAGAAAACGAAGCTGCTACACGTAATGCTCCCAATGCACCTCAGCTATGGGCAGAATCGGTGCTCAAGCATATTAGAAAACCTATCGACATGATATACAGTTCTGAAACATATGGGGCAGCCTTTGCCAAGCACCTCAACGCTTCTTACACCTGTGTAGATTTGAAAAGAGCACATATCCCCATATCTGCAATGGATGTCAGAAAAGATCCATTGCGTTACTGGAAATTTATTCCTCCAATAGTACGCCCTTATTTCGCACTGCGCCACTGGAAGAACATCCACCCTAAGAACAGAGAAAAACATCTCATAGTAGTACAATCACGTACACAATACATCGCACAGGTGCTTGCTGAATATTTTAATACACATGCAACAAAGCACCCTGACAGCAGATCCATGAAATGCGCACGCGTATTTCTTTTTTGCTATGCATCTGACATTACATCAATGATCCAAGACCCCGACAACTATCTACCTATTCCTTACTCACATGCAAACAAACACAATGCCATTGAATACATACAGTCACTACTACATGCAGCTCATTAATAGGGATATCTGCAACGACTACACCTTTTTACCACAATAAATATGGCACACATACCAGAACACAATTATAGAAGAAAATAGATAAGCTGCTAGACATGGATGTATCTTATTAGATACCCTGACTATAATGATTCAAAAAAGCAACATACTTTCCGTATTATTCTTATTTCTTATACCTTATTCTCTGTATGCAAATGGAGGAAGTATTCTGCTCATTTTGTTCTTATCTCCTACAGGTATAACTATTTTTGCTTTAATTCCTATTGTCATTATTGAAATGATCTATCTTAAGAAAACCCTTTCCATCCGTACAATAACAGCAGGAACCACAACTCTTCTTGGCAATATTGCCTCAACTCTAGTAGGTACAGCACTTAGTTTTCTCATCATACTACCGTCCCTATCTGATATGAGTTATACTCGCTCTCATAGTAATTCTCTTACCTCAGTAGCATCAGTGATCAAAACAGCATCCGCTTTTTTCTTTGCTTTGGTAAACAGGAATATCACCATAACTTCCATTAACCGGAGTACAAGCATACTGGTTGGATCTTTTATGCTTTTATTTTTCTTCTTCCTCTCCTGGTGGGTGGAATACATGATTGCAAAAAGAATGCTCAAAAAATATACCATTGACGCACAAATTATTAATCATAAAATACGTAATGCAAATATTATTACCTACATACTTCTCTTTTGTGCTTTCATTATTGGCTTGATCACATTATAAAACCCAATTAGTAAGAATAGTGACTGTGATGCTGCCACAATAAATTGGGTGTGCAATGTGGCTATAGGCTGCCAACGGAGATGGAGTGGATGTGGTCCGCTATGGGGGCTGAAGATGATTACACAAAGAGCTTCGCGGGAAGTGATGGAAACAATAATATCGATTATTATGCCTGGTATAAGAGTAACAGCAATAGTAACCCCCCCGGTAGGAACAAAACGGCCCAATGAACTTGGCTTGTATGATATGAGCAGGAATGTATGGGAGTGGACTTGGGATTGGAAAGAGGAAACTGATTATCCGTCTGGACCCCTGAATGACTATCAGGAAGCAACTTCGGGTACGACCATGTGGATCGCGGCGGCAGCCTGGTCGGCGCTGCTACTGACAGCACGGTTGTCCAACGGACATACAGCAATCCGTCCGATCAGTACGTCAATATCAGATTCCGTATTATTCGTCCGTGAGTTCTGCAGAAAACAGCAGCCCCCGGGGCCTTCCCCGACCAGGCGCTAAGCCGCAGGGAGGTAAAGGGCTCGGGGGGTTGCGGTCAGGAGAAAGGGTATAAAAGAAGGAAAGATTTCTGAGTCGAATAGTTACCCGCGAAGTGGGTGGTGAAAATTCAGCATTATTGAAGAGATCAGAGTGTACCGTTTTGAAAGAAAAAGCAACTAACTATTACTATTGACTTAAATTTAATAATAGTATGTGATACATATCAATAGTAAAATACTATAGGAGAATGAAAAATGAAAGCATTTTACAGAAATTATATTGTAGTCATTACAATAATGATAAGTACAACTCTTCTCTTTGCGGAAGAACGCAATTTGGAATCACAAACACCGAATATAAAGTTAGGTCTTGTGCAGGGATATTTAGATCCAAAAACACTTCCAGACTTCCTGAAATTAATACCAAATGCGCCAGTACAAGATAGTGCTAAGCAGAAGCTGGATAATGCTGTCAGCCAAAAGTATCTTGCACTACAGGGAACATCTCGATGGGAACTTGCAAAAAGCGATGCAGATCTGACCTTTCCAAATGCAGCGGAAACTTTTTCCTGCGCTTTAGGTGTACCTATTAATAAAAAACAGACACCACGCCTTTACCGGTTATTGCAGCGTACATTAACTGATGCAGGTTTGGCAACATATCCAGTGAAAAATTATTATCAGCGTGTTCGCCCTTTTATGCTCAATAGAGAGCCAATCTGTACTCCTGAAGATACAGAAGCACTGAGACGTGATGGTTCTCATCCCTCCGGACATACAGCTGTAGGTTGGGCATGGGCATTAATACTTACAGAGATCGCCCCAGATCATGCTGATGCAATACTAGCCAGAGGTAGATCTTTTGGTGAAAGCAGAATTGTATGTAATGTACATTGGAATAGTGATGTGGCAGAAGGACGCTTTGTGGGTGCTGCAATTGTTGCGAAGCTCCATGCAAACTCTCAATTTTTGTCTGATTTAAAAAGAGCAAAAAAAGAACTTGCAACCCTTTATGCAAAAAAAGTTAAATCATCTAATAATTGCGAATTTGAGCGTAAGGCATTGGCTCTCCCAAAAGAAAAATAACCAGAATAATAATCTGTTTCTAAAAAACAAGAATGGAATAAAAGAATTGTTTAATATAGATTCTATCCATTCTTGTTTTTTGTGGCATATAAACAAACATTAGTTTCTATAATAACAGGTCTATTTATCATATTATAGGCACTATTTATTTTAACCTAAACTAAACCCTACAAAATAATATATGTGCATGATTTGTTGACTCATCTCATATCTTTACGATAGACTATCATTAATATTAATACTGAGGAAAAGACATGCCCATAGTTAAAAAAACAGCAAGAATAGAATGGTTCCCTATATCTTTTTTTTCTCTTGTAATGGGCCTCACAGGCTTTACTATTGCGTTACAAAAACTCGAAACAATACTGCGTATCCCAATACACTTTAGTCAGTATGTATTGTTTTCTACCATTGGATTGTTTGTAATATTTTGTGTCATGTATGCATTAAAAATACTTTTTTATAGCCATGCTGTCAAAAAAGAATTTAATAATCCTGTAAGTATGAACTTTTTTTCCACATTTTCAATAAGTCTTTTACTTCTTAGTGCTGCGTTACTGACATCTTCACCATCGATGAAATCCTTTGCTCGATATATGTGGATTACCGGATTTGTTCTTCATTTTCTTCTCATGTTAAAAATCATCTCCATCTGGTTTCACAATGATAAGTTTGAAGTTCACCATATGAATCCAGCTTGGTTTCTTACTCCTGTGGGTAATATTTTGGTACCTATAGCTGGAGTATATTTTTCTTCGCATGAATTCTGTTGGTTCTTTCTTAGTGTTGGACTTATGTTATGGTTTGTACTTTTAGTTATCTTTTTTAACCGTATTATCTTTCACAGCCCGCTTCCTGAACATTTATTGCCAACTTTTTTCATCCTTCTTGCGCCTCCAGCAGTAACATTTATTTCTCTTGTAGGTCTCATTGGCAGTATTACTATAATATCAAAAATTTTCTACTATTTTTCATTATTTCTAGCCATTCTGCTTGTAACTCAAATTAAAATATTCTATAAGATAAAATTTTCTCTAGCTTGGTGGGCGTATTCCTTTCCCACAACTGCACTGACTATTGCAAGTATTATTATGTTCGAAAAAAGTCAAATTATCGCATTTAAATTTATCTCATATTTCTTTATTACCATTGTGTGTGCAATAATCTTAATGCTTTCACTACGCACTCTTAGTGCGATGTTTAAAAAGCGTATCTGTCTTCCCCCAGAATCTCAACACCCACTAACACAGCATAGTCAATTGTAGTATTTTCAAGTTTACAAATCATGCAGATAAATTCATTTGAAGTTGCAGTTCATCACTTATTCTCTGTAATATTGCCGTTACAATACGATATAAAGGACTTCCCTCTTTGTAATCTGCTTGAGCTGTAAATTGCACCCTATTATCTTTATATAACAACTGTACTGTTTCTTTCTTTTTTGCAATCGCTTCTCGCGATTCTCCACGCACAGGGAATGGCCACACCGCTATAGAATAGCCACCTTGATAGTTTATCATCTTCATTGCAGGAACATCACTCTCGCCATCGCCTATATAGATCATTCGGGAAAATGGAAATGGACGGTCTTTCTCATCCATTACTTTATTAATAGAATCATCCGCACTGTTAAAACAGCCTTTATTAATACGAAACAGATACTGTGTTTTAGCCGTATAATTTACTGCTCTAGCAGGAAATATTGGTACATCATTATTATCATATATAAACCCAGACGCAAACACATACCGTATATGCTTATGTATCAAAGACGCTTTAATTACTTCATCAAGCCCAGAGGAAATAATAAAGTGCTGAATGTTAAGATGTAGTTTTTCCCCCCAGCTTCGAATCAATGAAAACCACGCCCCCGATTCCCCAATACCAGGGAAAAATACAAGCGGTTTCTCCAGTTTCTTAATTGTTTTTTTAGTAAACTGTTTTCCTTTCTCTTTAGCTTTTTCTATCATATAATACATATACGCCAACACTTCATCCATATCGTTCTTTTCTGCAAAGACCTTTACTTCCTTCCAAAATTTCTCTTTGCACATACCGATGTTCGGAATAAAACTATTTTCTTGCATATTACCGCTAATAAGCGTACCATCAAAATCATAACATATTGCAACCTTTGGGAAATGCTGCATCTTGTCTACAATAATCTTTTCCGTCTTTTTCATGAGATCAGCATAACATAGCAAAACAATCTTTATCCTCCAGTATCAGATAGTCTCGCTCAATTTACTCATCTTGAAGCCCTTGTAGATATATTACGTCCACATGTATAGAAATCCACCTCTTCATCTAGTCTTTTTTATCTAGTATATCGTGTTTGCGTATAATATCAGATTTCCTTTGGGGAAGAATCAAGTTTAATATAATACCAATAATTGCTCCAAGGCCTATGCCTCTCAATATAACTTCTCCAAGACTAAATGCCATCCCACCAATCGAAAACACCAGAATTAAAGAGACTATTATCATATTTCTGGAATCCATCAAATCCACCTTATTCTTTATAAGCACCCCCATCCCCACCGATGCAATCGATCCAAATAGCAATAAAAGAATCCCTCCCATTACTGGAGTTGGTATAGTAGATAACCCTCCTCCTAGTTTTCCACAAAATGCTAACAAAATAGCAAAAACTGATGCCCATGTCATGATTAATGGATTAAACACCCTTGTGATAGCCACTGCTCCTGTTACTTCTGAATAAGTTGTATTAGGAGGCCCCCCAAAAAATGCCGCAACACTAGTAGCAAGTCCATCCCCCAACAGTGTATTCTTCAACCCAGGATTCTTAAAATAATCCTTGCCTGTTACTTCTGAAATTGCCAATATGTCGCCAATATGTTCCACCGCAGGCGCAATGGCAAAAGGCAGAATATAAATAATCGCATTCCAGTTGAACTTTGGCAGTTCAAAGTGTGGAATCGAAAACCAAGAAGCTTCAACTACTGCAGCAAAATCAACAATACCGAAAACCAAAGAAGCAATATACCCACTTCCTATACCAATGAGTATGGAAGTTAACCTGAGCATTTTTTTCCAAATAATGCCGTCATCACCACTACTGTCAAAGTAATAAGTGACACAGTAATTGCCACTGGAAATCTTATCAAAACAGATAAACCATCCCCGGTCTTTCCCATCGCCATATTAACGGCCACTGGAGAAAGAATAAGCCCTATCGTCATAATAACAGGACCAACTACCACAGGAGGAAATATTTTATGAATAATCCTATTTCCTTTTATACGAATAAAAAAACTTAATACTATATAAACAAACCCCGCTGCCACTAGTCCACTCAAGGTTTCTCTAATTCCCCATGTATTCACTCCATAAATAATTGGCGCAATAAACGCAAAACTGGATGCTAAAAAAACAGGTGGGATAGTTTTCCTGTTCACAAGTTGAAATATTAATGTTCCAACACCAGCCGTAAAAAAAGCAACATTGGGATCAAGTCCCGTCAAAATAGGAACCAACACAAGGGCCCCAAATGCAACAAAAAGAAACTGTACTCCTAGTACAATATCTTTCAAAGAAAATCGATTGATCCTACTCATGTAGTCTCCTTCTTTCATATTTCCTATTTAGAATTTCAGTCCGCTTCCAAAAAATAAATTGTCGGACAATACTATTCTTGGAAAACTGCTGTTAATAACTCAAAAACTTTTATATACTCTCACTTCACAATTATTCTCACAAGACCTTTTAAAATAATTTGTATATTGGATATGACTTTCGCTATTACCCGCTTGAAAGAGGAAATAGTACTAAATCCTGTTTTTAGAAGCAAATTCGTCACATAATACTAACAATTACTGAACTTAGAAAGTTTCGAGTTCCAAGTCAGAAAAATTAAAGTATATGTTGCTCCAATAAAATTATAGTTCTTTCTATTTTTCTCGAAGAAGTCGTCGGAGAGAGAGGGATTCGAACCCTCGGTATCCTAAGATACAACGGATTTCGAGTCCGCCCGATTCAACCGCTCTCGCATCTCTCCTTCGTGCTCAAGAGGACTCGAACCTCCGACCTCTAGATCCGCAATCTAACGCTCTATCCAGCTGAGCTATGAGCACAAATATCGGAGAAGGAGGGATTCGAACCCTCGGTACCCGTTAAGAATACAACTCCTTAGCAGGGAGCCCGATTCAGCCACTCTCGCACTTCTCCGTTACAAAAAGTATACCTGAACAAAGAAATGCATTCAAGATAACATCTACTATCAGATATTCTTTATCGTGTTACTTGTAGTTCCCTTACTGTAGTATTTATATTTGAAATATTAAGAAAATAAGCATCCTTATTCTGTTATAATGTCATTCCCTGAATTCTTGTTTCAGTGTACAATACATTATATTATACATAAAATGAGGAGTAAAATATGACATTAACAAAAAAAATGTTTGCTGAGTTTATTGGAACCTTTTGGTTAGTTCTGGGAGGTTGTGGAAGTGCATTGCTAGCTGCTAGTTTTCCTAATATTGGTATCGGATTGCTAGGTGTCGCTCTTGCTTTTGGTCTCACTGTACTAACAATGGCCTATACGATTGGACATATATCTGGTTGTCATCTCAATCCCGCTGTTTCTTTTGGACTTTGGGCAGGAGGGAAATTTTCTGGAAGAGAAATTATTCCGTATATCATAGCCCAAGTAGCAGGTGCTATTGTGGGTGCTACCGTATTATATTTTATTGCATCTGGAAAAGCAGGATTTAACGCAGCTGATGGTTTTGCAGCAAATGGATATGCGGAACATTCTCCTGGAGGATACAGTTTATCCGCTGCCCTCTTAACTGAAACAATAATGACTTTTATTTTTGTAATAATTATTCTAGGATCTACAGATAAAAAAGCACCACAAGGATTTGCTCCCATTGCCATCGGACTTTCACTGACCTTAATTCATCTTATCAGTATTCCTGTAACGAACACATCCGTGAATCCTGCACGCAGTACAGGAACAGCTCTTTTCCAAGGATCATGGGCACTATCTCAACTTTGGCTTTTCTGGCTCGCACCTATTATCGGGGCACTTATTGCAGGAGTTGTATATCAATGGCTAAAATCAGATACCTAAATTTAATGGTAGGATATAATAAAACTTAAAAGAAACTCAGTGAAAACTGTACAAAAGGAGCTGTTAACCATAACAGCTCCTTTCTTTTTATGTCACACCTAAATTGAAATTGCTCTGATTAAGGAAGACTAGATTACAGTCTTGAAAAAGCAACCACTCCCCTAAAAAAGAAAAACATCATTTACTTTCTCATTCATTCAGCGGAGAGAGAGGGATTCGAACCCTCGGTATCCCGTTAGGGATACAGCGGTTTTCAAGACCGCCTCCTTCAACCACTCGGACACCTCTCCTAACTTATTGCTATCTCTACTATTTTTTCTTTTTGGCGGCGTTACGAATAGCCTGTACCAATGCGGTTACTTTCTTTCCCTTATTCAACAGTTTATCAGGACGCATAACGAATTTCGCCTGAAGATCATTGTCAATATCCATAATCCCAAGTGCCTTCTTCAGACCTATAATACGTACCACAGATGCGTTAAGATGTTCCATAGATATAGTGCCATTCTTAACCGCAGCAAGCAAAGATTGATACGCTCTGCCTACATTTTCTGGACGAAGAATAATATCAGCACCTGCTTGTGCAGCCATAACCACTGCCTTTTGTGTTGGAAAATCTTTTAATATTCCTTTCATACTCATTGAATCAGTAATAACCACTCCATGAAATTTCATACGCGTACGTAAAATATCATTTATTATAAGTGAAGAAAGACTAGATGGTGCTTTCTCCTTGGTCACTTTCGGATACTGCACATGATTTACCATCACTGCTGCAGCCCCCGCCCGAACACCAGTTAAAAATGGCTTCAGAGAAACACGAAATGCTTCTACTCCTATTTTACTCGACAACCTATCTACGTGACTATCTTTATCAGTACTCCCATGCCCAGGAAAGTGTTTTAGTACTGCTCCCACACCTGATTGTTGAAACCCTTCCACAGCAGCTGTTACCATTCTTTCAACAAGAGCCACATCTGTACCAAAAGATCTCTTTCCAATCAAATAATTTTTTGGATTACTTAATACATCGGCGACAGGAGCCATATTCAACGTAATACCCAACATGCGCAACTCAGCCCCCAAAAGAGAGTAAAGGTTTTTAGCCATTACCGTACTATTCGCATTTCCCACTATTTGTGCAGTGGGAACATCTTTAAAACCACCCCAGGAAAGTCTATTCAACCGATTGACCTTTCCTCCTTCCAAATCAATCGAAAAAAGCAATGGAATCTTAGCTACACTTTGCAAGTCATATATGAGCTTTTGCACTTGTGGTGCCGACTCAATATTTCCCTTATAGAGAATAAATCCTCCCACATTATAAGTTGATAGCACATCATATCCATCCTGGATAGTAGTAATCCACGAACCAGATGAAGTTTGCAAAGCTGGCATCAATAATTGCCCCACCTTCTGTTCCACCGTTAGCTTTGTAACATATCGGAGCAATGGATCCAACTTAGTTATCTTTTGCTTCTTCTTTTCTTTCTTCACAACAGCTTTCTGAGTAGGAGCAGTTTTCTGTTCCGTAGTTTGCGGTACTGTGTTGCAAGATAAAATTCCAAAAATGGTACCAATAATAATTAGTTTAAAAAAGCTTCTCATCTTTAACTTCATGTTATTTACCTCAAAACGTAATTATAATATCTCAAAAAACAAATCTTGTAAATATTTTGACAAGATTTCATCTTATTTTTTTACGCATAGACTTTTTTTCGCATAAACCACGATATAATAAAGCCCATTGTTACAATTAATACAAAAAGAAAAATCATTGCAAGAGAAGGAATGACCGTATAATACAAAACATTACGAATAAGCACAAATAATGCACTTACAAACCACACCCATGCATTTTCTCCTGTTTTTTTCCATCCCACAAAATAGTTTACTATAGTAAGACAGGCGATAACAATACCTACCGAATCAATGCGAAACTCTTTATAAAGTTTAAAGAAATGAACCATATCAAAGGAATACACATCAACAAGTGTAAGAAACACAATGCTCGCTATAGAAAGAAACAAAATAGCACTTATAGTTCCCATATAGGCACTTACCTTCCCCTGTTTATAAAGACTCGCAGTAAACAGAAAGAAATCTCCCAATAGCTTCAAAAACATTGTTCCTTTTATAAGACCTCCCACTACCTGTTCTGGCAACTTATTCCACAAAAACCACCATATCCACAAACGAATACCATCAAATGCAAAAGTAAAACAGAAAAGAATAAAAAAGTATAATTCTCCTGATACCCTTATATTCCACATTAGTCTAATTAATAGTAGGATGCTGATTAATAACAAAATCCCTTCTACAAAAAACACTACACTGTAAAGCGACAAGTCTTGTGGGTGCAAAGTATACCCAAATCTGACAAATTGAGCACTAAACAATGATGACTCCGACATATGTATACGAATAAAAAAGAATATGGTAGTAAGAATAAAAAGAACATTTACTATAAACACAGAGGGTAAAAATATCCTAAAAAACTTTGTACGCATAGAAAAAGTATAGTCGAAAATGCATAAAAAAACTACAAAAATTAAAAAATCACACGATGATGTATAAGTAAGGTCTATCATGAAAAATACTGCACTTATTATCGCATTGTTATTCCTCTCTTTGCCTTTAATCGCAGGAGATATGGCAGATATTATTAATCTTGGATTTTCTCAAAATGAAGAATATTTTATGTTTGGGGAATATGGACGTTCATCACAAGGATACTATACCAATGCATTTATTATCAATGTTAAACAAAATACTTTTGTACCTTCTGGTATATTACAATATACCGATCAACGTCCCTCTATTCTCAATCAAGATGGAAGATCTGCTTTATTTATACTATTAGAAAACAATCGACAAATCATCCAAAATTATAAAATAGACCACCTCAATACTGGAAGACCTTTATATTTTGCAATTAATGGTAATACCGAGAATATTCATTTCCGGGATTTCTTACAGAATATTTCTTATACAGTACAACTTACCCAAACACAAAAAGTTAATAATAATGTTATATCCAGTAAATTTCATATCACAATCACTCAACTTATGAAAGATGGAACTAAAAAAACAAATAGGGTGGGAACTGCTAATCTCTATCGAAAGAATGTTGCTATGTATAAAATTATACAAATTGTGTTAAGCCCAAAAGAAAAATCAATTATATTTATCATTGAAAAGCATCAAAAGGAAAAGAATGCCAGAAGTATTCGCTATATGATCGAATCACTCAGTCTTGACTTCCCATAATTTATTCTGCTAGCATTGCACATACTCATGGCAGATTTTATCACTCCAAAAGAAAAAAGCTACACTGATTGGTACATTGATATCATACTGAAAGCAAAATTGGCGGACTATAGTCCAGTCCGTGGATGCATGGTCATACGTCCTCAAGGTTACGCCCTGTGGGAACGTATTCAAAGTATTCTTGACGCTATGTTTAAAGAAACAGGACACGAAAACGCATACTTTCCTCTTTTAATTCCCGAGTCATTCATACAAAAAGAAGCAGAACATGTGGAAGGTTTTGCCCCTGAGTTGGCAATCGTTACGCATGGGGGAGGAGAAAAACTTGAAGAAGCTTTCGTAATTCGACCTACTTCAGAAACCATAATATGGAGTATGTATAAACAATGGATCCACTCTTATAGAGATCTTCCGCTATTGATCAACCAGTGGGCAAATGTGATACGTTGGGAAAAAAGAACTCGCCTTTTTCTCCGTACATCCGAATTTTTATGGCAAGAAGGCCATACTGCGCATGAAAACAAAAAAGAAGCAAAAAAAGAAGCAAAAACTATCTTTTCTATTTATCATACATTCGCAAAAAATTACCTTGCCCTTTTTAGCTATCGGGGAGAAAAAACAGAAGCAGAGAAATTTGCAGGTGCAGATATAACATATTCAATGGAAGTACTGATGAAAGATGGCAAAGCTTTGCAAGCAGGGACATCACATTTTCTCGGACAAAAATTTGCTAAGGCGTTTAATGTCCAATTTCAAACAAAAACAGGAAATTTATCATATGTCTGGGCAACTTCATGGGGTGTCTCCTCACGCCTGATAGGTGCGATTATTATGGCACATTCCGATAATAAAGGACTGATTATTCCTCCTAAATTGGCACCCATAGAAATAGTCATCGTACCGATTGGGAAACAAAACGTAAAACAAATGATTATGAAACATGCTCATCAGTTATTTAAAAAACTATCAAAAAAGTTTCGTGCAAAATTAGATACAGAAGATCAAAAAAGCCCTGGGTGGCGTTTCTCGGAATGGGAGCTCAAAGGAGTGCCATTACGTATAGAACTAGGACCTCGAGACATAGAGCAACATTCGGTTACCCTTGCCGTACGTGACACAGGAGAAAAACACCACGTAACACTTGAAGAACTCCCCGTTACAATAAATAAAATGCTAAATGATATGCAAGAACGCTTATATCAAGAGCATAAAAAGTTTTCCCTCGAACACACCTTTTATCCTAATACATACGACGCATTCAAGCAAATATTCAATAATGAAAAACTTGGGTGTGCCATTGCACCTTGGAATGGATCACCAAAGGTAGAAAAAATGATAAAAGAACAAACAAAAGCCAGTATTCGTATAATTCTTTCCCCAAAAGACTATCCTCTACAAGGGAAAAAATGCTTGTTTTCTGGACAATCAGCCAAACATATGGTTTTATTTGCCAAAGCTTATTAATCTTCTAATAGCATGGATATTTTATGTTGTTGATCCTGCTTTTGAAAAATTTGAACATGTGTTTTATCCATAAATATTGACACCAATATTGCTGTAGCTGCATCTATTATAATCGCAAATCGATTTAATAACATCATTATAGGAAAAAGAACTAAATAAAGAGACTCAGCTCCTTGAATGTATACTGCGGACAAATTAGATAATAACACAACAAGTCCTTGAGAAAAAATAAATGAAAGCCGGAATAAAGAAAGAAACAATATTCCCATGATACCAAAGATTTGGGTAACACTAATTTCCAACGCATTATAAGAACGAAATATAACAAGAAAAGAAATGCCCGCCACCATTATTGTCCCGAGACGAAAAAACAAAATCGAAAAAACTGGTACCACCGCGCTAGTTATTGGCGAAGTTTTCACATTTTCATGCAATTGCTTATAAATAAAAGGGAGACAAAACAAGATATCTGCAGAAAAGAAAGCAATAAGTATCACTGGTGTGACTGCTTCCGTCCATGTTCGAAAATTTCCTCGCTTTAAAAATACTACAACCAACGGATATAACACAAAAATAATAAAAATAACTGCAATACTCATTACCACTAAAAGTGAAATATAAAGTTTAATTTCTGCGATGTTTTTAATGCGGAATATAGTATGCAACACAAATAAACTCATAACTACAGTTAATCCCACTATAAGCATATGAACAAAACGCCAGATTCCCCGCCATAATGTCTCAAATAATGGGACCAGTATGATCTTCGAGTCTCTTTCCCCTAAATAAAGAATAACACCTAATACAACAGAAAATATCACAAGTGGAAAAAACATATCACCAGGATAAGCAAACACGTTAAACGCATTATAAGGAAAAAGCTTACCTAATAAAGAAAAAAAAGTTCCCTGTTCAAGAGGATGCGTTTCTTCCAGCACGGGAGGAATACGATCGGAAACAAAAGTAATACCAAGAAAGAGCCCAATGCTAGCCACCATAATATACAGAACTACTAGCAAAGAAAAAAGACGTACAAAAAAGCCTATCCCATAGCGAATTATAAGTAAACGATATATACCCAATACCGTACCTATTAAAACCATTGGAAAAACAATAAATCGGCCAATATGAACAATGACGATACTTGTTTGTGCCAAAACATCCAGAAAAAGTCGCGAAGGACTCACCAAAACACCAATAATACCACTCAAAAGAGTAATAAAGAAAACTTGTTTCCAATACTTCATTAATCAATTCCTAAACAAAAACATGGTAGATCGTTCATTATATCGGCTCCAACGTTTAGCACGTCCAGGGACCGACTCGAGAAGAGACATTATATGAGCGGCAAATCCATTCTCACTTGATTCCTCGCTATGCACCGCATGAAAAAGAATATCTGTATACGCAAATTGATCAAATAATCGTTCTCCCATACGAATAATAGCATGATCAATCATAGCACTAAGAGGATCCTCTTCTTTTTCTAATAGTCTTCTATACGCTAACAACAACAAACCTTGTCCTTGTCGCATAAGTTGTACAGAAAATTCTCTGATAAGAAAAAAAACACTTTTTAAAGTTCTATCTATCGCATATTCAATATTAGTCCATGTCACTTGATAAAAAGGGATTGAAATATGTTGATTTAATACATGAATAACAACAGCATCTAATTTGTTACAAAACTTTTTTGCTGCCAGTACTCCAGATCCTGTAGAAAAAGGAGAATAAGGATTCCAAGAAACATGTTTAATATACTCCGTATCTTCCTGACTTTCTTGTGAAACACTAGCATCGTCAAGTGAAATAGTACGCCACTCCTTTGAAGTACATGTCTGATTAAGAACAGAATGCAAAGATAAATCAGTGCCACTTAGCACAACATTTTTTACCATGATATAGTAGATGTAGACCAAGTTCGTAATAAAGTCAAGATGAAGATTGCGCTCGTCCAGATGAATGCTATTATAGGCGACTTTCAAAACAATATCGATAGTATAAAAAAACATACCCATCAAGCATATACACAGGGTGCACAATTGGTTATATTCCCCGAATTATGTGTCTGTGGATACCCACCTAAAGATCTTGCTCTTTATCCCTCGTTTCAGAAAGAAAATGATCATGCCCTTCAGGTGTTAAGTGAAACTCTACCTCCTGATATTGCAGTATTGGTAGGATCTATTACCTCTTCTATTCACGGTTTGCAAAATACAATGTCTTGTATTTTCCAGGGTAAAATTTATTTCCAACAATCAAAAACCTTGCTTCCTTCCTACGATGTGTTTAATGAACCTCGTATATTTACACCTGCACAAACATTCCATTCCTTTACTTTAGGAAAAACTAAAATCATCGTTGCAATATGCGAAGATGTATGGAGGGACACAGAAATCCCTGGCAACCGCTATACCAAAAACCCTTTAGAAGAACTTACAAAGTTATCTGCCAATGTTCTTATCGCAGCCTCTGCATCCCCTTTCTACGTAAACAAACCTAAGCTACGAGAAAACATTATTAAAAAGATAGCGCTTAAGTACCATATTCCTGTTATCTTTGTAAATACCACAGGAGCTCATGATAGTCTGATCTTTGATGGATATTCCTTTGCCGTTAACGCACAAGGAGAAATCGTAACGCGGCTTCCTGGGTTCAAGGAATATTGTGCATATACTGAGATACCATCACGTAAGAAAAAACTTCTTGTACTTCATCAAAATAAATATGCAGATATATGCGATGCGTTATGTATGGGAATAAATGATTTTGTACACAAAAATAATTGCTCACGTGTACATTTTGGATTGTCAGGAGGTATTGATTCTGCAGTTGTAGCGGTATTAGCACAAAAAGCATTAGGAGCAAAAAATGTACATGCAGTACTTATGCCTTCCATTTATTCAAGTGATACAAGTATACAAGATGCACAAAAACTCGTTGCCTCACTATGTATTCGTAGCTCGTATATACCTATTCACACACATTTTACGGCATTTCTTTCCTCATTTAACTTATCCTTACATGCTCAAGGTATTACCGTGGAAAACATTCAGGCAAGAATTCGCGGAATTCTCCTTATGGCCATAGCAAATCAAGAATCATCATTACTGCTTAATACAGGGAATAAATCAGAACTTGCGGTAGGGTATTGCACTCTTTATGGCGATATGACTGGTGCACTATCTGTGATTGGTGATTTATTTAAGACAGAAGTGTATGAACTAGCCGCATATCTCAATACAAAAGAACCCTATATTCCTCAATCCATTCTTGACAAAACACCATCAGCAGAGCTTCGCCCTCATCAGAAAGATCAGGATACACTACCTGCATACGACGTCCTTGACTCAATACTCGCACATCATCTTATTCAAAAACAATGCGCAAAACAGATCATCAAAAAAGGATTTCCTCCACAAACAGTATCCAAGGTTCTACACCTGGTCAAAAAATCTGAATTCAAAAGATTTCAATCTGCCCCTATATTAAAAATATCTCCTCTTACATTCGGAGATGGTAGAGACATGCCCATTGCAGGAAAAGGAATTCCTATATAATAACTTGCATTTCCCTTGTTTCTGATCTATTATATTTAGTGAGAGCTTCTCTTATTGAAAAGTAGAAGGATGATAATATGGTATTTTTAGAAGCAGAGGTGCTAACCATTGCAAGAACCAACAAGGGAGATGCTATTTTTATAAAGCCTCTTAAACGTGATAAATTTGTTCCCATATTTATTCGACCCGTCGAATCTCAAGCTATACTTTTTGCACTATCAAATATACCATCTGCAAGACCACTTACACACGATTTACTCATTGATATTATTAATAAATTGCGTGCTGTAGTCGAAAGAATTGAGATCCCATATCTTAAAGACCAGACATTTTATTCTCGCATTATTCTTAGACAGGGTATGAGAAAAATACAAATTGATGCACGCCCTTCAGATAGTTTGAATATAGCACACCGTTGCGGATGTCCCCTGTTTATTGCTGAATCTATTGTAGAGACAGTAGGAGTTCCCTTAAGTTTTCTAGCAGAACGCCAAGAAGAAGAAGAAAAAGCTACATTGCAACAACAATTAAAACGCGCAATTGCAAGTGAAAATTATGAAGAAGCTGCCCGCATTCGTGATAAACTAAACAGTTTGTAATCTGAGTTTACATAATCATAGATCGCAATTTCTTTTTTAATCCCACATGATCGTACGCATATAATCTTCTACCGTTTCCGCTCTTCGAATGAGTTTCACAGTTTTATCTTTATTTAACAAAAGTTCAAGCGCACGAAGTTTTCCATTATAATTAAATCCCATTGCATGCCCATGCGCACCCACATCATGCAATACAAGTATATCCCCTCGCTCTAATAAAGGAAGTGTTCTATCAATAGCAAATTTATCATTATTCTCACATAGACTTCCCGTGATGTCATATACTTCGGAACAAGGTTGGGTTTCTTTGCCTACAACCGTAATATGATGATACGCTCCATATATTGCAGGCCTCATAAGATCAGCCATAGTCGCATCTACTCCCACATATTTCTTGTATGTATCTTTGATATGGCGCACACGAGTAACAAGATAGCCATATGGTCCAGTAATTACGCGAGCATTTTCCGTATATATAACAAGCGGATGTATCACAGTTCCCATAATCTGTTGTTTGTACGCTTTATGTATTCCATCTGCTATTTTTCTAATATTCACATTCTTATCATCAGGATGATAGGGGATACCAATACCACCGCCTAAATTGACAAAGGAAACCTTTACTCCTGTTTGTTTATATACTTCTTGAACAAGATCAAACATCATAACAGCGGTATCAATAAAATACTGTTCCTCTAGTTCGTTTGATGCCAACATAGTATGCAACCCAAATATGTTAACTCCCATGTTTTTACAAAGAATAATTCCCTCCATAATATGTTCTTTTGTAAATCCATATTTTGCCTCTTCTGGTTTTCCAATAATTGCATTTCCACCACGCAATGGTCCTGGATTATATCTCAAGCAGATACGCTCGGGAACACTTATAGAAGCAAAACAATCACTAATATGCGATAAGTCATCAAAATTAATACAAGCCCCCATTTTTGCAGCCTTCTGAAATTCTATTAATGGAGTATTGTTCGAAGTGAGCATAACATCAGAACCTGGTATGTTCATTCTTTCTGCAATAACTAGTTCCACATATGAGCTACAATCCAACCCCATATGCTCCTGCCGAAGAATGCGAATTATATTGGGATTTGGTAACGCCTTAACAGCAAAAAAATTCATGTATCCCCCAGGCTTCCCCCTATAATCAGGAACCCAAGAAAAAGCATCATAAACTAAACGTGCACGCATTCGAATTCCCTCTTCATCATACAGATAAAACGGTGTATTATATTTTTTCAATATGTTTGTTAAATTTTCCCTCGAAAAGGGTAATGTAAGCATATGTTATAATAATAAAAGCTATTTGTATTATCAAGAGAAACAGCTCCCCGCCAAATTACACAAAACCATAATTTAAATAATTGTCTATGTTTCATTATATTTTTGCAAAACACTCAAATTTGTACTGTTTTCTACTATCGTCAAATAATTAGTTTACTCTACAATAACGATATATCGATTAACAAAATATATTTTGGTCAGTTTTATTAAAAATGAAGAATAATATTCTAGATATGCACATGTTTATTTCTCCTCCTCCATCTTTTTTTCTTGAGAACACACATATTGTAGCTCAATTACTTCTTGGTGCTTATCTTATACATGAAGAAAACCACTATATTACTGGAGGAAAAATTATTGAAACAGAAGCCTATGTAGAAACTGATGCTGCCAGCCACTCTTATCGAGGAAAACAACATGCAAATCAATCAATGTTTCTTTCGGGTGGGCATATTTATATGTACCGTATATACGGAATTCATGAATGTGTAAACATTGTTACCGCACAAATCAATCAAGGCGAAGCTGTATTAATTCGGGCATTAGAACCTGTTTTTGGGAAACCTCAAATGATCCAAAGGAGGAAAAATAATATGTATATAACAAACGGACCATCTCGTTTGGTACAAGCATTGGGCATTTGCAAAGAACAGCACGATGGTACCTGTGCTATTAAAGGTAGCTTACGCATTTTATTACCTCGCCAGCAAAATTGCACTCAAATATATCATATGCAGGCACGCAAAAGAGTCGGTATTCGAAAGAACAAAACACTATTTTGGCGCTATATGCTCAGTTCTTAATAGTTATCTAAATCATCATCTTGAAGATTATCACGCTCTAAAAGATCTATTACCCGATAAAAATCATCTTGGGAATAATAGGAAATTTCTATTTTCCCCCGCTGTTCTGTTCCTCGGATATGAACTTTACTTGCAAAAATCTCAATTAATCGTTCTTCATGCCTAAATAATACTGTCTCTTTTTGTCGGACATCTGAGGTCTTAGTATTCCATTTTTTAACTACCTCTATCCCTTTCTTATCTCTCACAAAACTTTGATTCAGCATATCAACCGTATATCCTTCCCGCATTAAGGATGCAAATCGTTCAGTTTCTCGCACAGACAATTCTTTCTCAAGAACAACGGTAAACAACTGATTTCTATCTCCCTCAGATGTTACGCTCAATAAAGCTCGCGCATGTCCCGCACTAATTCTTCCAGAACGTACCTGTTCTTTTATAAGCTCAGATAATCTCAATAACCGTAAAGTATTAGCTAATGCAGTCCGACTAATCCCCAAACGTGCTGCCAGACTCTCCTGCGTTTCTTTCGATAGAGTAAGTAATTCCTGAATTCCTTCAGCCTCTTCTACAGGATTTAGATCTTCCCGTTGTATGTTTTCAACCAAGGCTGCTTCTCTTTTCTTCTGTTCGGAATAGGAACGCACAATAACTGGAACAAGCTCAAGGCCTGCTTTTTTTGCTGCACGTAATCTTCGCTCTCCCGCAATCAGTCGCAATCCCCCATCTGATTCTTCTTCTACCACAAGTGGTTGAATAACACCATGTTCTTTAATGGAAAGAGTCAGTCCTTTAATTTTTTCTTGATCAAAGTATTTCCGTGGTTGCGACAAGGATGGTCGAATCCTGCCTGCTTCTACATACTGTAATTGTTCTTCGCCTTCTTCTCGCGGCTGTTTAAACAGTGCATCTACCCCTTGCCCTAAACGTCTAGCTTGCATATCGCTCAACAACCTCCTGTGCTAATTTTCGGTAGCTTCTTGAGCCTAAACACTGAGGATCGTATTGTATAACAGCTTTTCCATGCGAAGGAGCCTCCGCCAGGCGAACATTACGGGGAATGATAGTAGAAAAAACCTTTTTCTCAAAATGCTTGATGACTGTATCAATAACTTCCCTTGCTATACGCGTACGCTTATCGAACATGGTAAATAGTATACCATATATTCTTAATTTTGATTGAAACGCTTTTTTTACCGAATCAATAGTTTTGACAAGCTGAACAAGCCCCTCAAGCGCATAATACTCACATTGTATAGGAATAAGCACTGCATCGCTGGCAACAAGGCTGTTTACTGTAAGAATATCCAGTGAGGGGGGAGAATCTATTAATACAAAATCATAATCTTGTCGCAGTTGCTGGAGCAGTTTCTTAAGTACGTATTGTTTATCAACCATGGATAATAATTCAACCTGTGCACCCACCAGATCAATACTAGATGGTAAAACATCCATCCCTTTCATCTGCGTAGGTTTGAGCGTTTGACGTAACAATGTACTATCATGCATTACCGCATACACACCTTCTGGGGCTAGCACACCCAATCCACTGCTTAGATTCGCTTGAGGATCAAAATCGACTAACAAAACACGATATCCCATTTCAGCGATACATGCACCAAGGTTAATCACGGTAGTTGTTTTCCCCACCCCACCCTTTTGATTTGCGCACGAAAGTACTAATGCCATTTATCATTATATCGCTACTCCTATATCATCACAATGAAACAAAATATGAACCATAATTATCGAACAAATACCAAAAATCTTTTCCTGAAATACTAAACGTTAGTTAAGATGTAAAAACTATATTGTCTATATTCTCCCTCTCTACTAGAATCTACAAGAAAGCAAACTTTCACTTATTGCGCATATTAAAAAAAAACCGTAAAATAAATCATCAATATATAGTTCACATATTTGGAGAAAAAATGAAATCTATTTTTTACATTGTTTTGTTTATGTTTACTGAAGTAACGGTCCTATTTGGAGGAGCTGCTCCAGAAAAAGAAAATACTTCCATAGTCGTCGCTACTGATGCAACATGGCCTCCCATGGAATACATTGACAAGAATAAAAATATTGTTGGCTTTGATATTGACTTAGTAAAAGAAATATCAAAACGTTCAGGTTTGATTGCCACCTTTGAAAGCACTGCTTGGGATGGCATTTTTGCGGGATTAAAAACCAAAAAATATGATGCTGTCATTTCCTCTGTAACTATTACTGAAGAAAGAAAGAAATCACTTGATTTCTCAATTCCTTATATTAACGCAGGACAAGTTCTTATGGTGCGAACAGAAACAGCAAAAGCAACCAAAAGCATTGATGAGTTACAAACAGGATCTATTCTTGGTGCACAATTAGGCACAACTGGTGCGGAAATTATTCAGCAAAAAGGAAAATTTAAGCTTAAAACCTATGATGAACTTGGTTTCGCAATAGAAGATCTTGTCAACAAGAAAATTGACGGTGTAGTTGCGGATACTCCCATTGCTGCGAATTTTGCACTACAAAATCCTCGTTTTAAGGAAAAACTTACAATCATAGGATCTCCCCTTACAAGCGAACTATATGGCATAGTAGTACGAAAAGGAAACATAGCATTATTACAAAAAATAAATACTGCCTTGCGTAGTATTATCAAAGATGGTACACTAAACACGTTGAAACAGAAGTGGCTACAATAATTATGTATAAGCGTTATAAAACAGATAATCTTGCTAACATCTTTTTTCATACCACTCATGTGGATAGCATGAGTGGTGTTGAATTCTTAGAAGCATCATCTTCCCCAAAAAAATTGCGAGGCATCTTCTTACCGCGTTCTTTTACCTATTTCAGGCGTTAACCAACACCATTATTTAAAATCCAAATAAGTATCCATTAGGATCAAAAATTATATTATTTCAGTGCATTTATTTGCATAGCAATGATATATATAAAGAATATTAAAGTATTATGGAGAAAAAAATGAAATTCGTTTTTTATATTATGTTATTTATTGGTTTTGGGGTGTTTTTGTCATCCGCAGGACCCACTGTAGAAAAAGAGATTATTGTTGTAGCAACTGACGCAACATGGCCTCCAATGGAATTTGTTAATCAAAACAAAAAGATTGTTGGATTCGATATAGATCTAATGAAAGAGATTGCAAAACAAGCATCTTTCTCTGTGCAGTTTAAAAATACTGCATGGGATGGTATTTTTGTGGGCTTAGCCAACAAAAAATATGATGTCATCATAGCAGATGTCACTATAACTGAAGAAAGAAAAAAGACAATGGATTTCTCCATTCCTTATCTTTCATCAGGACAAATATTGCTTATGAATATCGGTGCAGATATATCCAACATTGATCAAATACCTCAAGGCTCCACAATTGGCGCACAACTAGGAACTACTGGTGCTTTCACTATTCAGAAACACCCAAATCTTACACTCAAAACATACGATGAACTCGGATTCGCAATTGAAGATCTCATCAACAAAAAAATTGATGGTGTTGTTACGGGACTCTCTACTGCTGCAAACTTTGCATTGCAGAATGTGGCTTATAAAGGGAAACTCAAAATGGTGGGTAAAACTCTTACTAGTGAACAATCAGGTATTGTGACAAAGAAAGGAAATACAAAACTGTTAAAAAAGATAAATGCTGCTTTGCAAAATATTAAAACAGACGGTACCTTAGAGGAGTTAAAAAAGAAATGGCTTCAACAATAAAATATTCAGATAGTACACTCATTCCCTCTAAAGAAAACAAGCATGCCATTTTTGCATGGTATCTTTCCTTTTTCTCTGCAATTGCGATTACTATGAGTTTAGTATTTTTCAAACCCGATCCCTTTCAAGAAATTATATGGTTTGTCTCAGATGGAATTATACGAACGTTCCAAATTACGATCAGCGCGATGTTTTTCGCGCTGATCATAGGATTTTTTAGTGGTTTAGGACAAATAGCACGTAATAGATTATTAAATACAATTTCCACTGTTTATGTCGAAGTTGTTCGGGGAATTCCTCTGCTCGTACAACTTATGTATTTATATTACGGCCTAGGAAAACTTCTCTCAATAGGAGAATTACCTGCTGCTATTGCTGCCATTTCTATTTGTTACGCAGCATATTTAAGTGAAATTTTTAGAGCAGGTATTGCGGCAATACCCAAGGGACAAATGGAGGCTGCTCTTGCTTTAGGCTTTTCGAGAAAAAAAGCTCTCTTCTACCTTATCATTCCTCAAACATTTCGTATGATTCTTCCCCCTCTTGGGAATCAATTCATCGCTCTACTTAAAGATTCTTCTCTCGTATCAATATTAGCAGTATCCGATTTATTGAGAAGAGGAAGAGAATTTGCTTCTGTTAGTTTTAAATATTTTGAGACCTACACTTTAGTTGCACTTATCTATTTAATTATTACACTTTTTCTCTCAAAATTAGTCGCATTATTGGAGGATAAATTTTCATATGAAGAATAATAATATTATTGTTACCATGGAAAATGTTTCAAAACGTTTTTCTTCGGTATTAGCTTTAGATAAGGTCAATCTTCAGGTACGAAAAGCACAAGTGGTAGTCATAGTAGGACCTTCGGGAAGTGGAAAAAGCACCTTGCTTCGTTGCATCAATGGCTTGGAACTTGTGGATTCTGGGACTGTTCAGATTAATGGGCAATACATAGACTCTCATAATCAAACAAGTATTTATACAGCCAGGGAACATACGGGGATGGTGTTCCAACAATTCAACCTTTTTCCGCACATAAAAGTAATAGATAATATTACATTAGCTTTGAGAAAAGTAAAGAAGATACCTAAAAAACAAGCAGAGGAAATAGCAATACCATTACTTAAAAAAGTGTTTCTCCTGGATAAAAAAAATGTATACCCTAATGAACTATCGGGAGGTCAAAAACAACGTGTAGCAATTGCTCGAGCATTGGCTGTAAATCCAAGTATTATGTTGTTTGATGAACCCACTTCCGCATTAGACCCAGAAATGATCAAAGAAGTATTGGATGTTATGAATGATCTTGCAGAAAAAGATAACATGACAATGGTCATTGTGTCTCATGAAATGGGGTTTGCGCGAAGCATTGCCAACCTTGCAGTCTTTATGGACCAAGGAAAAATAATAGAATCTGGAAATCCAGAAATAGTTCTTTATAATCCCCAAAAAGAACGAACAAAAAAATTCCTAGAGCATATTATCTAAAATAAATATACACAAAAATAGTCAAATCCTTTTCCTAAAATGCCGAAACTTAAAAGGTGAAAACAGATCAAACAATTCAACGCAAATCGTCTACACATATTACGGATATTCTAAAAAAAAAGGAAGTAATGCAAAAATTTCCAAAAGTGGAATTACATCGCCATTTGGAAGGATCTTTCCACATACCTACTCTTCATAAATTAGCACTATCCAATAAACTGGATTATCCTAAAACTCTTTCTCTTTTTAAACAATTTGTACAGTTTCCAAAAGATTCCGAACCAGACTTCCTTAAGTTTCTCTCAAAATTTAAAAACAATTGGTATCGTTCATTTCAAGATATCTATGATATTACTTATCATTCTATTAAAAAATTTAAGACGGATGGGTTATTTTATATAGAACTCAGGTTTTCACCAGAACATTTTGCTTTATTTAACAACTTTGACCGACTAAAAGTAACTAAGACCATTATTAAAGCAGCCAATGCTGCAGCAACAGAAACTAATTTGTATATACGCTATCTTTTAACCTTTAATCGGGGAAAACAAGATCAATTTGAGATGATTTATCTTTACAAACAAATTTCCGCACTCAAAATTCCTGAAATTGTAGGTGTTGACCTAGCCGGAGATGAAATAAATTACCCTCCAAAGCGTTTTACAGAATTCTTTCAGTATATCAAGAAAAAAAAACAACATGGTATCACTATTCATGCAGGAGAAGTATCGCCACCTTCTCAGATATGGGAAGCAATTAACCTCCTTTCTGCAAGCCGTATTGGGCATGGTACATCTAGTATAAAAGACAAAAAATTACAACAATATCTTATAGAACGAAATATAATACTAGAACAGTGTATTACATCGAATTTCCAAACTGGGTCATGGACAGATGAAAAAAACCACCCACTTAAAACACTTTACGCAAACAATATTCCTGTCACTATAAATTCAGACGATCCAAGTATCCAAGATACTGATTTAAGTGATGATTATATTAAGACGCTAGAATTTTTTTCATTTACATTAGAGGATCTAGTTGCATTAAACGAAACTGCTATTGACGGTACATTTCTTACAGAGCTAGAAAAAACAGATCTTAAATCTCGCTACAGACAACAAGTAAAGCGGTTTACAAATTTAATTCTTAAAAAATATCCAATTTAGCTAAAGCTATACTTTGAGCCATATAGATATATTATGTTTCACGTGAAACAATTGCTATATTGTACATGTCATTATCCACATAGAAAAAATACAAGCAAATCAATTTTAAATATTAGTATCACCATCCGTTAAGATAAAATAGTATCCATACTGGTGCAAGATACTGCTCTTATTTTATTACCAACACCTATTTTCATAAGACACACACCCATTGTATTACGTTTTTGTATTGCAACGTCACCAATACGAAACCGAACAGTATTCCCACTTTCAGCTATTAACATACAAGTATCATCAGGAGATACTGTCATAACATTAATCAGTTTCCCTGTTCGTTCCTCTTCGATTCGATACACTGTTTGTCCACCCGTTCCCCTATTATGTGCCATGCACTCACGTGCATACATTCGTTTCCCATACCCCTTCTCCGTAACCAATAAGATTTCAGAATCTTTGCGAACTGCACAAGCTGCCATCATAGAATCATTTTTTTTTAATCTCATTCCCCTTACTCCTCGAGCCACCTTGCCACTGGGACGAACTTGGTGTACAGGAAAGCGAAGTCCTTTACCTCGTTGCGAAACAAGAAAAAAATCTTCTTCCTCAGTGACGGAAAACGCATCAACCAAACTATCTCCTGGCTGCAGATTAATAGAAATAGTTCCTCGTCTTTTAGCATTCTTTAAAGCAGAAGTAGGTAACCTTTTGACAATACCATATCGCGTAGCAAAAAATAAAAATGTTTCATCATCATATGCTGATAACATCACCATGGAAGCAAGTTTTTCATCCTGTTTGAAAGGAAATAACATGCTAATATGCGTTCCTTTCGCATTACGCCCTGCCTCTGGAATATCATACCCTTTAATCCAAAAAGATCTTCCCAATGAAGTAGTAAAAAGAACATAATCATGAGTCGATCCAACAATCATATGCGCAATATAATCATCACTTCGTAAAAGTGAACGAGAAGAACTAGATCCTTTTCCTCCTCGCGATTGTGTTCGATATTGCTTTAATAATACCCGTTTTATATACCCCCCCCCCGATATAGTGATAACTACCACTTGTTTTTGCAATAATTCACCACGATCAAGAAACTCCACTTCATCATGTACAATTAGCGTACGTCGGTCATCCCCAAAACGTTCTGCCATTTGTCGTGTTTCCTTAATAATGATTGCATCTATTTCTTTTTTATGACTAAGGATATTTTCTAAATTCTTAATATGCTTTTGTATATCGGCCAGTTGTATACGGATATTTTGAACTTCCATACTATTCAATCGATACAACTTCATATCAAGAATAGCTTTCCCTTGCTTTTCTGATAACTGCAACCAGGTACATAGCTCATGTTGAGCATCTTGTACATTTTTTGCTTTTCGAATAATCCGTATAACTTCATCAATAGCTTCCAAAGCCCGCACAAAACCAAGAAGTATATGCTCTTTTGCTTTTGATTTCTTTAAATCAAAAGCGGTACGCCGTGTAATCACCTCTCTCCGATGTCGGATAAATTGTAAAATCATTTCAACCAACGGAAGTGTTTGAGGAGACCCATTCACTATGGCCAACGCATAAAATCCAACCGTTGTTTGCAAATCAGAGCTTTTATATAATTGATTAAGAACAATATTAACATTGGCATGATTCTTTAAGAAAAATAATACACGCATACCTCTTCTATCCGATTCATCTCTAATGTCAACAACACCTTCAATATTTTTATCCTGTATTTGCTTGGCGATTTGCTGCAATAAATCGGACTTACGAATCTGATAAGGAATTTCTGTGACAACCAGCATACGTTTTGAGCCCTTTTCCTCAAAATCAATTTTAGCCCTTAATACAAGATGTCCCTTCCCTGTACGGTAGGCTTGTTTTATACCACTTGCCCCATGAATTACACCCCCTGTAGGAAAATCTGGGCCCTTCACAAAAGAAAAAAGCTCATCCTCCGTAAGGTGTTCATTCTCCACAATTGCACAAATAGCATTACTAATCTCTCGTAAGTTATGCGCAGGTATATTAGTAGCCATACCCACAGCAATACCGTTAGTACCATTCACAAGCAAATTGGGCAAAATACTCGGAAGTACACTGGGCTCTTCCAAAGAATCGTCATAATTAGGAGCAAATTCAACCGTACCTTTATCAATATCACTCAAAAAAAGTTCTGCTAATGCTGATAACCTTGCTTCCGTGTAACGCATTGCTGCAGGAGAATCTCCATCGATTGATCCAAAATTTCCCTGTCCATCGATTAATGGATATCGCATAGAAAAATCTTGCCCCAATCGAGCCAGAGCATCATAAATACTTTGTTCTCCGTGGGGATGGAATTTTCCTAATACATCTCCCACAATTCTCCCACATTTCTTAAAAGGAAGATGTGCCCGGAGTCCCATACTATGCATCGCATAAAGAATCCGTCGATGAACAGGTTTCAACCCATCCCGCACGTCAGGAAGCGCACGACTCACAATAACCGACATGGCATAGCGCAAATAGGATGTGGTAAGTTCTTGTTCAATAGGAACAAGAAATGTTTGTCCTTCTTTTTTCTTTTCTTTTTCCATTGTTTTTACTTACACGTCTAGATTTTTCACCGCTAAGGCATTCTCTTGAATAAATTCTCTACGTGGTCGCACTTCTTCTCCCATTAACATACTAAATAACTGATCTGCTTTAACAGCATCTTCAATGGTAATTCGAATAATATTTCTAACCTCAGGGTTCATTGTCGTTTCCCATAATTGATCAGGATTCATTTCTCCTAATCCTTTATATCGTTGCATTAAAATAGATTGGTTAGTAATCGAATACTTCTGTATCAACATTTTTATAATGTCATCCCGATCTTTTTCATTATATGCATAGTGGATTTCCTTTTTATATGCCAACTTATACAGAGGAGGTAGTGCAATATATACGTATTCTCTTTCAATCATCTCACGCATATAACGAAAGAAAAAAGTTAATAATAAGGTTCGAATATGCGATCCATCTACATCAGCATCTGCCATAATAATCACTTTGTGATACCGTAATTTGTCAATATTAAAAGAATCATCAATGCCTGCCCCTAAAGTAGCAATAATTGGCTGCAGTTTATCATTGGTAAGAACCTTATCAATACGGTTCTTTTCCACATTCAGCATTTTACCTCGCAAAGGAAGTACCGCTTGAAAACGCCTATCTCGACCTTGCTTGGCGCTACCACCAGCAGAATCTCCTTCTACAATATAGATCTCTGATTGCTCAGGATCAGTTTCACTGCAATCAACCAATAATCCAGGAAGCCCTGAGTTATTCAGTACACTCTTTCTTCTGGCTACTTCTTTAGCCTTCAAAGCAGCTACCCGAGCCTCCGCTGCTGATAACACCTTTTTAAGAATTAAAGCAGAAATTTTAGGTTTTGAATCAAGGTACGTTCCAATGTGTTTACGCACCAAAGTTTCTACAATACTCCGTACAGCAGTATTGCCTAATTTTGTTTTGGTCTGTCCTTCAAATTGAGGATCTGGGATCTTTACTGAAATAACCACACTTAATCCTTCGCGCACATCTTCGCCCTCAATATCTATTTGCTTCCTATTACTTGATGCATGTTTGAGAAGATCGCTAATAATCCGTGTCAATGCCGATCGAAATCCAGTAACATGTGTTCCCCCCTCCCGTGTGTATATAGTATTTGCATACCCATACAAATGTTCAGTAATACCATGATTATACACCATACATACTTCCACTTCATGATCATCCACAGAATCACAAAAATAAAGTGGCTCATGCAATAAAGTCTTCTTTTTATTTAAGTATAAGACAAACTCTCGAATCCCCCCCTCAAAATGGTAGACTTCTTTTCTTCCCCCTGCTCTCTCATCAATAATGTTAATTGTTATCCCTTGATTCAAAAAAGCCAATTCACGGAACCGTTGAGACAATATATCAAAATGAAATACAGTATCGGAAAAAATATCTCCATCAGGACAAAACGTTACTTTTGTCCCCCTTTTGGGGGTTACTTCTTTTTTTTCCACAGCAGTCACTGCTTTGCCTTTTTCATATCGTTGCTTCCAGCAAAATCCATCACGATACACCTCTACTACACACCACTTCGATAACGCATTCACTACAGAAACACCTACTCCATGAAGACCTGCAGAAATATTATAACTTTTTTTGTCAAACTTACCCCCCGCATGCAATCGAGTCATTACTATTTCTAATACACTGTCTTTTTCATCAGGATGTTTTTCTACTGGAATACCTCGACCATTATCAGTGACGCTCAGAATATTTCCTTCCATAATATGCACATCTACCACATCACAGTATCCAGCTAAAGCCTCATCAATGCTATTATCCACTAACTCATATACCAAATGATGAAGACCATGTACATCAGTCGATCCAATATACATACTAGGTCGTTTACGAACTCCTTCTAACCCTTTTAATATCTGTATATTTTCTGCTGAATAATTAATGTTCATGGATTCCACTTTTATAAGAAGTTTATTATACCCCACTTGATTAAGATTGTAAAGAATACTAACGTACAGATATTAGAGTGAAAAGTATGGATTTACGTGCGTATAAATACTCATGGGAGTATTCTATAAAAGAAATACAAACAGAGCTTTCTGAACAAGAATTTTCCATGTGGTTAAAATATGCAAAATATCATAGTGCACAAGATGCTCAGATAATTCTTTCAGTTCCTTCCACTTTTTATAAAGATCAGATAAAACAAAGATATTTGGATATTCTTATAGAAAAGCTCTCTTCTTTTACAGGGGAAAAAATAAGTATAGATTTTATTATCGAGAAAACAAAAAAAACAACATCCACGTATAATACGCACCAGAAAACTATTCAATCAACAAGTGATCAATACAAAGAATACGCAAAACGAGCAGGAATAAACATTCGTTACACCTTTAAAAACTTTGTATTAGGAGATAATAATAGATTTGCTGCCAATGCTTCCATATCTATATCTCGGAACCCTGGGAAAACATACAACCCTTGTCTGATATATGGTGGTGTAGGTTTAGGAAAAACACATCTCCTGCATGCTGTTGGAGGTGAGATTATAAAATGTTTTCCCTCAATGAAGGTAGTATATGTAACCGCAGAAAATTTTACAAATGAATTTATATCGCTAATAAAAGAAAATAGAGTACACCATTTTAAAGAAAAATATAGAAAAACAGATGCTCTTCTTATAGATGATATTCATTTTCTTCAAAAAAAGAAAGAAACACAAGAAGAATTATTTCATACATTTAATGTATTATTTGAAAATAAAAAACAAATGGTTTTTACTTGTGATCGTCCGGTAACAGAAATAAAAGACATAACAGAACGTTTACAGAATAGATTTACTCGCGGATTAACTGTTGATCTTCAACCACCTAGTACAGAAACAGCTATAGCAATACTACGAAAAAAAATGGTGGAATATGAAGCAAGAGTTTCTGATGAAGTATTAAATCTTATTTGCCAAAAAATAACAACAAATGTGAGAGATATTGAAGCTGCATTAATTAAAATTATAGCCTATACTAATCTTGTAAATGAAAAAATAACTATTGACCTTGCAAAAGAAATTCTTAAAGATAGATTTACAAGAGTAAATAAAAAACAAATTCTTATACAAGATATACAAATAGCAGTTGCTAGTTATTTTAATATATCAACATCTGACTTAAAAGGAAAAAGAAAAAATAGATCTGTTGTACTACCAAGACAAATTGCTATGTATATAGCTAGAGAATTAACAGATGCTTCTATGACAGATATAGGTTTAGAATTTGGAGGAAGAGATCATACCACAGTTATTCATGCATGTCAGAGAGTAGAAAACCAGAAAATATCAGACCCAAGTATAGAAACTTCTATTGAAAATCTTAAGATTATAATTAAAGAAGAAAAGTAATTACAATAAATTTTATATCCTGTTGATAACATGTAGAAATTATCTTTCTATAAGAAAAAAACCTGGAAAACCTTAATAAAGTGTATAATTGTGCAGATCTAATCTGAATCCTAATTAACTACAAAAAAAGTATTTAACTTACCTATTAACAAATTAAGAGAGCCTACTACTTCTACTATCTATATATATATAATACTATAGTAGTAGGGAAATAAGTAAATGAAATTTACAATTGATAAAAAAGAGCTTTTTTATATACTTCAAATTGCACAAGATGTAATAAGTGCTAAAAATTTTGTTTCCATTTTATCAAACATAAGTATGTCTCTTTTAAAAAATACCCTTACATTACAAGCAACAGATACTAATACATATTTTAAAGCTTCTCTACTTGTTGATAATTTTTCTGAAGATGAAAAATCTATTACAATTCATTGTGAGACATGTTATCGAGCTGTTCAATCACTTATAGAAAAAGAGCTTACTTTTGAGATGCTTGAAGAAAATAGGCTTATTCTTACTCCTTCTCAAGGAAATGTAAAATTCACAATGAACACACTTCCTTTTGATGAATTTCCCTCTTTTATTAAAGCCCCTGAAGATGTGTTTTTTTCTCTTTCTAGGGAAAAGTTGGAAAAGATGATTCATGAAACAGTTTTTGCGGTATCTGATGATGAGTCACGTTTTTTTATGAATGGGGTATATATGCAAATAGAGGATAATAATCTTCTTTTTGTTGCAACTGATGGGAAAAGATTATCGTATTCTAAGACATTTCTTAGCGATGTACCAACTTCTTTTGATGGTGTAATTATTCCTCCTAAAATACTAAAATTACTTATGAAATTACTCCAAAAAGAGGGTGAGGTGAAAATAGGTATTTATGAGAAGACTATTTATTTTTCTTTTCAGAATATTATTATCTCTTCAATTCTTATTGAAGGACCTTTTCCTGATTACATGAGGGTTATCCCTAAAACTCAAGATTATTCTTTAAATGTAAAAACAAGTCATTTTATTAATGCGCTTAAGAGGGTGTCATTATTTACAGAAAAATCAAAACGTATTTTTTGTCTTTTTGCTAAAAATACCATAACACTTTACTCAGAAGAAATTGAAAGAGGATATGTTAAAGAAACTATTTTTTGTGAGTATGAAGGACCTGAAATGAAATTTTCATTTAATTATCAGTATTTACTCGATCCTCTTCTTATATTAAATGATGAAGTAAATATAAAATTTAGTGATCCTCATAAAGTAATTACAATAACTGGGGATGAAAACAGTATTCATATTATTATGCCTATGCGTGTTGACGCGTAATACTATTGCCTCGCATTTTACGACATAAAACTTACCATTTTAGAAATTTAAAAGATAAGGAATATTTCTTTGATGCACCTGAAGTTATCTTAGTGGGTAAAAACGGGCAAGGGAAAACTAATATTCTTGAAAGTATTTATATGCTTTGCCTTGCTAATAGTTTCCGATCAAGAAAGTTTGAAGATATTTGTAGGATGGGAATGCATGATATGAGTGTTAAGGGATATTTTTATTCTGATATTGATATTTCGGTTTTTTTTGAAAATAAAAAAAAGACAGTGTATGTTAATGACAAAATATTAAAAGACAGAAGAGATCTTTTACATAATGTGCAATGTGTAGCATTTGTGCATGAAGATATTCAATATATTAATGGATCTCCTTTATTGAGGAGAAGATATCTTGATCAATGTTTAAGTATTATTAATCCTCTTTATATTGATGTATTAAGAAGCTATAAAAAAGTTCTCTATAATCGTAATATTATTTTAAAATCACAAGATACAATTCTATTAGATGTTCTTGATATGCAATTAGTAGAATATGGAATGCAAATAGTACAAGAACGATTAGGTTTTTTAGAACGATTTTCCTCTCGTATTGGAGAAATTTTTTCCCATGTTTCAGGAATGAAATCTCTTCTTAAAATAACCTATAAGACATCATGGAAAAATTCTGAGAAGGAAAAAATACTTTCATATGTAAAAACAGTAAGAGATAAAGAATTACTTATGAGAATGACGCTTACTGGTCCTCATAGAGACGATATTGATGTATTCTTTTCAGGAAAAAATTTTACATCTGTTGCCTCTACAGGGCAAATACGCTTACTTTCTCTTATTTTTAAAATCATACAAGCTCAAATTAGTAATGAGACTTATTCTTATCAGCCTATTCTTTTATTTGATGACGTATTACTTGAATTGGATGAAATTTATCAAAATAGGTTTTTGTCTTTTATTCCTCCATATGATCAAGTATTTTTTACCTTTTTAAAAGAAAAACAATTTCAACGCTTTTACACAAAGCAGACAAAGTATTACACTGTACATGCTGGCGATATATATGAAGGATCCCGTTAAAGCATCTAAGTATATCTCATCCTTAATACAGCAGGTTGAAAAACATCCTTATGCTCCTTTGCTACGTGCATGGAATGTGATTATAGGAGAAAAATATTTGGGGCATGCGATTATTGATCATATACAGGGAGAGACTCTCGTTGTTACAGTAGATCACCCTGCATGGATAACCAAGTTACATATGGAAGAACAAAATTTTTTAAGGGCGTTAAAAAGAAAAGTGAAAGAAATCTCAATTAAAAAAATTCATTTTATCCTTTCCATGGACAAGGAACAGTACCAATTAAAAAAAAATTCTTTTAAAAAATGTGTTAGTATAACTACTCAGCAACCTATTATTTCCCCTAAGAATCCCACTATGCCTACTGAACATACTAATTTTGATACAAAAGTATCGCATATTATCGAGTTAATTAAAAAAAACTATTCTTGACTTTTTTTTCTGGTATAGATACTATGCATATAAGCTGTATAGAATTAATGAGGTAAAGAAATCATGAAACGTACATATCAACCAAGTAGGATGAAAAGAGTTCGAAAGTTTGGATTTCGGGCAAGAATGAAAACAAAAGGGGGAAGGTTAGTTTTAAAACGAAGGCGTGCTAAAGGACGCTATAAACTAACTGTTTCTGATGAGAAAAAGCCTTACTAAGCAAGAAATTCTTAGAAAAAGGCAAGAGATAGTTCAGGTATTTGAATGTAGGCAGGCTTTTTATAATGGACCAATTACTCTTTATTATAAAAAAAGTACATATTCTTATACCCGTGTTCTTTTTACTGTAAGAAGTGCTATCAATGCGGTAAAAAGAAATTTAAAAAAAAGATGGTTGCGAGAAATATATCGTACATATAAGCATAAATTTGTCCATCCTTATGATATAATTATTCAATTACGTGGTAATAATAACTCATTTTCTGTGGTTCAGAATAGTTTGGTACAACTTTTTCAAAAAATAAAGCGGCTACGGAATATTTAATAGGTAATGATATGACAAAAAACATCGTACTAGCTGCTATTTTTTCTACTATTATTATTTTTATTAGTTATTATTGGCAATATCGCTCGATTACCCACAATCCAACAACATATACGACGCAAGTATCTCAGGCAGTAGAAAACAAAAATCAGGACTCTCCTTTTTCCTTTCCTGTTGCGGTAGGAGAAAATCCATCACATGTGTCTGACGTGGTATATAAAAGTGATCTCATAAGAGTTGTGTTAAGTCCTTATGGTGGTGTTATCCAATCGGTAGAATTGTTAGCATATAAGGATAAAGGAAAAGACTTACAAATGGTTCTTAATAAGAAAGATGCACCAGCGTTAGGATCTATTTTTTGGGGTCGAAAAGATCAACAACTGTCTACTTTGTTTTTTATGCGGCGGACATTGGATGGGCAAGAAATTTATTTTTCTCGAGAGTTCTCGATGCCTAATAGTGATAAGAGATTCACGCTTGTTAAACGGTATACATTTCATCCTAATGAATATTTGTTTGAATTAGAGATAGAATTAAAAAATATGGTCAATGAATATCTACCACTTGATTATGCGGGCAATGCTTATAGTTTATATATCGGTCCACAAATTGGACCTTCCTTTACTGCTTTAAATACTAAAAGTGATTTTCGAAAATTTTCTCTTTTCCAAAGAAACAAGAAAAAAAATATTAATGTGAAGTCAAATAAGGGGTATGTTGTATCCAACCATCCCTCATGGCTTGCTATATTAGGAAAGTATTTTTCATTGATACTTGTTCCTGATATTTATGATTATACAGCTCTTTTAATGCGTGAAGGAGAAGGAAGTGATGAGAAGCATCAGATATATCTTATTCGACCTCAAATAAAAGCTTCTGTATCTCGGGATACCTATAAAATCTATATTGGTCCTAAAAGAAAGAATATTTTAGCTCGTTTTAATCATCCAGAAGATAATTCTTGGCATACGCAAGGATTACAACTAGACCAGTCTGTTGATACCCGGTTTCTTTTTGGATGGTTGGAAGTGGTCTTAAAATTTATTATGCAACTTATTTATGTGATCATACCTAACTATGGAATCACAATAATTTTGTTGACTGTAATTGTTAAAATTGCTTTGTTGCCACTGACCTTAAAAGGGCAAAAATCGATGGCAAGATTGCAAAAGCTTAATCCTCAAATAAAAAACATACGTGAACAATTTAAAAATGATTCTGAACGTATGAACAGGGAAATTGCGGAATTATATAGACGTGAAAAAATTAATCCTGCCAGTGGATGTTTGCCACTTTTAATACAATTTCCTTTTTTTCTTGCAATGTTTGGCTTGTTGGGGAATGATTTTGATTTAAGAGGAGCAGTATTTATTCCTGGATGGGTTAATGATCTTTCCTTGCCAGAATCAGTTTTATCATTTAGTTTTTCTCTTCCTTTTATTGGATGGACTGATTTACGAATATTACCCTTTATTTTTCTTGCTTCGCAATTTCTTACATTTCTTTTTAATCCTAGTATGCAAACCACGCAGAGCCGTGGTCATGAGTTACTTTTTCGATATGGATTTCCCATATTTTTCTTCTTTATTCTTTACAATATGCCCTCTGGATTATTACTCTATTGGATTTCTTCTAATCTTTTAACGGTGGGGCAACAATATATGACTAATACTTTTACAAGAAAGGGGAGTAAAAATGGAAGCTGAGTTTGAAGAAAAAACAGTAGAAGATGCCATATCGTTGGCAATTGCAACCTTGGGTATTACTCGTGATCAATTCGATGTGGAAATACTGGAAGATAAACGAGGTATCTTTGGCCGAAAAGCACGCATTAAAGTAAGAACAGTTCAGCAAGTATCACTTTCGGCTGAAACTGATTATGAGCATGCTATAATGGATTTTATTCAGGGATTGTTACAAAGAATGAATATTCGAGGCGGCGTTGATATTGTAGATAGAAATGATAAAATCATTTCTATTAATATTTATAGCGAAGATGCATCACTTTTGATAGGTAAAGATGGGAAGACATTGGATTCGTTACAGCGTATTGTACATGCGATTTCAAGACGTTTAGCTATGGAAAAAAGAGTATTACTGGATGTAGAACAATACCGTGAGCGTAAAAAACAAAAATTATTACGCCTTGTTGCACAGATAATTACTAAGGTAAAAAGAACGGGGAAACAGTATACATTTTCTTCAATGGCGCCCAGTGAGCGAAGAATTATCCACCAAGCAGTAGCTGAAGTTGAACAATTATCAACTAAAAGTGTTGGAGAGGCTGATGCTTATTATAAGCAGGTACAAGTTTTTTTGGAAAGGTAATGATTATGTGGATAAGTTGTGGAAAAGAAGTAGATATTGTTTGGTTCGATAAGATGCTAATACTTGGGATGATAAATAAATCTACTATATTAGATATATTATCCTATTTTAGCGGGTATTCTGTCGAATAGAATATTTTTTTTTGCAAGAAAAAAAGAACACAATTATAGAAAATATATGTATGATATGTGGATAAGCTGTGGATAAACTAAGAAACTCTGACACATTGCATATGTGTTACAGTCGTGAGCATATATGGATGGATGTAAATGACGATATTGTGCGCGTGGGTATTACTGGTTATTTAAAAAAAGAATTAGGAGATATTACCTTTATCGAATTGCCTGATGTGGACGCAGTAGTACACAAAGATGAAACACTAGTTGTTATTGAAAGTGTTAAAATTGCAAATGATATATATAGTCCAGTAAGTGGACGAGTTCTCAAATGTAATAAACTAGTGCTTGATAATCCTGAATATATAAATACTGTTGCTCCGGAAAACGTGTGGTTGGTAGAACTTCGGCTTGCAAAGAAAGATGAGCTTCGGGGTTTTCTTGATGTACAATCTTATCACCAATATCTAGAGAAAAAAGAATGAAGACAAAGAAAAAGCCTCCCTGGTTGAAAATACATCCTTATACTAATAAAGAATATCTACTTCTTAAGGAAATGGTTTCCGATGACCATCTACATACAGTGTGCCAAGAAGCACGGTGTCCTAATATATATGAGTGCTGGGGGTTACATCGTACAGCTACGTTTATGATTTTGGGAGATGTATGCACACGGAGGTGTCGTTTTTGTGCTATTAAAACAGGACTTCCTCATATGGTGGATACGCGAGAACCAGAGAGAGTTGCTGAGTCTATTCATAAATTAGAATTAAAACATGCGGTAATCACTATGGTTGACCGTGATGATCTTCCTGATACAGGAGCTTCTGTTGTAATACAAACGGTTAAAGCAATAAGAAGAAAAAATCCACAATGCAGTATTGAATTATTAACAGGAGATTTTATGGGAATAGAAAAATGGATTCGAATGGTTGTGGAAAGCCAACCAGATATTATGAGTCATAATATAGAAACAGTAAGACGCCTCACTCCACAAGTACGATCTCGCTCTGATTATGATCGTTCATTGAATGTGCTGTCGTATTCAAGAAAAGTAAATACGACAGTTATCATTAAATCTAGTATCATGCTTGGATTAGGCGAATCTAAAGAAGAAGTGTTAGCTACAATGGATGATTTATTGGCGCATGAAGTGCAAGTATTGAATATTGGTCAATATTTACAACCTACTGCACATCAGATACCTGTACAGAAATATTGGCACCCAGATGAGTTTTTAGAAATGAAAGAGATAGCTTATTCAAAAGGTTTTGTTTATTGTGAGTCGGGTACATTGATACGATCTTCGTATCATGCGGGAATGGATTACGAAGCCCTAAGAAAGAAGATACATCCATTATACAAAAATAGGAAATCATGAATATGATACCCACTTCGTTTCCATATCAGATTAAAGACCTTAAGCTTGCTGAATGGGGAAGAAAAGAAATTTTGCTCGCCGAACAGGAAATGCCAGGTCTTATGAGCTTACGTGATCAATTTGAGACTAACAAGCCCTTAAAAGAAGTGCGTATTACTGGAAGTCTACATATGACAGTGCAGACAGCAGTATTAATTGAAACACTGGTAATGCTTGGTGCGGATGTGCGGTGGGCAAGTTGCAACATATTTTCTACCCAAGATCATGCGGCTGCTGCGGTGGTAAAAGGTACAACAAACTATTCATCAGTACCAGTGTTTGCATGGAAGGGTGAAACCGTAGCTGAATATTGGGATTTATTATGGCAGGCTTTCTCCTTTCCTCGTAATATGGGACCTCAACTTATTGTGGATGACGGGGGTGATGCCGCATTATTATTTCATAAGGGATGTGAGTTAGAAGATGGATCGCAGTGGGTTGAAGAAGATTCTCACAATGAAGATGAACATGAATTAAAACGGTTATTAAAACAAATTTTTGCACGTGATAGCAGTTTTTGGCATCGCTGTAAAGAAGATTTACGAGGTGTTAGTGAAGAGACCACTACAGGTGTGCTACGGCTTCATCAGCGGGAGGAAGAAAATAGCCTTTTAATTCCTGCTATTAATGTGAACGACTCAGTAACTAAAAGTAAATTTGATAATCTGTATGGATGTCGTGAAAGTTTGATTGATGGGATCAAACGTGCAACAGATGTAATGATTGCAGGCAAAACTGTGGTTGTGTGTGGATATGGAAATGTAGGGAAAGGATGTGCACAAAGTTTGCGGGGATATGGGGCACGTGTTATTATTTCCGAATCAGATCCTATTTGTGCGTTGCAAGCACTGATGGAGGGTTATGCGGTGAAAAGTGTAGATTCGGTGGTGCACGAAGCAGATATTTTTGTGACAGCAACGGGAAACATTGATGTTATTACAGTTTCTCATATGAAAAAGATGAAAGATTATGCAATTGTGTGCAACATCGGTCATTTTGATAATGAAATACAGGTTGCATCACTTATTAGAGAGGGAGTCAAGCGACAGCCCATCAAGGCACAAGTGGCTAAATATGTGTTTCCAGATAATCATTGTATTATTATCCTTGCGGAAGGACGGTTGGTAAATCTTGGTTGTGCTACTGGACATCCCAGTTTTATTATGAGCATTAGTTTTAGCAACCAAGTAATGGCACAAATAATGTTATGGGAAAAACAACAAGAGTTAGAAAATAAAGTATATTTATTGCCCCAAAAACAAGATGAAATGATTGCTCGGATCCATCTTTTGGCACAGGGGGGCGAATTGGTTGAATTGTGTGAAGGTCAAAGCGCATATCTAGATATCCAAAAAGATGGACCTTACAAACCGCGAGAATACAGGTACTAAATTGCGATCTTATATTGTGACAGCAGAAGCTCCTGGAGAAGGGCACCCCGACAAAATAGCGGATCAAATAGCGGATGCTATTCTTGATGCAGCTCTTATGCGAGATCCATATGCACGTGTTGCTTGTGAAGTACTGACAAGCACTGGGTTGGTCTTAGTCGGGGGCGAAATTACTACTGATGGGTATATTGACATTGCCAAGGAAGCTAGACAAGTTATCCAAGATATAGGATATACATCTTCTCAATATGGATTCGATGCACATTCGGTAAGTATTCTTTCTGCCATACAAACACAAAGTTCTGATATAGCTCAATCGGTTATAGGCCGTAATGGTGCAGTAATCGGAGCGGGAGATCAGGGATTGGTGTTTGGTTATGCATGTGATGAAACGCCAGAATATATGCCTTTTGCGAGCCTGTACAGCCAACGGATGATGAAAAAAGTAGCTCAACTGCGTAAAGAGCGCACATGTTCATGGATGCGGCCAGATGCGAAAGGTTTGGTTCGTATTGCCTATGAGCAGGGAAAAGTTTCGTATCTGGCAGGGCTTGTCCTCAGTGTCCAGCACGATGAACATGTTTCACAAAAAACCATACAAGAATTTTGCATTGAGCATGTCGTGAAGCCACTATTTGGAGATCTTGTGTGTGAGAAAACCAATATTCTAATAAATCCTTCTGGACGCTTTATCATAGGAGGACCTCAGGGTGATACAGGGCTTACTGGTAGGAAAATAATCGCAGATAGTTATGGAGGATCGGCACGACATGGGGGTGGTGCATATAGCGGAAAAGATCCCAGTAAAGTAGATCGTTCTGCAGCATATATGGCACGTAATATTGCAAAAACGATTGTAAAAGCTCAACTTGCTTCACAATGTGAGGTGCAACTTTCTTATGCAATAGGTGTTTCTGATCCTATTGGGTGTGAGGTTTCCACCTTTGGAACGGGAAAAGTTCCTGATAAATTGCTCTCAAAAAAAGCACTCCAAGTATTTGATTGTAGTCCGCAAGGAATTATAGATATGTTTCAGTTACGTCATGTCCTGTACCGTAATACGGCTGTGTATGGACATTTTGGGCGTGAAGAATTTCCATGGGAGCAGATAAGTAAGGATAAAATGCACACTCTGGTACGTATAGTATCTTGATGAAAGTACATGACATCTTGCGACAGCAAAAAACAATAAGTGTGGAGTTTTTCCCTCCTCGAACAGATGAAGCATATTCTGCTTTTTCTCGTACACTAGAGATAGTAAAAAAATATAATATCAACTATGCAAGTGTAACCAGCAGTCTTCAATATCCGATGGATGTGACATTTCATATCACACGCCAGGTACAAAAAAATATTTCTGCACCCGGCGTGTGTCATCTTTTATGTGGTAAGATGACAAGGGAGGATATTTCTTTCCATCTTGAACGATGTCGTGTGATGAACATACAAAACGTACTGGTTTTACGTGGCGATCAAAGAAACAGGGAAGAGAGAATCGTGCAACGAGAGGGGAACCATGCCTTTTGCCATGCGGGGGATTTGGTAGCTTTTGTACAAAGAAAGTTCCCAGACTGTAGTATAGGAGTTGCAGGGTTTCCTGAAGGACATCCAGAAACACCTAACCGTTTCAAAGAGATGGATTATCTCAAATGGAAGGTAGATCAGGGAGCACACTATATCGTTACACAATTATTTTTTGATAATAGAGACTTTTTTGATTTTTGTGAACGAGCAGTTTTGGCTGGTATTTTTGTTCCTATTATAGCGGGTGTTATGGTAGTAAGAGCAAAGAAAATGTTACAAAAAATTGCAGAACTGGCACAGGGAGCTCGTATTCCTGCGAAATTGTTATCTGCAGTGCAATTAGCACGCAATGATGATGAGGTTAAAAAGATAGGAATTGAATGGGCGCTTAAACAGCTAGAAGGACTTAAAAATACAGCGGCAGGAATTCATTGGTATGTGCTTAATCAACCGGATATAGCTGAATCAGTATTAGCTGATAGTTGCCAAAATAGTACCATCTAGTGGATAACAATGTATACTTAAACGTGTTATCCTAAATTTGAATGAACTTTCCTGTATATTCCTTGTAGCCAAATGATTATTGCGATGAGAAATAAACAGATTAGTAATAATAAATCCATGCGTATAGATAGCATGGTGGGTGGAAGAACTTGTATTTCGCTTAATAAAAAAAGAAGCATAGTAGTAATGCTACCATAAAGTATAGTTCGACTTCGTATGTGATGAAAAAGAATAATAGGAGCAAGGAATGCGGTACCTGTAAAACTTATACGTGCCAGTGATACAATGCCCTGATTGCTGAGCAGAGAAAAAAGAAGGGTAATAAATGAAAAAATAGTTAGCTCAATATGTGAGATAGAAGATGTCTTTCTATAGAAAGAGACTTCCGTTCCCAACGCAAAAAGCTGGGAATCAACTGTTGACATTGCTGCTGCAATAAGTCCAATGACCACAAGTCCTGACAGGAGAGGGGGAGTATCCACTATAAGTGTTTTATAAAGAAATGTACCTGCAGACTCCTGGGGATAGTGGAGAGCGCCATAAAAACCTATTGGTATTGTGGCTATAAGCACAACAAAGGCGAAAATTGCAACTGCAATTGCCATTTTTTTAAAATTAGTATTTGAGCGCATAAGCATAATGCGCGTATTTAATTGTGGGTTGCTTATGGGCATGAGTATAATAGAGAGGAACGTGATAAAAAGATATTCCTTTGAAAAGATTCCATGAGGGCCAGGCAGTGATAGTAGTTTTGGTTGTTGGAAACCTATCTGTGTAAGCATGGTATGCCAACCATTACTTGATTGTAAACAGACTAACGCTACCAAAACTATGACTATCAGCATAAGACCACCCTGGATGACATCACTGTACATAATCGCGCGAATACCACCAAAATAACTGTATAAGTACATAGCAAGTATAAGAATACTTACCCATGCTTCAAAAGGAATGAAATTTCCATCAAATGACGCAAGAAATCCGGCAATACCTCGTACTTGTATTGAGGCATACGGAATTAAGAACAGAAATGCACCTATTAAGTAGGTCCACGCAGCTAGTGGGGAACGATATTGTTTGCGAATAAATACAGCCATTCCTTGAAATTCTCCTTTGTAGGAGTTTCGTATATAAGCTCCATATACTAGCAAAACATAGGCCATAACCACATCGGTGATACCGAGGAAAATCCATGTTCCTACTCCATGTGTTCGAAAGAACTCTGGAATTCCCATAAGCGTGAAAGTACTAAACAATGTGGCAGAAAAACTTAAAAATCCTACAATGCTTCCTATGCGGGAATTTGCAAAAAAGAATTCACGCTTACTGGTGTTTTTCTTTTTAGCAAAAAGTACAACAACAACCAAGGTTATTATATAAAGAATGAGAAAAACTATTTTCATGCGCTATTTTTCTTGCGAGCGGATAATACAAGTTCGGATAATAAGAGAGATTATGATAAGAAGGCTAATCAATATTCCCAACCAGAGCACTCGTGGTGCACCCAAGAAATAAGGAGTATCTCGGTGTCCGGGAAAGAGCCAAGGGGTAAACACAGATAGTGATAAAAGAATTATAAATATATCTATTATTAAGTACGGTTGCTTGCTTTGTTTTTTATTATGGTGCCGCATGTTTCTATAATTTATTATAGCTTTCTTCTCTGTCAAGTACCTTGACGTATAATTCTTATTTTTTAGGAAGCACATCTTTAATTCTTAATGTTTCATCGTTGCAGTTTACTTGGTTTTAAAATATTGATTTAGTTTTGGGCTAAGTGGATTTGTGCTGATATCGAAGAATTCAACTACTTCTTTAATAAACTCATAAACTGTTTCTTCATGATTTCCGTTACCTTCTAAAATTTTTACTCCTTTTGATCGAAGGAAGTCAATTTCTTCTTTCGTCAGAGCTCCAATTTGTTCGTCTGTTTTTCCATATGCATAAAGCATATTTGATAAATCCACATTTTTTAATAAAGTCATGTAACGTTTGTAACCAAGACCAGCTGCAAGTTTTGCCATATTTTGATCTGCAATTGAACTACTTCCTCCCATTCCTGCTTGTTCGGCATTAAAGGGGACAATTTTTTGCTTGCCATCTTCACTATACTCAAAACCTACATAATCTCCTTTGCTAAATTCGCTCCAAACTTCTTTGGGCATATTTAATCTCCCAACCATGATTAAATATTTATCAGCAATATTTCCATATTCTGCTATTGAATCTTCAACTATAAATGCTCCAAACGAGATACCTACAACATATACTTTTTTACCTTGTTTTTTTAGATAGTTGATAACATCTACCAGTCTTTTAACAGATAGTTTGTCATATTTTTTTGCTTGCTCAAAAGTAATTTTTTTTGTATCAAACTTCCAAGGCATTATGGTTTGTTCTTGATGAACATTAAGTATTAGTATTTTATCTAAATCAGCATGAATTTTTTCTACAAACATATGGTAGGTGCTTTCTATATCAAAATATAAGATTGGCCCCCCCTGAACATTGACAATAACAGTACTAGCTTTTTTATTCCCAATGGTAATTTCTCCAACTTTATTTTTGAAAACCCCTGTATATTTGTCTGTTGTTAGTAATTTTTTAGCAATAATAGGTTTTGTCAAAAGCCCATATTTTTTAATTTCTTCTTCAGACATTTCATAAATATTATTAGCAGGTGCTGCATGTATGGTAAACCAATAAAAATCATCTTTACCAAGCATATCTTCTATATACTTTCTATTTTGTTCATGTTCTTCTGCGCTCTTTGGGAAATCAGTAGCTTCTTTAATTCCATCAGACCAGGAATGAACACCAATATGAGCACCTTTTTCCATAGTTCGTTCAACCCCCGCTAAAAATAAATCGACGCCTCCTGAATCAATAGCAGAGTAAGAAAGAAGCTTAGTATTTAGACCTTTTTTTCTTATATAGTAAGCAAGCTTTATCATAGTATCATCATTTATTGATCCATTTACTTTTTCCTCAATTAAAGTTGTAACCTGAGGATTAGTTTCCATTATTGTTTTGAATTGTTTATATGTTTTAGAATTTATAATGTTATTCATGTATACTTCAGTATTTCTTACTTCGAATTCTGTAATTTTTTTCATATTCATGAGAGTTACTTTTGTAATAAGATTAATAGTAGGGTTAAATTTATATAAGATAACTGCTACTATCATTAGCAATACAAATATAATGAGTATCCACTTAAATATTTTCTTCATCATAAATCATGCTAATATAGATTTTTTAAGGAGTAAAGGGGACAATCATAATACTGTATTAACAGTACATGTCTCGACTATAGCGTCTATAGCAAATTTAAGTCATGTTCGATGCGTGTGTTGGGAACTAGCTTTAATGTATGTTTTGATACAAAGGCTATATGATGCATAGCGGAAGCGCGTAATTCACCCTGCACGGATATTTTTGCACGTACTTCTGTGCGCACTGCCCCCACATGTGCGACCCATAGTATCCCTAAAGGATGCTCAAAAAGGTATATGGGCTTTATGTATCGAATATCTGTACGAGCTACTACAGGAAAGTATCCCTTCTTGATTATATTACTTAGAGGTAAATACTGCTGTAAAAGCAGATAACGGAGTGTCTCCAACCAGCGAATATAGGTAATATTGCTTACATGTCCTGCGTAGTCTATGTCGTAAGTATACACTGTAAAAGTGTGTTTTATAGAATCATTTGTATGCATGTTCTCTCTAGTATAGCAAATAGTTTCTTTTTTCCCAAGAATTTCTTTATATTCTTATCAGAAATACAAGTTTCCTTTTAATAAAATTTAAATAGTACGCACAAGAATGTTTGTTTTATTTGTATGTATAGGTATTTTTCGCAGTAAATTTATAGCATAATTTTGCATAAAGCTTTTTTCCTTGTCTAATATTAATTCACATTGTGTTAAAAAATTGCTTATTCGGGAAATCTCATATATATGACGTATGGTGTTAATGTAGTTTATTTGCGAATAGAGGTATGAGATTATTTCGGGAATAAGTGTATGCATAGTTTTAAGCTGTACCAGCACCGAATAGAACTCCCAATTGTCTTTTGGATTTAACTTGTAGTGACTTATGCTTTCCGAAAAGCGATGTTTTAACGTATTAATGAATGTAAAGAAAGACATGTTATTTGTTTCTACCTGTGTCAGAAGATCATTAAGTTCATATAAAACACTCCAATCCTGCTTAAAATAAAGAGTAGAAAAAGACTGTAAAGAATAGTTCTTATTTTTATCTAGAAAGTCCTTTACCAAAAATGATTCAAACTTACTTAATGGGTATTTTTCTTTTTCACATATATTAAGAAATGAAGCTATAGCATGTGTCCATGCAATGGTGGCGTACCAACTATTTAAGGTTTTTACCGAATAATCGGATATAGTGTTCTGAGAATGAGAGAGGAGGGAGTTTTTAAAGTCAAAGATCTTTTTGATGATTGCTATCATGAAAAAAGATTTATTTTTGGTGGCATAGGTGTCTATAAATTTTGGGTGAATAATTAGCATAAGCTTTTTTGGATCTTCCTCAGCGTGTGCTATAGAAAGGCCACAAAAAGCGCACATTAAATATTGTTCCCAATCAATTGCATTTTTGTACATGCAATCATGTTCTATATTTTTTATAATGATATTCCTTTGGATAACTTCTGATGAAAATTTTTCTTGTGCAAAGTCAATAATATCCTTTATGTCTTTATATCCTTCTGCATTCTCATCTCCACGATTTTGGAGAGCATGTTTGGTTATTTGAATCATATCCATAATAATATTACGGGTTGTCGTTTGATATGCTGATATTTGTTGTTTGATTGTTTTGGGATTATTTTTTTCTTGTATTCCCGAAGCAAAATGATAGGTGTGCAAAGGTTCCATAGACCATATCATGCTGATTAGCACTACTTGCCATAGGACTATATAGATGAAATTCATTTTCATTTTTGTTCTCCTAGTTTATACTTGATAGTTAAAAAGATATTATACCAAGGAGCATGTTTCCGATCAATGGTAAAAGGTAAAAAATAATACTTGGAAATATGAAATTTATAGTAAGATATTTAAGGAGTAATACGTATGAAACTAATATTAACCGTTATAGGGAAAGATAATACAGGTATTATTGCGGGAGTAAGCAGTGTCTGTGCTACACAAAGTGCTAATATTCTCGACATTCAACAAACTATCATGGATACAACATTTGTAATGATTATGCTTGTGGAAGCATTGCGAGATTCATTGAGTGTGCTACGCGATGAGTTGTTGACACTGGAGAAGAAACTGGGTGTAAAAATAAACGTGTACAATGAAGAGGTATTTCATGCGATGCATCGTGTATAATTCTACGGATTGTTTTGTATGGGAGGAGAGACTTGATGTTGTTTTCGATGCATGAAATTGAACATACCAGAGAAATGTTTGAAGAGCAAAATCTAGATGTACGTACTATTACTGTGGGTATTAATATTAACGACTGTGCAGATCCTGATCCACAGCAGGCTACTCGTAAAATATACGAAAAGGTATGCAACATTGCAGGAGATTTAGTTTCCGTTGTGGGCCAGATCGATCGTGAATACGGTATTCCTATTGTTAATACACGAGTGGCAGTAAGTCCTATTTCCACAGTGGCTGCATCTGGCAAAACCGATTCGTATATCTTATATGCACAAGCGCTTGATCGTGCGGCTCAAACAATAGGGATAGATTATATAGGGGGTTTTTCTGCGTTAGTTCATAAAGACATATCTACTAGCGATGATTTGTTAATACGTGCTATTCCAGAATGCCTCAGGACATGCAAAAAAGTCTGTTCTTCGCTTAATCTTGCAAGTAGTCAGGCGGGTATCAATATGGATGCAGTTGTACGTACGGCAGAAGCGATACAAAAAACAGCGAAAGGGGGAAATATGATGCTTGTACCAAGTTTGTGGTATTTGCAAACATACCAGAAGACAATCCATTTATGGCGGGAGCGTTCCATGGAGGAGGAGAGGGAGACTCAGTAGTACATGTAGGAGTAAGTGGCCCAGGAGCTGTACATCAGGCACTAAAAGACAACCCTCAAGCAAACTTGAGTGAGCTTGCGGACATTATCAAACGAATTTCTTTTCAAATCACACGAGTCGGGCAATTAGTAGCTGATCAAGCAGCTGAACGTTTAGGGCTTACCAAAGGTATTATTGATATATCACTTGCCCCAACCCCTGCTATGCAAGATAGTATTGCAAACATCATAGAAGAAATAGGCGTGGAATTATGTGGAGCTCCTGGATCTACTGCAGCACTGGCACTCTTAAATGATGCGATCAAAAGGGGAGGGCTTATGGCATCCTCTCGCATAGGAGGGTTGTCTGGATCTTTCTTGCCTGTCAGTGAAGACAGCGGTATGGCACGGGCAGTGGCAAAGGGAGCAATGAATATAGAAAAACTAGAGGCAATGACAAGTGTGTGTTCGGTAGGGTTGGATATGGTTGTTATTCCTGGTGATAGTTCGGTACCTACTATTGCAGGTATAATTGCTGATGAAATGGCAATAGGAGTAGTCAACCATAAAACTACTGCTCTGCGATTGATTCCTGCGGAAGGGAAAAGACCTGGAGATTGGGTGGAATTTGGTGGACTCTTGGGGAGAGCTCCTGTGATAGCATTGAACAAGTATTCTTCCTCAAACTTTATCAAAAGAGGTGGAAGAATACCAGCACCAATCTCAAGTTTTCGTAATTAAAAACAGTGGTGCAACGGCAGTTAGGCTATATACAGAGAGATGATAGCTATAGTATCGAAAGTTGGTTTAGGCGATGGTTATAGATGATCTAGGTATGCAAAAGAACATTGGGTGTTTATTTAAAATCTACAGTAAATAGATTATTATCGTAAAAGGCGTTCTATTTCTGTTTTATTAAACCCAACAATAGTTCTTCCGTTTATATCAATAACGGGAACGCCAGTTTGTCCTGACTTTCTCACCATTTCTTCTGCACGTCGTTGGTCTTTGGACACATCATATTCTGTAAATGGAATTCTATTTTCCCTAAAGTATTTCTTTGCCTGTGTACAATAGCTGCATGCAGGCGTGCTGTAAATAATAATTGCCATATGGTCTACTCCTTTATCATTATTTGGATATAGTATACGTGATGAAGAAATATAGAGCAACTGTAAAAAAGTACTATCAAAGAACTACCAATGATATAGAATATATTGTATACTAATCATTGGTAATGCATTGGTTTATGAGAAAGGTTCGAAATTTAATCAGTGTAAAAGTATTGTTTGTAAAGGAGTGCAAATGCTTGTCGGAGTTTTAAAAGAACAATTTCCAGGGGAACAGCGAGTCGCGCTTGTGCCCGCTCATGTACCGATTTTAAAAAAAATGGGTATTTCAGTTATACTGCAAGCCAAGGCGGGGAGTGATGCGGGATATTCGGATGCTATGTATGTAGAAAAAGGAGCTAAGGTAGTGCCATCGCGAAAGGTTATATTGCGCACGGTCAATATTTTGGTTTCCATACGATCTGGTGCAGCAGATATTGAAACAACAAAAAGAGCTTTGAATGACCTTAAATTGGGTTCGGTTATCATTGGTCTTATGAATCCGTACAAACCCGCAGATGTTTTTGCTATTATGGTTAGAAAAAAAATGACTGCATTTGCTTTGGAGTTAGTCCCTAGAATATCAAGAGCTCAAGATGTCGATGTTCTTTCATCAATAGCGTCAGTTGTTGGCTATAAGGGAGTTCTTATGGCTGCATCGCTAAGCAAGAAAATGTTTCCCATGATGATTACTGCGGCAGGTACTGTTTCCCCTGCAAAAGTATTTGTGATAGGTGCGGGGGTTGCTGGGTTGCAAGCTATTGCAATGGCCAAAAGAATTGGTGCATCTGTTAGTGCATATGATATCCGCCCCGAGGTAAAAGAACAGGTAGAAAGCTTAGGAGCTCGCTTCATTTCATTTGATCTTGAGGTTGACCAAGTAAAAGGGGAGGGGGGATATGCACGGAAGATGGATGAGGATTTTTATCGTAAGCAACGTGTGCAGATGGAGCATATATTTTCTGAAAGCGACGTAGTAATTACTACAGCTGCAGTTCCTGGAAAAAAAGCTCCAATACTGGTGAGTAAAAACTTGCTCGCTGCATTGAAACCTGGATCGGTGGTTGTTGATCTTTCAGCGGATAGTGGTGGAAATTGTGTTGATGCTGTTTTGGGAAAGACGATAACAACTAAGAATGGTGTTATAATTAGTGCCCCGTTGAATGTTGCTTCTGATATTGCTACTCATGCCAGTCAAATGCTTTCTAAAAATCTATGTAATTTTATAACCCATATTATAAAGAATAAACATCTTTCACTTGATATGGATGACGAAGTTATTCAAAATACGCTTATTATACATCAGGGAGCCTTTAGGAGGAACGCAATTATTCCTAAAAAAGATGAAGGAAAGATGCTTAGCGCAAAGAGTATGGTTAGAAAAAAAACAGCTTCAAAACAAGGCGTTAAAAAGAAGACCAATCCAACAAAAAGTGTTAAAAGGAAGAGGTGATTAAAATGGGTATTACATCATTATTTATAGTATTTATTATAGCGGTGTTTCTTGGTTTTGAGGTGATTACAAAGGTACCTACCACATTGCATACACCCCTTATGTCTGGTTCAAATGCTATTTCTGGCATTACTATTGTGGGAGCTCTAGTTGCTGCAAGTGGTGGATTAGGTATATTGGCAACTATTGCTGGGGTTGTGGCGTTGATTAGTGCGACAATTAATGTGGTGGGTGGTTTTGTAGTAACTCATAGGATGTTGATGAAATTTCGAAAGCGGTAAAGAGCATAAAAGTAAAAGAAGAAGCATAAGAGGTTAAGAAGAATGACAGAGGCGGTAAAAAATTTATTATATTTACTTGCGGTAGTATTATTTATTTTAGGATTAAAAGGTTTAAGCCATCCTAAAACCGCAGTTCGAGGAAACATACTTGGTGCTATAGGTATGTTTATTGCGGTAATCACTACTATTGTTGCAGAAAGAATAGTTTCATTTGAATGGATTATAGTAGGCATTGTGCTCGGTGCTATTATTGGGTCAACGCTGGCAATTCGTATTAAAATGACAGCCATGCCTCAATTGGTGGCATTGTTTAATGGTTTGGGGGGTGTTTCATCAGTATTAGTAGCAAGTAATTCGTTATTGATATCAGGTATGTTTATGTCACGTACAAATGAACTGTTGTTTTTTGTAGCTATCGCAATATCGGCAATGGTGGGAGCCGTTACGTTTTGGGGAAGTTTGGTGGCATTTGGCAAACTACAAGGACTTATAAGTGAAAAACCAGTACGATATCCAGGCGAACAGTTTATCAAAATTATATTATTTCTTATTATATTATTTCTTGCTTTTCTTTTTACACAAGGCCAATCAACAGTTCAAACTTTTTGGATTCTTGCTGGAATATCATCACTATTAGGTATTCTACTAGTTATCTCCATTGGAGGAGCCGATATGCCCATTGTTATTGCTCTTTTAAATTCATATTCAGGTATTGCCGCGAGTGCAACAGGATTTGTGTTAAATAATCTTGTTCTTATTGTGGCTGGTTCCTTGGTGGGGGCTTCGGGTATTATTCTTACTAGAGTTATGTGCAAGGCTATGAATCGTTCTTTGGCAAATGTTTTATTTGGTGGAGTGGGAGCGGTTCAGGATTTAGTACAGGATGATATTTACGAAGGAAAAATAAAATCGACTTCAGCCGAGGAGGTAGCAATGCTTTTGAGTACTGCTCGGCGTGTTGTTATTGTACCTGGATATGGTATGGCTGTTGCAGGTGCACAATCGGCAGTCCGAGCCCTAACAGAGTTGCTTGAAAAGAATGATATTACGGTTGAATTTGGTATTCATCCTGTAGCAGGGAGGATGCCCGGGCATATGAATGTATTGCTTGCTGAAGAGAATATTTCATATGAAAAATTAAAAGATTTAGATCAAATTAATAACTCTTTTCATAACACAGATGTGAGTATTGTTCTTGGCGCCAACGATGTGGTTAATCCTCTAGCAAGGGAGAGTTCGGGGACTCCCGTATCAGGAATGCCGATTCTTAATGTGGATAAATCACGAACTGTAATAGTAATCAAACGGAGCTTAAGCCCAGGATTTGCAGGAATTCCTAATCCTCTTTTTGCGATGGAGAATACATTAATGCTTTTCGGTGATGGGAAAGAAGTAATAGAAACTCTTGTTTCCGAGTATAAAGCGTTATAATTGGCTATTAGTGTCTAATCTTCATAGTACTTAGTGATATTGTTAATTGAACTAATACAGTTACAAAAAAGATCAGTAAGTTCGGGATCAAATTGTTTTCCTTTACGTTTCTGTATATATGTGAGCGTTTTATCTTCATCCCAAGGTCGTTTGTAAACACGTTTGGAACGTAGGGCATCATATACATCTGAAATAGTGGTGATACGACCAAAGAGAGGAATTTCCTTTTCTTTACGTGGCTTTTTTGATTTAGGAGGCATTTTTGTTACTGAATCGACATATCCAGGATATCCAGACCCATCCCAATGTTCGTGATGAGTAAGACTTACCTCCATCGCAGCGTATTCTATTTCGTTGATAGCATCTTTAAATAATAAGGCACCTTTCCAAGTATGTGATTCTATAACTTGATGCTCTGCTTGTGTTATTTTTCCTTTTTTCTTTAAAATAAGGTCAGAAATAGCTATTTTTCCCACATCGTGCAACATAGCAGCTAAACGGATAATATCTCTGTTCTTTTCAATAATATTTGTTGGTAAATTTCTGCTCATTGCCCATGAGGTGTATAGTTCGGTTGAATACCCAGCCACTCTGTTAATATGCTGTGATGTTTCATAGGGATCGTGTAATTCGGCCATGCTGATCATTCTTGTAATCATGCTACGCGTAAATTGGGCATGCTCTAAAGCGATAGATGCGATATTGGCAAAATAATCTATAAGGAATACATCATCTCTTTTGAAAGGAACTGATTTTCCTTGTTTAGTTTTTTTGTTAATTAATTGTAAAACTCCAATTAACTCGCCCGAATTTTTCTTCAGAGGAACTACTAACATAGAAGTACTGTGATAGCCCAATGAATTATCAAAGGATGAGTCAAATTGGTAGGGCATGTTTTCGGGTAAATGGTACACATCATGAATATTCAGTGTGGTATGTGTTGCTGCAACATAGCCTGATATTGTTTCTGCACCAATTGGTACATGAATATTTTCTATATAAATCTTGTGATTTATTGTGTCCTTCGATAAGGTCTTATTTTGTGCACTATATGGGATAAGCAATTCTCCCTGCATGATATATATGGACCCTGCATCAGAATTCGTATACGCTCTTGCTTCGTAAAGAATTTGATTGATAAGCACATCAGGATCGCTTATTTTGTTTAGTTGCCCGTAAGCGTGCAACACTCGTTTTAACATTGATTTTTTCATTTTTTTTCCTTTAGAATGTACTGTACATGTTATTTTTCTATCGACATATTAGCTGGTACGGTGTAAAATAAATACCAGTAATAATGAAGACCATACTTGGCAAATTTTTTGTTTTATCTATAAAACTTTATCAACTATTACTTTCTCCTTTCTTTGGAAAAAATTGTATTTATCATCCAACATGTTCCCAATATGCCATAGAAGCTGTCCGCAAACACGGAGTGCTGAAAGGTTATATTGCCATGACATTTCGTGTACTGCGGTGTAATGCCCGATTTACTGGTGGGTATGATCCTGTTCCGCAGGATATTACCTTCAGGCAGATGAGAGCTCTTTTTAAAACTTTTTCCCATATGAAAAAGAAGCATAAATAACTAAGTTATATCTTGCAACCGAAGCCCTTTCTTTTTTAAAAAAAGAAGTAATCCGATCTTCTCTATTGTGCGAATAGCATGTGCGGATACTTTTATGCGCACAAATTTGTTTTTTTCTGGTATATATATTCTTTTCTTTTGAATATTCGTACTTTGTTTCTTAGATGTTTTGTTATGTGCATGTGATACATTTTTTCCAAAAGAGGCACGCTTTCCTGTTAATACACACTGTCTCATGACGCTTTTCCCGATTCACGGTACAATACATGTTTGCGAACTATTGGATCATACTTTTTAAATTCCATTTTATCTGGCGTATTCCTTTTATTTTTTACCGCATAATAACAATGTCTACTTGCGCTACTTCTTAAACGTATGCGCTGTAATGCTCCTTTCTTTTCCATACATAATCATTTTCCCCATTTTTTTTTGGGTTGTCAATCACTTTAAGGCATTTTTTTCTTTTTTCTTTTAGAATAAGATGTTGTTTGGCAAACATTTTGTGTGGTTTTTTGCAAAAAGCTTACTGCAAGTATATATTTATATATACATCCACGCGGAGATCGTATTTTTATTATGTATTTTGCTTTGTTATGGAGAAACATTAAATATCCATCTTCTTGAATATGAACAATTTGGATTTTTCTTATAGGAAATCGATATTCTTTTTTGGTAGTTGTAAAAGATAAATATCTTCTGTTAATAGAAAAAGCACCCTTCTTTTTGATACGGGTGCTGTGGTTAGATATGCATTGTAATACACAATGTTTGTCAGAAAAAAATATGTGCTGTGGCGTTCCTTTACAAAGATACGCAGAAAGAAAACGCTGTTGCCATTGATTCCATTCCCCCATCGTAGTAAAACGAACAGAATTATGCGATATTTTATCGAATAAACCATATTGATTGTACCGAACTTTGTACCCACAGGTGAGACAAGACAGAAGTGAATATGTTGATTTTAATGTGTTGATATGATAGCAAGAGGGACATACAAACAGCGATCGTTCTAAATATTGGGCAGGCGATTTTCCATAGTAAGGTATTTTTTTAGTTTTTTGGTTTTCTAGTTGGTCATATTCCATGATCGTGCATAGCTTTGAATAAATGTTTGTAGTACTCATTCTTTTAATAAGGGAAGGTGATAAAAAATAAGAAATAGCGGTGTTAATGTTTCCTTTTCTATGTCCATGGCACCATCTTCCATGACTAAGAAAAGAACCTTGCATGTGGGCGTGTAAGACTGGAATATGTAACATTTTGATTAACTTGGCAGTTGAGTGGATGGGAGTTGTGGTACGTCCATCCCATGATGCTTGCCCTTCAGGAAAAATTCCTATGATTGCTTTTTTTTTATGGAGATACATGATATGTGACATAGTATGAGCGTCTGTCAAGTTTTTTGTGTAAGACATAACTCCCAGAAGTGCGAAGATCTTTCTGGTTATAGGCTGTTTAAAATATGTATTGGGAATAATAAAGTGAATAGTCTTATTAATAGTAACGCTAAGGAGAAAAGGATCCCAGTATGAAGCATAATGAGTAAGTATAATATAAGGAGGAGGGGTTGCATACAAAACGTTTTTTTGTGTAAGGTTTATTTTGTATCTTTTATTTAGATAAAAACGAAAAAGAATTCTTATGGTATTGTAGCTCCATTGGTGTAGTTGATAAAAAAGGTTTTTGGGTGTCATCTGCAATTATAGTATAAGATATATTCGATTCTCTATAAAAGATTGATGGGAAAGAGAGTCTTAATAAGAGAGGGCTTTATTCATGCGATCATTACATTCTTGGTCTTTTTATACATTCGTCTTAGCAACAGTACTCACAGTGCTGCTTATGCTATCGGGACCCTATGCTGTGCGTGACTTTTCTTCGGATGATATTGCGTTTTATTTGCTTTTAGGTGGACATTTTTTTCTTATTGCTTGGTGGGGATATTTTTTTTTAAAAAGAAAAGACAATATTTCAATTCGGTTTTTTATTGAATGTTTGTTTTTTCTTGGACTGTTGCTACTCTTATTTGCTTATTTTTATGCCAAGAACGCAAATCTTGATTATGTAAAACGATTTACGCTTGCAAGAGGGTTGCATTTTGATTCTGATATTACTGAACAACGAATCACTGTATTAGTACGATATCTTCCGTTGCTTGTTGCCAGTGGATGTGGATATATATTGTTACTGAGTGCGACATGCATAATCCACTGGGTCCGTCGGTATGCGGCATTGTTTGTGTTGCTGGGAGCTGTTCTTAGTGCTGCAGCATTTCCATCTCCCTTTTTCCACAATGGAGTGGGGTTGTTTTCGTGGATAGCCTTTGTTCCTTTATTTTTTATATTACGTTTTGTTTCACTTCCACGAGCCATCTTTCTTGGTGTGTTGCATGGTGTATTTGTGACATTACTAGCCCATTATTGGCTTGCTACATTCAGTCTTGTATCCTTACAAGCAGCAGTAGGGGTTATTTCGCTATATTATATAATATCCTTACCTCTTCTCCTTGTTATTATCTATCGTGTACGTGGGGTTTTGGTACCTGCTTTATTGTGGACACTCTTTGCGTATATGCAACACCAGGGATTTGCTGCGTTTCCATGGGTAACTCCTGGATATAGTCAATTTCGTATGATTCCTCTTATTCAAATATCTTCTTTTACAGGGGTGTGGGGTGTAAATTTTCTTATTTTTTATGTAAATATGGGAATAGCAGAGTTTTTTTATCATTCTTATTTTGCAAAGGAAAAAACCTCAAAAAAACCATGGCACTTATTGGTATGGCCTAGTATTGCTATACTGACTGTAGTTTGTTACGGAGAAATCTTATTATTGCAAGAACCTCCTTATAGGAAAAATGTTAAATTACTATTAGTGCAAAATAACAGCGATCCCAGAAAAGCCGCATATGAAGAAACCTTACAACGACTTGCAACACTTACAAATAAGGGGTTGAATTCTCAACCGGAGCTTGTTATTTGGCCGGAGACCGCATTTGTTCCTAATATTAGGCGTTGGGGGAAAGAAGATCCCCAAAAATATCCGCTTGCTCGTTTAGTAAGGATGTTTAAGCAATACCAGACTACTATAGGCACATGGTTGCTTACAGGAAATGATGATTATGAACTTGTGTTGGATTCAAAGGGAGATGAAAAAGAAAGAAGGGAGTATAATGCGGCAGTATTGTTTGATCCAACAGGTAAACGAATTGATACGTATCGAAAAATAAAACTTGTGCCCTTTACCGAAACCTTTCCTTATAAAGATATTTTTCCTGGAATATATCAGGTTTTATTAAATTTTGATGTTCATTTCTGGCAAGCTGGTTCCCGATGGGTTGTATTTCAACACCCACAGTTTTCTTTTTCAGTACTCATATGTTTTGAGGATAGTTTTCCCCCTAATGCCGCTCGAATGGTACGAGAAGGAGCTGAAATATTGGTGAATATATCAAACGATTATTGGGCCCAAGATAAAATTGAAGCGATACAACATTTTACTGTTTCTGTATTTCGGGCAGTAGAAAATAGAAGACCTCTAGTGCGATCCACGGTATCAGGAATGACAGGATATATAGATGCATATGGAAGGATTCAGGCAGACGCACCTCTCTATGAACAAGCGTATTTACCAGTGGATGTTTTACTTACGCATAACAGACTTACGACTTACACAAAGTATGGAGATTGGTTTATCTATCTAAGTGGTATTATTGTTCTTATTGTAGGGATAAAGAGTTTATTTCGACAGTACTATCGCAAATGAAACCGTTTTTTTTGTTTTCGGAAATTTGGTTTTTCCTTTTTCGTATCATCAAATGTCTGAATTGAAGGAATAATTTTCTGTTTATGATAGAAGATAACAGCTAATGTGACACCCGTAATAATCATTAGCAGTGACAGTATTTGTCCCATGGTAAAATTCCAAGGAGTCAATAGGAGCCATAGAGGATTATTTTTTACGAAAGAAACAATAAATCCAAGTTCCAAATCTGGTTGACGAAAGTATTCTATAATAAAACGTATCATTCCATATCCCACAAGATAACTGCATAATACGAAACCTGTGTAGGGTTTTCTTTTTCTAACAACAAACCATAGAAGTGTCCACAGTACTAGCCCTTCAAAGAATGCTTCATATAATTGTGAGGGATGCCGTGGGAGATTGACCATGCCTGATTCGTCAGGATAAATTGATAGTTTAGAGGCATGTTCTAGAACAATAGGATTGCTAATGGGTAATTTTTCAGCAAGGGGAAACACCATACCTATAGGAGAAAGAGTAATGCGCCCATATAGCTCACCATTGATAAAATTTCCAATTCGTCCCAATGTGTATCCAATCGGAATTGCAGCAATGACTATGTCTATTAACTCTAGTATGTTGTAATGTTTTTTGATGTTTTTTATATATGAAATAAGAAAGCCTACGACTCCTCCTACTAATCCCCCATGGTAACTCATACCCTGTAGCCCCATAAATTTCATATCTGCCGAGAAAGGCCAAAAAATGAGCCATGGTTTTTTAAGATAATAACCAGACGTGTCGTAAAGTAAGGTAGAAAACAACCGTGCACCCACTAAAATACCTATAATAATAGCAAATGTCATTTTAAAAAGCGTATCTTGATCAAGGGGTGGATCTAATTGATTGGCCTGATACCGTATTAAATAATAGCTAATAATAAAATTGGCAAGATACATCATACCATACCATCGAAAAGGTAGACCTGAAATAACATAGGGGGTGATCCATTCGGGAAAGTGTACGTATAACATATTCTTTTTAACTTCTTTAATAGATTAATGTGATTATAACAGACATAATAAAAAAGGAGAATAAGCTTTAGAAGGGTGGAAATATTATAAGAAAATGAGTATTATTTAGTGTGAATAGATTTAAATTTTTTAAAATGTATAGAAAGACAGTATTGGTAACTCTTATTTTTGGAATTACTTTTTTAGGCTTAGCGGTAGGGTGTCCATCTTCTTCTGCTATTAACTGTTCAGACTTAAGTTTGGAGAAAGGGAATATTCTTTTTTGTAATATCTATAAGATGATACGAAAAGATTATGTTGATGACGTTCCAGGAGAAACCCTTTTTGAAGGGGCTCAGAAAGGAATACGGATTTGGCTTGCGAATAAGTCTACTCCTCAATCTGAGACTGAGGGTATCGCTGATGTAGCAAATGAATCTACTACGGATCAGGAGAACCTTCCTGAACTCCCTTTTTATCTAAAAAAGAATCAATTAAAAGGAGAATCTGATCAGGAAAAAATTAACCGATTTTTTTCTTATATGAATAGGCTTGTCCATAATAAAGAAATAATCAGTATTTTTGAAAATAGTAAAGCAAATAAAAAAGTTGCAGATCAGAAAGAATTGACAGATAGTAAAAACGACTTATCATATCAATTGTTTATTGCTGCTATTGAGGGGATGTTTCTTTCTTTGGAAGATCCACACTCTCGTTTGCTCAGTGATTTTGAACTTAGAGAATTACAAACCACGGTAGCTGGATCATTTGGTGGTCTGGGTATGTATGTAAACAAACGAAGGATCGCAGATAGAAACAAACAATATATCGAAGTAATTTCTCCAATCGAAGCAACACCTGCATATTATGCTGGGATTCATGCGGGGGACTTTATTTCTTTTATTGGTAAAAAGTCTACTGTGCCTATGAGCCTCGATGAGGCGGTAAGTTTAATGCGTGGTCAGCCAGGAACTTCTATTACTATTACCTTGATACGTGGAGAAAAAAGTTTTGAATCTACTCTCACGCGTGCCCGAATAAAAGTACCTACTATTAAAAAAGGATTGATAGAGCCACAAGAAATACGTAATGTATTGCGAATAAACACGGACAAACCAGTTGTGTATGCCCACATGCTTTTATTTACGCCGAATCTCAAGAGAGAACTTGAATCTGCGTTAAAGGAGTATTTATCACAAGATGTGGCAGGAATTGTGCTTGATCTTCGTGGTAATGGTGGAGGGCTATTGAGAAGCGCAATAGATGTTACTGATCTTTTTTTTGATGATGGTAGGATTGTCAGTTTGCGAGGAAGAAACAGGAAAGAAGAAATATTCTATGAAGCACGCACCAAGAAGATAGTGGATAATGACATACCTATTATTATTTTAGTAAATAAATCCACAGCTTCCGCATCGGAAATTTTTTCTGGTGCAATGAAAGATCGCTCACGAGCAATTCTGGTAGGGAGTACTACATATGGCAAGGGGTCAGTACAACATATTTACATGTTTGATAACAATAGTGTTGGCATCCGCCTTACTACTGACCGATACTATACTCCCAATGGAATCAGCATTGATAAGAAAGGAATAGTTCCTGATTATGTCATTGAAGTAAAATACACAGATGAAGAAAAAGAGGCATTTGATTCTTTCTTAAAAAATGATGAACTGTCTGATCTCATTGGGAAGCATTCCGAGACGGAAATACCTGAAAAGACTGTATCAGTATTTATTGAAACGATGTTGCATAAATATCCCGGTTTAAACAAAGATTTGTTTTCCAGATTTGTATGGCAAGAAGTATACAGAATAAATAAAAATACAAGTAAATCTTACGATCTTCGGTTTGACAGAGTACTGCGTGAAGCAATTCCTCATATTTTTAACAAGAAATGAGCACTTCACATTTACACAATAAGGAAGAGGTTGTTAGTCAGAATTTCGGGCGTAGTATGATTTCAGTGCTGAATTCTGAAAAAATAGACAACTGGGTAAAAAAGTGGAAACGAAACAAAACTTTTTTGCATCTACAGTTTGTAAGAAAAAGCGATAAATGGAAAACTTTTTTCTTTCCCTCAAAGCAAAAGATAATTACATCTTCTGACCTTGTTTTGTTATACAAAGGAAAAGGAAGAAGACCGCATTCTGCATTTTCATTGTTTATCAATCTTTTATCGGCTATTGAACATGTGGGGGGGTCTTTGTATATTTTAGGAGGGAGCACCGAATTACTTTCTGTTGTCTATCAAAATGTACAACAAACATTTCCACAACTTCGCATAATAGGGAAGTTTTGTGGAAAACTCGATCATGAAATGGAGCATTCCGTGCTTACTGCTATAAGAAAGGCCGAGCCTGATTTGCTGTTTCTTGGTAATAAGATGAAAAATGGCAATAAATGGTTGCAGCAAAAAAGAACTGAATTACCACAGTGTCTTGCAGTATGGTCGCAGGAGATATTTCTCAGAATTTCTGGCGTTTATTCAGCCCGATAATAAGTTGAATGTGTTCTTTTGTTTTTGCAATTTCTATGGTATGACTATGTAAAAACCGACGGAGGATGAGAGTACGTAAAGGAGGTAGTATAAATAAGATTCCACATATATCAGTAAGCATACCAGGGATGATAAGAAGCAGTGCACCAAACATTAATACAGCAATATATGCGATATGATATTCTGGGCTATGACTTCGTGCTTGAGAATGGAGAGAATGAATGTGTAAAAACACGGTGTTACGGATAAAAAACACAGCAAGTAAACCGCTACTTGCATGAAGTGCGAGTGTGACATATATACCTAATATACGAGAGATGCGAATGACCCAATATTGGTCAACTAACAGCACAAGAGAAAGTAACAACATATAAAGGAGCAATTTTGTGGCAGTAACCGTTTGGACTAACAATAGTAAGACATCAAATCCTATATATCGATGGCGTGCAGATTGTTTCGATAAACTTGTCATAAATTACCTTACTCTGCTGATAATGTTTGGACAAGAGAAGTATTATGGATAATCTTGCAGAGAAACGAGTATTAATAGCGGGAGGAAGTGGAGGAATAGGGGGAGCTTTGTCCCGTTTTTTTGCGAAACAAAAAGCTCATGTTATAGTACAAGGAAAAAGCAGTAATGCAAGTCGTTTAGTCAAGAATATTGTAACAAAAGGCGGAAGTGCTGAGTCATGGGAATACGATTTTGACACGCCAGACGCTTTAGGTAATTTCGAGAAATTATTACGCAAACATCTACCAATTGATATTTTAGTACTTGCATATGGTCCCCTTTTGTCGCTTACATTACCTGATATGAATGCACAAGATTGGGAACATATTGTTCTACATAATCTTTCCCTGCCAGGAATACTACTTTCTGTTTGTGTGTCAGGCATGGCACAGCGAAGATGGGGACGGGTGTTTCTGTTTGGGGGTACGCAAGTACAAAGCAAAGGATATCGTGATATTGTGGGATACGAAGCGGCAAAAGCAGGTATTTCTGTGTTGATTAAAAGTGTTGCAAGAACCTTTGCAGCACAAGGAGTGGCTGCATATGGATTTTATCCTAATTATGTCGATACTGAGTATGTGAGTGCGGCACAAAAGGATCAATGGAAGCATAACAGTCGATATGGACGTATTCTTAACAAAGAAGATATAGTAGATACAGTGTCTTGGGTATTGAAAGCTCCTGTGCATGTAATTAATGGAGTATTGTTTTCTCTTCGTCCATGGGGGATAAAGGAGATGGGGGAATGAAAGATGTAATAATTTTGAAGTTACTTCTTTAAGTATACGACAAGATCATTGAACCATGATACGCGCATTTGAATATTTTATATTCCTGCTGCTCTTTTTCTTCTTATTAATACTTGCTTTTTATGCATATGCGGTGAAATTATTTCCTGCACCATCTTATTTTACCATGTTTGGATATCTTGCACGTATGAAGGCAGGATGGATACTATCTCTTGCAGCACATATCGCACTTGCCTGTAGCGCAATATATATTGCATGGAAACGAAGAAACTGGATCGTTCGCTTTTTATTTGTTATTTGTTTGTATGTTCTGTTTCAGTGGATTGCAGTCGCTGTCTTATCCAATCAAAAACTATCGCATGCACATTTTATGCTTACTTTGCCAGAAGATCAACTTGTTATAGATAAAAATAGAAAGGGTGTATATTTTTCTCATAGAGAATCGGCCTATGTAGGGAAAAATACTATTATTTCACAAGCTACTGATAATACATCTACTGCCTCGCTACAGTGGTATGATACTTTTGATTTTTCACTTCCTATAGCGAAGAAAACATTTTCTTTCTCAAATTATAGAAGAGAAACTCCCACCATATTGAAGGGATTTTTTTCTGATCTTATATTTCTGAGCGATCTGTATTCTCATTGGTATGACTCAGTTCCTCTGTTGTATTATGCTAT